>Ga0182030_10016462_pt1 | contig 14399 bp, 10 predicted proteins | sample 812S3MmetaG_FD_121299 | JGI IMG/M metagenome (GOLD analysis project Ga0182030, IMG submission 121299) | Permafrost microbial communities from Stordalen Mire, Sweden - 812S3M metaG (Illumina Assembly) | ecosystem: Environmental > Terrestrial > Soil > Wetlands > Permafrost | place: Sweden...
ACGCTTTAGCGACGACGCTCGGCAACGCATGTTCAAGGGTGTGAATATTCTGGCGAATGCCGTGAAGGTCACACTGGGCCCGAAGGGCCGCAACGCGGTGCTCGACAAGAGCTTCGGCGCCCCCACCGTCACCAAGGACGGCGTCTCGGTCGCGAAGGAGATCGAGCTGAAGGATAAATTCGAGAACATGGGCGCGCAGATGGTCAAGGAAGTCGCGTCCAACACGTCCGATGAGGCCGGCGACGGCACCACGACTGCGACGGTGCTGGCCCAGGCCATCATCCGCGAAGGTCTGAAGTCGGTGGCCGCCGGTGCCAATCCGATGGACCTGAAACGTGGCATCGACCTCGCGGTCGCCTCCGCCACCGAGGAGCTGAAGAAGCTCTCCAAGCCCTGCAAGGATCCGAAGGCGATTGCACAGGTCGGAACGATCTCCGCGAACTCCGACGAAAGCATCGGCAAGACGATTGCGGACGCGATGGCGAAGGTCGGCAAGGAGGGCGTGATCACGGTCGAAGAGGGCTCGGGCCTGCAGAATGAGCTCGAAGTGGTCGAGGGCATGCAGTTCGACCGCGGCTATCTGTCGCCGTACTTCATCAACAACCAGCAGAGTCAGAGCGCCGAGCTCGACAAGCCGCTGATCCTGTTGGTGGACAAGAAGATCTCGAACATCCGTGAGCTGCTGCCCCTGCTGGAAGCGATTGCGAAGGGCGGACGTCAGCTGTTGATCGTCGCCGAGGACGTGGAAGGCGAAGCGCTTGCCACCCTCGTCGTGAACACGATCCGGGGCATCGTCAAGGTCGCGGCCGTCAAGGCTCCGGGCTTCGGCGATCGCCGCAAGGCGATGCTGCAGGATATTGCGGTCCTCACCGGCGGCACGGTCATCTCCGACGAAGTCGGCCTGTCGCTCGAAAAGGCGACGCTGAACGATCTCGGCGAAGCGAAGAAGATCCTGGTGGAGAAGGAAAACACCACCATCATCGACGGCGCCGGCAAGGCGGCGGACATCAAGGGCCGCGTCGACAGCATCCGTCAGCAGATCGAGGAAGCGACCAGCGACTATGACAAGGAAAAACTCCAGGAGCGCGTCGCCAAGCTCTCCGGCGGTGTTGCCGTGATCAAAGTCGGTGCCGCCACCGAAATCGAAATGAAGGAAAAGAAGGCCCGCGTCGAAGACGCCCTGCACGCGACCCGTGCAGCCGTCGAAGAAGGCGTGGTTCCGGGCGGTGGTGTGGCGCTGGTGCGCGCGTTGAAGGCGATCGAGAAATTGGTCGGCGCCAACGAAGACCAGACCACGGGCATCAAGATCCTGGCCCGTTCGATCGAAGAGCCGCTGCGTCAGATCGTGACGAATGCCGGTGAGGACGCCGCCGTGGTGCTCAACCGGGTCCGCGAGGGCAAGGGCACGTTCGGTTACAACGCCGCGACCAGCGAGTACGGCGACATGATCGAACTGGGCATCCTGGATCCGACCAAGGTGACGCGTCTGGCTCTGCAGAACGCGGCGTCGGTGGCCGGCCTGCTGCTCACGACGGAAGTGATGATTGCCGAGTCGCCGAAGGACGATGAGCATGCACATGGCGCGCCGGGTGGCGGCATGGGTGGCATGGGCGGAATGGACATGTAAAACCTGGCCTCCAGGTGATGTCAAAGAGAGCGGGCTTCGGCCCGCTCTTTTTTTTTGGGCGCTAGAATCGGCCCATCAGCGGCTTCGGAGCGATTTCATTCCCCGACCATGGATGACCGGAACTTCCGTCGTCGCGATCCTTCTCGCTGTCGGCTGGTGGCTGCGCGCCCCTCCGAAAGTGGTGCGAGCGCCGGCAGCCTCCGTTGCGGCGAAGGTCGATGGCCCAGGCCCACCGACGGCGGGCCCCTGGTCGGCCCCCCCGTGGCATCCGACCGGCGCAAAGCCCTCCATGCCCGCCGGGGGATTCGTGGACATCTGCGGCCAAGGCCGGGTGCCCGTCGATTCCGATGACCCGGTTGCGCCTTACCGCATCGTCGGTGCGCTGGCACGCCGGACGACGGGGCGTTGGATCGCGGCCTTGCAGGACAGCGACGACCTGCGTGCCCGGGCGTCGGGTTTGCTGCTCGAGGGATTGATCTCCGACGGCGTAACGGCCCAGCCCATATCCGCCAAGAATCGGGACGAGTTGGTGCAGCTCGCGACGGGCTCGGATGATCCGGCGGTCTACGCCATTGCCCTATGGGTCTGCGGAAAATCCACCGAAGGACCGGACGCGGCATGCGGCCGCCTGTCGATCGAGCGATGGGCGAGCGTGGACCCGGACAATGCAGTGCCGTGGCTCGCGCTCGCTGCCGAAGCCCGCGGCCGCGGGGATGCCGGTGCCGAAACAACGGGCTACACGGATTCGCTGTTTGGATATGCCGAACCTGCGATACCGCCCGACGCAACGGCCGTCGACCGGTCGTTCCTGGCGATGGAAGTCATCGGCGTCGAAGCAGCGATGCTGTTGCCTTATAACATCGCCTCGAAGCACTGTTCCGCCGCGGCCATCGCGGACGATGGGGTCAAGGCGCAATGCAATGCGCTGGCCGAGTTGTTGGTGGGCCGAGGCGATACACTATTCGATGTCATCGCCGGCGGAAACCTCGGTGCGCGCGTCGGGTGGCCGGCGCAGCGGGTGTCTGCGCTCATTCAGCGGCGCAAGGCGCTTCAGCAGGCCATCGCGCAGTCGACGCCCTCAGGCAACGACGATCTGTGGACCTGCCGGGGAGCGCAGCTCCTCAACGGCTGGATGGACCGGCGCCACCGATTGGGCGAGATGGGTGCGGCGGCAGAGGCTCTGGAGCGCTCGGGCGAGACCGAGGAGGCAATGGCGGCGAAATGGGACGAAACAATGGCTGCGATGCGGCGCGAGGCGATGAAGCGAATCCCGGAGCCGTCACCGCCGTGACCGGCGCGCTCCGCCGCCGCCTCGCCAGGACGCCGCGGCTGCTGGCGGCCTATCTCGCCTGGCACAACGTGAGCCGCGGGGCTGTGCCGCGGTGGGCGGCGGCGGTGCTGATCGGGTGGACCGCCTGGGTCATACTCGTGCCGTCTGCCCTGATCGATTGGCTGCGTCATGCAACCGTGGTCTTGGCGGTGGTCGCGGCCGTCGTCGCGTCGACGCTCGTTTCGCGCCGCCGCGCGTCAAATCGGGACGAGACGCGGCGATCGTGGACTGCGGCGCTTCCGGTCGAGCCGGGCGCGGCCCGCCTTCAGGCGTTCGTCATCGGGACGGTTCCGGCGTGGCGTCTGGCGGCCGTCGTGGCGCTGCCCTGCATCGGTTCCCGCGGCCTGTGGCTGCCGGGAGCCGCGATGATCGGCGGGCTCGCGGCGGGAGTGGTGGTGGGGCTGCTCATACCGCCGGCGCTGCCGGAGTCGCTGCCCGAGGGATCGCGCTACGTGCCGCACCGGCGCCGCGTCGGGCAACCCCTGCCGCGCGGCTCGCTGGCGGCGCTCGGGGCATGGCCGGTGCGGCAGATGTTCGCGAGTGCGCGGCCGAAGACGGTGGCGCGCGCCACGGTGCCCGTGCTGCTGCTCGTACCCATGGGCAGCCGCGCGGATGCGGTTTTGGTGGTGCTGGGCCTCGTGGCCGTGATCGGTGCGTTGGGACTGCTTCTGCATGCGCTCTCGTCGGCGGGTCACTCGGCGCTCCGTTGGCTTCAGCCTCTGCCAGTGCGGCCGGGTGGCTTGCTGTGGCGGATCGCAGGTCGTGCGGGGTGGGTGATAGTCCTCGGCGCGGCGCTCGAAGCGTGGCTCCCCTCGCTCCTGGGCGCAACCGCACGTTGCTGTCTGCAAATGGGTGCGGTGACTCTCACGATCGGTGTTCTCGGAGCGCTGACCGCGGCGTGGGTGGGTCGACTGCGCGCCCTGCGGGACAGTCGATGAACGGCCCCGTACTGCAGATCCGGGGATTGCGTGCGGGTTATGGTTCGCAGGTCGTGCTCGACGACGTCTCCCTCACCCTGGAGGCGGGCGAATGGTTCGTCCTGATGGGACCGAATGGTTGCGGAAAGAGCACCTTGATCGATTGCGTGGTGGGCCGGCTCGAGCCGGCGCGCGGCGACATCGTCGTCCCGGGCGCGAAGCGGCAGCTCGGGTATGCCTGCGCGCCGGATCAGCTGCCGCCGTTGCTCACGGCACGCCAGTGCCTCGAGGTGCACGCCGGCGCCAAGGGGCTACAGGCGGTCGAGCCGGAGCTGATGGAGTTCGCGGACGAAATCAAGTTCCTGCCGTATCTCGAGTCATTCGTCGACACCTTGTCGCTGGGAACGCGCCAGAAGCTGTCGGTGCTGTTGTGCCTGGTGGGCGACCCCTCGCTCATCGTCCTCGACGAGGCGTTCAACGGCCTGGACCCGGTCAGTTCGCTGACGCTGAAGCGACACCTGCGCAAAAGGCTGCAAACGCGCGGTGCAACGGTGCTCCTGGCGACTCACGCTCTCGACATCGTCGAGCACCATGCGGACCGGGCCGGCCTGCTGCTCGACGGGCGCATCGTGCGGGAATGGGATCGGCCACAGATCGAGGCGATCCGCCGCAGCGGCCGCGATTTCGAGAGTGCGCTGACGGACCCGTCGACTTAGCCGCCCACTTGGCTCCACGTTTCCGCGGGAACGTTCTCGGCTGCCCGGCGGGTTGCCTGATTGCAGAGCATCCACACGCTGAGTTCGTAGTCCATGCGCTCACCCCGCCACCGGGTCACGGCGGTTTCCGCGTCGATGTGCAGCCCCCGCGCTTCGTGGGCTTCCTGCAACTCGGACCCGTCGTGCTGGGACACGTCACCGCGGATGGTCTGGTACTCGCAACCGTCGGGCCGCCGAAAGCGCCAGCCGCCGCCCGCCATCGCCTCCACCATGACTCCCCCTTCATGCACCAACCGGTGATGCGGACGGCACAAACTGACGAGATTGGATAGCCGGGTCTTGCCGCCGTCGGCCCAGTGTTCGACGTGATGGGCGTCCAGATAATGCCGGTGGGTGCAGCCCGGGAAACAGCAGCCGGAGTCGCGGGAGTAGAGGGCCCGCCGGATCGCTGGAGGAATCGTGCGGGTCTTGCGCCCGACGTCCAGGGGTTCGCCGTCCGCGTTCTCCTGGATGCGCACCAGGCTGGCGTCGCAGGTGAGACGGCGTACGGTCTCGATGGGGAGCGTCGCACCGTGCTCGATGTGGCAGCGTCCGGGCTCGTGGTCGTGGAGCGTCTCGGCGTCGACGTGAACCACGACCTGATGGCTGTCCGCGGTGTTGAGGCGGGCGTTGCCGCCGTTCAAGTAAGCTTCCGCGACGTGCGCGAGTGCGTCGGCGCGCCGGGCTTGATGGGAATCCGGCTCCCGGGGTTCATCGTCCAAGGCGGCTTCCAGCGCCTTGATGACCAACGCGCCCGGGAGCGCCGGCAGCCGGGCCCGGAGTATGACGCTGCCGTCGGTGTCGTACCAAAACTGGACGCTGCGATTGAGCTGTTGCTGCGCGTCCCGCGTCAACTCCTCGGCCTCGAGCGCCCGGCGGAACAGGCGGACCACCGTCTCCACATGAAAGGCGGTCCCGTGCAGGGCAATCATGAGCAGGCTGTCCTCGGTGTCCGGCGCGGCGACCCGGGTCAACGCCCGCACCTTGGAATAGCTCAATTCTCCGCGCGCCATGGCGGCCGCAATTTTCGGGACACCGCCGAGGGCATGGGCGACGCGGACCTTTTCCCGGGCGGCACCGAGGTTGAGACCGCATTTGAAATTCAGCCAGTGCGCGCAGGAGTGCAGGGCGCCATCGGCCCAACCCCGGCGCCGATCGTACTCGGCAATCAGGGTGAGCCAGCGGTAATTCGCGGCATTCAGCTGGCCGGCAAGCGCCGTGATCTGCGATTCCAACTCCGCGATCGACAGGCTTTGCCCCGGTAATCCTTGGTCAGGCAATCCTCCATCCATGACTCCCCCCCCTCTGGTGCTGGCTGGATATACAGCAAACGGATCATAGCGGGCGAAAGCCGCGAAATCTGCGGAAAATACGCGGTAAATGGGGCATTTTGAGCTCCATTTGCGCCGCAGCGTCGGGACCGGTATATATTCCGCCCATCCCTTTTCGAGGTACGGCCGTCAAACAAGCCCTAATAGAGCCGAGGCAGCTGGACCGCCTGAGGCGCAAGATCGACCTCGCGATCGCCGGAAGCTATTGCATTGATCTCGCGCTTCTCCTGGGTTTCGTCGCAGTCGGCTGCATTCCCATTTCCATTCCGCTGACCTACGGCCTGTCCGGTTTCACGGAATGCGCCGTGGCGTTCTGGATCGTACGATCGTTCCTCGCCCGTCATATGGAGGATCAGGATCTCGCCCTCCTCCGGCTCGTTCCCTCCTGCGTGATCCAGTTGGTGTTCGTTGCGATCGTGCCGCAGCTTGGGTTCTTTTTCCTGGGCACGCTGTTCATCGTGTTCGGCTTCGCGAGCCTGGCGGTACGGGCGCGCGCCGCCGCCGTCGTATGGATCGCCGTCGCGCTGCTGTGTGGTTACATCCTCGGTGTGGTTCCGGAGGTCTACCTCGTGCCGCATGCCACCGCATGGCAGCGCGTGCTGGTCGGCGGTTCCGTGATGCTGTCGCTCGCCCGCTGTTCTGCGCTCGGTGTGTTCTCGAGCCACTTGCGCAGTGTGCTCGGTTGCCGCTATCTGTCGGTGAAGCGGTCATTGCGCTCGAGCGAGGACGATCGCACGCGCACCGCCGCCATGTTGCACGAGGACCTGGGTCAAGACCTCGTCGGGATATCGCTGCAGCTGTCGGCCTCCGCCTCGCGACTGGCCCGCAAGGGCGTCCCGGAGGCGCAGGATCTGCAGCTGGCGGCGGAGCAACTACGCGTGGCGATCCAGAAGACCCGGATTCTTGCGATCGCGTCCCGTCCCGCTCCGCGGCCGGGCTCGGCGACCGAGGCTGCGGCCAAGGCGTCGAGCTCGATGCCGGAGATCGTCGGATAGCTCGATCCAGCGTCATGTCCATCCGCGGCGTCAAGGCCTTGTTTTTCGATGTTTTCGGCACGCTGGTCGACTGGCGCAGCGGTGTCGCGCGCGACGCCGAGGCGGTTCTCGGCCCCTTGGGATTTTCCCTGAACTGGACCGCCTTCGCCGATGCCTGGCGGGACGAATATCAGCCCGGCATGCAACAGGTGAGGTCGGGTGCGGTTCCCTACGTGAAGCTCGACGTGCTTCACCGCCGGGGACTGCTGCGGATACTGCGGCGCTTCGGCCTCGACCAGCTGGACGACGCGGTGCTCGACCGGCTCACGCTCGCGTGGCACCACCTCGATGCGTGGGCCGACGTGCCGCCCGGCCTCGAGAAATTGCGGCAGCGGTTCCGGACCGCCCCTGTATCGAACGGCAACACGGCGCTGATGTGCGATCTCGCGCGGCGCAACGGGCTGCAATGGGACGCCATACTGGGTGCCGACCTCGCGCGGGATTTCAAGCCCAAGGCCATCGTATATCGAGCCGCCGCAGATGCATTCAATCTGCCGCCGCAGGAGTGCATGATGTGTGCTGCCCACAGCGGCGATTTGCGCGCGGCGGCGGAGGTCGGGCTGCGCACGGCGTTCATTGCCCGGCCGTTGGAGCGCCCGGGAGCGAGTGAAGGCGCGCCGTCATCGGCGGTGGACGTGGCGGTCCGGACCCTCGAGGAACTGGCGTTGCAACTGTGATGCGTCCGCCCCCACCGTCCGTGGGTTTCCTGCCCGTCGAGCTGCGCTCGCCCGTTCTGCTTTGGTGGGAGCGAGCCGCCCTGTCGCCGGCATTTTTAACCGGTCATGAGGGACTGCCCGACGGACTGCGCAACGAATTGATGCGCGTCGCTGCGGCCAGCCCGTTCGTCGCGGCGGCGCTGATCCAGGATCCGCAGGCGCTCGCCTGGTTCCACCATCACGACGAGCCGAAGGCCGCGCATTCCGCCGGCGGGGAGTATGCCGGGCGTGCCGCCGGCGCCGCGACACGCGAGGAAGCCCAGCAGGTGCTGCGTGAATGGCGGCGGCGCGAGATGGTGCGCATCGCCTGGCGCGACATCGCCGGGCGGGCGACGGTCGCCGAGACCCTGCGAGCGGTCTCCGATCTTGCCGACGGCTGCATTCGCGCCGCGGCGGCTGCGGCGCAGCGCCATCTCGAATCGCCGTTCGGTCTGCCGCGGTCCGCGGACGGCTCGCGGGTACCGATCATCGTGGTGGCCATGGGCAAGCTGGGCGGCCGCGAGCTGAATTTTTCCTCGGACGTCGATCTCGTGCTGCTGTACGGGCAGGGCGGGGAAACCGACGGCGCCCGGTGCGTCGACAACGCCGAATATTTCAACCGGCTCGGCCGTGAGATCATCCGCCTGCTCGATGCCCGCACGGAGGATGGATTCGTCTTTCGCGTCGATGCGCGTCTGCGGCCGTTCGGCGACAGCGGCGCGCTGGTCCTGAGCCTGGCCGCGCTCGAGGAATACCTGCAGGAGCATGGCCGCGACTGGGAGCGATACGCCTGGGTGAAGGCCCGCGCAGTCGTCGGTGAATCGGCGTACGCCGATGCGTACGAGAATTTCATCCGGTCGTTCGTTTACCGGCGCTATCTCGATTTCGGCGTGTTCGAGTCGCTGCGCGACATGAAGTCGCTCATCGCCCGCGAAGTCGCCCGCAAGGATCTCGATCAGCACCTGAAGCTCGGCGAAGGGGGCATTCGCGAGCTGGAATTTATCGTGCAGTCCATGCAGCTCGTGCGTGGCGGCAGCGATCCACGCCTGCAGAGTCCGTCGCTGCTCGCCGTGCTGCCGCTGCTCAGCGGCGCAAAGCTGCTGTCGAAGTCCGCCGTCGCCGCGTTGGACGAGTGCTACCGGGTCCTGCGCAAGGCCGAAAATGCCGTGCAGATGATCCGCGACGAGCAGACACACTCGGTGCCGGACGATCCCGCCGACCGCGCACGCGTCGCCCTGCAAATGGGTCTGGCGGAGTGGTCCGAAGCCGCGGCGTGCATCGAGACGGCGCGGCGCGAGGTGGCGCAGCAGTTTGCGGCTCTGGTCTTCGGCCCCCCGGACGTCCAGCGGCAGGACGTCGAGGGGGCGCTCGCGTGGCTGGCATCCGATGACATCAGCGTCAGCGGCGAACTCGCGTCGATGGGATTTCCGTCCGCGGACATTGCAGCGGTCTCGGATCTGCTCGAGACCTACGCCCACGCGGCCGCCTACCGGCGCCTGGACGAAGGCGCGCGCCGGCGGGTGCACGTCATTCTCGGCAGGCTGCTGAAAGCCGCCATGACGCGGCCCATGCCGGCGGTGGTCGTGCAGCGCGTGTTGCGTGTGCTCGAGGCGATCGGGGCGCGCTCATCGTATCTCGCGCTGCTCAAGGAGCAGCCTCCGGCACTTGACCGTCTCATCGACGTCTGCTCGGTCAGCGGCTTCCTCGCAGGACAGATCGCGGATTTTCCGCTGCTGCTCGATGAACTGATCGACCCAAATGCATTCGCCGAGCCCCCTTCACGGGCGGGGTTCATCCTCGAGCTCACGGCGCGTACCGAACGGGTTCCGATGGACGACCCGGAGCGGCAGGTGGAGGCGCTGCGCCAATTCCAAAAGGTGGCCGTGTTCTGCGTCGCATTCGCCGACATGACCGGCCGGCTGCCGCTGATGAAGGTGAGCGACCGGCTGACCGACATCGCGGAGCTGATCGTGGCCCGCTGCATGGCGCTTGCGTGGGATCAGATGACGAAGATCTACGGGACGCCGCATTGCGGCGGCCCGGAGGGCGAGCCGCGTGCGGTGCGGGTGGCCGTGGCCGCCTACGGCAAGCTCGGCGGTCTCGAACTCGGCTACGGCTCCGACCTCGATCTCGTGTTCCTGCACGATTCCTCCGGCGAATTGCAACAGACGCGGGGGGAGAAGCCCATCGACAACGCGCTGTTCTTTCTACGCCTCGGGCAGCGCATCGTGCACCTGCTCACCCACCATTCGGCCGCCGGCCGACTGTACGAGGTCGACATGCGCCTGCGGCCGAACGGCAAGGGCGGCTTCTTGATGACGGGCATCGATGCCTTCGAGCGTTATCAGCGCGAGGAGGCGTGGACCTGGGAGCATCAGGCGCTGCTGCGCGCCCGCGCCATCGCCGGCGATGCCTCCCTGTGCGAGCGCTTCGAGGAGGCGCGGCGACGGGTGCTGTGCGGTTCCGTGCACCGGGAAACGCTGCGCGCCGACGTGTCGGAGATGCGCATGCGCATGCGGCGTGAACTGTCGCATGCCGGACCCACCGAGTTCGACATCAAACAGGATGCCGGGGGAATCGCCGACATCGAGTTTCTCGTGCAGTATTGGGTGCTCGCATCGGCGGCAGACCATCCCGACCTCGTCACCTACAGCGACAACATCCGGCAGCTCGAAGGGCTGGCTGCCGTCGGCGTGGTCGATGCCGGCACGGCGCTGTTGTTGAAGGAGGCCTACATCGCCTACCGGACGGTGCTGCATCACCTGTCGCTCGAGGGAGGGGAGCGTGTGGTCGCCGCCGAGCCCCACGAGGCGACGCGGGAGGGAGTGCGCGCCATCTGGCGCCGCACCTTCGAGGCGCCGGATTTTTTGGCCGCGTGGGAGGGGCGGTTCGGCGGCACGCCGCCGTTCGACCGGGTGCGCGTGGCCGATTTCAAGCCGGCGTTGGAGGCGGCGATGGCGGAACAATTGCGGGAAATTGACGCGATTGCCGCCCGCGCCGCGACCGCGACCTTCGACAACACGCTGCTCGAACTCGAACGGTCGGGCCGGGCGTTCGACCGCGTCAACGCCGTGTACGAGGTCTGGTCGTTGGGGCTGAACACGGGGGAGTTTCAGGCGGTGGAACGGGAGATGAGCCCCAAGATCGCCGCGTTCCACGACCGGATGACGCAGAATGCCGCGTTGTTCGAGCGCATCGAGGCAGTCCATCGCCAAACCCAGGCGGAACCGGAGCGGTTCTCCCCGGCGCAGCGGCGACTGAGCTGGCATCGCCATACGACCTTCGTCCGTGCCGGCGCCCGTTTGGGTCTGGGCGCCAAACGGCGTGTCGGCGAAATCAACGAGCGCCTCGCCGGGCTGTTCGCCCGGTTCGGCCAGAATCTCCTGGCCGACGAAGCCGGTCATACCCTGTATCTCACCGCTCCATCCGACCTCGAAGGTCTGCCGGACTCGGAGCGGGAGGCGGCCGCCGCCGCCGCCGCTGCGGCGGGACGTCCAGGGCAGTGGGCGATCTTGAACACGCGCTCGGCGATGGATCCCTTCCTCACGTATTCGGCGCGCCGCGACCTCCGCGAGACCGTATGGCGCACCTATTACAATCGCGGTAACAACGGCGGTGCGACCGACAACAAGGGTCTCATCACCGAGATCCTCGCGTTGCGCGCCGAGCGCGCCGGGCTGCTCGGATTCGCCACGCACGCCCACTGGCGTCTTGCCGACAGCATGGCCGGCTCGCCGGAGGAGGCGATGGCGCTGCTGCTGCGTGTCTGGCCGGCGGCCGTCCAGCGCGTGGGGGAGGAGGTCGCACAAATGCGCATCGTCGCGGGCGCGCCGATAGAGGCGTGGGACTACCGCTACTACGCCGAAAAAGTGCGTCAGGCCAAGTTCGATCTCGACATGAACGAGGTCAAGCCGTACCTGCAGCTCGAAAAACTGCGGGAAGGGATGTTCTGGGCGGCCGGGCGTCTGTACGGCCTCCGCTTCGTCGAAGTCGAGGGATTGCCGGTTTTCAATCGCGACGTGCGCGTGTGGGAGGTCCGAGGGACCGGAGACCGGCACGTCGGGCTCTGGTACTTCGATCCTTATGCCCGCACCGGCAAGAATTCGGGGGCCTGGATGAGCGAATACCGGCCGCAGTCGACCATGGACCGCGGCAGCTCACCCATCGTCTCCAACAACACGAATTTCATGCGCACGGACGGCGGGGCGCCGATCCTCATCAGCTGGGACGATGCGGTGACGCTGTTTCACGAGTTTGGGCATGCCCTGCACACGCTGAATTCCGACGTCGAGTTTCCGTCTCTGTCGGGCACCCGCGTCGTGCGCGATTTCGTCGAACTGCCGTCGCAGTTGAACGAAAACTGGCTGTCGACCCCTGAACTGCTCTCGAAGTTCGCGCTGCACGTCGACACCGGGGCACCCATGCCGGAGGCCCTGGCGGCCAAGATCCGGGCCGCCAGGACGTTCAATCAGGGCTTCGCCACCGTCGAGTACCTGGCCGCCGCCTTCGTCGACCTGAACCTCCATCTGGCTGCCGGGCCGGTGAGTGATCCGGAGGGCTTCGAACGCGATACCCTGGCGGCGCTCGGCATGCCGCCGCAGGTCGTCATGCGGCATCGCACGCCGCAGTTCGCGCATATTTTCGCGGGCGACGCCTATTCCGCGGGGTATTACAGCTATCTCTGGGCGGAGGTCCTGGACCATGACGCCTTCGAGGCGTTCGCGCAGGCGGGCGACCCGTTCGACAAAGCGGTTGCAAAGCGCCTGCGCGATGCGATCATGTGCGTCGGCAACAGCGTGGATCCGCGCACGGCCTACCGCAACTTCCGCGGCCGGGATGCGACGATCGACGCGCTGCTGCGGTTTCGCGGTTTCGTTCCAGTGGAGTAGCACAATTGATCCAGCCCAACGCCCAACACCAGTACTCGGTGACGCCGGACGACCTGCCGCTGTCGTGTCCGATGCCCGACATGTACCTGTGGAATTCTCATCCGCGCGTGTATCTCGCGATCGAAGTCGCGGGATGGGCGAAGTGTTCGTACTGCGGGGCCGAATACACGCTGAAGCGCACGCCGCATGAGGTCATCCAGCCCGGTCAATAAGGCCGGTACGATTTCTCCTCGACGATGCCGGAGCCGAGCGTCAGATTGATGCGGCGCTTGATGGCGGCGCGTTCGTCGTTCTGGACATACACGGCACGGGCGAGGCGGATGAAATCGGCGTCGAACGACCGGGCCCGCTCCTTGTCGCGGATGTCGTCCTCGATCGCCCAGAGGCGCTCGTTGACGGCCATCAGCGCATCCACGTCCGCCCCGATGTCGACCGCCGCATGCCGGGAGGCGGCCCAAATCGCCTCGAGGGCGTCGAGTTCGAGCCGCACGTTGCGCAGTTTGGCGGGCTCGCCGATGCGGCGCGCCTTGATGCGAAGGATGGTGATTTTATCCAGCAATTCGCCGGGCGATACGGGTACCTGGATGTCGCTCATGGCGGCATTTTAGCATCGAGCACGGCGTCGAGCCGATGCGTCACGTCGGCGACCTCGATCAGTTCCATGACCCCCGCACGCTCGATCTTCCGGGTCCACGGCAGCGCCGCCGCGGGCTTGCCGAATTCGCGGCGCGCGGCTTCCTCGTAGCGGTCCACGCACCACTGCCGGCTGTAGTAGGGGCCCGCCCTCGCGCTGCGCGTGCAGGCATAGAGTCCGATCACGGGCAGGCCGACCATGGTCGCCATGTGCGCGGGACCGGAATCGGGCGACAGCAGCACCGTCGCCCTTGCCAGCAGGCCGAGGAGTTCCGGCAGCGTGTCCTCACCGATCTGATTGACGATCGGTGCCTTCGCGCGGGACGCAATGGCCGCGCCCATCCGCCGCTCCTCCGGGCTGCGGCCCCCGGCGAGCACGACGTGCAGGCCGTGCACGGTCGCGGCATGGTCGGCGACCTCCGCATAACGCTCCGCGGTCCAGTTGCGCGCAGGGTGGCTCGAACACGGACTGATGACGAGCGTGGGCCGTCCGTCCGGGATGATGCGCGCGGCGTAGTCGAGAGCCTGCGGGGGCAGCTTGATGTCCCAGGCGGGAGGGCCGGGCTCGACGCCGCAGGCACGCACGAAACCCATGAAGGAATCGAGGACGTGTTCCCGGGAGGCGGGTGCGATCCGGGCGTTGGTGAACAGCCACTGCAATTCGCGCGCGCGCGAGCGGTCGAAACCCAGCTTGATCGGCGAGTGCACCAGCGTCGAGACCAAGCTGGCCCGAAGAGCGATCTGCAGGTCTAGTGCGAGGTCGAAACGTCTCCCGGAGAGCAGCCCGCGCAAGCGCAGAAGTTCCCGGGTCATTGCGCTTTTATCGAAGGTGATAAACTCGATCCGCGGAAGAATCGCGGACATGAGCCTGGCTTCGAGCTTGCCGATGATCCAGGTGAAATGCGTGCCAGGCCACGCCGCCTCGAGCGCGCGCAACGCGGCGGCCGCATGGCAGGTATCACCGATGGCCGAGAGGCGCAGCAGACAGACATTTTGCGGCGGATGATCGAATCGGTGTGGCATCGGCATCAAAAGGCGCGCTCACGAGAATGACGAAGGACGGCGGTCAACGCATTGCCACTGCCAGCGGCGCCATGCTGGCTGATCCAGGGTTTCTTGGCAACGAGGCCCTGTTCGACCCGGCCCACTGGGCGGCCCGCGGCGCACTCGAGGAGGTGGCCGCGGGCC
>Ga0182030_10016464_pt1 | contig 14398 bp, 11 predicted proteins | sample 812S3MmetaG_FD_121299 | JGI IMG/M metagenome (GOLD analysis project Ga0182030, IMG submission 121299) | Permafrost microbial communities from Stordalen Mire, Sweden - 812S3M metaG (Illumina Assembly) | ecosystem: Environmental > Terrestrial > Soil > Wetlands > Permafrost | place: Sweden...
CCGTGCTCTGAGTGACTGATGCGCCGTTTAGATCGATGCCTGCGAACAATCCCTTGCTGCGCGAATAGGTAAGCAATTCCGCGTTCAATTTCCAATCTGTGGCTGCCTGTGAATTGCGCCCTACGGGCCCTGCAGCTGCTCCGACGTCGCCGCCCAGCTTGAACTTGCTTTTCAGCAGATCCTGAAATCCGCGGTCATTGACCGCAACAAGGATCAAATCCGTGGCCTGGCCACCGATTTGGAATCCAAAAGATCCACCTGCCAGAGTGATGAACACTGGTGCGCTCCAGCCGTGCCCAGTGCGGCACGTGACGACACCGCGACCGTACTCCGCCCCAACTAGAAAGGCTCCCTTTTTCAGGGAGGGGATTACGGCGACACACGTTGCCTGCTCCAGAATATTCAATGGAATCGTGTTGTCAGGAGTGGTCAGAATCTGGTCGAGCACAATTTTGGCTGCGTCCATCCGATCCTGCAAGTCTTCATGGGATGCTGCGGCGAAGGCAGAACCGGGGATCAAAAGGCCCAAACAAAGGGCGAGAACAGGCGAAAAAAGCTTTTTCATGCGTAGCTCCTCGTTCATGGGAGTCTCTTGGACTCCGTGATGTGACTATTGCAAAGCCGTGGAAATGCCGACGGTGTGAAGTGGGAAGGGCTCAAAAATGAACCATACCGCCAGTCAGAATATACCGGAACAAGTGGGGCTCAACCAGATCCCGGAGAGTTCGCAGTGACTGCATACCGATACAGTTAAGACGCATTTTTGGGCATTTTGGTTGGATGGGATTTTACTTTCTTGCAAGACCGCATGTTGGCTGGGCTCACACGAAAAAAGAGGACTTTCCTGCGCCACGGTTTCCGTAGTGCAGGAAAGTCCTTCCCCAGATCTGCGTTGTTACTGGAGCTATTGTTTTATGTGTTCAAATATCGAACAAGATGCCTGTAGGTCAGTGTCTCTAAGTAACCATACTTTAGTAACCATAGTCTTGGGATTCTGAAAGACTTTATTGACTCAGACCGCTGCTCCAGTTTCAACGGATGACACTGGAAGTGATCGTCTAATTGGCGTCAGGATCTATTTGCTGCTTTTGCTGCGTTGCTTGAATCAGGAGAGATACTCGACTTTCCATGCCTGTCTTACGGAACAAATTCGCGACGTGCGCCTTCACTGTTCGTTCTTCGATTCCAAGCATTTGGGCAATTTCCCGGTTGGAGTGTGCCAGGGCTATTAGCTTTAGGACTTCCGCCTCGCGAGGACTCAATGTCGAGGCAGACGAGGTAAGTGCGGACGGTTCCCGTTCCGCGTGGTTAAAGCGGACATTTGGGTTAGCGACACTGACCAGGAGGCGGTCAATGAGGACAGACATGAGTCGACGTGGAGCCCAAATCGTGCCGTCGATGACGCACTCTACCGCTTGGCGCACCGCGAGAGGACCGCTGTTTGAATCGAGAAAGGCTCGCGCGCCAGCTGAAAGGGCTTGCAATACGTGCTCCTCGTCACCGGAGGGGCCTACGATGATCTGTCGTATGTCGCGGCGCCTGCGACGGATGCTGAAAAGCACTTTGATCCATCCACTGTTTGAACTCAAATCAAGGATGAGATATTGCAGCGAGCCGTCCGCCACTAGCTGCTCCAGTTCGCCTCGAATGATTCGGATGTAGGGATGGTTTTCGAAGACGCTTAACAAGCCCGCACGGCGGATCGGTTCCGGCGCAACCAGGCCTACATTGACACTTTTGTATCTACGACCATCACCGCTCACGGTGCTGTCCCCCGACAATGCCCCGATTAATAATGCAGGACTTCGATCTCGGGATCAGGCCGAGGATTGCGCATGTGGCTCAGGTTGAAGTCTGGAGAAAGGATGACGAATTCAAGAGACTTTGACCGTGACGTATGACACATAGTTCAAGTCGCTGGAAGCAGCGACATTTTTCGATTCCCATTTTGGGATAACTTTTAGAGCCGAGGGAGCACAATGCCTTGCTGCTTTTGATACTTACCCTTGCGATCCGCATAACTTACTTCACAGGGTTCGGACCCGCGAAAGAAAAGAATCTGACAAAGTCCTTCGTTGGCATACACTCGGGCGGGGAGCGGGGTCGTATTGGAAATTTCCAGAGTTACGAAGCCTTCCCACTCCGGTTCAAAGGGAGTTACATTGACGATAATTCCGCAGCGCGCATAGGTTGACTTGCCCACGCAGACGCTGATCACATCTCGGGGAATACGGAAATACTCAACAGAACGAGCCAGTGCGAATGAGTTGGGAGGCACGATCACCGATTCAGCCTGGACGCTGACGAACGATCGCTCATCGAAAGCCTTGGGGTCAATGATGGCACTGTTGACATTAGTAAAGATTTTGAACTCATCGGAGACGCGCAGATCGTAACCGTAAGAAGACAACCCGTAGGAGATAACTCCTTCGCGTACCTGTTTTTCGCTGAAAGGCTCTATCATTCCGTGTTCGAGCGCCTGTTCCCGTATCCAACGATCACTTTGAATCGACATAGTGCGAAATTCCTCTCGGCCGCGAGCGCCGAAGTTGGCGTTCAAACGGCATTACAAAAGCTGAATCCTAGAGCATCACCGCAACAGACTGCCTCGGCGTGAGCCTAAGCGCGAAAGATTTCCCAGGAAAAACGGTCATCTCCGAGGGGGTCCGGACAGATCGATTCTGATGGTGCTCTAAGTTGCTTATATTATTGGAGTACGCGAGGATTGACAACGGCGGCAACTCCCAATAGCATCGCGCCAGTGGGCTGTTGCGCGTCCATCCAGAATTCTAATTGACCAAGAGGCCACTACATTGATCAAGCAGGATATTGTGCATCACGTCATCGAGCGGACTGGTTTGCCACGAGCCAAGGCAGAAGCTGCAGTCGATACCGTTTTCGAGGGCCTCAAGAAAGCGCTCGCGGATGGCGATCGGATCGAACTTCGCGGATTTGGCGTCTTCAGTGTTCGCCCGCGCAAAACAGGCATTGGACGTAACCCCCGCACTGGTACAGAAGTCAGTATCGCGCCTGGAAAAGCCGTACGATTCAAGCCAGGCAAGGAATTGCACGTTCTCGATTCAGAAGTCGCTCGTCCAGCCCGAGGTTAATAGCTTGGCAGCGGTCGGAGCGGGCAGAGGTATCAATGAGGGTCGGTCTGAGCCGCAGTAGTGACAATTATTCCTCCGCAGTTTCAGTAGAAAAACAGGAATCCATCCCTTGAACCATGAGCAGGATGCTCTCCAGGGGTCCGTTCAGGTCCTCCCGGAAACTCGACCCCGATCTCTGCATTCACCGTCCCGTTTCAAGCGCTACGGCTTGCCGCTTATCCTGCTATCGATCAGCCTAATCACCACGACTGCAATCGGTGCGCGGTATATGCAGAATTTTCGGGATGGTGTACCCACCGTAGTCAGTGAAGCGGACCTGTGGCCCTGGCCGTGGCTGATACAGCAGCCGAGCAGGTTCCAACTGGGGTGGCCGTTCTCTCTGACCCTGCTGGCCATCCTGCTGACTCACGAATTTGGCCATTACTTTGCTTGCAAGGCGCATGGTATCCGCTGTACGTTGCCGTGGGTATTGCCAGCACCTACGCTAAGCGGAACGGCGGGCGCGGTGATTCAGATTCGCAGCCGTATCCCTAATCGGCGAGCACTGATGGACGTAGGCGCTTACGGGCCTCTTGCGGGCTATTCTGCTTCGCTGCTGGCGGTATTGACCGGCTGGCTGCTGTCGCGCCCCATTCCCCGCGTCACCGTCAGACCGCTCATCAATTTCGGCGAACCGGTCACGCTGACCCTGGTGCACGGACTGCTGCAGACTGTCGGTCGGCGGTTCTTTTTGACAACACTCTCGGGTGTACCAGCATTTCCGTCAGTGCTGCTCCATCCTGTGCTCCTGGCTGGATGGATCGGACTGTTCATAACAGCTCTCAATCTAATTCCAGCCGGTCAGCTTGACGGCGGACACATTTTGTTTGCCATCTCACCCCGATCACATCGTTTGATGACGCGTGTTCTTCCATTTGTTCTCATAGGCTGCGGTTTCTTTTTTTGGATCGGCTGGTTATTCTGGGGAGCCCTGCTTTGGATCCCCGCCATGCGTCACCCAAGCGTGGCTAACAACGGGCCCATCGGGGGGCGAAAATGGCTGGCTTTGCTCTGCCTGGGAGTCTTCTTGTTGACATTTGCCGCAGCTCCCTTCGCCAACAGCTCGATTCGCGCATACCTTCACTAACGCGAACGAAACACTTTTCCAATTATGGGGACAATAACGGATCGGCAATGTTGGGTCTCAAAATGGCCGGTCATTTGAGACCCAACTAGCCAGTTTCACCTTTGGCCGGGGAGGGGCGGAACGTCGAGGATTTGGCCTTTCACGGGGATGGGCCGCAGCAGGTCGGATTTCACATGTCGAACCTTGAGCAACCTTCCGTCGCTCGCAAAACGAAGCTCCCACTCCATCGATCGGGCTTCAGGAGTCCTGTCGGCGAACCAGACCTCTGCCTCACCATGGCCGGAAACGCGCAGTTCAGCGGGAATCGTCAGCGGATATGACTCGTCTGCCGGTTTTTCTGCCTGAAGTCCGGCGCGAACATGCCCGCTTGCCAATGCCGAATAGCAGAGTCCCAGCGTCAGCCAATCAGCGTCCCCGAAGGCAGGATGCGCTGCCAGCGTTTTGGCGTCGCGGTGAGCGCTCCACGGCACGCGCAGACCCTCCTCCAAGACAATGTGATTGAAGTCGTTGATGGTTAAATCATTCGAAGCCACGGGCGTGAACAGTGAATACCCGCGACGTCTGGCTGGAATTACCCGTACGTGCCCCTCACCTCGAGGTATGACCACGGAAAAAAGTGTGATGTCTCCCTCCTGGTTGCCGCGGCTGTATTCCAGAATCACGTGCTGAGGAAATGCAGGACAGACCGCCTGCTCATAGCCCCAGCTTCCAGACCCGGCTGCTACGCCGGCCAAGTTGAAGCCCTGTCGTTCGGCGCGCTCGGCAATTTCATTCTCATTCGCTTCGACAAGAGTTTTATCCGCCGAGGACATGGATTCAGGAGGAAGGAAAGTCAAACTCTGAATCCTTGGATTCTTTGCATCGAGGGCAAACGGACTGGCCATTGGCGGCGTGTGCAATTCCTTCACACGCAGTCCCTGCAGATCTTCTGTCTGCGCAAACAGCGGGCCGCACAGTCCCAACGAAGTTCCCGCGGCGAGGATTACGCGTCGACTGAAAGTGCGAAGAGATCGTAGCCTCATGTCTCCTTCAGCTTATCATCGGGCAAACAGCTCCCGTGTCTCGCCGACCACGCCAAAATCCAGGCCGTAAACCAAGGCAGGCATCAATGTAGGGAAGCCGCGGACCAAATCAATGACAAACAAGAAGGGCATCCCCATGGACGCCCTTCCCTACCGACTCTACTAAACGGCTGGTTTAGCTTACTGCGCTTTCTTGTGACCGGCCGCCGGCTTGTGTATGGGCGTGGCTTTCTTCTTTTCTACTTGAAGTTCTCCCTCACGCAGGATGATCTGCGATGCTCCGGAGGCAACTGGAGCAGCAGGTGCCGCAGCCGGAGCTGCGCTGGCGTCGCCAGCGGCTGGAGTTGCTGCAGCAGCTGCCGGGGCTGCTCCCGCCTGAGTGTAGGAGTCGAAGACACCGATGAGGTTCTTGATGTCGGAACCGACTGCCGGAACCTCAGAGTCCTTGAGAGGCTCCTTCATGTTGACGGTGAAGTCCGCCTTCTTGTCGGCCTTTGCGTCGTCGGTCACCGCAACCTGAATCTGGGTCGTGGTTGCGGCGATCACAGTGCCCGGGACTTCTGTTTCTTTGTCCTTCAACAATGCCCAGAGCTTCTCGGCATTGTCCTTCGAGGCATTGGCAAGGATGTATTCCTTATCGCCCAGAGCAAGTGTGGAAAGGTCCGGAGTGTCGGCCACAACCTTGTCGGCAATCTGCTGAGGGGTATCGGCCTGCTTCACGGTGAAGTCAGAAGGCGGGAAAACGGTGGCTGCCGCCTTAGTCTTGATGTCGGCAAAGCCGTCTGCGTTGCCGTGGTAGCGCTTGTACCAGTAGGAATCAGTCTTATCGATGGTCGGCTTGAAGTTGTCGGGAGCAAAATCCTCAGCGCGCGACAGGAACCAGACAGCATTGACTGGATCGGGAGGCGTCAGCTGCAGGTAGGTCTGGCCCAGGATAAGGGTGTCGTTGAGAGCCGGGGCGACCTTGGTCGCGTCAGGATTCTTGTCAGCAAGGAATTCAAGCTCCTTGCGGAACTCGCCAATGCCGGCCTTGAGATCTTTCTTTGCGATGATGTCGTCGTAGGCGAGAACCGAGTGGAAGAACGGATCCGTCGTGATCTTCTGCTTATCGAAGTCTTCCTGCTTCACGTCGGCCGGCTTGGTGGCTGCCAGGCCCTTTTGCGCCATGGCCGCGGCATCGTCCAGCAATTGTGCCTGCTGCGTAGGATTGCTCTGGGCAGCCTGCGAAGCCTGCTGCTTCTTGATGAAGGCGACCAGGTACATAGCTTTCAGATTGTTGGGATCAAGCTGAAGGAGCCGCGTTGCGGCGTCCACCGTCTTGGCCTGATCGAAAGTGGCATAGGCATCCACCAGCCCATCGAGCACGGTCTTCTTGACCACGCTTTGGGGATAGGACGAGAGGAAGCTTTCGCTGGCCGAGGCTTTTGCCTTCGGGTCGGTCTGCGTAATCGCGTTCTGATAAGCGTTGAACTCAGCAGGATCTTTAATGGTGATCTGGTCAGACGGCGAGGCCTGAGCCAGCAGGACATGAGCAGAGCCAACGCTAAGGCCAGCCAGCACAACCACGGGCGCGAATCTGAACATCAATTTCGACGCTAGGGACAACTTCTTCATTCAAGGCTCCTGGGAGATTCAAAAAAATCACAGACGGCAAACAGATCATACAGACACACACGTTAGACGCAACCAACGAGTTTTGCTGGGCTGTAGGATGCAGCGTGGCCGAGTTCCGGTTGGCCTCATCTTCCGTGCAGTGATGAGGGGATTATAAGAACACCGGCGCGATGTGACAAGCGGTGATTCAAGTACGTAAGTGCAAGAGGCGGAGAAGTTCCGCCTGTTCCGCCAAAAAAGCGTCGTGGCCATGATCTGTGTGCATTTCTCGGTAATCTGCTCGGACTCCGCAGGAACGAATATTTTCCGCCAGCCGGCGAACGCTATCCGGTGGGAAAAGCCAATCCGAGCTGATTCCGATGAAGGTGAGATCGGCCTGGATGCGCCTATAGGCTTCGTCTGCCGCGGAGTAGCCGACAGAGGGATCCCACAGGTCCATGGTGCGGAGAATAGCCAGATACGTGTTGGCGTCGAATCGCTCGAGGAACCGGTCGCCTTGATAGTCCAGAAAACCGGCAACGTCGAATCGTCCGCCGACCAGTCCGCCACCGTCCTCATTCAGCGCCCATGGCTCTTCGCCGTTACGGTTAGGCTTCCGGCCAAATCGTTCTTCAAACAGTTGTGGCGATTTGTAGCTGAGCATGGCAATCTGACGAGCAAGCGCCAGACCTTTGCGGGGCTGTCGATGAGCGAGGTAATTTCCTTCCAGCCAGTCCGGATCGCGTTGAATGGCTTGCCGTTGAAGATGATTCAAAGCCAGTCCCATCGCTCCCAGGGGGGCTACCCCGATGACGGCGCCGCGAGTAATACTTTGCGGAAACAGAATGGCCCACTCCAACACCTGCATGCCGCCGATCGAGCCCCCGATGGCCAGCTTGAGCCGGTCAATTCCTAGGGAATAAAGGAGTCTTTCCTGCGCCCGCACGTTATCTCGAATGGAGACAATCGGAAAACTCGCTCCGTAGACCTCGCCGGTTTCGGGATTGACCGAGCCAGGCCCGGTCGAGCCATAGCAGGATCCAAGCAGATTCACACAGATGACGCAGTCCTGCTTGATATCCACGATGGCGCTATCGGGCGGCTTTTCGCCGGAAGGCGCGGTATTTCCTGTACCGAAGAGTTCGGGCCACCAGGTGCCAACCAGGGCGGAGCCAGAAAGGGCGTGGCAGACCAGGACAGCGTTGTCCCGTTGCGCATTCAGACGCCCGTAAACGGCATAATGCAGCGTGGGGTTCATTAGGGTGCGGCCGCACTCCAGCAGGAGATGACCGTCCAGTACGAAATCACCTTCGTAGGTGGGCAGCGGCGGGCCGGGTGCGAAATCATCCCGACCCACATCGCGTGCCTCCGGCGCAGTCAAAACATCCGAGCCACGGACGGGCAGGAGCGTCGCCGAAGAAACAGCGGGAGTCTCGCTTCTCCTCATGCGCCGTTCTCTGCCTGGTTGCGTTTCTGCCACAGCCATCATTGTGCTACAAGCACCGTGTCCTTACTCGCGGTGGCTATCGCGCCACTGGCTTTGGCGACGGCCTGGTCAAGGTCGGCGAGTATATCGCGGATGTCCTCGATACCAACCGACAACCGGACGAGATCAGGGCTGACTCCGGTAGTTCCCTGCTCATCGGCGGTCAACTGCTGATGAGTTGTAGAAGCGGGGTGAATCACCAGCGACTTGGCATCCCCGATGTTGGCCACCAGCGAGAAGAGCTTCAGCGAATTGATCAGAGTTTTGCCGGCTTCGTAACCACCCTTCAATCCGAAAGTGACCAGAGCTCCCTGGCCGTTGGGGAGGTACTTTGTCGCTCGCTTGTAGTAGGTGCTCGCTTCGAGCCCTGGATAATTCACCCAGGCTACATCGGGATGCGCTTCCAGATGCTTCGCCACTTTCAGTGCGTTTTCGGAATGTCGCTCCAGACGGAGGTGCAACGTCTCGATCCCTTGCAGCAACAGGAAAGCGTTGAACGGGGAAAGCGCAGCGCCAGTGTCGCGAAGACCCTGAACACGGGCCTTCAGAATGAAGGCGAGCTTACCGAAGGCTTCCCAGTAGGACAAGCCGTGATAGGAAGGATCGGGGCTGGTAAATTCAGCAAATCGTGCCGCCGCCTTCCCCGTGCCCCAGTCGAATCTGCCTGCATCGACAATGACTCCGCCGATAGTGGTGCCGTGTCCGCCCAGAAACTTGGTGGCTGAATTGACCACGATATCCGCGCCCCATTCGATGGGCCGCACAAGCGCAGCAGAGGGCGTGGTGTTGTCCACAACCAGCGGAAGGCCATTTTCATGGGCAATGGACGCCAGTTTCTCCAAATCCACGACGTCAAGTTTGGGATTGCCCAGACTTTCGGTATAGATGGCGCGCGTCTTATCGTTGATGGCTGCTTTCAGACCATCAAAGTCGTCCGCATCGACGAATCGAACCGTAATGCCCAGGCGGGGCAACGTGTAATGAAAGAGGTTATAGGTGCCACCGTACAGCGAAGTTGTCGAAATGATTTCGTCGCCTGCTGCCGCCAGGGTGGTCAAAACCAGAGTCTCGGCGGCCTGACCGGAAGCGGTGGCAAGTCCGGCGGCTCCTCCCTCCAAGGCTGCAACGCGTTTCTCGAAAACGTCCGTTGTCGGATTCATGATCCGGGTGTAGATGTTGCCAAATTCCTGCAACCCGAAAAGGCGTCCGGCATGCTCGGCGTTGTTGAAGACATACGAGGTGGTCTGGTAAATGGGGACCGCGCGGGAACCCGTGGTCGGATCCGGAACTTGTCCCGCATGGACGGCCAGGGTCGCGAACTGCAATTTAATTTCGTTGGAATCAGCCATAGCAAACTCTCCTCAATCGTTGAAAGTGTCGTTGTCATCGTGATACAGGCCCGGAAGCCGTTTCTCCATCAACGCAAACAGTCTGGCCAAAAAGCAGAACGGCCCGGATCCTGTTCGGACCCGGGCCGTTTCTCTGAAGGCTTATGCGGTTAGCGCATATTCTGGCTCAGGGACACCGGCACAGGTCCAAACGGACACATGCACATGCAGCACCGCATGCCCATCATCGCTGCACCGAACTGGCTCTTCGTCACCATGTCCTCTGTTCTACGTCCTAACCGCCTTTCGAGTCAACTTTGTTCGGTGGGCCGCAGGATGAAGAGTGTGATTTCCGGTGGACAATCCAGACGGAACGGAACGCCGACGGTGCCAACGCCCCGATTGACGTAGAGCTGGATTGGCCCGATCTTGAAGCTGCCTTCGACATACTTTTGTCCCAATGGAGGCAAATGCACGGGCGGAAGATACGGGATCCGAACCTGCCCTCCATGAGTATGGCCGCTCAGCATCTGGTTCACCGCCAGTCCAGACGGAAGCCGGATCAATGCGTCTGCATAGTCTGGCCCATGACACATCAAGACCACGGGTTCGTTTTTCTGATGTCGAATCGCTGGTGGAATGGCTGCTTCCACGTCAGGTTTGCCGGTGAGCGGATCGTCAATGCCCGCGAGCCACCAGCGCGCTCCTTCGCGCTCGATGGGAACATGGTCGTTATCTAAAATCCGGATGCCATGAGCGGTCAAAGCTTCTATGACCGGTTCCTTTCCCACCAGAACGTCGTGATTCCCCATGACTCCGTAGCGGACGCGGCAATCAAGTCGATCCAAAATCCCTGCACACTGCCAGGCTGCCCCACGCCCAAATTTTCTGCTGGCAGGCCACTCGCTGACAAAGTCGCCGGTCATCAGCACCACATCAGGCTTAAGGGCGTTGACCGAATCTACCACGTGGCGCAGGAACAGAGGCTCGGTGTATTCGTCCATGTGGATATCGCTGACCTGGGCGATTCGCATGCCCTCGAAAGCGGGAGCCAGTTCTGGGAGAGCCATGTCCCGGTGAGTGGTTTCAATCCAGTGGCGTTCCAACTCTCCGGCGTACAAGGCCAATCCCAAACCTCCCAGCAGTCCTGCCTTCAACAGGCTGCGCCGGGTAGGCCGGTGGTGAACAGAGTCCGAAAAATCTCCCATTCCCCATCATAGCGGGCATCCAAAGCAGGTCTGCAGGCGAGAGTTGTGTGCTGAGAAGGAGGCGATCGGCGAAGCACCGGGAGGACGAGAATTCGCTCAACGCGGAAAAGAGCGGTTGAAATATCGCATAATAGGAGGTGCGACCACTTCCCTGTCGCGACCCTGCAGCGGACGCAAGATGAGGCCCATTTGCCTGTGCTCGGCCCTTGCCTGGGAACACCAATAAAGGAACATATCGATATGATGCGTCCGTGCTTCCTTGTCGTGGATCGTGAATCCTCCAGCAGCATCTCCACTCGCAAACTGATCATAGAAACCGCCAAATTCAACGTGATTACCGCCTATAGCAGTGCTGAAGCTGTGCAAACGCTAGCGAAATTTCCTGCGATTGACGGGGTCGTTGCGGACGCGGGCGTGGATAAAATGGAGTGTTCCGAAATGGTCACGGAACTCAAGAAGATTTCGTCGACAATACCGGTAATCATCATTTGCACACCGCGCGGCAAGCCTTGCGAGAATGCCGACCACACGCTGGAGTCATTCGATCCTCGTTTGCTGCTTGCGCTTCTTCAACGTTTGCAACCAGAGGCGGTGGCCAGCATAGAGCGGCGCAACGAAGAACTCGAGGATGAACACTTCAAACGATAATCCTTTTTGTTTGCATACATTTGTTCCCCTTTCGCGGTGGCTTGACGTTGACCCTCGGAAGCAACCCAGTCCACCGTCTTTGCACTGCTCCCGGAATGGTTTCATGCTGTCATCGAGACAGTCCACCATCGCGCCCATCGACTTGGCCGTCCACATATAATTAAGGTTGGATTCCTGTGCCCTGTCCGTCATAGAAGACACAGAAGCATTGCCCACATTGACCGAGTTTCAACCACCCAGCCAGGTGCTTCCTTTTGAATGACTCCATATCGATCCGCGGCGCGCGGACACACAATCTAAAGAACATCAGCTGCGATATTCCCCACGGAAAGCTGACCGTCGTGAGCGGCGTCTCCGGTTCCGGCAAGAGCTCCCTGGCATTCGATACTGTCTATGCCGAAGGGCAGCGCCGTTATGTTGAATCGCTGTCCGCGTATGCGCGTCAATTTCTGGAACGCATTGAGAAGCCGGATGTTGACCTGATTGACGGTCTGGCGCCGGCTATTGCCATCAAGCAGAAAAACACCACCCGCAATCCCCGCTCCACGGTGGCCACGGCGACCGAGATTTACGACTATATGCGGCTTCTCTACGCCCGATGCGGCACCGTTCATTGCATTCACTGCGACGGATTGGTGGGCCGGGACAGCATGGATGAACTGGCTGCATCTATCCTGGCGCTGGACGAAGGCACCCGTCTGCATGCACTCTTCCCGGTACGCACGGCGGTCGTCGAAGAGCGCGAAGAGATTTCGAAATTGCCCACACTCAAGCCCATCCGGAAGACCAGGAAAGCGGCTGCGGCGGTTGAAGAAGTTGATCCCTCCCCCCTGACCGAGGCGATGAAATCCAGGCTTGTCGAACTGCGGGCCAACGGTTTCAATCGCCTCTATCAGCACTCTCGCATCTTCGAGTTTTCTAGCCCGGAAAGTCTGCTGGATCTCGACTTCAGCCTGCCAGTCTTCGTTCTTGTCGACCGCATAGTGGTTTCCTCAGACAATCGCTCGCGGATCGTTGACGCCGCTGAAATTGCGTACCGCGAGGCGGGCGAAGTGATCTTCGAAGAGGTTCCGCGCGATACAGATTTGACCGACAGAACCCGCCATCGATTTTCATCGGCCTACGAATGCAGGACCTGCCATCGTCCCGCCAAGGAGCCTGAGCCGCGGCTTTTTTCCTTCAACAATCCTTTCGGGGCCTGTCCGCGCTGCCAGGGTTTTGGCAACACCATCGATTTTGATATGAACCTGGTCATTCCAGACAAGTCGCTGACCCTGAACGAAGGCGCCATCGATCCATGGAATCGGCCGAAGTATCGCAACTGGTTCACGGATTTGAAGCGCCAGGCAAAGTTGCTGGGCATGCCATTGGATGTCGCCTGGCAGGATCTGACCGCCGAGCAGCAGGATCTGCTTCTGTACGGCGAAAAGGGCAAGCCGGGATCAGGATTTCTGGGGATCTACGGTTTCTTCGCCGAGATGGAGCGCAAGAAATACAAGCTGCATGTGCGGGTCATGCTCTCGAAATACCGGGGATACGCCGTTTGCCCGGAATGCCGGGGCCAGCGACTCCGCGCGGAAGCCCGGTCGGTGCGCATCAACAAGCGCAACGTCTGTGAAATATCGGCGTTGACGATCTCGGCAGCGAAACAATTCTTCTCAGCGTTGACCTTGACGCCTATGCAGCAGGAGATCGCTGGTCCAATCCTGGAAGAAATACGCGAGCGAATCAGCTTTCTCGATGCTGTAGGGCTTGATTACCTGACTCTTGACCGGCTGGCAAGTACGCTGTCAGGCGGCGAGGCGCAGCGCATCCAGTTGGCCACCTCACTCGGTTCCCGGCTCGTCGGTGCTTTGTACGTCTTGGATGAGCCATCCATCGGCCTGCATACCCGCGACACCGATCGCCTGATTCGCATTCTGAAGAACCTGAGAGACCTGGGAAATACCATCCTCGTCGTTGAGCATGATCCAGATGTACTGCGCGCGGCGGATCACCTGCTTGATCTCGGTCCGGGAGCCGGTGAGTTTGGCGGGAAACTGTTGGCTGAAGGCACCGTTGACGAAATTCTGGCCAATCCGAATTCGCTGACCGGGCGATATCTTTCCGGTCACCTGAGTATCCCCGTGCCGACACGCAGGCGGGAGCCGGGTCGGGAAATTTTGACGTTGCGGGGAGCGCGCGCCAACAATCTCAAGAATGTCGACGTAGAAATTCCCCTAGGGATGCTGGTCGCGATTACCGGGGTATCCGGATCGGGCAAATCATCGCTGGTTCACCAGGTGCTCTACCGCGCCGTAGCCCGCGCGCTCGGTCAATCGGAGGGCGCGGATCCGACTGGATTCTTCAAAGAGCTCAAAGGCGCGGAGCGGTTGAATGACGTTGTGCTGGTTGACCAGACGCCTATCGGGCGAACACCTCGTTCCAATCCAGTCACTTACATCAAAGCCTTTGATCTAATTCGTGAGCTGTTTGCCGCTCAGCCTGACGCGAAGAAATTGTCGCTAACGCCGGGACACTTTTCCTTCAATATCCCCGGCGGACGATGCAAAACCTGCGAGGGCGACGGGACGGTTACGGTCGAGATGCAGTGTTTGGCGGACGTGGAGTTGCCCGGCGAGGACTGCAACGGGACGAGATTCCAACCGAAGATTCTCGGGGTCCAGTACAAGGGCAAGAACATTCACGAGGTGCTGAACCTGACCGTGAAAGAGGCGCTTCGGTTCTTTGTAGGTTTACCCCGGCTTTTAGATCGTCTGGCAGTGTTGGATGAAGTGGGTCTGGGATATTTGCGGCTGGGACAGTCGGCTACCACGCTGTCGGGTGGTGAGGCGCAGCGCGTGAAGCTGGCCGCTCACCTGGCGCAGGTTCGTTCCG
>Ga0182030_10016465_pt1 | contig 14397 bp, 15 predicted proteins | sample 812S3MmetaG_FD_121299 | JGI IMG/M metagenome (GOLD analysis project Ga0182030, IMG submission 121299) | Permafrost microbial communities from Stordalen Mire, Sweden - 812S3M metaG (Illumina Assembly) | ecosystem: Environmental > Terrestrial > Soil > Wetlands > Permafrost | place: Sweden...
AGGATCGCCGGGCTCGGCCAATTCGGCCAGGCGTCGATCCATTTCAGCGCGTCGGCGTTTTCGGGCGCGGGCAGGAAATCTTCACGCGCCGAACTCGGCTCGTGCGGCCAGTCGAGCGTCAGCTGTTTGCCCGTGCCGGTCACGACGGGGTCTCGACCTCGCCGCCGCCGCGATAGAGCGGGCTTGCGAGATAAACGCCAAGCAAATGCCGGACGAGCACCCCGAGCATCGCCGCCGCCGGCACTGCGATCAGAAGCCCGGCAAAGCCGAATAGGCCGCCGAACGCAAATAGCGCGAACATCAGCCAGACGGGATGCAGGCCGATGGATTCGCCGACCAGCATCGGCGAGATGACGTAGCCTTCCAGGAACTGCCCAGCGCCAACGAGCGCAAGCGCAAGCAGGAAAAGTTTCAGGCTGGGCCAGTCCTGCACCAGCGCGACGGCCAGGGCCAGCACGAGCGCGGTCAGCGAGCCGACGTAGGGCACGACGCTCAAGACGCCGCCGACAACGCCGATCAGGAAGCCGAAATCGAGGCCGATCAACGTCAACCCGACCCCGTACCAGATGCCGAGAAAAAGGCAGACCAGAGACTGACCGCGAATGAAGCCGGAGAGCGCCTCGTTGATTTCCCTTGCGATCTTGCGCAGGCTGTCGCGGTAGTCGAGCGGAAGCCAGGAGTCGATCGTTTCGATCATCTTGTCCCAATCGACGAGGATGTAGAATGCGACGACCGGGGTGACGATCAGGAAAGAAAAGAAATCGAGGATCGCGGCGCTGCCCGTAACTAACGAACGAGCGGCGTCGAGCAGCCATTGCGCGCCCTCGGTGACGAAATCGCCAACGGTTTTTTGGATCTGCTCGGCGGAAAACGAGGCGCCCAAGCCGAAGGAGTCGCGCCAGGCGCCGCCATATTTATTGACCAGCGCCGTTCCCTCCTCGACCGCGAGCGACTGCAGCTTCATCACGTAGCCCGGAAGCTTCTGGGTAAAGCCGATGAGCTGATTGGCAAGGATCGGGGCGACGGTCACTAATAACAGCGCAATAACGAGCACGAACGCGCCAAGGATTAGCAATGAGGCTGCGAGGCGGCTAAGCCCCACACGCTCCAGCCGCAGCACGACAGGGTCGAGGAGATAGCCGAGCGCGAGGCCGGCGGCGAATGGCGTAACGGTCGACCCGAGCAAATAGACGGCATAAAGCAGGGACGCGAGCACGCCCGCCCAAATCAGGACCTGCCGCTGCAGGCTCAAGGCGCAGTTCCCGAGCGCGCGGGCTCAATCAGGTCCCACTTGCCGCCCCATGGATCGGCGAAGACGGCGACAGTCCCGTAGGCTTCCCGCCGCGGCGCCTCCAGAAACGCAACGCCGCGCGCCTGAAAGTCTGCGTGGTCGCGGTCGAAATCGTCGGTCTCGAGGAAGTGCCCGACGCGCCCGCCGGCGCCTTGACCGACCGCCGCGAGCTGGCGCGCGCCTTCGGCTTTGGCGAGCACCAACCGCGCGCCGGACGCCCGGCTGGCGGCGACGACCACCCAGCGCTTGCCGTCGCCCAAGGCGACGTCCTCGACGAGGTGGAAGCCGAGCGCGTCGCGAAACCAGGCAATCGCCACGTCGTAGTCGGGCACGAGAAAGGCGACGGCGGCGAGACTGCGGGCCAAGGCGAAATTCCCTACCGGCTCATATGATCGAGCCATTGCGCGATATAGACCGCACCTGAGGCCAGCGTCGAGCCGGCGACTACCCAGCCCATGATGTCTTGCAGGACCAGCTCGGGATAGCCGAACGCGTGCGCGCCGAGCACGATCGCCGCGAATGCGATTTGCGCGACCGTATTGAATTTCGAAATCCACACGGGACGGATCGCGACCGGCTTGCCAAGCAGCCAGGAGATTAGCACGGCAATGAGGATCATCACGTCGCGCGAGACGACAAGGATCGCGAGCGCAGGGGTTACCACGCCGATCGCGGCGAGCGTGATGAAGATCGAGGTCAGCAACGCCTTGTCGGCGAGCGGGTCGAGATAGGCCCCTAACTCCGAGGTCAGATTGAAGCGCTTGGCGAGGAAGCCGTCGACGCCGTCCGAGATCCCCGCCACGACGAAAATCAGGAACGCCTCCATGAAGCGGTGGGAGACAATCATGCTGACCGCGAGCGGCGTCATCAGGAGGCGCGCGAGCGTGATCAGATTCGGTAAATTGGCGAACAACCGCGACGCATTCATGAAACGCCGGCTCCCCCCATCATGGCAGCGCCCTGCATCGGAGGAAGGAGTCTCGCGCAAAATCCGGCGCGACGCGAATCCAGGTCGCGCGGGCGAGTTGACTTCCCCGGGAACGCGCGTGACGATTAGCTTTGACCAAAAGAGGGCGCGTTCTCGCCGTGACAGCAGAAACTAAGGGCGCGTGCCTCGTCATCGGGGCGGGAGACGGCCTCGGCGGGGCGATCGCGCGGGCTTTTGCCGCCGAAGGGCTCACCGTCTGCGTGACGCGCCGGCCGCGTCACTTGGAGCAACTCGAGGCGCTCGCGCAGTCGATCCGCGACGGCGGGGGAAGCGCCTTCGCATTCGGCCTCGATGCGCGGCGCGAGGAGGAGATCGTCGCGCTCGTCGACAAGATCGAGCGCGAGATCGGCCCGCTCGAAGTCGTCGTGTTCAACATCGGCGCTAACGTGCGCTTCGGCATCGTCGAGACGACCACGCAGGTCTTTACCAAGGTCTGGGAAATGGCGACGCTCTCCGGTTTTCTGACGGGACGCGAAGCGGCGCGCGCGATGACGCCGCGCGGGCGGGGCTCGATCCTCTTTACCGGGGCGACCGCCAGCGTGCGCGGCGCGGCGGGCTATTCCGCGTTTGCGAGCGCCAAGCACGGATTGCGGGCGCTCGCACAGAGTCTTGCGCGCGAACTTGGTCCCAAAGGCATTCACGTCGCCCATGTCGTCATCGACGGCATGGTCGACGGGGTTTTCGCGCGAAGCATCGCGCCCGACGCCGCGGAGCGGGTCGCGCGCGAGGAAATCCTCGATCCGATGGAAATTGCGCGCAACTATGTCTGGCTGCACCGGCAGCGGCGCAGCGCCTGGACGTTCGAACTCGATCTGCGGCCCTGGGTCGAGAAATGGTGAGGCGCAATGGCTAGAACCCTCGAATTTTTGTTCGATTTCGCCAGTCCCAACGGCTATCTCGCCTATCGCGCGCTTGGCCCTGTCCTCGCTCGGACGGGCGCGCGGCTCGAGGTTACACCGGTGCTGTTAGGGGGCCTCTTCAAGGCGACCGGCAATCAGGCGCCGATGTTCGCGTTCGCAAACGTCAAGGGCAAGCTCGACTACGATAAACTGGAGATACGGCGCTTCATTGTCCGACACGGCCTGACGAAGTTTCGCATGAACACTCATTTCCCCGTCAACACGCTAGGGCTGATGCGCGGTCTCGTCGCGGCGCGTGCGCTGGGCAGGGGGGACGCGTACCTGGAGATGGGGCTGTCGGGTCTGTGGGAGGAGGGGCTAAAGCTTGACGACCCGGACGTGCTTTCGCGCTGCATCGCGGCTGCCGGACTTGACGCAAAGCGCATCCTCGAAGAAGCGCAGCGGCCCGAGATCAAACAGAGCCTTGTGGACTCGACAGCGCATGCTGCGGAGCGCGGAGCTTTCGGCGTGCCGACATTCTTCGTCGGCGAGGAAATGTTCTTCGGCAAGGAGCGGCTCGCGCAGATCGAGGACGAACTCCTGCAGGTCGCGGCGTGAGCGGCGTCGCGCGCGCCTTAATCTAAGGCCGTCGAGTTGTCCGACTGGACGAACCTCGTTTCCGACCCCTCGGCCTGGATCGCGCTCGCCACCCTCGTTGCCATGGAGGTCGTGCTCGGCGTCGACAATCTGATCTTCATTGCGTTGATCACGAATCGGGTCGACGAAACGCGCCGTAGTCTTGTGCGCCAGCTCGGGCTCGGAATTGCGCTGTTGTTCCGCCTATTGCTGCTCGGAACTCTCGCCTCGGTAGTCAAGCTGACGCAGCCGGTGTTCACGGTCCTCGAACATGAGTTTTCGTGGCGCGACATCGTGATGGTCGCGGGCGGGCTCTTCTTGGTGTGGAAATCGACGCGCGAGATTCACGACAGCGTCGAAGCCAAGCACGACCTCGCTGCTCGTCCGCTCCCGGCGGCGCTCGGTCTTTTTTCGGCGGTGGGGCAGGTGATCGCGCTCGATCTTGTCTTTTCAATCGACAGCATCATTACCGCCGTCGGCATGACCGACAAGATTCCGATCATGATAGTCGCGATTGTCATCGCGATAGTTCTAATGCTGGTCGCCGCGGGCCCGCTTTCGAGGTTCATCGACACGAACCCGACGTTGCTGATGCTGGCGCTCAGCTTCCTGCTGATGATCGGGATGGTGCTGATCGCCGACGGCTTCGGCTTCCATGTGCCGAGAGGGTACATCTACGCCGCGATCCTGTTTTCAGGGCTCGTCGAGGCGCTCAACATGCTCAGGCGGCGCAACCAGCGGAAGGTTCAGTTGTAACTGTCGATCAGCGAGGCGATCATCAGGATCGCGCCCGCGGCGACGGCGAGCAGCAGCACCCCAATGATCGCGACGCGGTCCTCGCGCGTGGCCGGTCTCAGCGGCGGCTCGACGCGCGACACGGGCTCGGGCGAGCGGTCGGCGAACGGCGCGAGGCGGGGCAGGGGCTCGGGCCGCGTCGACCAAGCGGGCGTCGCGGCCTGCGGCGTCACGCGCCGCGCGGCGTCCGACGGCGCCTCGCGCGTCCCCATCTTTCCGTAGAGATAGACGAACGCCGCCCCCAACAAAGGCGCGATCGCCACCAGGCCGGGCCCGTTGGCGTCCGCCCAGGGCGCGACGGCGGGATCGGCGAGCGCCATGCCGCCCGCGATCCAGCCAAGCAGCGCCGCGCCGAACGCGACCAGGGCCGGTGTGCGCGCGAGCCATTGGCTCAGCACTATGCCGCCATAGGCGAGGATCGGAACGCTGAACGCGATGCCGATGGCAAGCAGCCAGAAATTGCCGCGCGCGATTGCGGCGAGCGCGACCACGTTGTCCAGCCCCATCGCGGCGTCGGCGACGACGATCACCGCCGCGGCCGACCATAAGTCGCTCGTCGAGCGGGGGCGGCCTGAGCCGAGCGCGTCGTCATGAGAAAGGTTCATCGCGATCAGGATCAGCGCGAGCGCGCCGGCGATTTGCAGGAAGGGGACCGAGAGCAGCCAAGTCGCCAGAATCGACATCAGCAATCGCACCACAATGGCTCCGGCAACGCCGAGCGTCGCCGCGCGGCGCATGTCCTCGGGCCGCAGCGACCGGCAGGCGAGGGCGATCACGAGCGCATTGTCGGCGCCCAGCAACAGGTCGACGAACAGGATCTGGAGCGGAATCAGCAGCCAGGTCGAGACGTCGCCGAATTCCATGCGAAGCTCAGGTCGGCCGCGAGGCGGCGACGGCGCGATGCGCGGTCGCCGTCATTTGGGCGCGTCGGCGACGGCGGCCGCCGCGGGGGGAACCGCGTCCGGCCCTGCCGTCATCAGGCGCAGGAAACTCGCGTCCGGAGAGAGCAGCAGCGTCGGCCCGGACTCCGCCAGCGCCTTCCGGTAGGTCTGGGCGGAGCGATAGAACTGATAGAATTTGGGATCGGTGGAGAAAGCCTCCGCGAGGCGTCGGCTCGCCTCGGCGTCGCCCGCACCGCGGCTGATCGTCGCCGCGCGCTGCGCCTCGGAGAGGATCACGGTGCGCTCGCGATCGGCGCGAGACTGGATCTGCTGCGCCCATTCATAGCCTTGCGCGCGCAGTTCCTTGGCCTCGCGCTGGCGCTCGGACTTCATTCGGTCGTAGATCGCCTGGCTGGTCTCGAACGGCAGGTCGGCGCGATGGAAGTGCACCTCGTCGATCTCGATGCCGAGGGGCGTCGCCTTGGCGGCGACCTCGTTGCGAATGATCTCGACGATGTCGGCGCGCTCGGGCGTCAGCAATCTGGCGAGCGAAACCTGACCCAATTCACGGCGAAGCGAGGAGTTGACGATCTGCCCGAGCTGCGAGCGCGCCTGATCGACGGTGCGCAACGCCTGGTAAAACCCGAGCGGGTCGACGATGCGATAACGCACGTAGGGCTGCACCTCCAGGCGCTTCTGATCGCCGAGGATCACCTGCTCGGTCGGCGGCTCCAGCAGCAACAGTCGGGTGTCGTAGGCATAGACGTCGTCGATGAAGGGCGCTTTCATCTTGAGGCCCGGCGTGGTCTCGACGCCGACCGGCGCGCCAAGCCGCACAACCAAAGCCTGCTGGCCCTCGCAGACGACATAGAGCGAGGCTGTCGCGAAATAGATCGCGATCGCGGCAAGCACGAGCGGCATCCAGATTCGCGCGTTCATTTCAGGGCTCCCGCCGGGGCGGCGGTCCCGGCGTCGGGCGGCGCGACAAGGCTGGGCGGCGCGGGCGTCAGCGCCGAAGGCTTCGCGACCGCCCGGGGTTCCGTCACCGACATGTAGGGAACGACGCTGCCTACGCCCTTGCCCGAGGTGTCGAGGATCACCTTGGTTGATTTTTTCAAGACTTCATCGACGCTTTCAAGATAGAGTCGCCAAGCCGTCACGACCGGGGAAATCTGATAGCTCGCATAGACCGCCTTGAACGCGTCCGCCTCGCCTTCGGCGAGATTGACGACGGAAGTGCGGTAGGCTTCGGCGTCCTGGCGCGCGTGCTCGGCTTCGCCGCGCGCGCGCGGCAGGATGTCGTTGGCGTAGGCCTCGGCCTCGTTGCGCGCGCGCTCCTGATCGGCGCGCGCGCGCTGGACGTCGTTGAAGGCGTCGATCACCGCGAGCGGCGGCTCGACGCGCTGCAACTGCACCTGCGTGATCTCGATGCCGGCGCCTTCCGAGTCGAGCAGCGACTGCAGCAGCACGCGGGTTTCTTCGGCGATCTGCTGGCGCTTGTCGGACATCGCGGACTGGATCGGCGTGCGGCCGATGACTTCGCGCAATGCGCCCTCGGCCGCGATTTTCACCGCGAGTTCGGGCGCGTCGACGTGGAAGAGATATTGCCCGGCGTCGCGGATCTTCCAGGAGACCGCGCAATCCGCCTCGACGATGTTCTCGTCGCCCGTGAGCATTTGACGCTCGCGCCCCGCGGCGGGGTCGCCGGGCGCCGCGCCCGCCGCGTTGCCGAGCTGGATCTGATTGATCTTGGTGACCTTCGGCAGCAGAACGGTTTCAATCGGATAGGGCCAGTGGAGATGCAGACCGGGCTGCGTCGTATCGATCCATTTGCCGAAGCGCAGCACAACGCCCTGTTCGTCGGGCTGCACGCGATAGATCGAAGTGGCCGCCCAGCCGGTAAGGACGACGCCGGCGATCAAGGCAAGCCCGCTACGTCCAAGGCGCGGCAGATGGAACACCGAGCCGAGGCTTTCGCGGACCATCGAACCGAAGCCGGCCTCGGACGGAGCAAGTTCGGGCAAGTCGGTCATGGGTCCTTCCCCAGGCGCGCTCTGGCGCGTGCCTCCGAACTCCTAGGTTGCCGCGGTCCGGCGGCGCATTGCCTTGAATCAATTGAGCGTTGCTCAATCGAGGCCAAGCGCCAGGCTCTCTTCGAGCATCAACCGGGCTCGGGCGCGGAGCTTCTCCGTTTCGCTCTTCAATTGGCCGCAGGCCGCGAGGATGTCCCGCCCGCGCGGCGTGCGCACGGGGCTCGCATAGCCCGCGCGAAAAACGATGTCGGAAAAACGCTCGATCGTCGTCCAGTCCGAACATTCGTAGGGACTGCCGGGCCACGGATTGAATGGGATCAAGTTGATCTTGGCCGGCAGCCCTTTGAGCAATTTCACCAGTGCAATGGCCTCGGCCGGCGAGTCGTTGACGCCCTTTAGCATGACATATTCAAACGTGATGCGCCGCGCATTCGAGGCGCCGGGATAATCCCGGCAGGCCTGCAAGAGCTCGCGCATCGGATACTTCTTGTTGAGCGGCACGAGCTTGTCGCGCAACGCGTCGTTGGTCGCATGGAGCGAGACCGCGAGCATGGTCCCGCACTCGCGCCCTAGGGCCTCCATCTCGGGCGCGACGCCCGAGGTCGAGACGGTGATGCGGCGCTTGGAGATCGAAAGCCCGTCGCCGTCAGTGAGAACACCGATCGCGTCGCGCACGTTGTCGAAATTGTAGAGCGGCTCGCCCATGCCCATGAAGACGATGTTCGAGACTGCCCGAACGCCTTCGCCCGACGGAACGAGCCCGTCGCCCGGCGCGACGCCACCGGGAAAATCGCCGAGCCGATCGCGGGCGACGAGAACCTGCGCGACGATCTCCGCGCTGGTGAGGTTACGCACCAGAGCCTGCGTTCCCGTATGGCAGAAGGTGCAGTTAAGAGTACAGCCGACCTGGCTGGAGACGCAGAGCGTGCCGCGATCGGCTTCCGGGATGTACACGCATTCGATTTCGGCGCCTTTGTCGGTGCGACCCGTAGAGGGCATCCTCAGGAGCCACTTGCGCGTGCCGTCGCTGGACACCTGCTCGGCGACGATCTTCGGCCGCTCCAATGTGAAGCGCGCGCCGAGCCCGTCAAGCAGCGGCCGCGCAATGTTTCGGATCGCGCCAAAGTCCTGGACGCCGCGGTGGTATATCCAATGCCAGAGCTGTCCCGTCCGCATGCGCAATTCGCGCTCGGGAACGCCGCTTTCGGCGAGCGCTTGGGAAAGCTCGGCGCGGGTTGCGCCGGCAAGGCGTATCGGCGCGGGAAAAGCCTGCGCGAGGGCGGCGGCGGTCATCGTACCGTTTCTAGCATGGCGCGGGCCGCGAACAAATGGGCGGCGCGCGGGCGCCCACGCTGCGGGGACTAACCAAAGCTTGACCGCCGTTCGGCTTGACTTGCGCTTGCCTCAACGTCGAGATTAAGTCTATGACGGCTCGCGGAGTTTCGGATTTTAGCGGTTGGGGGAGGGGGTCTATGGCGCTTGGCTTCGGCAGGGCGATTCGGGGTGCGGCGCTCGCTGCGATCTTGGCGGCAAGTCTGGCGGGCTGCTCTTCTTTTGGGCCCGAGCCTGCGGCGACCGCCGCGAGACCTACCGTGACCGTCGACATGCTGGTCGGCAACTGGGGCCTCGCGGCCTATCACCAGGACGCGGACCGGGTCCGCACCGAAGCCCAGGCCCGCGCCCAGTGCAACAAGCCCTTCGTCATAACCAAAGGCCCCAACGGCGGCGCGATGATGTATCTGGCGGATTCCGCGACGCCGACGGAACTCGTCGTCAAGGTCGGCGACGGCAAGACTTATATCGGCCCGTCGACCGATCCGGCGGGCGGCCCGAACGATCGCCTGATCGTTTCCGCCGACAGCAACGAATTTGTAACACAATGGGTGGATCCGGAAGTGGCGAGCCGCTACGGAACCATGGTTTACGCGCGCTGCGGGTCCAAGTAGAGTTGGCCGGAGCGGGATTTGCGGGGGCCTCGCAAAACGGATCGACGGGGCGTCGGTCATCGCAGGAGTGGAATAGGAATGACGACCAAGACCAAACCCTGGCTTGCGGCGTTGCGGACGGGTCTTATGACCCTGGCCGCCTCCGGCATGCTGTTCGGCGTGCTGGCGAAGGCCAACGCGGCATCGGACGAGAACCTCACCGACGACAAGCCGGGTTATGTTCCCTCGGCCGAGGAGGAGCAACTCGATCCGCAGTTCCAGCGCACCGAGGTGTTCTACCGGACCAACGAAGCGCCCGGCACGATCATCGTGCAGACCTCTGAGCGCTACCTCTATTTAATTCAGCCCAACAATCGCGCGCTGCGCTACGGCATCGGCGTCGGGCGCGACGGCTTCCAGTGGCAGGGCCTCGTGAAGATCACGCAGAAGCTCGAGTGGCCGGATTGGCGCCCGCCGCCGGAGATGATCGAGCGCCAGCCCTATCTGCCGCGCTTCATGGCGGGGGGCCCGGGCAACCCGCTCGGCGCCCGCGCGATGCACCTCGGGGCGACGGTTTACCGCATTCACGGCACCAACATGCCGGAGACGATCGGCACGAAGGTCTCCTCGGGATGCTTCCGGCTGATCAATCCGGACGTGATTGATCTTTACAATCGCGTTCCCGTGGGCACCAAGGTCATCGTGCGGCAGGCGCCGTCCGTCTCGAGCTGACGCTTCACGCGCACCTCCGCCTAGGTCCCGATTCCCGGCATAACCGCCAGAGCAGCGAGCCAAGCGCCATGTCGAACCGTAAGTTCAAACCGGTCCTGTTGTCATGCGTAGCTTTCGTCGCGGCCGCCGCGGCGGGTATTGTCGCTTCCGGCGGCGCCTCGGCGCAGACCCTGAAGGCCGTCAAGGATCGCGGCGCGGTCATCTGCGGGGTCAGTCACGGCCTCGCGGGCTTTGGCATGCCCGACGCCAATGGGGCTTGGTCGGGGCTCGACGTCGACTATTGCCGCGCGGTTGCGGCGGCGGTCTTCAACGACCCGAGCAAGGTGCAGTTCGTGCCGATCTCGGTCGAGGAGCGGTTCGACGCGCTGAAGTCTGGCAAGATCGACGTCCTCGCGCACAATTCGACGTGGACGATGTCGCGCGAGGCGAACTATGGGCTGACCTTCGTCGGCGTGAACTATTACGACGGCCAGGGCTTTCTCGTGCACCGGCTCCCGGAGAAGGCGTCTGCCCTTGAGCTCGACGGCGCCAAGGTTTGCGTCCAGAAGGGCACCACGACGATCGACAATTTCGAAGACTATTTCAAAGCCAACAACATGAAATACGACGTCGTCGAGGAGACCTCGCAGGACGACGCGGTGAAGGACTATTCGGCGGGCAAGTGCGACGTGTTGACGAGCGACGTCTCGCAGCTTTACGCGCTGCGCCTGCAACTCGCCAAGCCAGGCGACAATGTCATTTTGCCCGACGTGATCTCGAAGGAGCCGCTGGGCCTCGCCGTCCGTCAGGACGATCCTCAATGGGCCGACATCGTCAAATGGGTGACCTTTGCGCTGATCAACGCCGAGGAACTCGGCGTCAGCTCGAAGACGGTCGACGATGCGCTGAAGTCGAACAAACCTGCCGTGCGCCGCCTGGTCGGCGCCGAGGGCAATTTCGGCGAGAAGCTCGGCCTGTCCGCGGACTGGGCGGCGAACGTCGTGCGCGCAGTCGGCAATTACGGCGAGATCTTCGAGCGAAATGTCGGCTCTCATTCCAAGCTCGGTATCCCGCGCGGACTAAACGAGCTCTGGAGCACCGGCGGCATCCAGTACGCGCCGCCGATACGGTAACGATGCGCCTAGTGCAATTGCCGTCCGCGGACTTCATGAGCCGGCAACAAAATGCCTAGGCGTTCAAGATAATTCGCTTTGGGAGTGCGTGACCGGCCGGATCAATCCCGGCCATTTCGGCGTTTGTGTACGCCGCTTGCTCGCGCTCGAGCCCCTGGGACACGCTAATGACCGCCCGGACCACCCACCGCCCGTTCGTGCTCGCCTCGGTGATGGCGGCGATGTTCATGATTGCGATCGAGGCGACGATCGTTTCAACCGCCATGCCGGGAATCGTCGGCCAGCTGGGGGGCCTGCAGCTTTATAGCTGGGTGTTTTCCGCGTTCCTGCTGACGCAGACCGCGACGACGGTCGTGTTCGGCAAGCTCTCGGACCTGCTTGGGCGCAAGAGGGTGATCCTCTACGGCATCGGCCTCTTTCTCTTCGGCTCGCTGCTTTGCGGCTTTGCCTGGTCGATGCCGACGATGATCCTGTTCCGGCTCATCCAGGGCATCGGGGCGGGCGCGATCATGCCGATCGGCATGACCATCGTCGGCGACCTCTATACCGCGCACGAGCGCGCGAAGATCCAGGGGTACCTCGCCAGCGTCTGGGCGATTTCCGCCGTCGTCGGACCTTTGGCAGGCGGTCTGATTGTTCAATATTTCTACTGGCCGTGGATTTTCTGGGTCAACCTGCCGATCGGCTTGTTGGCGGCTGCGGGGTTTACGGTTTTCCTCCACGAAAATCTCGTGCCGCAGGAGCGCAGGATCGATCACCTCAGCGCGGGCATCTTCATGATCGCGATCGCCTCGGTGATGGCGGCGCTGACGGCGGTTTCGACCGCGGTGGGAACAACCGCCTACCTCATCATCGCCGGTGCCGTTGTCGCCTGCGCGTTGTTCGTCTGGCAGGAGCGCCGTTCGCCCGAGCCGATGATCTCGCTGAAATTATGGGGACGCCGGCCGATCGCGGCGGCGAACGCGGCTTCGCTGCTCGGCGGGATGATGATGATCGGATTGACGACGTTCCTGCCCGTCTATGTCCAGGGCGTGATGGGCAAGTCGGCGCTGATCGCGGGCTTCTCGCTCTCGGTGATGGTGCTTGGCTGGCCGATCGGCGCGACGCTCGCCGGCCGCCTCGTTCTGCGCCTCGGCGTTCGCCCGGTGATGCTGACGGGGAGCCTGCTGATACCCGTCGGCGCGATCGTCTTTGTGCTGCTCAGGCCAGACGTTTCGCCCGTCTTCGCCGGGATCGGCTCCCTGATTGTCGGCCTCGGCATGGGGCTGCTCAGCAGCGCTTCCATCGTGCTGATTCAAGAGATCGTCGAATGGTCGGAGCGCGGCAGCGCCACCGCCTCGTTCCTGTTCGCGCGAAGCTTGGGGAGCACGTTCGGCGCGACGATCTTTGGCGCCGTGCTCAATTACGGCCTGCTGCATTCGGGCGCCGGGCCCGTCTCGTCGGATGAGTTGCGAGCGCTGCTGGCTCACGCCTCGACACACTCGGGCGACGGCGCCGCGCTGGGCGCCGCGCTGGAAAATTCGCTGCATATGACGTTCGCTGCAATGTTCGCGGTCGCGCTGCTCACCGCGGCGGCCGCGGCGCTCGTGCCGAAGATTATGATCGCCAAGCCCGCTCCCGTCGCCGAACCGGACGCCCCTCAGGCAGCGCCGCAAAGCGCCGAATGACGAGCGCCTCAGTGGCCCTCGAACGCGATCAAAGTCCGGACGGGGACCTTCAGCGCCTCTAGTTTCTTCGCGCCGCCGAGCTCCGGCAAATCGATCACGAAACAGGCGGCGACGACTTCGGCTCCGATTTTTCTCAAAAGCTTCACGGCGCCTTCGGCCGTCCCGCCGGTGGCGAGGAGATCGTCGACGAGGATGACTTTTTCGCCCGGCGCGACCGCGTCTGCGTGCATTTCCATCTCGTCGAGGCCGTATTCGAGGGAATAACCGATCGTCACGGTCTTGTGGGGCAGCTTGCCCTTCTTGCGAATGGGAATGAAGCCGGTCGATAGCTGATGGGCGACTGCGCCGCCGAGAATGAAGCCGCGCGCCTCCATCCCCGCGACCTTGTCGATCTTCGTGCCCGCCCAGGGCTGCACGAGTTCGTCGATTGCGCGGCGGAACGCGCGCGCGTTGCCGAGCAGCGTCGTGATGTCCCGGAACAGGATCCCCTTCTTGGGGTAGTCGGGAATCGTGCGGATCGCCGCTTTGAGTTCAGCTTCGAGGGTCATTTTTAGCCAATTTCCGGTGCGGGCCGCGCGCGAGCATGAGGCGTCAAATTGCCGTCATGTAAGGGCTAAGTCCAGCCCCATTCGAAAGCGCCGTCTCTCAGTGCCTCGCGCGCGAGACGGGCTTGGCGGTCTGGGCCGCCGCACGCCTCGGGCGGGGCGCGGGCTTTGCCGGCTCCTTGGCGACCGGACGCTCGACTGCGGGCTCGGGCGCCGGCGGCGCAAGCCCGAACACGGCCTCCAGCGCCTCGAATTCTTCCGGAAACAGTTTCGCGAGCTTGTTGACGTCTGGCAGCACGTTGGCGCCGGCAATCAACCCGAAATCGAGCTGATCGCGATAGCTCTGCACGGTGATGTTGAGAGCAAGGCCGTGCGCGGCGATCGAAACGGGGAAAATGTTGAGAAGCTCGGCGCCGGCGGCGTAAAGGGTCTGGCGAGGCCCCGGCACGTTGGAGATTGTCACGTTCGCGGCGGCGGGCATCACGTCGGCCAGGTTCGAACGGCTGTTCAGCAGCGCGAGCATCTGCACCAGCATCGGCGCGCCGAGCAGTGCGATGTTGCTCAAGTGCGGAATGAGCGGACGAAGCGGGCTGCTCATTTCCTTGGCCTTGGAGGATTCCTGGATGATCGCAAGCAAACGTTGTTTGGGGTCCTCGACGTCGCTTGCCAACGAGCAGACCATGCCGAAGACCTGATTGTTGGCGGCGGCGTCCCCGGCCTCGCGCAGCGAAATCGGCACCGCGGCGGTCAGCGAGCGCTGGGGCAGGGCGCCCTGCTCGGAGAGATAGCGCCGCAATACGCCGCTGGAGATCGCCATCACGACATCGTTTAGCTTGCCGCCCGCGGCCTTGGCGAGCGCCTTGGCGCGGCTCAGCGAGATCGTCACGCCCGCGAAACTGCGCTCGGAGGAAATCGAGCGGTTGAGCGGCGTCGTCGGCGCGATCATCGTGGCG
>Ga0182030_10016466_pt1 | contig 14396 bp, 10 predicted proteins | sample 812S3MmetaG_FD_121299 | JGI IMG/M metagenome (GOLD analysis project Ga0182030, IMG submission 121299) | Permafrost microbial communities from Stordalen Mire, Sweden - 812S3M metaG (Illumina Assembly) | ecosystem: Environmental > Terrestrial > Soil > Wetlands > Permafrost | place: Sweden...
CGGCTGGGCATGGCGGTACGCGAGGCCGCGGTCAACGCCGTGCTGCACGGCAACGAATACGATCCCGGCAAACAGATCACCGTCGGCCTGGAGAACACCGGCACGTCGCTGGTGATCTCGATCGCCGATCAGGGCAAGGGACTCGATCCGGACTCGCTACCCGATCCGCTGGCCCCGGAAAACCTGCTGCGCGGCACCGGCCGCGGCATCTTCCTCATCCGCTCCTTCATGGATGAGGTACACTTTCGTCAACTGAATCCAGGCACCGAGCTGACGCTGATCAAGCACCTGGCGCCGGCAGGCGAGAAAGCCTGACCCCGTCGGCTGCCCGGGAAATGCACAGCCGCGCAGATCGGCTTCTTGCCACCCCTGCGGGCAAAAGTGCTATAAACGAATCACCACACAAGGAGGGATTTCCGTGGCTCTTACTATCGCTTCCCGTGAAGTGGACGGTGTAACCGTTCTGGACCTGAGCGGGCGCATCACTCTGGGCGAGGGCAGTGTGCAGTTGCGCGATGCCATTCGCGACCTGATCAGCAAGGGCTCCAAGAGCGTGCTGCTGAATCTGGGCGACGTCAACTACATCGACAGCTCCGGGTTGGGCGAGCTGGTGAGCGCCTTCACCACGTCCAAGAACCAGGGCGCTTCTTTGAAGCTCCTCAAGCTGACCAAGAAGGTCCATGACCTGCTGCAGCTCACCAAGCTGTATACCGTCTTCGACATCTACGACGACGAGGCCAGCGCCATCGCGTCCTTCAAGTAACAGCTTTCGGTTCGCCCCCGCGCCGAGCCCAACATTGAAAGGCCACCCGCTCCGGCGGATGGCCTTTTCTGCTTCGCGAGGGATTCGTGGTCTTAGAATCTGCATAAAGACTCGCAGTTTTGAAAGGGCACGGCGGGGTACCCTCTGGGTCCCGTGCCGATGAAGCAGGAAATGGAACGCGGCTTTAGCCGCCGAGGAAATACAAAGGGTTGAAAATACATTCCCTCGGGGGCTATAGCAGTTCCAGAATTACTGTAGACCGGAAGCACGAGCTTAAGTGGCTTTTTCCTTAAGAAAAAGGCACCTTGCACGCCCTTTCTTAGGACCACACAAATTCGGGAACTGCTCTAAAGCCCAAAATTCAATTTGACCTTGGGCGGTGCGGCTGAAGCCGCGCCCTTTCAAAACAGATCAATCCACCACTGCGCCGAGTTTTATACACGTTCTTAGAACTTGACCCCAGGCACCTGCCGCGCGGTTTCGCTGGCCTTGAAGTAGGCGTCGTTCTGCTTGAAACCGGCCATGCCGGCCCAGATGCTGTTGGGAAACTGCAGGATGAACGTGTTGTAGTCCTGGATGGCATCGTTGTACCGCTTGCGCGCAACGCCGATGCGGTTCTCGGTGCCGGAAAGCTCGTCCTGCAGGCGCATGAATTGGTCGCTCGAACGCAGCTGCGGGTAGTTCTCGGTCAAAAGCAGCAGGCGACCGATTGCCCCGTCAAGCTGCCCATTAGCCGCAATCTTCGCCGCCGGGCCCTGCGCATTCAACATGCCCGCACGGGCGTTGGCGATATCGCCGAAAACGGTGCTCTCTTCCTTGGTGAATCCCTTCACCGTCTCCACCAGGTTGGGAATCAGGTCAGCGCGCCGCTCCAGTTGCACATCCACCTCAGACCACTGCGCCTTCACAGTCTGGTCCTTGGCAACCATCTGGTTCTTGGCGCTCACATAGCTGCCAAACACCATGAAGAGGCACAAAACCAGAACGCCCACCACTCCCAGCGTAATCAACAATCCCTTGCTCATCGAGTTCCCTTCTCCTCCGGTCCGCCGCGGCGGACCCCTTCAACAAAACAATTTCTACGCGATTGCTGGCACTCTCCGTGCCCCAACCTTTCCGCGCCCTGGTGCGGAAAGGGTGGGAAAGCACAACCCCTCCGCGCCGGATGAGAAAAAGACTTTACCAGCTACCCCCGGCGCCGCCACCGCCAAAGCTGCCGCCTCCAAAGCCTCCGAAGCCGCCCCCACCACCACCGCCGCCAAACCCTCCGCCACCGAAGCCGCCACCGCCGATCCACGGGCCGCGGCCCCAGCCGCCAAACAGCATGCCGAAGCTCATGAGCAGGCGCAGGATGAAGAAGCCGCCGAAGAAGATGACCGCGATAATGATCAGGATGACCTGACCTGCCGACGCCTGTTGCTGGTGGCGCACCGGCTGGGCCATCATGGCCGGCTGTTCGGTCAGCGTCACGTTGGCGTCGGCGGCGATCACCTGTGCAATCTGGCCCACGGCCTGGGTCACAGCGCCGTCATAGTCGCCGGCGCGCAGATCGGGCACCATGGCGCGGCCAAGGTCGCCCAGCTTGCCGTCGGGCAGAATGCCCTCCAGGCCGTAGCCCACCTCGATGCGGCGCTGGTGGTCGCCCACCGCCAGCAGGATCAGCACGCCCTTGTCCGAGCCCTTGCGGCCGATCTTCCATTTATCTTCAAGCTGGTTTGCATACTCGGCAGCGTCTTCGCCGTCGAGCGTCTGCACGGTCACAACTGCAATCTGCGAGTTGGCCTGGGAGTGGTCCAGCTGGGTGCAAACCTGGTCAATCCGCGCAATCGCCTCGGGCGAGAGCACGTGGGCCAGGTCGCTCACATAGTCGGTGGGGGTGGGCAGGCCGGAGACCTGCTGAGCCATGAGCTGTGCGGCGAAACAAACCGCAAAGACGGCCCACAGCAGCCCGAAAACGATCGAATGTGCGCGGCGAAAGCCTTTCATCGCTCTCAATTGTACGCGGCAAGGCTGGAAAAAGTTCCACGGCGATGAAACCAGGCTGGGTGCCGCATCCTTCGCTTTTTCTGGCGAAGGGTGGGAGACCACGAACCTCATTGCCGCACAAGCGGTCCGCCGCGGCGGACCCCACCGCAGGTGGCCTCACACACTAAACTGAAGAAGCAATGACCCAAAACCAGCTTCCCGCACCACCCGTTGCCCGCAAAGAACACACCGAGACGCGCCTGCACGGCCAGGTCCTCACCGACGACTACGCCTGGTTGCGCGACAAGCAAAATTCTGACGTGACGGCATACCTCGCTGCCGAGAACTCCTACGCCGAAGCCTTCATGGCGCCGCTGGCCGGCCTGCGCGAGGAGCTTTACCAGGAGATGCTGTCGCACGTAAAGCAGACCGACGTCTCGGTTCCCTTCCGCGACGGCGACTGGTGGTATTACACCCGCACGGAAGAAGGGCTCCAGTATGCCGTTCAGTGCCGCACGCATGGCTCGCCCAGTGCGACCGAGGACACGCCGGAGCAGGTGATTCTGGACGGCAACCAGCTCGCCGAGGGCTACGCTTTCTTCGCCATCGGCGCCACGGGCATCACCGACGATAGCCGCTGGCTGGCTTACTCGACCGACACCACCGGCTTTCGCCAGTACACGCTGCGCATCAAGGATCTTGCCACCGGCGAGACTCTGGCGGGCGAGATGGAGCGCGTCGGATCCGTTGTCTGGGCAGCCGACAACCTCACCCTCTTCTACACCGTGGAAGACGAAGAGCAGAAGCGGCAATTCCAACTGTGGAGACACACGCGCGGAACGCCGCACGCCTCCGACGTGCTCGTCTTTCAGGAAGACGACGAGCGCTTCAACCTGGGCGCCGGACGCACCCGCGACGGCCGCTACCTCATCCTGGAGTCTGCCAGCCACACCGCCAGCGAATCGTGGTTCCTGCCGGCAGACCAGCCCAGCGGCACATTCACGCTCATCAGCCGGCGCCAGGACGAGCACGAGTACTCGGTCGACCATCGCAGCGGACTGTGGTTCATCCGCACGAATGACGCGGGCAGAAACTTCCGCCTGGTCACCGCTCCGGTAGAGACGCCTGCGCGCGAAAACTGGACCGAACGCATTCCCCATCGGCCGGACGTGATGCTCGAGGACGTGGACCTGTTCGCAGGCTTCTTTGTCGCCTGCGAGCGCGAGGACGGGCTGCCGCAGCTGCGTGTGTGGCGCTTCTCCGCTGAAGGCCCCGAGGCCGCGCTCGCCGCGGAGATCGCCTTCCCCGAGCCGGCCTACAGCGCGCACCCGCATATCAATCGCGTCTTTGAGACAGCGACCTTCCGCTACGCTTACCAATCGCTGGTCACGCCGAGTTCGGTCTACGAGTACGACATCGCCAGCGGCGTTTCCAAGCTGCTCAAGCAGCTTGAGATTCCCGGCGGCTTTGACCGCACCCTCTACGCCAGCGAGCGCGTTCACGCTACGGCGGCCGACGGCGTGCAGGTGCCAGTATCGCTGGTCTACCGCAAGGATCGACGCACCAAGAGCAATCCCCTTTACGTTTACGGCTACGGCTCCTATGGTTACTCGCTGCCGCTTGGGTTCAGCGGCAACCGGCTCAGCCTGCTCGACCGCGGCGTGGTCATGGCCTATGCGCACATTCGCGGCGGCGGCGATCTGGGCAAGCCCTGGCACGATGCCGGCAAGATGCTGGTCAAGCGCAACACCTTCACCGACTTCATTGCCGCCATTGAGCACCTGACTGCCGCGGACTACGGCGACCCGGCGCGCGTGGCCATTGAAGGCGGCTCGGCCGGCGGCCTGCTCATGGGCGCGGTCGCCAACCTGCGCCCCGATCTCTTCCGTGCCGTCGTCTCGCACGTCCCGTTTGTCGATGTCATGAATACCATGCTCGACGCCACGCTGCCGCTTACCGTTCCCGAGTATGAAGAATGGGGCGACCCGAATAACTCTGCTTATTTTCTATATATGTTGAGTTACTCGCCCTACGATAACTTGCGGCAGGCGAGTTATCCGGCCATGTTAGTCAAGACATCTCTGCATGATAGCCAGGTCATGTACTGGGAGCCGGCCAAGTATGTGGCCAAGCTCCGCACTCTCAAGACTGATAACAACCCGCTGCTGTTGGTGACCAACATGCAAGCTGGTCACGGCGGCGCAAGCGGGCGCTACGACTACCTGAAAGAGATTGCCTTCGACTACGCCTTCCTGCTCCGCGAACTGGAAGTTATCTGATGCAGTGAGGAATCCTTCTTGGACAGCACTGATGAAACACCTAGCGCTCAAGCTGCGGGAACCCCCGGTCCCGCAGCAGTGCGCGTGAGTAGTGGCGCGTCGCACGCGTGGCGCGCGCTGCGGCATCGCAATTTCCGGTTGTTCTTCGGCGGGCAGAGCATCTCGCTGATCGGCACGTGGATGACGCGCATCGCCACCAGCTGGCTGGTTTATCGCCTGACCGGCTCGGCGCTGCTGCTGGGCACGGTCGGCTTTGCCGGGCAGATTCCCACGTTTCTGTTCGCGCCGTTTGCCGGCGTGTGGGTTGACCGGCTGGACCGGCGTCAGGTGCTGGTATGGACCCAGGCGCTGTCGATGATTCAGTCGCTGGCGCTGGCCGGGCTCACGCTCTCGCATCACATCACCATCGCCTGGGTGCTGGCTCTGAGCGTGATGCAGGGCATCATCAACGCGTTCGACATGCCGGGGCGCCAGTCGTTCATGGTGCAGATGGTCGAGGACCGGCGCGACTTGTCCAACGCCATCGCCATCAACTCGTCGATGGTCAACATGGCGCGCCTGGTGGGCCCGTCTTTGGCCGGCATGCTCATCGCGGTATCCAGCGAGGGCTGGTGCTTTCTAATCGACGGCATCAGCTACATTGCCGTGATCGTTTCGCTGCTGATGATGCGCGTGAACGCCGCTCCAGTCAGGAGCAAGACGGCATCGATGTTCGCGGATATGAAGGTCGGCTGGACTTATGTGTCGGAGTTTTTGCCGGTGCGCACCATCCTGCTGCTGTTTGCCGTGGTCAGCCTGATGGGCATGCCGTTTGTGGTGCTGATGCCAATCTTCGCGGCGCGCGTGCTGCACGGCGGCCCGCATACGCTGGGATTCCTGATGGGCGCCATGGGCGTGGGCGCATTGATCTCAGCGCTGGCGCTGGCGGCACGCAAGAGCATCCTGGGGCTGGTGCGGATGATCCCCCTGGCCGCGACTGTGTTTGGATTGGGACTTATCGGCTTCGGGCTGTCGCGTGTGTTCTGGCTCTCGATGATCATGGTCATGATTGCCGGCATGGGCATGATGCAAGGCATGGCGGGGAGCAACACGATCATCCAGACGCTGGTGCCGGAGGACAAGCGCGGCCGCGTGATGAGCTACTACACCATGGCTTTTGTGGGCATGGCTCCGTTCGGCAGCCTGCTGGCCGGCTCCCTGGCGCATGCAATTGGCGCGCCGTGGACGGTGATCGCCAACGGCAGCGCCGTGCTGCTGGGCGCGGCGTGGTTCTGGACGCAACTGCCCGCGGTGCGGCGCGAGATCCGGCCGATCTATCGGGAGATGGGGATATTGCCGCCGGAGCAGGTGACTCCGCAGTAGGCCGTTTGGGCTGATTGGCGCGCCGGTGCTGGTGCAGGCTCTTGTGGTCTCCCTGTACAATCGCAAACATACAAAAATTATGCCGGAGGGAAAATGGCACGAGGAAGTATCATTTGCCCAAACCCGAATTGCGGATACGTAGGCCAATCACGTCGGGAGGCGAGAGGTTCCTGCTTGATCGCCTTAATATTGTTGCTGCTCCTCCTCTTGCCCGGGATTCTGTACCTGATGTTTTTTCAAGGTTACAGATATTATTGCCCGAAATGCGGGTTGCAGATCTCCTCAGATAATTAGCGAATAATAGGTAATGGATCTCAGTTTGAAAAATGAGCGGGGTATTTTATTTCTCCCTGCCCATCGCCACTATTGCTCCGTGCCCCATCCTTGCGCCTTTTTCCTGGCGCAAGGGTGGGAAACCTCAACACAATTTATCGGCCGTATCAATAGCTGTCGCGTCACCCTGACAGTGCATCGCCGCAGAGATGCACCGCCACGCCCAGTTCCGCGAACATGGCTGCCTTGGTGGCGAGCGCCTTTTCGGCGATCTCCGCTGAAGGCGCGTAGGCAATGTTTACGTGGTTGGCGCGATGTCGAGCCATCATCTGGTTTTGCGTTACGCCATGCAGAACCGTGTGGACGATAGGCCACGGTGGCGTGGTCTCGCGCCAGCGGCGCTCGGTCACTTCCTGGGGCAGCGTGACCACCGTGCCTCTGCCGAGGTCGACATGGAGCGCGCCGCCCTCGACAAACACGCGGCTCCAGACAATCTCGCCGGGTTTGCCGATGCCCTTGAGCGATCCGCCGCCGAGCGGGAAGTACATAGCCGGCTGGCGCTCGCTGCGCGCGCCGGCGTAGCCGCCCACAAAATGATTGGCGGGCGCGGCGCCGGAGATTTGCAGCAACCACACAAAGTCGTCGAGGCCGTCGCCCTTGTAGTGTTCGCCCCAGCGCACATCGTGCAGGGTGGTCGAGGGGTCCAGGCCCAGGGCCGTCCAGCAGCGATTGGTGACGATAGCATCCACGCCGGCGCATTCATCTACTTCGTTGAAGTGCACCAGCGGGCCGCCTGCGTAAAGTTCCTCTGTGCCGCCCTCGGCAAACACCGGAGGCCGGTCAGCGTTGTTCAGCAGTCCCTCGGCCAGGTCGGAGGCGGGCACCATGTCCTTCAACCCCTGCTGATATTGAATGCCCACCGCATCGCATCCAAACTCGTGTCCGATGCGCACGGCTGCGATGTACATCTTGCACTGCTCCAGCACCTGGTCGAGCGTCAACTCGGTCGCGGAGTCCTTGCCGAAGGCGAACTGCACGCCTTTCGCAACCAGCCATTGATACACGCCCTTAGCCTCAGCCTCGGTTACCGTACGCATCTTGGCCACAAGCGCAGACTGGCTCAGCCGCTCCTTGTAGATGCCGGCGGGGTTCAGCAGTTCATCGTCAATGATGGCGTTGTACATGCCCATGCAGCCTTCATCGAAGATGCCGAGGATGGCTTTGCGATGCTTCAAGTCTTGGGCCAGCGACTTGCCGAGGGCCGCACTCTCCGCGGGAAGCTGCGCCGATGCGAGCGCCTTCACGTGCGAGACGTCATGCGTGATCTTGCCGTCGCGCAGCCACTCGGCAAGCGCAGAACGGAAATAATCGTCTGTAAAATCCTTGCTCCAGATGGAAGAAAACGTGCGACCGGCCTTGACCAGCGAGCCGTTGAGATTGAGCAGGCCCACCAGGCCCGGCCACTGGCCTGACCAATTGGCCACGGTGAGGATGGGTCCCTTGTGGGTGCGCAGGCCGGGGAGCACATGATGGCTATACTGCCACGCTGCCGTCGCGAACACGATCCGCGCCTCGGGATGGATGTCCATGAACACGTCCATGCCGCGGCGCTGCGAAGAGATGAAGCCGTGCTTGAGCTTCTCGTCGTAAGCGTGGGCGCGCACCAGCTTGATGCCCTGCTGCCGGAATGCCGCGGTCAGCTTCTCTTCCATGTCGCGCTGCGCCGGCCAGCAGACCTGGTTAGCGGATAAACGCAGATCGCCGCTGGTGACGAGCAGCACCTCATCGGCTGCCGGCCTTCGTGCTTGTTCCACCTTGGATGCTTCTTGCCGTTCCGTTGCCATTGCTTGGAGTCTCCTTCGACCTGGATCGGGTTGCGCCCAGGTCGCATTACCAAGGAGAAATATACACCGTGGCGGTGGGGGGTGGGTGTGCCAGGGCGCAGGGTGGGGCAGAGTGCTCTGGCGCTGCCGGGCCGCGCAGCCCCCATCTGCCGTACCTGCTGTGCAGATGGCATCCTTGGCCATGAAATCCTTACCGTATCGGGTAAAAAGTGCTCTCCGAGGGGTACATCCTTGCCCAGATCAATCAAAATAAGCTGTTGATTTATTTGATGTTACAAAAACCTGCGCGTTTGGCATGGCAGATGCACTTGAAGCGGCGTGGACAATGCCGGTTCGAGCGGCAGCAACCGAGCCCGGCGAAAAGCCTGGCGGGATTGAAGGAGCAGAAAACATGAGCCTCTATCGACTGGAAGTAATGGGATTGGCGGCAAGCCTTGCCGTGCTGGGCGCGACCGGCTGCGCAACCAAGAACTATGTGCGCACACAGACGACGCCGCTGGTGGAGCATACCGATCAGCTGGATGCGAAGACATCGGCGAACAACCAGCAGATTCACACCGTGGACGATAATGCGCAGACCGGAATCAAGCAGGCGCAGGGGTCGGCGGACGCGGCCAACCAGAACGCGCAGTCGGCCAGCAAATCAGCGGCCGATGCCGACACTGCTGCAGTCGACGTCGTTCATCGCGCCGACACGCTGGATGGCGTCGTGAAGGGGCTGGACAACTACAAGTCGCTGGCCGATGTGTCGGTGACGTTCGGCTTTGACAAGGCGGCGCTGACCAAGGACGACAAGGACCAGCTGGACAGCTTTGCCGCGCAGCTGGGCACGCAGAAGAGCTACATTCTCGAAGTCACCGGCGGCACCGACTCGACCGGGCCGGCACAGTACAACTATGACCTGAGCCAGCGCCGCGCCGATGCTGTGGTCCAGTATCTGGCCACAAAGTACAACGTCGCTGCGCACCGCTTCTACCTGATCGGCATTGGCAAAGACAAGGAAGTGGCGCCGAACACCACCGCGGACGGACGGAAGCAGAATCGCCGCGTCGAGATCCAGTTGCTGACCAACATGGGCAACACCGACACGCAGTCTGCGACCAACCAGGGCAGCGGTCGATAACCCCGGACAACCGCAAGCTGGACCGTTCCAAGCCGGACTGTTCCGAACCGGGACGCTCCAACCTGCAGAGGGCCGATCCCCACGATGGGGTCGGCCCTCTTCACGTTCACGCGCAGCATTGCGGAACGCCGGAGACAGCGGAGGCTCTCCGTGTCTTCGATGGGAAGGCCAGGCTGCTTAAGCTTGCAGGGACATACTTCTGGCGCGTCGAGGTCGAGTGATTTTTCCGATCAACTCTTCGCGCGTGCATCGATCTTCCTCATCGCGCGCTAGGGAAACACGGGCTGCGTGGGCAGGGCGGGCATCTGGTCATGCGTGTGCAATTCGTGGATGCCGACGGCGGTCATGGCCACTGCTCCGCCAATACCTACTGCCAAGAAGGTCCAGAAGACGCCGTTGGAGACTCCCGTGTGCAGACGGACTACATCGCTGTACTGAACGGGAGTGATGGCGGGATCGTTGTGCAGTTGGAGGCCGAAGGACTGGTCATCGGCACTTACAATTCTGCCGGCAAAGGCAGTCCCGTTTTGTAACTCGACACCGACCCAGTTACCGATGCCGCGCTTGAGAATGCGCGCGTGAACCTGCAGCGGAGTGAGCGGCTTTGCCTGGGCAACCGGCGCGGAGACCGCGAGCAGCGCGCAAACCAATAACATCGAGACGCAGCGCGAGTAAGTGCGAGTTACAAGGTTCATGGCCGTTCTCCTTCGCTTTCATGTCTTGCAGCGATTAGAGACCGGCAGCTCCCGTTTGGTTAGGCTCGCAGCGGAAAGAAAAACGGGGCGAGCTTGAAGCTCACCCCGTTGTAGTTGTTTTGCGCTATCCCAAGTCTCATCCGCCGCGGCGGACGAGACCTGGGGCACCCACCTTGGTGCGGTGTCAGGCAGAGGTGGAGTTATGCGTAAATGCCCCGCTGCTTGATGGTAAACGCTACGCGGTCGATGGCCAGCATGTAGGCCGCGATACGGTTGTTTACGTTGTGGGCTTCGGCATAGCGCACCACATCGTCGAAGCTGTCGCGCAGAATCGTCTCCAGCTGCTCGTTGACGATGGCTTCCTTCCAGAAATAGCCCTGTCGGTCCTGCACCCACTCGAAGTAGCTGGCCGTGACGCCGCCGGCATTGGCCAGAATGTCCGGCACAATGAAGATGCGCTTGTCGGCAAGGATCTCGTCGGCCACGGCGGTGGTTGGGCCGTTTGCGCCTTCCACCACAACGCGCGCCTTGATGCGGTCTGCGTTGCGGCTGGTGATCACGTTCTCCGTGGCCGCGGGAATCAGAATCTCGCAGTCGGAGACGATCAGCTCCTCGCTGGGCATGGCCTCTGCGCCGCGGAAGCCCAGCGTGGTGCCGTTGCGATACTTGTACTCGATCAACTGGTGGATGTCGATGCCGTTGGGATTCGACAGACCACCCTCTTTCTCGGCGATGCCCACAATCTTGTAGCCGTGTTCCAGCATGAGCCGCGCGGCATTCGAGCCCACGTTGCCGAAGCCCTGGATGATCACACGGCAGCCGTCGATCGACATGTTCAAGTAGCGCAGGCTCTCGTCGCATACCGTCATGACGCCGCGGCCGGTGGCTTCCACGCGTCCGCGCGAGCCGCCGATGTTGAGCGGCTTGCCGGTCACCACGCTGGTCACCGTGTGGCCAACGTGCATGGAGTAGGTATCCATGATCCAGGCCATGGTCTGCTCGTTGGTGTTCACGTCCGGCGCGGGCACGTCTTTCTCCGGCCCGATGAAGTCGATGATCTCCGACGTGTAGCGGCGCGTCATGCGCTCCAGTTCGCCCTGGCTCATATTCTTGGGGTCGCAGATGACGCCGCCCTTGGCTCCGCCAAAGGGAATGTTGACCACGGCGCACTTCCAGGTCATCCAGCTGGCCAGGGCGCGCACCTCGTCCAGCGTGACATCGGGCGCGTAGCGGATGCCGCCCTTGCCGGGGCCGCGGGCGATGTTGTGCTGCACCCGGAAGCCGGTGAACATTTCGATCTTGCCGTTATCCATCGTGACGGGAAAATGCACGATGATCTCACGCGACGGGGTGCTGAGCACTTTCCACAGGTTTTCGTCCAGATTCAGCTTGCGTGCCGCGAATTCGAATCGTGCGCTTTGTGCCTCCCAGGGGTTGATCTCCTGGTCCAAAGTCATGGTTGGTGTTGCAATTGCCATACCTATCTCCATTTCGATTGCCTGCCGCCCGACGGCGAGACTGGGGAAACCACTCGCCCACAAGTCGCAGAAACGACAGGTTTTCCTCCGCCTTTGCGGAGAGTTGCGTGGCCGGCCGTGGGCGAAAATTGTCCCGGTCCGGGGCGTTCGGCCTGCGGCGCGTTCCACGCAAGCCCAAACCCCAGTGAGTCTAGGCCCGCCAACCGGCCCCGTCAAGCCTGCCAGATAGCCCTTTCGGGCCACTCCGAACCATCTTGGGAACTCCTTCCCGGCGCGCCTGACTTCTGCAGTATCGGCAGATTTCTGGAAGATTCCGCACAGAATCGGCATGTCCCCGGTCATGCCGCGCCCAAATGGTTACGCAAGCGGTTTGACGCATGTTTCGCGCCAAGGGATTCGCAACTCGCAGAATGGCCCGCCTGCCGCGCGGGTACGGCCAAGCCACGCGGTTAAACTGGTTGGAGTGAAAGCCCAAGCCCATCCCGTTTTGCCCACGCGCAAGGAGTTTCTTGCGCTCGCCAAAGAGCACACACTGGTTCCCGTCTGCCGGGTTCTTACGGCGGACCTGGAGACGCCCGTTTCGGCGTTTCTACGTGCGGCCTGGCCGGAGCGGGAGTGTTTTCTGCTCGAATCGGTCGAGGGCGGCGAGCAGGTGGGGCGCTATACCTTTATTGGCCTGGCTCCGTTCAAGCGGATTGTGGCGCGGGGGCGCTCGATTGCCATTACCGAGGGCAGGCGGGTGACGCACCTCGAGGGCGACGTCTTCGAAGTGCTGCGCCAGGCGCTCAGCGGGCACAAGCCGGCGCGGCTGAAGGGGCTGCCGCCGTTCACCGCCGGGGCGGTGGGCTTCTTTGCCTATGACGCGGTGCGCCAGATCGAGCGGCTGCCCACGCTGGCCGCAGACGAACTGGGCGTCCCCGACGCCTGCCTGCTGTTCTTCGACGAAGTGCTGGCCTTCGACCATGTACGCAAGGAGATCTGGCTGGTGGTGACGGCGGATGTGACCAAAGGCAAGCCGGCGGAGGCGTATGCGAAAGCCGTCAAGCGGCTGGCGAAGCTGGAGAAGCGGCTGGCCCGGCCGCTGCCCAAGCTTCCTGCCGTGAAAAGCAAGGGCAAGCTCAAGGTGAAGCACCGCACCGCGAAGAAGCAGTTCCTGGCCGCCGTGGCCCGCACCAAGGAGTACATCACGGCGGGAGACGTCTTTCAGACGGTCCTTTCGCAGCGCTTCGACGTGGAGCCGGAGGTGGACAGCTTCCAGGTCTACCGCGCCCTGCGCACGGTGAATCCCAGCCCGTACATGTACTTTTTGCGTTTTTCGGCGCTTGGCGCGCGGCCGGGATCTGGGAAGGGTTCGTCCAAGGCGAGGAGATCGGCGTCGGAGCCAATGCTCGAATTGGCGGGGTCGTCGCCGGAGCTGCTGGTGCGCGTACACCAGGGCAAGGTGGAGTACCGGCCCATCGCCGGCACGCGGCCGCGCGGGGCAACCGACAAGCAGGACCAGGCGCTGGCCGACGAGATGATCCACGACGAGAAGGAGCGCGCCGAGCACGTGATGCTGGTCGACCTGGGCCGCAACGACGTGGGCCGCGTGAGCCAGTTCGGCTCGGTTAAAGTCGACCGGCTGATGTTCGTGGAGCGCTACTCGCACGTGATGCACATTGTGAGCACCATCGAGGGGAAGCTCAAGCCGGAGCTGACGGCGGTTGACGCGCTGCGCGCCTGCTTCCCTGCCGGCACGCTCTCCGGCGCGCCCAAGGTGCGGGCCATGGAGATCATTGAGGAGCTGGAGCCGGCGCGGCGCGGCACCTATGGCGGCGCAGTGCTCTACGCGGACTTCTCCGGGAATCTGGATTCCTGCATTGCGATCCGCTCGATGCTCGCAATCGGCGGCAAAGGGTATGTGCAGGCGGGCGCGGGTATTGTGGCGGATTCAGTGCCGGAACTCGAGTATCAGGAGTCGATCAACAAGGCGCAGGCGGTGATTAGGGCGATCGAGCGGGCTAGAGAACTGTAGGGCTGTTGGAAAAAACTCTGGTTTTGTATCAGGGCACGACTTCAGTCGTGCCGCAGACTTGCCCACTTGAAAAGAAATCGGCCCACGCGACGAAGTCGCGCGGATTAGCCTAGGTTCAACGGCCGCGCCTGATCGTAGCGCGAACCAGGCTCGCTGTTCTCGGTCCCCTATCCCTCAGTCCGCCCCAAATATCCGCTTGAAGAAGCGGCCAACGCGGGTAAAGAAGCTGGGCTTCTTTTGCGGCGCGGGCACGGCGACGGACGCGGGAGCAGGCGTAGCGGCGACCGGACTAGCATCGGCGGCCTTGGGCGCGTGGTCGGCGGCGTTGTAGGCCAGGGTTGTTGTGGTCTGCGGAGTCGCGCCGGGTTTGGCTTCGGGGCTGGGCGCGGGCGCGGCGAGCGGGGCCAGGCCTTCGCTCTGCGCGAGCGGGAAGTCATTCGGTGTTTTGGCGGCGGGCGGGCAGCCGCAGGGCTCCTTTTCCTGATCGACCACCTCGTGCAGGCTGCCGTGCTGGAACATGACGCGCTGGCCGGGCTGCACGCGATAATCGCCGCCTTCAAAGACGCTGGTGACCAGCACATAGGGCGCATTGACGCCGGC
>Ga0182030_10016467_pt1 | contig 14396 bp, 19 predicted proteins | sample 812S3MmetaG_FD_121299 | JGI IMG/M metagenome (GOLD analysis project Ga0182030, IMG submission 121299) | Permafrost microbial communities from Stordalen Mire, Sweden - 812S3M metaG (Illumina Assembly) | ecosystem: Environmental > Terrestrial > Soil > Wetlands > Permafrost | place: Sweden...
CAATCTAGATATAGTATACCACAGTTCTATGACGATGTTCTAAACTTGAACTCAAACCTTTGTCATTTCCCTCTTCTTCCTTCAACCACTCCACTCAAACGACCTCATTCTGTAAAGTGCCTTTACTCCACCCCTCGACATTCTCCCTCGTCACCCTCCTCAATTTCTCAATACTACTCCTCGCCCACCACGCCAGATGCGGACTTAACACCAGTCTGTCTTTCGCCCATTCTTCATTCGCGGCTTTCACAAGTACATTCTCTGTTCCTGCTGGTTCGGTAATGAAGACATCTGTTGCTGCACCCCTTATCTTCCCTTCCTTTAATGCAGCAACAAGGTCTTCCTCAACTACGATTCCGCCGCGAGAGACGTTGATTAGTAGAGCGTCGGGACGCATGAGTGAGAGCTCGGTTGCGGAAATGAGAGATAAGGTGGTAGGGTGAAGAGGAAGAGTTAGGACGATGACGGTTGCGGTACGTAATACTTCTGTGAACTCGGTGCGATCTTGTCGGATAGAGGAGGCTGGGACATCTTTCCGATCCGCGATGATGACTTTCATGCTGAGAGCGCGGCCTATGGATGCTACGCGGTTTCCTGGGTGAGATTAGTTGAGGTTTTGATGGGGTCATATGACTTTCATCTCCTTCTCGTCTGCTTATTCTTGCGTTCTATTGTGAAGAGAAAGATTGGGATTGGAAGGAAAGAAAGAAATAATGTAAGACGTACCAAGTTCCCCACACCCCAGAATCCCCAATACCTCCTCCCGACATGTCCGGGGCAACTCCCCCATCTCCTTGGCTAAACTCCCCCTTTCTACCCACTCTATGCCCTCAGCAGTCAGCTCATGCATTTTAATCACATGTCTCCTGAGTGCGAAATAGAAGGAGATGGCGTGTTCGGCTACAGCTTCGCTGTTTGCGGCGGGCACGTTGCAGACGGGTATTTTGTGGGCTTTGGCGGCGGCGAGGTCGATGTGGTCGGAGCCTATAGCGGATATGGCGATGCTGTCGAGGATGGGGTTAGTGTTTGTGGTTTGGTCAGGGATCCGGTTTCGATTGAGAGGGATGAGAGGGGTGAGTATGTCTCAAATGTGGTGTGGGTGATCTCGAGTCGGAAAGAGGAGTATAGGACGGAGACGGGACGAAATAAATATAGACGTACAGCTTTAGGTTGGGGCAAGCATCGAGAACTACAGCGGAGATAGGGACGCGGGTTGTGATTACGACATCCGCTGTTTGGAGGTGGGATGCAATGATAGTGTCATCGGGAGGCGTATTGGGGTGGGAGGTGAAAGTGTGCGGGATGTTGAAGGTAGGGTCGGCGGAGTAGATCCCATCGAGGCGAACTATATGGATTGACTTGGAATCGGTCATCTCGAGTCGCAATTGTGCTGGGAAGAAAATCGAAAGTTCAATGAACGCTTGATATACTAAGCCGTACAATGTTTACCTAGGCAGTGATACTATTTATTGAACGATGTTCAGTGATCACCTTGGCGGAACAATGTTTCGCGATAGGTATTTTCTAGTTACCCGCTTCTTGTAGAAAATAAGGCGTCGTCAGGTGACTTTCTGATTCTTTTTACGAGTCATCCTCTCGAGATACTTCTCGTGATGGATGAGAAGAGAGCTTCTTTGTCGGAGATTTCGCTGACGGTGGTGTAAAAGAGGGTTGAAGGAGCAGCCTTGTGCCCTCTAACATGGAATGAAGAGAGTTTTCCGCTGTCGAAAACTAACAGCCGACCCTAATCCACGATGGAAGTAAGATAAACGAAATGTGCTTCCGCGAACTCTAAAGTTTTCTCTCACCCGATGCATGTCTACCTGACCATTGTCGGGTAGGGCATCTAGGCCGATATCAAAAAAGGAGATTTGCTTCTTCCTCCGAGAGCGAGCGTGATCATCGCCAACACGACGCTGGTCAGAAAACGATCTCCCTCCACACTGCAAGTACACCCAAACCTTCCACTTTCGTATCAGAAATTTCCCAATCGGTCATCCTCATTTCAATTCATGCATATGAGGCTGTCAAGTGTTGCGATCGTTTTAAGAAGTTTCTCTTCCGGTTGCATTTCGCTATGCAAACTCCTGCATCATGCCTCGCACCATAGCATTGTTCGGCAGCCTCGCGGTTAACAATGCATTGATTCGATCCAATGACTTGCCTCAATGGCGTATCAGGATTGATTGGGTGAAGATGAGCGAAACTCATGGGTTATCTTGAGGTAGTAGATCTTTCCTTTAGTCCTTCATGTTACCGTTACCGTTACCGTTACCTTAGCAAACGGTTGAGCTGGGAACTACCGAGGCACGCCTAGAGGTCGATCGCATTTTAGATTCTGCGGGCCTGGTTGCATTGTGAGGCGGATGAGGATATCCGACAATGGGAATTAATTGGAATTGAGAGATCAAAGCGTAAAAAGAGAAAAGAGAGAAGAGATTTTGGAAAAGATAGGTAATGTTCTGGACTGTGTTGTCGATGCAGAGAAAAGGCTCAATTTGCTATATATAGCGGGAAGCTTGTGTGGGTTTTCTTCTCGTCCAAACTTTCCTCTCTGAGATACCTTACCTAGCGGGACCACCAACCTTCAACCCAACAACCGAGCCGTCCCTAATCAAAACTAATGCAGGAGAAACCCCCAAATCTACCTGTAAGGTATGAGTAAGGTGAAGCTAGATCTCTTCACTATCGCACACAACCAGACCAAAAACAGGTAGTAAATCCTAAATTACCCAAATTCTAATATCATATCACACGAGCAATCATGAGACCCATTTGGGAAATATATACCTAGTAATGAGAAGAGGAGTGAAATGAGAAGAGGGAAGTGAAATGAGAAGTGAAATGAGACATTCAGACTGCTTAGAATAATTTCCTTTCATCGAGATCTCTCTCCTCTTTTGGTCTTTTGGTCTTTTCGTCTTTTCGTCTTTTCGTCTTTTGGTCTTTTGAAAGGGCGAGACAAAGCCGTTTGTTCCTAACCCCTCCCGGATCCTCCAGCAGCAAACCATCGGAGAATAAACCCTAAATTTCCAAAATTCCTACCCAATACCACCCTCCTTCAGAAGCTCACCTCTGGCCCAAATTAAATTCCTCATAACTTACAAATACCGTACCTGTACGACCCCCAAACATATAAAACCTTCATTTAAGAGAGAGGTTCGCACAGTTTTGAAACCAATCGAAACTCGGCAGCATAATCCCAGCCCCCTCACGTTCCTCCCCGCGTCCTGCAATTCGTTTCCGACCGTCACGGACCTTGCGGCGCAGCTCGAGACCGCCAGCTTACGCCGTGATCCCTGAGGTATAAGATACCGATAGATAACCCAATTTGCATATCTGGGTCCCACACCGCAAATTTTTCATCTTCCATTAACGGGTTTCATACGCAATCGAGTGCGCAAGAGGAAGATCTGTAGATCACCAGGCACAGCATCATCTTGGTGACGAGTAAGGGTTTTGCATGAGAATAAGGGTGGCGGCTGACGAGGGCTTGGAGTCGGCATTGCGATAGGGCTGGCTGGAAGGGAGGCAGTGGTACGGCGCAGAAGGCGGTGCTGGGAACCAGGACTCCGGGTTGGGAATAATACGAGAGGCACAAGAGACACGGGAATCTCCTGTTTGGATTCGACGAAAGCGACTTTCGATCCTGTACTTTTGACGAGCGCACACGAGTCACTCACTCCCCTCTCACGGACACTCAAAGCGCACCCCTTCCCAAACACCACCTCCCAAGATCTCCCTATCCGCTACCTTCCCTCTACCTTCCAACCTCGAAGACACACCCTCCCTCACAACGCAAGATGGCCGACCCCACAAACCGGATCTCAATAACCATCTGCGGCGACGGCGGGTGCGGCAAATCATCCATCACACTCCGCCTCGTCCGCAGCCACTGGACGCACGAATACGATCCCACCATCGAAGACTCCTACACCCTCACGCGACGCATAGACGGGCAAACATACCACCTCTCCATAACCGATACTGCGGGACAGGAAGAATACCGCGGGATGTGGGCATCCAGTAATTTAAGTGGCGCGGATGCGTTCTTATTGGTATACGATATTACTCGACAAAGCAGTCTGGAAGGGCTGGGGTATTTTGACGGCTTGATCGAGATGGAGGGCGATACGCGAGAAGACGCATGGGTGCGCTCGCAAGCTAATTCTAATGGGAAGCAAAGGGGAAGCGGGACGGGGTTTGTCAAGCCAATCAAGATCGTGGCGGGGAATAAATGCGATCTACAATCCGAGAGACAGGTTAGTGCGCAGGTGGGACTGGAGTGGGCACGCAGGCATGGATGTGGGTTTATGGAGACGAGTGCGAGGAATACGGTTAATATTGAGGAGACGTTTGCGTTGATTGTTAGGAGGGTGGTGGAGGCGAGGAGGGCAGCGAGTAATGAGGGGGTCGGGATGAGTGCTGCGAATGGGATGAGCGCTGTGAGTGGAGCAATGGGTGTGAATGGTACGGGTGTCAATGGTGTGAATGGGATTGGGGGAGGTGGAAAGGGAAAGGGAATAGGGGTGAGGCCGGGACACATGCATAGGAATACGATAGTCGATGATGAACGCCTAGGCACACGGAGAGCTGCAACAGCACCTTTGAGTCCACTGCCCGGCGGCCCTGAAAAAGAGATGGGCTTTCCTGGGGAAGATGAACGATCAAGAATAAGCCGATTCAAGGAATGGTTGGGAAAGTTGACGTGTTGGCGGTGACGAAGGCTGGGGTAGGAAAATTTTCTTAAGCAGGATAGGATTAGGATTAGGATTATGATTGGGATTGGGATTGGGATTGGGATTGGAGATGATTCTATGATTGTGTTATGCTAATTGATGAGATTCGAGTTGTGGGAGGGGCTTTACGTTACGTTAGTGTCTAAATGGGGTGTGGGGAGGGGGGAAGATAAGATACCATGAGATAGGAACAAGGGCATCGGCGAGACGGGCTCAGTTCTTCAAAAGCTATGAGATGAGAAGAGTGATGGTACGGATACCAAGTGTATTAATACTAGAACTAGTATGTTTCGCAAGATTCAATGTAAAAGCTGATTCTCTGTTAATTGGGTCTTGGGATTGTATCTTCTGGGTAGTGCATGTAAGTAGTATCTTCTCAGAATGAGGCCTAGATTGCGTTCTGCTAGACCAAAGAGCGGGTTTACAAGAGCACTTGAAAAAGTACGGAAAAGATCAGAGGAAGAAAGGAGCACTTAAAAGGAGAGTTGAAGTTAAACCCATAGCTAGAAACCAAGATCTATCACCCCAGCCAACAAAGCAATCCCAATCCCACTCCCAAAACCCCAACACACCAAATCCCAACGCCATCTATCCCGATCTACCCCTCCTCTCTACCATACCGCCTTAATTCTTCTTCTCTCCCTCCTTCACCCACTCCCTCCACTTCCCATACTCCTTCCACCCGACACTCTCACACATACCCTGAAACCTCACCACCTTCAATTCCCCCACCTCACTCCACTTCTCCTTCCGTCCCCCCCACCCCCCCTTCCTCATCAAACTCACCACCGTCTCCTCCTTATCCCACCCCTGCTCCACCGCCACATCCGGCAAATAACAAGCTCCATACCTCTTATTCCTCGCGTAGAAACTAATCCGAATCCCATGCACGCCGAGCTCCCAATCCATAGGATCCTTCGCCTGTTCGAAATCCGTCAACAAAGTAACCAAGACTTCGAGCGTAGGCAACTCGGCCAGCGAAATAGGCGGGAAGCGATGATCAGACAGCGCCGCCGTCAGGGCGTAGGAACTCAGACCCGAGGCGATAGGCAGCGTCTCGAAGGTCCCGATGCACCCGCGCAGAGACCGCGTGGAGCTGCGCCCCGAGATCGTGTTCCAGGTTATAAAGAGCGGGGATTCGGAGATATCTGATGCGCGCTGCGAGGTGCGGCGGCCGATGCCGATGGGGGTGAAGGAGCCGGTGGAGCTCGCGGGGGTGGTTTCGGCGGGGGTGGGATCGAGGGAGCTGGAGCTGCTGGAGGAGGGCGTTGAAGAGCCCGAGTTCGACGTCGACGTGGAGCGGCTGGTTAGCCGCTGGAGAGTGGGGTTTTTGGGTACCGGGCGAGATTTCTTCGTGGATGGGAGTGAGGAGCTTTCGAGTCCGTCTTGGTCTTCGTCTTCTTCTTCGGAGGCAGATCCGGATTCGAGACCTTTGGGGTAGTCGGCCCAGCTCGATTGCACTTGGTAGAGGGTCATCGGGGTGCGGTTCTCGAGGCTGGCGGAGAGTGCTTCGAAGCAGTAGAGACAGTGTTCTACGGTTGCCATTTTGAGGTGTTTACCTGGCGATTCTTGGCTTTAAAATGGGTATATTATGGCGGTCACTGCGGGAGGAAGGGATTGGAGGTTGGTGAAGTGTGCGGGATAGCCGACATGTCATCGCGGGGTCGATAAGCTGTGCAATGGGACTAAGATGCATAAGATGAGCCTCGTTCACAAGATTTTATGCAGCCGCATAATTTCATCACATGACTTCCTTTCCAGCCCCTCTCTTTTTCTCTTGGCCCCCGGATGTTCGTCTTGCAACACATGAAGCATCGAACCTGTCAAAAGCTTGACAAAAAGCCAAGATCATGCGGCATCATCGGATAGGAACATCATCTGAAAACATGCAGGGCAACGCATGAATGAATCTTCGGATTGTTCTAGTTCCAGCAATGTCAGGTTTGAGAGAGATGGACTCGCTTGCTGCGGCAATTGCTTCATGTCGTCTCAGCCTCGTCTCAACCCTTGTTCTGAAGTTGGGGATGACCCGTTTATTACCCAATTGGGAGGTAATACTGAGATGAAAATAGCCATGGGAATGTTGACGTACGTCCTCCAAGTTGTTGGACAATGTCTTCGAGGATGCTTTAATTGAAGTTGGGGGTTTGGAAGTTCAGGAGCAATATTGAAGGATATGTCAATTGGCACAAGTCATTATTCTTTACTGTCCTTTTCCCGCAGCTTTTACAATCTTTTCTAAAAATCCCGATTCAGGAAATTCCCCGATCGGATCATTCCCATGTCCGCATTTAGCACCGGAGCTCTCGTCTCAACAGCTAAGCATTTCCGACCCATCATACAAGCCTCCTCCCAAACCACCTCAGTCGCACCACCACCATGATCAACCACCTTGACTCTCGCTTCTCCAATTCTGCAACAGATCTAGTCTCCATCCCATCGTTTCTTAGTTCCTACAAGCTTTTCCCGTGCGCCTCCAACAGAGGCCCAGCCAATTGCCATCCCTCGAGCAAAGCGAGCCGCAATGCGAGCCGCTTCCTTGGCATCTACAAATATCCTTCCTCCCCATCCCCATTCATACCTTTTCTCTCTCCATCTCCAACTTTACATCCATTCACTCTCTTACTTACGATTTCAAGAAACTTTTCTTTACTTTTCTTCATTCATTTTTAGATTTGTCGCCGGACGACCTACTTTCTCACCCAATATCCCGTTCTTCATTAGAATAATCGCCATCATGCAATTCACACTCATCACTCTTATCTCCCTCGTGGCCTTTGCTATTGCAAGCCCGGTCGCTCTTCCTCAAAGTCTTGATGGTATGTTTCCCCCCATCTTGTTATGATTCCAAGTCTGCGTGGAGATATATTGGATCTTGTGTGGATATACGCCAAGATGTCGATATATCCACCAATCTACTACCCCATCCATCTCCATACGTACCAAGAGTCAACTAACCTCGATGTGTTTATAGAGCGCGCAGCATCACCCCAAGTCGACGCCGAAGCAGCAGCCATGACAGACGCCAGCGGGAACATTGTATCTTTTGACAGTGCCAGTGTCTATCTCTGTAGGTTCCCCCTCTCCCTATGTATCGCTCAATCGCTAATTAAACCATAGCCGCCGTCGCCGCGGGACAATAAATCATCAACACATCAGAACAGGCACGATCGGGCTGCATTAGAAGACGGGATGCATGGGATTGGGTAATACATAGTCATTGGGCTTGGGGATGGGAGGGGTTAGATTGTATGTGTTTATGGTGGTATATAGAGGTACAAGAATGACCAAAACTTCTCGCCACCAACCAATGCCTCTCATAGTATTTCATCCACATCCACCTTCCCAACCCCTCTTCCCACTATTCAAATCGCTAGCACGAACAGCCCCTACTAACTACAGACCTACAACACGAAATGCAATTAAAGTAACCAAGTAATATTTTCTAAGGCCCAGAGAAACGTGATCTAAGTTTCTCTTTTGTTCCAAATCGCAGCCTGGCGATGATGCAACTGTGATGTCGTGTTGCGGCGAGATTTACGAGGGGATGATGCGAGGGGATGACGGTACATCATGCACGTAATTCCCACTTATTAAATGCTGGATCTTGATCCCCCGCGCAACTTACTTATCCCTCTAAATGGAAAAGAAGGCGAAAAGTTTGAAACAGAAAAGTATATAAATTGAATAAGATAAATGATTTAGGCAGGTAGGTGTAAGATCACGTGAAGACGGTCTTTGAAGGATAGAGAGGTTTGGGGGTACGGTGAATGCATGGGTGTGAAATTTAGGGTCTTGGTGTTGACGATTCGGGCATATGTTTTTGGTATATGGTTTGAGATGTGCTCAGAAGATGGATGGATGTAGAGAAAGAGTGGTGAATCGACATTCATCTGCACTATAAATCTATACCCTCCCCATTTTTCAATGCCTCCAAATGTCCTACCTCTATCCGCTCTCATCTATACATACATCATCGTGTAAGTGGTATTACAGATTTACAAATACCTCTTCTCCTCCTTCTCCTCATAACACTGTATCAAATCCCCAACCTGGAAATCGAACCAGCCCTCGAAGCCAATACCGCATTCAGTTCCTTTCTTCATTTCCATCACGTCTTTCTTGACGTTTTTGAGCGATGCAAGTATGCCTGCTTCATCATGAGTAAACAAGCCCCGATGAAATTGTGGGTATGGGAAAGGGAAGGAACATACCATCAAACACCTTCTCATTATTCCTCAGCACTCGAAACTTCGCATTCCTCAGAATACTCCCATTCCTCACTTTACTCCCCGCAATAGACTTCACCTGTCTCCCTTTAACCGTAATCTCAAAGATCTGCGCGATTTCCGCTTCTCCGAGCACTCTTTGCGTTTTAAGTGGTGGTAGATGTTTGCTAAGCTCGGCCTTGATATCGTCGACTAGGCGGTAGATGACATTACCATCGATGATAGAGACTTTAGCTTGTTCAGCAAGTTGGGAAATATGAGGATCGACTGCTGTGTTGAAGTTCACTAGATAGCCTTTGGCGGCTGCTGCGTGCTCGATGTCGAATTCTGACAGTTGCCCGACGCCAGATCGTAGCACGTGCGGTGTGACTTCTTTATTTCCTAACATGTTGATAGAGTCGAGAACGGCTTCGACGGATCCGGAGACGTCGCCTTTGACGATGAAGTATATCTCTTTTGGACCACTGTCTTTTTCTGCTTTGGCGCCCGGTGTAAAGGTTTCCTGCGCTGCTTTGGCTTCTTTGGCTAGTCTCTCCTCTTCTTTCTCGACATCTCGTTTTTCTTGCTCAGATTTGCGGAACTCGTTAATGGCTTCCATGTCCTGTGCCATTTTATCTCGCTCAACTTTCTCGACTCGATATTCCACCACGGACTTGGCTTTAGATTCATCGGGTGCCTGAAGAACTTCATCTCCTGCCAATGGTTGCTCGCGCCATCCATCAACCTCAACTGGCGTTCCAGGGCCAGCGGATTCGATTTCGACACCTGCTTCATTCCGGAGACAACGAATTCGTGCCCAAGTATTGCCTGCGACAATGAAGTCTCCCACTCGCATTGTGCCACGGCGGACAAGGACGGTAGCTACCTTACCCATGGATTTGATACTAGCTTCTAAGACCCAGCCTTCGGCTTGACCATCGACCTCTGAACGCATATCAAGGAGTTCAGAAAGAGCTACAGCGGCTTCTTCGAGTTCACCCATTCCTTGTCCTGTTTTGCCACTGACGCAAACAACTTGGGTATCTCCTCCAAAATCTTCGACATCCACACCATGACGAGCAAGATCTTGCTTGACGCGATCGATGTTAGCTTCTTCTTTGTCGATCTTGTTAATTGCGACGATGATGGGTACTTTTGCTGCCTTGGCATGATTGATGGCTTCAGTCGTCTGAGGCTTAACACTGTCATCCGCTGCTACCACCAAAATCACAATATCCGTAACGTTTGCGCCTCTTTGACGCATGCTTAAAAATGCAGCGTGCCCAGGGGTATCCAGAAACGTAATGATCTTGCCAGATGGCATAGGAACGGAGAAGGCTCCAATGTGTTGAGTGATACCACCGTGTTCCGTAGCAGCGACAGATGATTTCCGTAACCAATCGAGTAGTGTAGTTTTCCCGTGATCGACGTGACCCATAATTGTAACAACAGGAGGTCTTGGTGGCAGCGTAGTAGGATCCGCAGCTGGCTCTCGTGCTTTCAAGTCTTCAGACTCGCTCCGATCAATGATGGCTTCGAAATTATGCTCCATGGCAATCAAAGCAGAGTCCTCGGAATTGAGAATATGATCCATGGCCGTCTCTTCATACCCGAGTTCCTCCATTTTCTCGACAAAATCGTTCGCTTTGATCCTAAGAGCCATTGCCAAATTCGCAACACTGATGAATTCCGGAAGAAGTATTGGGGTCGGTGTAGCCGCCCTTTTGGCTGCCTTTTTACGCTTGCGTTCTCTCCTCAACTCGGCTCGCTGGTTTGATTCTTCTTCATCTTCATCCTCAATAAACTGCTGGCGTCTTCGAGATTTATCTTTAGATTTGCCTCTGTCAGCTGTAAAGCGTGCGGGTGCTTGTCTGGACGGTCCTGGTTCTTCATATATCGTAGAGCGTCTGGTTTGCCCAGAAGACTGTCGTTGCTCCTCGACCCTTTCACTTCGTTCTGGGTGGGGATTATCGCCGAGCGTTCGTGAAATGGTAAAGCTTCTGGCTCCTTCGACAGATTCGTCTGTTTGGGGAACGGGAGCTTGTGAGAAGTTACCCTGAGGAAAGTAATCATCTCGGCGGCCGTTATTGTCCTGCGAAGTCCGTGGTTCTCGTCGAGGATATAAGCCGGCTGGTACTGTATTACTGAACATTGGCCTGCTATCATTTCGACGGTAATTGCTATTGGGCCGAGACCATTCTTCCCGGCGAGAGTATAACGCTTCTCGGTTCCGTGTGGTTGGTGCTGTATCTCCAATCGACCCGTTTTCATCTCGGCCGTCATAATTATCAGACCAAGACTGTTCCTCCCTAACAGAGTGTTCTTGGCTGCGCTTATTTGTTGCTGCACCACTAAATGTCGAGCTGCTGTCGTCTCTCAAAGGTGTATACCTTTGGAATTTGGCTTCTTCCTCTCTTTTAGGGCGCCCTTCTACAAAGGCATCAACTCCGGGTTCGCGGGAAAGCTTTTCCGGGATTGTTGTATCAATTCGGGGTTTAGTGGCAAGCTTCTCTGGGAATGGTGAAGTAGCCCCTCGTGTCCCTTTTCGCTTCAACTGCTTCCACACGTTTGCCTTATTGAGTTCTTCCGAATCTTGCGAAGGTATAGAATCCCGCTCTATATCACCTAGTCGATGAGCAGAACTCATTGTTTGGCGAACTAAAGGTCCTCCTCCATTGAGTGCTTTTCTCCTCTCTGCGGCTGCCCTCGCAAAAGCGAGGCGTTCATCCTCATTAGAAGGCAGACGTCGGTTTGGTATATGTCGTCCTGCACGGGTAGCAATTGGTCCAGGCCCGGATGGAATATTGACCTGTCTTTTCTGTGCTTCTTGTTGCCTTTGCATAATCGAATCTCTCGCCAGTTGCTCATGTGGCAAAAGATCAATGTTTCCCGATACCTGTCTTAGACCGTTGGGTGTTTCAGCAGCCTCTCTTGATTCACCTTCCACATTTGTGACTGCAGCTGGTCGTCCCCAAGTTGCACCAGCTGAAGAACCCGCTCGACCCCATGAAGGTCCACCTCCTGATCCTCCTGCACGTCCCCATGACAGTGCTGCTGGGCGTGAAGGTGGGGGAATGGTGCTTTCAACTTCTACTTCTCGCAATGCCGGTCCGGCATCTGGCGGTTTCAATGCTGTCTGGGATGATTGAAGGTATCGCCGCTGAACATGTGAGGGTCGACGAGCTGCGCCGAGCCGGTGGGCGCAAAATGCGCATATCGATGAACTCGAGGGTTCCTATTATATTGTTAGTATACTAATTAAATGCTGTAGAATTCCGGCGAAATACCTTTAGCAAACTACGACCCCTCATTATTGTCGCAATGGATGGCAAAAGTGAAGTTCATGATCTGAGAATCCAAAAATGTAAAATTCTACGGACGCCGAATCAAGACCTGAACGCCAAAGCGGCCCGACATTTTCTGCTCGAAGGAGTCCTCTCCAATATTTTGCACATCCCCCTTCGCAAGGAGGACACAATGCCTCCAAAGGGGAAAGCCAAGGTAAGGGCATTCAAAAGCCCTTCAACTTCCAAAAGCGCAGCTCCAACGTCAGTCGATTTACCCAAACCGTTCTCTCGACCCTCTCCAAAGCTTGACGAATTCCTGCCCAAGCTCTCCAAACAACATTTCTACATCACCCACATTGATACAAAGCCTAGAGATTTCAAGCAGAAGATATTCTTAGTTCCAGTTTTGATGAATTTCCTGCTCATCGGTGGTATAATATGGCGTATCAAATTTATTGGGCCATACTACATGAAGGTCTGCTTCTCCCTGATGGGAGGGTATACGAATGAGACGACTATCGATACGGCAAATACGCCCATGGGTGATATTCTCCGTGAGATATTTCGGAGAGCTGTGATATTCATGATCGACCTTCTTATATATGTGTTTATCTGGCCGTGGCCACGCGACTTCTTTGCTGGACGAACAATAGGGAACCCTGTCGCGTGGAGGTTAGGAGTAGGATTTAGGGATAGGGAGATCATTGTTAGGAGGAGCAGAAGATGGGATCAAGCAGTCACGAATGTGTTGGATGAAGAAAGTCCAGCGACTCAAGAGCTGTTCAGTAATCTGCGCCAAGCAGTTGATCCTATGTGGATGAATGAGAAGACCGGATACCTGATGTTGAATAAGGAATGGGATTTGGACTGGAGGGCCATGGTGAAAGCTACGAAACTTGTGGATAAGAAGCAGATGGCCCTTGAAGATTTCATGACTACGATTCTGGTACATCATCAAGAATTTGGGTGGTTGACCGTTGAATTCAATCAAGCTGGAGGAAGTGCGAAAGAGGAGGAAGGACGGAGAAAGATTGTTGCTTTCAAGGATGAGCTCACATCTTTAGGCAAGGAGAATTTATTCTTCCGTTGGATCGAGCTCGTCCAGTACGAGTCCTCACAACCAGGCGGTTTCGGGCCAGAGCGACAGCTGAGGACAACGGAGAAAGCTAGGGAAATGTTCGAAGCTCAAGGAGTTGACTTTGATAAGTTTTGGGTAAAGGTGGGGGGCATGCAAGGAATGCCCGGGATGGATGATCTGTAGATAGAGGATATACCCTGTAACATCATTGAGTATCCGTTGCAATAGACCATCGTTCTAATGTCTACGTCGCCCATTTACGCTATACATATTCCTAGTGCAACAGCAATATGTAGGCCCAGTTTCACAGCGTCAGCACCGCACTGACTAGCGCTGGTTCAGGGGAAAGGGTGTTATTCGAGCGTTTCGCAAAATGCTTCTCCCGTCCTCTTTTCTTCTGAGATCATTTCTCTATCTTGTCAGCCAGTCAGCTGCCGGCCTGTGAAAATACTAGTATCCAAGCTACTACTGAAACCGTTATTCTTTATGTAAAGAAAGGTGTCAATCTCGACGGTGCCAAAGACAGCCCAGCAGTACAAGCATTCTTCAAGTTGACTAGCACCCTGAAGATTCAAGAAAGTTTCATGTCTCAATATTGCGTAATTGGCATATCTTTGGCTTTCTTAAAATGGATGCTGAACTACCATGTAAGGTACCAACTTGAAAATTCAATCGTTTCTGTGTGGTATATCAGTAATCATCCAGCTGCTCTTTGGTATTACATATTTATTGACTATTAATTTTATAAAGATTGGGCAGATCTTGAATAATCTAACGCCTTTAATAATTATATTCAATATAAATCAAAAAGATATATATGTTGTCAGACTGTATTACTACAACACCACTGTTGATCTATAGTATATTACATAATAACTACTATAACAATATATCTACTACTTATATTAATAATGTACTTACATATCTACAATATAAATCCTTATATTAGCTATAATACTATTAGAAATCAAAGGCTTATTAATAGTCTATATAGAATATCTCTAGACTTTTAAATTAAAAGACTAGAAATTAATATAATATTATTGTATTATATAGAGCTACTATACTTTTTACTTGCGAAATA
>Ga0182030_10016468_pt1 | contig 14396 bp, 13 predicted proteins | sample 812S3MmetaG_FD_121299 | JGI IMG/M metagenome (GOLD analysis project Ga0182030, IMG submission 121299) | Permafrost microbial communities from Stordalen Mire, Sweden - 812S3M metaG (Illumina Assembly) | ecosystem: Environmental > Terrestrial > Soil > Wetlands > Permafrost | place: Sweden...
ACCGGAACCACGGTCACGAAGTCCAGTACGGCACCGGGTGGATCGGCGATAACGCGCACCGTGAGCTACACGCCCGACTATACCAATTGCCGCGAGACACAGAAGATCACCGAACCGAGCAGTGCGACCTACAAGGTCACCGAAACCTACGCCTACGATGCCTTCGGCAATCCGCAGACCGATACGGTGACGGGCGTCGGCATGACCGCCCGGGCGTCGACGGTAACCTGGGGAACCACGGGACAGTTTCCAACCGTTCTTACCAATCCTCTCGGGCAGAGCGTCACGCGTGGCTACGATTCGAATACCGGGCTCATAACGAGCCAAACCGACCCCAATTGGACGACAGCCAATCCGATCAAGACGACCTGGGGATATGATCCGTTCCAACGCAAGAATTCCGAGCTGCGGCCGGACGGCACATCGACGAGCTGGGCCTATAACAGCTGCACCACCGGCGGGTGCGTCAACACCAATAATATTACGACGGTCACCAAGACTCTCATCAATGTCGGCGGCACGACGCAATCGGTGACGAACCGTTATCTGGATTCCATCGACAGAACCCTCGTCACCAGCAGCACCATGCTGACCGGCGCGTACGACCGCAATGAAGTCCAATATAACCCGCTAGGTTTGGTCGCCCAGCAGGGCGCTCCTTGTACCTTCACGGCCTGCACCAACTACTGGACCACGTTTGCCTACGATGTCCTGAATCGGGTGACACAATCTCAGCGGCCGATCAGCGCGACGAACAGCACTCTGCAAACGACGAGCTACGCCTATACCGGGCGCACCAGTACAGTCACCGACGCACTGAACAACGTCACGACCAAAATCTATTTTGTGACCGGCGCCCTTGGCCGAACCAAGGACGCGAAGGGTTACTATGTGACCTTCTCCTACGATGCGTTTGGCGCTCCGGTATCGGTAGTCGACAGCGCGTCGAACACCTTATCGACAGCGACTTATCATTACGGCATCGGCGCCTTCAAGACCGCGTCGACCGACATGGATTTGGGCGCCAGGTCGTATACGGTCGATGCTCTAGGCGAGGTCACGGCATATTCAGATGCGGAGAGCCAGAATTTCTCAATGACTTATGATGCGCTGTCTCGTCCGATGATTCGGACGGAACCGGATCTCACGACGACTTGGAATTGGGGTAGTACAGCAAGTATCTACAATATCGGAAAATTAGAGTCGATAGTTGCCGGCAGTTCTTCGGGCACATATTCCGAGAGTTACGGCTACGACAGCAAGAGTCGTCTGTACGCGCATAACGTCACTCTTCCCGGCGACACTGAGTATGCTTTCACATACAGCTATAACGCGACTACCGGACTGTTAGACACGATGCAGTATCCGGCGAGTACCTCCGCCTATCAACTGAAGTTGCAGTACGCTTACGCCAACGGGTTGTTGAAGTCGGTCGCCGATTACAACGCGCCTACGACCGTCTTTTGGCTTGCCAATGCCACTAATCCTCGAGGACAGGTAACTCAGGAAACTTTGGGCAACGGGGTCGTGACAAATCGCTCATTTGATGCAGTGACGAGTTGGGTCAACAGTATTCAGGCTGGGGTCGGAGGCGGGGCGGGGCTTTTGAACAGCGCTTATGCCTTCGATCTAATTGGCGACGTCACCCAGCGGCAGAACAATAATCTAGGTCTAACGGAGAATTTTTACTACGACACCGACTATCGGCTCGATCACTCGACGTTGAACGGCACGGTCAATCTGCAGATGAGCTATGACACGACCGGGATGGGCAACATCGCCTCGCGGAGCGACGTGGCGGCCGGCGCGGCGTGGACATACGACACGGTGCGAAAGCACGCCGTGACGCAGGCAGGAAGCGGCGCTTTCACATACACTTATGACGCAAACGGGAACGCGCAGACTCGCAACGGTAATAGCGTCACTTGGACGAGCTACAACTATCCCAGTGGAATCAATTCCCCAGGCGAATCTACCGTATTCCAATACGGCCCCAATCGCGACCGGTGGCAGACGATCTATACTGGCGGCATCGGCACCGAAATAACGTATCACGTCGGCAAGCTGTTGGAAAAGGTGATCAACGGCGGAACGACGGACTATCGGCACTACATTTTTGCCGGCGGCCAACAAGTGGCGATTTATAGCCGCACGTCGGCCGGGACAAATACCCTGCGATATGCGCTCACGGATCATCTGGGAAGCTTCGCCAGCATTTTGACCAGCACAGGAACCAGCGTCGTCAACGAAAGCTTCGACGCATACGGCAGCCGCCGCAACGCAACGACTTGGTCGGGTGCACCGAGCAGTGGCGACGAGACGACGATCAACGGAGTGTCTAGATTGGGGTACACGGGACAAACCGTTCTGGGTGTCTCGATGGGGCTAAATCACTTGAACGGGAGGGTGGAAGATTCCATCACGGGAAGGTTTTTGTCAGCTGATCAGCACGCTGCCAACGCGACTGATACGCAGAGCTTCAATCGATATTCGTATGTCCAGAATCGGCCGTTGACGCTCGTCGATCCCACCGGTTTCACGTCAAGTAACTACAAACCCGGAATGCCTTGTATCGACAACTGCAACCTTCCAGCCGGGATTGGTAAGTGGCGGCCCAGTCTTGTACAGAGTGTCTTTGGGGGAGCGCACGGTGCAGCGATTGGGATTGGGGGCGTCGGAGACTCGGGGCCCGGTGGATATGACGGAACCATGAATGGTGATACAGGGAACGCGAGCCGCGACAGCGACGGTACGTCGGGTTTGACCGCATGGTTTGACGCGGCAGCCTCAGGCACTAACGATTCGGTCAACGGTGCTGCAAGCGATGGGCAATCGTCTGGTAATGCCCCGGCGCAAAGTCAGTATCCCGACGCCATCTATTCGGTTCCAGGCCCGGTGGAAGCCGCAGCGGTGGCTGGAGAGGTTGGCATTGGGACACTGGTACGCAGCGCGGTTTCCGCCGTTGCGGATTTCTTTAGTAACCTGTTCGGCAGCAGTAGTTCGAGTCCAGTTGCGGCGTCCACGACGTCTGTGTTCTGGTCTGGTCAAGGCACCCAATCAGCTGCCGAAACTTGGTCGGCGGCTAATGGAGGGACGACACTGTCTGTCGCGCAGAATGCGACCGAGGCTCAAGTAACAGCTGCGAGCGCGAACTATGCCGCTAACGCGTCGGGGAACGTCGTGGTGTTCCAGAGCGCCAGCGGTGTACCCGTTGGCGGCCAATGGGCTCAGACAGAATATGGCATTCTGATGTCGAATCAGAATGTCACTGGAATCACATATAACGTCATCAACGAGTCGGGCACCACTATTTTCACTACCACTATTCCTAAGTGAGCGAGAGCGATGCATCCGGAATTTCAAAATGTCGGGCCGAACAGCGCCAAGAGTGTTAAAGGTTTCACTGTGACCTGGCGGCCTGCCGGGGGCGTGGATTATTCCAATGAGCATGGCACGATACGCGTAGATTCGGAATTGTTAGTAAAGCCTTCAAGGATTCTTCTCTATCCCCGAAGCGGCGGTCTTAAGACGCTGACGGATGATCAAGCGGCCGAGATTCTTGCGGACGTCGTAAGAGGCTTAGAGTACATGGGTCATCAAGTTGAAAAGTGGTGAGGATGTTCTCCGTGCTGTGGTGAACGCGAAGATGTATCTCACACGCAACAGAGGCACGATAAAATCACAAATTAGGCTCGAGGCTCGGTCGCGCGAGGTGTGTTGCTGCAAGGGTTCAATCAGAGGCGGCTCAGGGTTGGGGGAGAATGGTAGGGGCACACCCGACACATCCATCAACGGCGGTGAATCGGCAACGAAGAGTTCGGCAGCCGAACTTTGGGCCAAACCCCTTCTGCGTGCATCAGAGTGCTGGCATTTTTGGGTGTAGATTTTGTGAGGGCAGGATAGGCTAGCGCCAGCAAAATGATGCAAGTTGATACAAGTAGCCCCCGAGCTGGGCTTCTGACCTCAGCAGTGGATGACGACGAGCCTGGTCCAAAAGTGGGGGCCGCTGAGTTGAGTGCAGGATAGACGGCCGGATGCTCTTTGGACCAAACCGAGTCCGTTGCCGGCTGGTGCATCGCGGCGTAGCTCTACGGCTTCTCAAGATCGGCGGTGAAGCCGATCCCGCGGCGCTTAGGGGCGGGTGGGTTCATGAGCTGTCGGATCGCCGAGAGAATGGCGGCGATGGCCTCATCATGGGTGGCGAGCTTTTTGTCGAGCCGGGCTTCGAGCTGATCGAGACGCCGGGCGAGATCTTTGTTCGAGGCGAGCAGTTCGCGCAGTTGCACGAAGGCGCGCACGACGTAGACGCCCATGGCGACGGCGCGGGAGGACTTCAGTACGTTAGCCGCCTGGATCGCACCGTGCTCGGTGAAGGCCCAGGGCAGCTTGCGGCGGCCGCCGCGCCCCGGTTTTGATGTCGCATTTTGCGATATCAAAGCGGCGTACTCGGCGGCGGAGAGGCGCAACATGAAATCGTCAGGAAAACGCTTGATGTTGCGCCTGACGGCTTCGTTGAACCGCCCAGTGCTCACGCCGTAGATCGCCGCCAGGTCGCTATCGAGAATCACCCGATGGCCGCGCAGGATCAGAATCGAGCGGCTGATGACCTCGACCGGTACGGGGACGGAGCGACGCCGAGCGGCCACGCTCAACTCGCCTTGGAGAGAAACGCCTCGATCGTGCGCAGCAGAGCCTGTTGGTCGCGACGGGGCAGCTTCTCGATATCTTGCAGGCGACGATAAAGCCGGCGGTTCTTGGGGCTCGTGGCGCCCTTTACGGCGACCTCCTTAAGCCCGAGCAGCTCATCGGTGCTGACGCCGAGGATGGTGGCGATCTGCACGACGACATCAGCCGGCAAGCGAATATCGTCGTTCTCGTAATCGGAGACGGCCGGCTGGGTGACGCCTAATCGCTCGGCCAACTCCACTTGAGTCAACCCCTTGTCGCGCCGCAGCCGGGCGATGCGCGTACCCAGGGTGTCGTGCCCCTTACCCGCTCCCGCTTTAGCGGCCATCTCGATCGCTCCTTGCAGCATGAATGCAGGATCGAGTGTAAGGGTGGTTTGCGAGATGCCGGGGCCGTGCATGGTGAATGCTTCTTGATGAATATAGCTATTGCTTATATTATCAGATCCACCTCTGAGGCGCGATCGGGACGGTAAGAAAAATGCTCCGGGGGTCTTGACAGGTTTTTTGAAGGAGAACCCGATGGCACGCATCCCGGACACGGAGCTTGAGCGGCTGAAACGCGAGGTGAGCCTGGAACGGCTGATTGAGGCGCAGGGGCTGACGCTCATCTCGCAGGGCAAAGACCTGGCTTGCCGATGTCCGTGGCACCAGGGTGACGATACCCCGAGCTGCATCGTCTCACCGAAAACGAACTTGTGGCATTGCTTTGGCTGCGATGCGGGCGGCAGCGTGATCGACTGGGTGATGCGGATGCATCGGGTGAGCTTCCGGCATGCGTGCGAACTACTCGCCAAACAGCATCCCTCCCTAGCCGCCGCTTCCTCGGCGAATACGCCGACGGCGGCCGCCAAACTCTCGCCGGGAAAACTGCGGACGGCGCAGTCCTTCTCGCTCGCTGCCGGCGATCAAGAATTACTCGATCAGGTGATCGACTTTTATCACACGACGCTCAAATCGAGTCCTGAGGCACTGGAGTATCTGGAGAAACGGGGTCTTGGGAGCGTGGAACTCATCAAGCACTTCCGGTTGGGCTATGCGAATCGCACGCTCGCCTACCGGCTCGCCCCGAAGCAATACAAAGCCGGTGCGGAGATGAGAACGGCGTTGCAGCGGGTGGGCATCTTGCGCGACTCGGGGCACGAGCATTTTAATGGGTCTATTGTGGTGCCGCTGTTCGGTAAAAGTGCCGACGGTGCGCCGCGCGCCGTGGTGGGCGCCTATGCGAGAAAATTACTCGACAATCTGCGCGCCGGCACGCCGAAGCACCTGTATCTGCCGGGTCCGCATCGCGGTGTGTTTAATCGCGAAGGCCTCGAAGGTCAATCCGAAATCATCCTCTGCGAGGCGCTGATCGATGCGCTCACCTTCTGGGCGGCGGGGTATCACAACGTCACGAGCTGCTACGGCGTCAACGGCATGACCGATGAACTGCTGAGTGCGCTGAAATCCTGCGGCGCACAGCGCATCCTGATCGCCTTTGATCGGGATGAGGCCGGCGATCGCGGCGCCGAGACGTTGAGTAAGCGGCTCACCGCCGGAGGCCTCGACTGCTTCCGGCTTCTGTTCCCGAAGGGCATGGATGCGAATGCGTATGCCTGCGCGGTGAAGCCGGCCGAGAAATCGTTAGGCATCGTGATCCGCAGCGCGCAGTGGTTGGGCCAGGGAGCGAAGCCGGCGATCATGCACACGGTGAGCGTTGTCCATGACACCAGCGCGGCGAATCTGGATGACATGCCCACCGACACCGTCGAGCAGGGAGCCGTCGTTGAACATGCTCTTCCCTTAGCCGCCTCTTCGTGCGCGGCGTCTGATGTGGGCGTCGAGGTCGAATCCTCGCCGACCTTACCGGAGCTGCCCGCCGCGGCGATGCCTGAGCCGCCGGACGCCGAACCGCAGTCCCAAGCCGATGAGCGCCAGCTATTGCTCACCTTCGGTGAGCGGCGCTATCGCGCGCGGGGGTTGCCGACACAGTTGACCGAGGCGTTGAAGGTCAATGTGCTGGTGACGTTGGTTGCTGCGCCCACAGCGGCAGACGGTGGCGCGCTGCACGTCGATACGCTGGACCTGTATCAGGCGAAGCAGCGCCAGGTATTTGCCAAGCTCGCCGCCATGGAGCTGCGGGTGGAGGAACACATTATCCAGCGCGATCTAGGCGGGCTGCTGCTGAAACTCGAACAAGTGATCGAGGACCGCGCGAAGGCGGCCGAATCGCCGGTGGCGGCACCGGCGGCGATGACGGCGGCGCAGACCCAAGAAGCGCTTGCGTTCCTGCGCGATCAGAACCTTACCGAGCAGATCATGGCCGATGTGGAGCGTGTGGGGTTGGTCGGCGAACCCCATAACGCGCTGGTCGCGTATCTGGCGTGCATCAGCCGTAAACTTGGCAGCCCCTTGGCGGTGTTGATCCAATCGACGAGTGCGGCCGGGAAATCCCTCTTGATGGACACCGTGCTTGCGCTGGTGCCGGCGGAGGACCGAGTGCACTACTCGGCGATGACCGGTCAGTCGCTATTTTATCTCGGTGAAACTGACTTGAAGCATCGCATCCTCGCCATCGCCGAAGAAGAAGGCGTGAGGCAGGCCGCATATGCGCTCAAAGTCCTGCAATCGCAAGGGGAACTGACCATTGCGAGCACGGGGAAGGACCCGGCCACCGGGATGCTGGTGACGCAGCAGTATCGAGTGGAGGGTCCCGTGATGCTGTTCCTGACCACCACCGCGATCGACGTGGACGAGGAGCTGGTGAATCGGTGCCTGGTTCTCACGATCAACGAGAGCCGCGAGCAGACCCGGCGAATCTTGGCGCGGCAGCGCTCCGGGCGCACGCTCGCCGGGCTTGTCGCCACCAGCGACGCCGAATCCATCCGCCAGCGCCACCAAAATGCGCAGCGGCTGCTACGGCCGCTCGCGGTCGTGAATCCTTATGCCGAGGACTTGACGTTCCTGGACGATCGCACGCGCATGCGCCGCGATCACGCAAAATACCTGACGCTGATCGAGGCGATTACGTTGCTGCGCCAGCATCAGCGCGAGATCAGAACGCTGCGACAACCCGGCGCCGTGATTGAGTATATCGAAGTGACCCTGGAGGACATCGCCCTCGCCAATCGGCTCGCGCATGAAGTCTTGGGGCGAAGCCTCGATGAACTGCCGCCGCAGACGCGCCGGGTGTTGGGGCTGATCGAAGCCTTCGTGACGGAACGTATGCAGCTCAGCGCGATCCTACGCAGCGATGTGCGGTTCACCCGTCGCGAGTTAAGAAACCGCTGCGGGATGAGCGATGCGGCAATCCGCGTGCACTTAGAGCGGCTGGTGGCGATGGAATACGTGCGCTTGGTCGCCGGGAAGAACGGCCAGCGCTTCGAGTATGAGCTGTTGTTCGATGGGGCCTTGGATCGATCAACGCCGCAAATGATGGGGCTGATCGACGTGGAGGCGCTACGAGCCGCGCACACTGAATCCTTGTCTACGATGTCAACCTCGCAGGGCTCAAAGCCCCACCTTGCACCCGACTTGCAGGGGGCTCGCACCGACCTTGCGGGTACCTCGCAGAGTCAGGAATCGCTCGAAAGCCCCAGTGAAATGGCGGTCCAAGGCGCAATCCACGGCATCGAGCCTGACACTGCACGCAGTGGGTCGGCCTCGATGAATGGTCATAGTCGTAGCCCCTCGCGCGCACCTATTTTATCTTCCCTTTTAGCCGCTGATCGAGACTCCGTCACCGCGGCGATCGCGGGGTAAGGCGTGGCGCGCCTCTCATCGGTCGGTCAAGCGGCGCTGCGCGCGCCGCACGACGCGCAAGGGCTCGCCGCCTATGTGCTGCGGTATCTCGAATGGTTGCAGGTCCACAACTACGCGGCGCCCACGGTGCAGAACCGTCAATCCTATCTCGGGGTGTTCGTGGCGTGGTGTTCGGAGCGGGGCCTTGCGACTCCGAGAGAAATAACAAAACCGATCCTGGAGCGGTATCAACGAAGTCTGTACACCCACCGCAAGACCAACGGCGAGCCCTTGACGTTCCGTGCGCAGCACGCGCGGCTGATCCCGGTACGTGCGTTCTTCAAGTGGTGCGCCAAGCAGAATTATCTGCTCTACAACCCGGCGAGCGAGATCGAGCTGCCGCGGCTCGAGCATCGGTTGCCGAAGCATGTACTCACGAAATCCGAAGCCGAGCAGGTGTTAGCGCAGCCAGACATCACCGAGGCGATGGGCCTGCGTGATCGAGCCATCTTGGAGGTCTTTTACTCCACCGGCATGCGCCGTTCGGAGCTGATGGGCTTGGGGCTGTTCGACCTTGATCGTGAGCGCGGCACCATCATGATCCGCCAGGGCAAGGGAAAAAAGGACCGCATGATCCCGATCGGCGAGCGAGCCATCGCCTGGATCGATCGGTATCAAACTCAAGTAAGGCCGGAGTTGGTCGTCGAGCGGGGCAACGCGACGCTGTTCTTGACTCAAGCCGGTGAGGCGTTCACACCCGATCGGCTGACGCAGTTGGTGCGCGGCTACGTGACTGCGGCGGACATCGGCAAGAGTGGTTCGTGTCATCTGCTGCGCCACACGATGGCGACTTTGATGCTGGAGAACGGCGCGGACATCCGCTACATCCAGGCGATGTTGGGACACGCCGAGCTCTCGACCACCCAAATCTACACGCAGGTGTCGATCCGTAAGCTCAAGGAAATCCACTCGGCCACGCATCCGGCGAAAGTGCGCGGCGCCCGAGTGAAGGCGGACGGCAACGACATCGATGAATCTACCGTTGCGGCACCAGCGCCGACCGCCGATGACATCCTCGCCGCTTTAGCCGCCGAGGCCGACGAAGAGCACGAGGATGACAACGACGTCGATGCCGAGAGTGGGCTCGACGCCGGAGCGGGCATCTCAACATAATGCTGAGAGTTTATGCGCAGTTGGCCGCCGCATCGGCACCGCTCATCGAGGCTCGATCCGTCTGGCGCCGGCGGCCAACTGTTCGCCGCTATCGCGGCCGCATAATCTGCACTATGTTGAAATGCCCGCCGCGCAAGGATGCCTTGCGCGCTTGTCGCTCCGCGGGTTCTTTGATCGTGATCGTGCGACGAGAAGCAGCGACCCGTGAGCCGCGCTCGCGCCACCCCGTGTTCGGTGCTCCACTAAGACAAGAGGGTTCGCTGTGGACGTTCAGGCTAGCACCGTGCTCGCCGTGTCAAGGGCAGACCTTGACACGGCTGCGCGCGGCGCTGGTAGGGGCTGGTCCACAGCCAACCAGGAGCCGATCATGAACACCGTCGAGATCACAGTCACGCTGACCGAAACGCAAGCGTGGGAACTTGCTCAGTTCTTCAAACGAATCTGCTTCAGTGATTACCGAGGCTGCGCCACCAGCGACGCCGAGGCCTATCACATGCGTGATGCCGGCGAACACATCCGCCGTGCGCTCGCAGAACAAGGCTACGCCCCTCGATAGCCTTCCCCCAAGGGCCGGTCCCACCGGCCCACTCTTAGCCGCCTTCTTCACTTGCCTACGCTGCCCGCATCCGGGACACTGCTATCCATGCCGAAAAACGCACATCGGGGTTCACCGCGATCCGTCGCAACCGCCTCAGAGAAAATCCGCGGCTAAGTGATGATGGCATCAGGGGAAATCCGCCTCTCCTCTACGACGATGCGTCAGATGCCGGTGTTGGCGCAAAGTCAGGGCTCAACGCAAACTCCGTTTCCTGCGTCCTGCGATGCGAATTGTCAGTCGCTTCAGATTACTGTTCCAGGCCACTATATGGATGGACCTGATTCTGCGCCGCCGACCTTCACTGGCGTAAACCTGTCTCCCTATTTTGCAAGCCCCCAATTCAGGCAATATGGGCCGGCGATGAATTTTGTGGGGAAAGCATTTATCGTTCAAATTGGGGCGGTTGTGGCTCTGCCGCTTGCTGCTAGTGCTAGCCTACCGGCGGGTGGCTCAGTAGCGGCTGCGTGCACCATTTGCACTCTGAGTGTAGGGGCCGATGCCTTGAATTTTAGTGCAGATATGGCAGAAACAATTGGCAACCCCATACAAATTGAGACCACCAATGTGGGCTCAGCATTGGGGACCGCCCTTGAGTATGGACAGCAAGCCCTCACGAACGCGTGGAAATACCTTCAAACTATTTCGGGGCCTTAATACATGCCTCAAAAGTGCGGCAATGACAGTCTTGTCAACCTGATGCAATTCCTGCAATCGGTGCTTATATCTTGCGGGGAGCGAGAGTTTGACACCCCAACTTCAGATGTAACGGTATGTTAGTTAGAGACCTCATTTTGAGCGCCAGAATTGTGGGCATTGTGATGAACTTTCCTCTGTACGATGGCAATGTTAGTGACAAGGCTCGTCGATTTATCGCAGATGGAAAACTTGATAAGGCGCTTGCAGAATACCGTCGCCTAGCTGAGCTGGGTTCTGGGCTTGCAAAATGTGTCCTTGCCTATTTGAATCTTCGGGATTTGCCGCACGCGCCGCGCAATGTCGAGGCGGCAAAGATTTTAGCGAATGCTGCTCTCAGCAGCGAGCCCGGCTACGCTAACTATGTACTATCGTACGCAGCTTACTTCGAAAAGAACGCTGCCAAGGCGATTGATTTAATGTGCGAGTCGCACAAAGCGAAATTTATTCCTGCCGCGAGTGCGCTCGGCTTGATTCTTGGGCAAGGCTATGGGGTTTCCAAGCATCCGAAAGAGGCCGAGACATTTTTCTTGCGCGCAATTGTTTCAGGCCACATTCCGGCACCGATGTTACTTTGCCGTTTCTACATGCGCGGGGACTGCGGTAATGCTAAAAGGATTGTTGGTCTACTACTCTTTCCTTTCTCTTTTTTGTATGTGTGGATCTCTACTCGTTTTTTGATATTTTCCATTTACACGTTTAGACACTTCAATGTTAGCGTTCCACCGATGTTTAACGAACATGCTCTACGCGCATGATTGCGAGGCGCCTTACAACACAGCGTCTCGATTGAGAATGCTTCCGTGGATCCACTGAAAAGCGCCGAGTACGGTTCTGTTTACAATCAATTGATTCGTCAAAATGCACTTATTCGCTGGACACATCTTGTACTGGGCGCTGTGGCTGCCGCCATCTATGAAAGTCAAAGGGGTCTTTCGCACTACGCATTTTGGCGAAGTTCCGGATGGGCCATGATAGCTATTTTGGCGGTTCCGGTATGGCCCTATGCGGTCTCTTGCATAGTTGTCTGGCGCCGAACTACCACTAATTGGGCAAGGCCTTGGATATTTTGTTTCATCTTCGTGCTAATCACGGTGCTAGTTGCTCTGTGGTACTTGAGCGAGTCAAGTCGTCAAAACGGCCTTATCGGAAATCTTACTGTCACCATGTTTCAAGGCGCTGCATTTTATTATCTTGCGGAATGGACGTTCGAGGATTCCTCGGACGAGCTCTAGTGGCTGCACTCGGTAGTGCGGCGGAGGGTTCAAGAGGGGCCAATAGAGGGCATACCCGGCGCATCTTGCGATGCAACGCCAGCGCCCTTGCCGCCGCTGCCGCCATTTTTGCCGACGTGCAGGATATAGGCGCGCGGCCGTTGTTTGAATCGAAGCCGGCGTCTTCTAATCGAGCGATCGTTGGCGGACCTGGACGTTTTGTACGATGGGTATCTCCCGAATCCCCTGTTAGCCGGGCGCAAAATCGAGCGGTTCCGGTGAATCGACGACGAGAAGTTCGGCAGCCGAACTTTTGGGCGATGTCGTTTGTTACGTGCGTGCATCAGAGTGCTGGCATTTTTGGGGCTAGATTTTGTGATGGCAGGATAGGCTAGCGCCAGCAATCTGATGCAAGTTGATACAAGTAGCCTCTGAGCTGGGCTTCTGACCTCGCAGTGGTGACGACGAAGTCTGGTCCAAAGGTGGGAGCCGATGAGTTTAGTGCAGGATAGACGGCCGGCTGCTCTTTGGACCAAACCGAGGGTCCGTTGCCGGTCCGGCCGGCTCATCCTCAGCCGAGGATGACCTGCACGGCGGCTTTAAGGGCCGCGCGATCGGTCTCGTGGAGTCGGCCGAGGGATTTACGAACGAGGCGCTTGTCGAGGGTGGTGAAGATGGGCTTGATGGCCGAGGGCTTCAGGAGTTTAGCCGCCTGCCAGTGTTGCACGATGACTTCGCCGAACGTGGCCGGCGAGCGCACTTGGCTGGTGATAGCCATCAAGATCAGATCGAGCCGTTCCGTGTTGTAGCGTGCGGAGCTGACGACGACTGCGGGACGCTGCTTCGCCTGACTTTGGTCGGTGAACGGGAACGGGACCAGGATGACATCGCCGAAATTATAGGCGGTCATACTCGGCATCGTCGTTGTTGTCCCAGACTTGGGCGAAGGCGGGTTCTGCGGTTTTGGCGGCGGCCGTCACGAGGTGCCGATCGTCGTCGCGGCTGCGCAAGAAATCCACGAAGTCCTCGACCTCGGCCTGGCGCTGCGGCGGCAGGGCTTTGAGCTTCTCGATGAGGCTGTAGGCATCACGGGCGTTCATGGTGACTCTCCGTACTTAAGCCGTCTTGGAAATAAAGGCATCGATGGTTCGCAGCAGTGCCTCCTGGTCACGCTTGGGCAGCGCGTCGATCGCTTGCAGCCGGCGCGATAGTCGGCGGTTCTTGACGTTACCGGTGCTGCGCGCTTCGCGCTTTAAACCTAGCAACTCATCGCTGGTGACTTCGAGCACCTGAGCGATCTTGCCGACGATATCGGCAGGGAGGCGGATCACATCGTTCTCGTAATCAGAAACGACCGGCTGACTGACCTCCAAGCGCTCGGCCAGTTCCTTCTGGGTCATTCCCTTGTCTTTGCGCAACTGCGAAATGCGTGCACCGATCGACTCTTCTCGCTCCGTCACGGGCCACTCTCCCAAGCAGTGAATACTTGGGGGAATTGTAAAGCCGCGTTCGGCAATGGCTGGGGTTGACATGGTGTAGGCCTGTGGACGAGTATAGGCAGTACCGATATTATTGCGCAAGGTCTTTGGACCGTTCGGACTTTACAAAAATCCACGGCGAGGGTCTTGACAGGTTTTTAGGAGGAAGCCGATGGCACGCATCCCGGACGAGTCGCTGGAGCGCTTGAAGCGTGAGGTGAGCCTGGCGCGCCTCATCGAGGTGCAGGGCTTGAAACTCATCGTGCAGGGCAAGGACCTGGCCTGCCGCTGCCCGTGGCATGAGGGGGACGATACCCCGAGCTGCATCGTCTCCCCGAAAACGAACCTGTGGCATTGCTTTGGCTGCGACGCCGGCGGCAGCGTGATCGACTGGGTGATGCGGATGCACAAAGTGAGCTTCCGGCATGCGTGTGAGCTGCTGGCGAAGCAGCATCCTGCCTTAGCCGCTGCACCCTCGACGAATGCAGTGCCGACAGCGACCGTCAAACTCTCCGCCGGCAAACTGCGAACCGCACAGTCCTTCTCGCTCGCTGCCGGCGATCAAGAATTACTCGATCAGGTGATCGACTTTTATCACACGACCTTGAAGGCGAGTCCCGAGGCGCTCGACTATCTGGACCGGCGTGGGTTGGGGAATCCCGAGCTCATCGAGCGCTTCCGGCTGGGCTATGCGAATCGCACGCTCGCCTACCGGCTCGCCCCGAAGCAATACAAAGCCGGCGCGGAGATGAGAACGGCGTTGCAGCGGGTCGGCATCTTGCGCGACTCGGGGCACGAGCATTTTAACGGTTCAATCGTGGTGCCGCTGTTC
>Ga0182030_10016473_pt1 | contig 14390 bp, 14 predicted proteins | sample 812S3MmetaG_FD_121299 | JGI IMG/M metagenome (GOLD analysis project Ga0182030, IMG submission 121299) | Permafrost microbial communities from Stordalen Mire, Sweden - 812S3M metaG (Illumina Assembly) | ecosystem: Environmental > Terrestrial > Soil > Wetlands > Permafrost | place: Sweden...
CGGTATCGCCGAGGGAGATTTCTTTTTCGGGGAAGAAGGCGGTCTCGGGGAACCAATTGAGGAGCTCGTTGTAGACGGTCTCCTGGGCGCGGGAGTTTTCGCAAATGATCCAGCAGCGCTGCCTGGTGGCGCCAGCGATGATGGCGGTGAGGAAGGCCTGGGCGGGCTCTGTGACGTGCTCGAAGGAGACGGGGGCGGATTGGGAGAGGAGCTGGAGGCGGGAGCGGACAGGAGGGGAATCGCGGAGGCGGGCGAGGACTTCGGCGGCGCCGGAGAGTGGGGAAGGGGAGGCGGTCACGGGGCTTTTTCTTGAACTTGAAGGTATTGAGCTGGGGGGAAGTTCAAGTGAAAGTTAAGGTGTAGGTGCAAGTGGGGATTCTACGAGCGGCGCGCTGGGAGCTGGTGTGGAGGGGGTTAGGAGCGCTCGATTTCGTTTCGGTAGGCGGAGTGTAAGCGGGTGCTTGTTTGCCTGTCGGGCAGCGGGCGGGACTGGAGGGAGGCGGCGGGCATGATGCCGAGCCAACTGCTGGTCAGGAAGATTTCGTCGGCTGATTCGACTTCGGCGCGGGTCAGGAGGGACTCGGTGGCTTCGATTTGGGACATTGCCCATTCGCGGATTACGCCGGGGCGCGCGCCGGTGCTGAGGGCGGGGGTTTTTACTTGGCCATTCTTTACGACAAAGGCGTTTGCCATGCAGGCGGAGATGAGAAGGCCCTCGGGGGTGAAGAGGAGGGTTTCGTTGCATTGGGTGGCGATGCCCTCGCGGAAGGTGCGGAGGTTCTGCCAGTAGTTGCCGGTTTTCAGGCCGGGGAAGAGAGGGACGTGGTTGCCGGGATGGAGGGCGAGGTCGTAGCCGCGATGGTAGGTGGCGGAGGAGGGTGGGGTTCTGGATTCTACGAGGACCAGGACGCGGCATTGGGTGAAGGCGCCGGTTACGGGGCCGTCGCCTGCGGTAACGTAGATGCGGGCGAAGCCGTCGTGCGCGTGCTTGAGGAGGGGTTCGCATGCGGCGAGGGCATGGGGCGGCGCGGAGAGGCCTGTTGCGGCGCATGCATGGCGCAGTCTGGTGAGATGATTATCCAGGAAAACGCCGACTCCGTTGCGGACCGGAAAACTCTCGAATACGGACATGCCATAGCGGAAGCCGCGGTCTGTTACCGGGATGCTATTGGCCGGCTGGAATTCCGACCCTGTCCACAGCCAGGCACTCAATGCTTCCAGAGGTGTCATTTCACGGCGATCAGCTTCAGATCGGGTATATCCCGACTACTGGATGGTGAGCTCTTTGGTGATGCCGAAGCGTTCGATGCGTTTGCGGAGGGTGGCGCGGGTGATGCCGAGGAGCTTGGCGGCGCGGACCTGGTTGCCACGGGTGGCTTTCATGGCGTGGAGGGTGAATTCGCGCTCGAGCCAGGGGAGGAGCTCGACGCCGGGATTGGATTGGGCGGCTTTGAGGAGGATTTCGATGGCGACCTCGGTGGTGATCTCCACGGGGGCGGCGTAGCCGCTGGCGGTCATTACGGGGGGGACGCCGTCGGCCTGGAGTTCGGTGGTGCCGAGGGGGAGATCCTTGGGGAGGATGATGTCTGAGGTGGCGAGGACGGAGGCGCGCTGGATGACGTTCTCAAGTTCGCGGACGTTGCCGGGCCAGGGGTAGGATTCGAGGTTTTTGATGGCGTCCTCGGCGAGTTTGAGGCGGGGCAGATGCTTGCGGACGGCGACTTTTTGGAGGAAATATTCGGCTAGGAGGCGGACATCCTCGACGCGGGTGCGGAGGGGGGGGAGCTGGATGCGGACTACGTTGAGGCGGTAGAAGAGGTCTTCGCGGAAGGAGCGGACGGCGACTTCGTGCTCGAGGTTCTTGTTGGTGGCGGCGATGATGCGGACGTCGGTCTTGAGGGTGGCGCTGGAGCCGATGCGGGAGAATTCGCCGTTCTGGAGGACGCGGAGGATTTTTCCCTGCAAGGAGAGGGGCATGTCGCCGATCTCGTCGAGGAAGAGGGTGCCGCCGTCGCTCTGCTCGAAACGGCCGACGCGCTGGGTGATGGCGCCGGTGAAGGCGCCTTTTTCGTGGCCGAAGAGTTCGCTCTCGAGGAGCTGCTCGGGGATGGCGGCGCAATTGATGGCGACGAAGTTGCGTCCGGCGCGACCGGAGAAGCGATGGATGGCGCTGGCGGCGAGTTCCTTGCCGGTGCCGCTCTCGCCGGTGATCATGACGGGGGCGTCGGAGTGGGAGACGCGGCCGATCATTTTGAAGACGTGCTGCATGGCGGCGGATTGGCCGACGATGGAGTCCTGATGCTGCTCGACGGTGAGCTGGGGCTTGAAGGTGGTGGCGGCTCGCATCTCGGCCTGCTGCTTGAGGGCGGCGTCGACGACGGGTTTGAAGTTGAAGGGGAGGGATTCCTTGCGGAGGAAGTCGAAGGCGCCGAGTTTCATGGACTCGATCACGTTCTGGGTGGTGCCGTAGGCGCTGGTGAGGATGACCATGGCGTTTGAGTCGCGCTGGCGGACCTTGACCAGGAGCTCGAGGCCGCTAAAGGGCTGCAAGTGGGTGTCGCAGATGAGGAGGTCGGGGGTCTCCGTAGCGTATTTGCGGTAGCCTTGCTCCGAGTTTATGGCGGTGACGACCCGGGTGGTGGGAGTCTCGAGCTGGTGCTGGGCCCACTCGAGGAAATCGGTCTCGGCATCGACTATGAGAATCGTCTGCGCTTTATCCATTGATCGAGCAGGGGAGTGGGCCGGGGGAGCGGCTGGGAAGAAGAAGATTTTTCACAGAAGGTAACAAAGGAAACAAAGGGGGGAGGAGGGAGGTGTTAGTAGAAGGAGGCGAAGAGGATGGGAAGCCGAGGGGTTGTCGCGCCCCTTTGGGGCTTGGCCGGTTGCCGGCCGGTGACCCAGGGCGTTGCCCTGGGCTGGCTTGGCACGGGCCTTTGGCCCTTGGAGAGAGTTCTGTTTAGGGACATTAATCGGCGGTTCCTTTAATCGGCGGTTCCCCTAAAGGCCGCCGTAGCGGCGCTGGCGTTTGCTGTAGTCCTCGATGGCTTCGAGCAAATCGGGCTTTCGGAAATCGGGCCAGAGTTTTTTTGTGACGTAAATCTCGGTGTAGCTGAGCTGCCAGAGAAGGAAATTCGAGATGCGCATCTCGCCGGAGGTACGGATGAGGAGGTCCGGGTCCGGATAGGAGCGGGTATAAAGATGCTTGCTGAAAACGTCGGGGTCAATGGCGGCTTCATCAAGACGGCCCTCCTTGACGGCCCGGACGATGCCGCGAACGGCATCGATGATCTCAAGGCGGCCACTGTAGGAGAGGGCGAGGATGAGGGTGGTGGAGGTGTTGCGGGCGGTGAGATCGACGACGCGGCGGAGTTCGCGTTGGCAGGAGCCGGGGAGGTCGGTGAGACGGCCGATGGCCTGGAAGCGGATGTTTCGCTCCATGAGCTCTGGGGTTTCCTTGCGAAGGAAGCGCTCGAGGAGTTTCATGAGGGCGGCGACTTCGGTCTTGGGGCGCTTCCAGTTCTCGGTGGAGAAGGCGTAGAGGGTGAGGTATTGGACGCCCATCTCGCCGCAGGTGCGGAGGACGGTGCGGACGGATTCGGAGCCCTCCTCGTGGCCGCGGATGCGGGGCAGGCCGCGGTCGGCGGCCCAGCGTCCATTGCCATCCATGATGATGGCGATGTGCCGGGGGATGGTGACGGGGTCCGGTTTTGAGGCCGGAGCGCCGCTGGGGATGGACGGAGAGAGTTGCACGCTTGGGCAGCTATAGCAGAATGGTCTGATCGCGTCCGGGGCCGACGCTGACGATTGAAAGTTTTGCGCCGGTGAGGTCGGCGATGGCTTTGAGGTATTCGCGAGCCTTGGGAGGGAGATCGGCCCACTTTTTGGCTTCGGTGGTGGGGGTTTTCCAGCCTTCGAATTCGACGTAGGCGGGCTTGCAGTGGGAGAGCTGGCGGGAGTCGGTGGGGGGGACGTCGAGGAGTTTGCGGCCGACTTTGTAGTGGGTGCAGACTTTGATGGAGGGGAGGCCGTCGAGGCCGTCGAGGTTGGTGACGGCGATATCGTCGATGCCGCTGATCATGGTGGCGTAGCGGGTGGCGACGGAGTCGAACCAGCCGCAGCGGCGGGCGCGGCCGGTGGTGGCGCCGAATTCGCGGCCCATGCCGTGGAGGATATCGCCGATGAACGAGTCCTCGGTGGGAAAGGGGCCTTCGCCGACGCGGGTGGTGTAGGCTTTCATGACGCCGATGACGCGGTCCATGCGGTGGGGAGGGACGCCGGAGCCGGTGCAGGCGCCGCCGGCGGTGGTATTGGAGGAAGTGACGTAGGGGTAGGTGCCGTGGTCGATGTCGAGGAAGGTGCCCTGGGCACCCTCGAAGAGGATGTTGCGGCCGGCCTTGAGGGCCTGGTGGAGGTAGACGACCGTGTTGGTGACGAAGGGGCGGAGTTTTTCGGCGGCGCCGAGGTAGGAGTCGTTGACTTCCTTGAAGGAGACGGTTTTTGCGCCGAGGGCTTTGAGGACGGCGTTGTTTTCCTTGATTCGTGCGCGGAGGATCTCCGTGAAGAGGGGGGGCTGGATGAGGTCGCAGAAGCGGAGGCCGGTGCGGGCGGCTTTGTCGCCGTAGGCGGGGCCGATGCCGCGCTTGGTGGTGCCGATCTTGTTGCGGCCCTTGCCGAGCTCGCGCTGCTCATCGAGGAGGCGATGGTAGGGGAAGACGATGTGTGCGGCGTCGGAGATGAGGAATTGATCGCGGCGGATTTTGACGCCCTGGGACTTGAGGGTTTCCATCTCGCCGACGAGGGAGACGGGGTCGATGACGACGCCGTTGCCGATGACGCAGACCTTGTCCGGACGGAGGATGCCGCTGGGGATGAGATGGAGGACGTATTTTTTTGAGCCGAGGATGACGGTGTGGCCGGCGTTGTTGCCGCCTTGCGACCGGACGACAATATCGGCGTGCTCGGTGAGGAAATCGATGATTTTGCCCTTGCCTTCGTCGCCCCACTGGGCACCGACCAGGATGGTATTAGCCATGAATTCGAAAGAGAGTTATGTGACGGGAATTGGAAAACGGAAAAGGAAACGAAAAAACGTCCCTGAAAGACACGGAAGCCCGTGAATTTCGGGACGTTTTCCAATCCTAGCGGCGGGAGGGGGGGCGGCAAGGAAAATGCGGAGAGGGGGGAGAATTGAACAGAAGGTAACTGGAGAAATGGCCTTCCCATTTAATGTGGGGTTTCTTAGGTTTGGGGTTCCTATGAATGAGATTGCATATGCGAATCCGGATGTGCTGGTGAGCACGGAATGGGTGGCAGAACACGGGACTGATCCCGGGGTGCGGGTGATCGAGAGCAATGAGGATGTGCTGCTGTATGATACGGGGCATATCGCGGGTGCGGTGCATATTGACTGGCATACGGACCTGAATGATCCGGTGGTGCGGGATTATGTGTCGCCGGAGGCGTTTGCGCGGCTGTGCTCGCGGCATGGGATCACGCCGGAAACGCTGTGTGTGTTCTATGGGGACAAGGCGAACTGGTGGGCTTGCTATGCGCTGTGGGTGTTCCGGCTGTTTGGGCACACGAATGTGAAGATCATGAATGGGGGGCGGGACAAGTGGATGGCGGAAGGGCGGGAGCTTACGCGGGGGAAGGCTTCGTACCCGTTGTCGAATTACCCGGCGCCGGCGAGGCGGCTGGATGATGAGATAAGGGCGTTTGCCGACGATGCGCTGGCGCAGAGCAAGGCGGGGAAGCCGCTGATCGATGTGCGCTCGCCGGGGGAATACAAGGGGGAGATCACGCACATGCCGGAGTATCCGCAGGAGGGGGTGCTGAGGGGAGGGCACATCCCGGGGGCGAAGAGCGTGCCGTGGAAAACGGCGGTCAACGACGACGGGACGTTCAGGAGCGCGGCGGAGCTGACGAAGATTTATTCCCAGAACTGCGGGCTGCTGAAGGGGCAGGATATTATCGCGTATTGCCGGATCGGGGAGCGGTCGAGCCATACGTGGTTTGTGCTGACGTATCTGCTCGGGTACCCGAATGTGAGGAATTACGACGGGTCGTGGACGGAATGGGGCAACCGGGTGCGGATGCCGATTGAACGGTCGGCGTAGATGATTTCGGATTGCGGGTTTCGGAATTATGAATGATGCCTGTCCCGAGCTTACAGAGCCTTCCGAGTATCCGGCGAAGCTGGCGGCGATCGTGGGGCTATTTGAGGGGCTGCCGGAGGATGAGAAGCGTGAGACGCTGATCTCTTACGCGGACCAGGCTGGGCGCTGGGGTCCGGTGGCGGGGCAGGAGGCTTATGACCTGGAGGATGTCCGGAAGGATGAGGAGTGCACGGATACGGTGGGGATTTTTCTTAAATTCGGACCATCGCGGGAGGTGCACTTTCGGGTTTCGCTGGGGCCGCAGGTGCAGATTCTGACGAAGGCGATGACGAGCATTCTGTGCAAGGGGCTGGAAGGATCGACGATTGAGGAGGTTCTGGAGGTGCCGGCGGATTTTGTGCCGAAGATCGTGGGAGGGCAGCTTGTGCGGGCGCGGTCGCAGACGGTATATTACGTCCTTACGCGGATGAAGAGCGCCTGCAGGGCGTTTCTGAACCGGGAACGGCTGGCGGCGCAATAGGATCGAACGATGTACCTCACGGTCCGAAACTGGATTTTTCTCGCGGCGTTGCTGGCGTTTTGCATGCCGGGATGGGGGCAGGACGTGGATGTGCGGATTGGCGGAACGCTTTCCACAAAGCCGCTGCTGGCGGACCTGGTGCGGGTCATGAGGGATAGCAAGGGGCTGAAGATTGGGGTATCCGAGTGTGTCACGAGCACGGACGTGCTGGATGCGGTGGCGACGGGGAAAGTTGACATCGGGATTATGACGAAGCTGGTGACCGGGGAGGACCGGGCGCAGTACCCGGCGGTGGAGTTGGCGACTGTGCCGATCGGGATGGAAGTGGTTGCGGTGGGGGTTTCCAATGATCTGTGGGACGCCGGGGTTAACAGCATCACCAAGGAAACGATGCGGGGGATATACGAACAAAAGATCACGAATTGGACGGATGCGGGGGGGCCGGACGAAAAGGTGAGGTTTTTCAATATCGAGCAGGGGCAGGGGGTGTGGGAGATTTTTGCGGAGTGGGTGTACGGGGATAATCGGAAGGCGCCGTTGCCGAAGGTAGAGAAGGTGGCGACAAGCGAGGACGCGAGGGACTCGCTCGAGTTTACGCCCGGCGCGATTGCTCCGCTGGCGGCGCCGCTAGCCGACGGGTCGCGATGCCATGCGCTTGCGATCGACCTGGGGGAACGGGTGGCGAAGCCGACGGTGGAAGGGGTGGCGGCAGGGAATTATCCGCTGGAGCGGCCGATCGTAGCGTTGGTTGTTGGAAAGCCGACGCTGTCGATTCGGGTTGTGACGGAGTTCCTGACGGGGCCGGAGGGGCAGGCGCTGGTGAAGAAGGGGGGGGATATGGGGCTGGAGGCGGCGCCGAAGCCGCGGAAGAATCCATACTACTGAAAATTGCGGATTTCGGATTTCGGAATTGGCGGAGGGCTGTGCGTTGGCGCGGGTTGAATACCATTCAGTCTTCGGGGAGGTTTTCCACGTGGTGGACGGCGTGCTGGACCAGTTCGATAGAGGAGCGAATGCCGAGTTTTTCTTTGACGTGCATGCGGTGGGTGTCGACCGTCTTGACGCTGAGATTGAGGGAGGCTGCGATTTCGCGGGTGGTTTTGCCGTTGCCGATGAGTTCGAAGACCTCGAGTTCGCGATCGCTGAGCCTGGAGACGGAGAATTCCCGTTTTGGCGACTGCTTGCCGAGAAGTCTTTGCAACAGAGCGCCACCGACGGCGCCGCTGGTATAAATTTCCCCCTGTAATGCCTTGCGCAGGGCGGTGATGAGTTCCTCGCTGTCGGCCTTTTTCATGACGTAGCCCAGGGCGCCGGCGCGAAGGACGCGCTCGGCATAGAGGGACTCTTCGTGCATGGAAAAGACGACGATGGGAAGGGCGGGATGACAGGCCTTTGCGTTCTTGATAAATTCGACGCCGTTCATGCCCGGGAGCGAGATGTCCACGAGGACGATATCGGGAGAGAGGAGGCGAATGGCGTCGAGGCCTTCGCGGGCGTCGCCGGCATCGCCGCAGGTGATCAGGTCTTCCTCGCGGTTGATGAGATGCTTGAGGCCCTGACGGACGACGAGATGATCGTCGATGATCAAGACACGCCTTTTTGGAATTGCAGGAGACCCGTTGGTGGCGACTTGATTGGTTTTCATACTTCGAGTTTCTGTTGATTTGGAAAGGAGCAAATGACGGCGAGGCCGTGGCGGGAACGCTGACGGATCTCGAGGGAGCCGCCGATCGCGCGAGCCCTGTAGTGCATTGTCTTCAGGCCCATGCCGGTCGGTTTGAGGTTCTTGAGGATGCCGTTGCCGTTATCTTCGATGGTCAGGGAGACCTGGTCTCCGGCGGTAGAGAGGACAATGAGGACCAAATTGGCCATGCCGTGCTTGAAGGCGTTGCTGACGGCCTCCTGGGTGATGCGATAGATGTGGGTGGCGACCTGGTTATCGGCGAGGATGACGGGGTGGGCGCATTTGAATCTGCATGTGATGCGGAAACGAGCGGCCATATTGAGGGCCAATTTATCCAGGGCCGCGGCGAGGCCGTATTCCTCGATATTGACGGGATACATTTCCATGGCGAGACCGCGCGCTTCGTTGATGGCCTCCTTGACGAGGTTGACGATCATCCTTGAGTCGGCGGCAGCGGCGGCAGGGTGTAATTTTTCCTCTTCGAGATTGCGCTGAAGGACCTTTGCGATGAGGGCGATGCCGGTGAGGGTCTGGCAAAGGCCGTCGTGGAGATCCTGGCCGACGCGGGCTCTCTCGCGTTCGCCGATCTCGAGGATTTCGCGCTCGAGGCGGCGGCGTTCGGCGATCTCGGCTTCCAGGGAATCGACGGCGGCGAGCAACTCGGCAGTGCGCTCGACGACGCGGGACTCCAACTCGTGATTGAGGGTGCGGATTTCCTCCTCGATGGACTTCTGGAGGGTGAGGTCGCGAGTGATCCTGGAAAAGCCGATGAGATTGGCCGCGTCGTCGTGAAGGGCGGCGAGGACGGTGTTGGCCCAGAAGCGGGAGCCGTCCTTGCGGACCTGCCAGCCTTCATTTTCGAACCGGCCCTCGGAGTCGGCGATTTCCAATTCCCTGTCGGGCCAGCCGCTTCTGGCCACGTCGTGGGGGAAGAAGCAGGAGAAATGGCGGCCGAGGATCTCGTCGGATTCGTAGCCCTTGATGCGTAGCGCGCCGGTGTTCCAACTGGAGATGCGGCCAGCGGGGTCGAGCATGAAGATGGCGTAGTCCGGTGTGCCGTCGACGAGGAGGCGAAAGCGCTCCTCGCTCTCGCGGAGGCTGGCCTCGGCGGCCTCGCGCTCGCGGCGGGCCTGGGCGTCGCGCAGCTCGCGTTCGATGGCAGGGGCGAGGCGTGCGAGGCTGCCTTTGAGGAGGTAGTCGTGGGCGCCGGCGCGCATGGCCTCGACGGCGATGTCCTCGCCGATGGCGCCGGAAACGAGGATGAAAGGGAGGTCGAGGCCGCGGGAGCGAACGAGATCGAGGGCGGCGAGGCCGCTGAACTGAGGCATGCGGTAATCGCTGATGATGGCGTCCCAAACCTGGGCGTCGAGGGCGGCGGCGAGATCGGGAGCGGTGTCAACGCGGGCTGAAACGGGGTCGTAACCGGCCATGCGGAGTTCCCGCAAGAGCAGGAACGCATCGTCCTCGGAATCCTCCACCAGCAAGACGCGGAGGGTTTTGTTCATGTCCTGGCGGCTGACTCCGGCGGAGGGTTATTGACCACCAGCCAGTAGAGACCGAGCTGCTTGACGACTTCCATGAACTGGATGAAGTCAACGGGCTTGCGGACGTAGCTGTTGACGCCGCCGGCGTAGCAGCGGGCGAGGTCGTTTTCCTCCAGGGAAGAGGTGAGCATGACGACGGGAAGAAATTTTGTGCGGGGGTCGGAGCGGATGCGTTTGAGGACTTCGAGGCCGTCGATCTTGGGGAGCTTCAAGTCGAGGAGGACCACCTCAGGCCAATGACTGGGATCGCGGCCGGCGTAGGCCCCGGCGCCGAAGAGGTAATCGAGGGCTTCGACGCCGTCGCGGGCGACGACGACCTCGTTCCGGATATTGTTTTTCTTGAGTGCGCGCTGGGTGAGTTCCTCATCGTCGGGATTGTCCTCCACGAGCAGTATGATCTTTGGGTTATCCATGGTGTTGTTGTCCTTCGGGGTCGAGTGTGAAATAGAACGTGGCGCCCTGGCCGGGAACGGCCTCGGCCCAGACGCGGCCGCCGTGGCGGCGGATGATGCGCTCGACGGTGGCGAGGCCAATGCCGTTGCCTGGAAATTCCCTTATTCCGTGGAGACGCTGGAAGGGTTGAAAGAGTTTGTCGGCGTAGGCCATGTCGAAGCCGGCGCCGTTGTCGCGTACGAAATAGGTGGAGTGGCCGTTGGAGTGGCTGGAACCGAATTCGACGGCGGCATCGGCGCCGTTGGAGGTGAATTTCCAGGCGTTGGCGAGGAGATTGGAAAGGGCGGCGCGAAGGAGGGCGGGATCGCCGACGGCGTGGACGTCATTGGCGATCGTGACTGCGACGACGCGGTCGGGCGTGGATTCCTTGAGCTCGGCGGCCAATTCTCCGGCGAGCTTGCTGAGGGAGACAGGAATGAGGCGCATTTCGGCGCGGGAAAGGCGGGATAAATTGAGGAGATCGTCAATGAGTTGGGCCATGCGCTGGCAGCCGACGGTGATGCGCTGGAGGAAATCGGTGGCGGTCGGGTCGAGCTTGTCGGCGTAGTCATCGAGGAGGGCCTGGCTGAAGCCGTTGATGCCCCTCAATGGGGCGCGGAGGTCGTGGGAGACTGAATAGCAGAAGGCCTCGAGTTCGTGGTTGGCAACCTGAAGGGCGGCGGTGCGCAAGCGGACGCGCTCGGCGAGGTCGGTGTTGAGGCTGCGGATTTCCTCTTCGGCTCGCTGGCGGTCGGTGATGTCCTGCTTGATGGCGATGAAGTGGGTAATCTGGCCCGAGGCCTCGGAGACGGGAGTGATCGTCATCTCCTCGGTGTAGAGGGTGCCGTCCTTGCGTTTGTTGACGAGGGTGCCGTGCCAGACATGATCGGCCAGGATCGTGCGCCACATATTCTTGTAGAACGCGGGGTCGTGCATACCGGACTTGAGGGCGCGGGGATTTTGTCCGATGGCTTCGGTGGCGGAGTAGCCTGTCAATTGAGTGAAGGCGTCATTGACCCAAATGATCACGCCGTTGCGGTCGGTGATGGTGATAGCGTTGGCGGCGGACTGCAAGGCGACGGCTTGCAAGCGCGAGCGGGCCTCGCTGTGGCGCAATGCGTCGAGGGCGCGGGTCTTGGTTTCCGCCTCGGTTTGCAGGTCGCGGGTGCGGGCGGCGACGAGGTTCTCCAGGTGGTCGCGGTGCTGGCGGAGTTCGGTCTCGGCCCGGCGGCGGCGAGCGAGCTCGAGCTTGAGGGAGGCGAAAAGGAGGATGAGGGCGAGGGCGCCGAGGGAACCCCCGAGGAAGACCGAATGGATGGTGTCGCGGGTGTTTGCCTCCCGGGCGGCAGTGCGGACCTGAAGGAGTTGCTCCTCCTCGTGGCGGGCGGCATCAAGCAGCGGGCGAAGGCTTGCCATGATGTTCCTATCCAAATGGGTCGAGACGGCGTTGCTGGCGGCCTGGAGGCCTTTGGTTTCGCGAAGGGCGATGGTATCCTTGAGTTCGGCGAGCTTGGCGGCGACCACGGGAGTGATACCGGCGAGGCGCTGCTGTTGGCGGGGGTTGTCCGCGGTAAGGGTGCGGAGGGAGGCGAGATGGGCCTCGATCTCGCTGAGACTGGCGTTGTAGGGGTTGAGGTATTTTTGATCGCCCGTGATGATGAAACCGCGCTCGCCGGTCTCCGCTGTATTGAGGCTGGAGAGGAGGCCGTCGATTTCCTCAATGACAAGATGGGTGTGATTGACCCAGCGGTCGGCCTCGGCGGTGGCGGTCATGTCTCGATAGGCAAGCCAGCCGACGCTGACCAGGATGGCCAGGACGAGGGCGAGGGCGGCATCGAAGGCGAGGCTTTTCTTGAAGGAGAGAGTTGCTTCCGGAAGATGGAAAACGGCGGAGGGGGCGACGGAGGGCTGGCGACCGGCGAGGCGGGCCTGCTCTTGCTCATAGGCGGCGACCTTCGCGCTGGCCTGGTTGTAAAGGCCGGCAATCATGCTCACGAAAATGCCGAGGCAGCCAAACAGGGCGAGGGCGATGGCGTCGGGGGTGCCCGAAATGGCGAATTGCCCGAAGGGCGGAAGGATCCAAAATGCGACGTAAAGGGCGGAAAGGGCGGTGGCGAAGAGACCGGGACCGAGGCCGCACAGCAAGGCGGCGAGCATCACGGCGGGGAAAAAAGTGATGTAGGGATTCTGGGAGCCGAAGGCATGGGCGAAGGCGAAGCGCAACAGGCAAGCGAGGCCGACCAGGAGGACGGCGATTGCGTAGCGAAGCACCGGATGAGCCAGGAGATGGAAGAGAGCGGGCAGATGTTTCCTGCCGGCGAAGCCGTTGGAGGGCTCGGGATTCATGGGGAGGAACTTAGGCGGGGGCCTGTTGCCTACCAGGGTGCCGTGAGCGGGGTTGAGGTGTAAGAGGCTGTCGGAAAGCGGGGTATGTCGAGCGAGGTCATTTTGAGACGAAAACTCGAAGGGGCCAAGGGACCGCGGGTTGGACGCATCGAGCGATGATTGACGCGTCCGATGTTAGCCGGAGAGGGGGGGGAGTCAACCTGCCGGAAGTTGCTCTTTAGTAGGCGGTTGTTGCTGGGGGATGGGAGCAAATGAGACCTATAGGGCCTATGGGACCCAAGGGACCCATGGGGGCGGGGATGATGTCCGCCGGGGGGGTGCGACGGGGGATGAGGACCACGGCGCTGGTCCCCGCCCGGGTCACCGACCCGGAGCTACAACCGGCGTCGCTTCGCTTTGCCGGGTCAAGACGCTGGCGCGCCTTAGCCCACCATTTCGATGACGCGGCCTGCTTTGTGGCGGTGCTCGACTTCGGAGACGATCTGGCGGACCATCCACCAGGTTTCGGGACGGGAGGAGCTGCCGGCTACTTCGATGCGGCAGAAATTATCGGCGGATTTGGTAAGGGATGTTCTGCTGCGAGGACATTTGACCCGGATGGCATTGGTCAGGTCCCGGGTCAGGCCGGGCTGGTCCGGCGGCACGAAAAGACGAATTGTTTTTCTCGGTGTCATAAAAGGGGAATGACGAGTGGTTAGTTGCGTCTCCTGGAGCACGCGGCGGCCTGGTTGCTTACGTTCATCCACTCTTCCTTGTACTCGAGGGAGGTGGTGCGGGAGGCGGTATAGTCGGCGAGGGTCCTGATCACGTTGCCCATGGTAAGGTGGGCGCGGTCTTTTGCGGGCATGGACGTGGTGGGAGCCTCCAGGAGGGGAAGGCCGGCGCGCGCCCTGAGCTCGTTGTAATGGACTGTGAACCAGCGGCAAAATGCGATGCCGGTAATTTTGCCGTCGGGAGATTTTAAACCACACTCGATGGCGAGGCGCACCATTGCAGGCGGATATCCGTAGGCGGCCGCGAACAGATCGGGGGTTAGCGGTGTGGAGTAATCTTCGTCTATTACGTGTTTCATATTTGAAGTTATTGGGGGCTGGTTATTGGAGTTACTTGGAGGTTGCTTATGACTGAGAGGCGTGGGATACGCCGGAGATGAAGCCGTTTTCGAGGGATTCGAATCGCCCGATTTCCAACGTCCCCTCGGGGGTGAAATCCATCGTGGCGCAAACGGCTCCGGTGTTCTCTTCCTTGAGGAGGAAGCGGCTCCCGCCATCAGGTAGGTCGCGGACGCGCAGGGTGAGGCCGAGGGGTTTCAACTCCTTGCGCATGAAGGATTGGAGGCGAGGCTCGAAGGCGGAGTCGGTGAGGTCGGCGGCGGCTTTCTCCTTAGCCAGTTGGGTAATGTGAATGCAAACATCCGCAGGCACTGGGGTTATGGAGCGAAATGCGCGGTTCATGTGATGGAGATATCCTGCGCGGAACAGGGGCTGACGACAATCGGGCGGGTCCTGTTAGGGTCCTCAGGGAATTGCTGAGCGGGTATGGCTGGATATTGCGCTGTGGGCAGCAAGGGGAGCAAAGGACTGGGGCAGAGGAAAAAATGATTCGTTCAAATATTCATTTAAAATGGCCATTTTGCTGCTTATAGTCCGGCAGCCGTGACCTCAGACGCTTCCATCAAGAGCCATCCGCTGGCGCGCGATTCGCGGGAAAGCCTGCTGGGGGTGGCTGGGGAGATTTTTGCGGAGCGA
>Ga0182030_10016474_pt1 | contig 14389 bp, 9 predicted proteins | sample 812S3MmetaG_FD_121299 | JGI IMG/M metagenome (GOLD analysis project Ga0182030, IMG submission 121299) | Permafrost microbial communities from Stordalen Mire, Sweden - 812S3M metaG (Illumina Assembly) | ecosystem: Environmental > Terrestrial > Soil > Wetlands > Permafrost | place: Sweden...
ACCTGATCGATCCCCAGGGCAAGACGGCCTGGACCGGCTCGATGGCCGCGCCCGCTTCAGGCGACGGCCAAGGCCAGCGCATTCTGCTGGCCGTTCCCGGAGCGCTGCTGAAGAACGGCTCCTATACCGTTGCTGTTTCCGGTGTGGCAGACAACGGAGGCCGGACGCCGCTGGACCGGTACACGTTCAATCTCGCGCTAGCGAATTAAGAAGCGAATTAGCCAGCGGAATGATCGTCAAAAATCTGCAATCGCAAATTTTCCTTCCCCGCAAAATCGCGTAGAATTGCCGCAACAAAAAGAACAGAAAGAGAGACATCCCCATGTCCGATACAAACGGCAGAACCCACGAATACCACGCGGAAGCCACCATTCTGGAGGGACACCTGGAACTCCCGCTGGTGCAGGAGATCAAGCCCCAGGCTCATGCCAAGTTGCCGGGCGATGGCGGCTACCTGGCGCAGCGGGCCAAAGACTACCGCCTGGAGTCTGTAGCGTCGTTCCGCTCGGCGCACACGCAGGTCGCCGGCAATCGCGACCCCAAGCCGGGCCACGGCTGGGCCACGCTCTGCACCACGGTCATTGAAGGTCTGAACGTGCTCGATGTGCTCACCGCCGACCGCGTGGTGGGCCAGATCATTACCGAGCATCCGCTGGTGGGCTATGTGCCGATCATCTCGTTCCTGGGAACGCGTTTTGAGAATCTACGCATCGCCGGGCACCCGGTGGAGCTCGACCTGGACCTGAACATTCTGGGCGACAAGCCCGCAAAGGACGGGGCGTACACGGGCGATGGCGCGCTGCTGGAGCGCGTCTCCGCGCAGTACAGCCACGTCCGCGACAACCAGCAACTTCCGCCCGAAGTGCATGAACGCTACAATCAACTTGCCTCAAGTCTCGGCGCCCCGGAGGCGGTTGAATGCTCATTGGTGAATCGAGCCTCTGGCGGCTACCCTGGACTCTCGTTCGGGCACGTGATCCACGTGCCGCACTTCGGCCAGATCACGCTGGCCAAGGTGAACCTGCATCACGAGGACTTCGACAAAGCGACCGGCGCGCCGCGCACCACGACCCTGAAGCTTACCATGGTGGACATGAAGCTGGGCTGCGCGATCGCGGGGGGCATGGGGGTGGGCGTTGGGTCCTCCAATGGTTCTTCGCGGCCCTAGCCGCATGCCTGCTTCTGCTTCTGCCGATTTTCCCGATTGAAGACACGCGGCCCGCGCCGCCGCATGCTTTGTACGATCATGCAGTCCGGCTATTCCTCAAGGGCTATCTTGACCAGAGTCGGCAGGAGGGCGCGAAGGGATTCGAGCAGTTCAAGCGATCCAATCCGCAGCAGGCCGATCAATTCCGTTTGCTTGAGGCGCAATCCATGCTCTTCAGCGGAATGTATCCGGACGCGCTCGAGACATTGGCGGGCTATGAGCCCGGTCCGGCAGTTCCCGAGGGCGAACTGGACAAACTCGCCATCGAGGCCGTAGCGCTGACCCGCCAGAAGCAGATTGCAAAGGCGGAGCAAACGCTCATCGAAGCAGATGAGCTTTGTCAGCACACGGACTATTCGGCGTGCGGGGCTGTCCTTCGCGCGCATGGCATCCTCGCCGTGCAGCAGGATCAGATCGCGGAAGCGCAGCAGTTCTTTCTGCGCACAGTGGCATTTGCGCAGGCTCATCGTGACCGCTGGCTTGAGGCGAGCGCCTCGATAAACCTTGGCTGGGCAGCTATCCAAACCGGTCATTTTGACGAGGCTCTCGATTGGTCGAGAACCGCGCAACGTGCTGCGCAGACATTAGGCGCTGAAGACCTGGCTCAGGTGGCAGCGGGGAATCTTGGATGGGCCTATTATCAGCTCGGCGATCGCGAACGGGCGTTGGATGAGTTTCGCGCTGCGAAAGACAGTGCAGCGCGGCTGGGCGATTACGTTACCGAACTTCGCTGGATCACAGCGGAAGGCTACGTCTATCGCGACACCGGAGACTTGCCTCGCGCGACGGAGTCTTATCGTCAGGCGCTTGCGTTGGCGACGCAGATTGGCAGCGGGGAAGACACGATCAACGCGCTTGAGGATCTGGCGCAGGTTTCGGCCGATGCGGGCCAGATTGACGCGAGCCAGAAGTACATCGACCAGGTCACGCCCATGGAACTGGCGGGCGGCAATTCTCTCAGCGCGAATCTGCTGCTGACCGAAGGCATGGTGGCTGCGGCACGGCGTGAGGACAAGCAGGCCGAGGCGCTGCTCTTGTCGGTCCAGCAAAACGCAGCCAACCCAACCACCACCCGCCTAGGCGCCGGCCAGCAACTGGCCCGGCTCTATGAGGCGGAGGGCAACACCCGCGCTGCCGAGCAGATGTACAAGGCAACACTGAGCACGTTTGACTTCGCCCAGGCCGAGCTCAAGAGTGAAGAGTCGCAACTGCCTTTTGTTGCCAACGCTGCGCGCATCTACGACGATTACATCCACCTGCTGCTGGCGCAGGGAAGAAGCAACGACGCGCTCGCAGTCGCCGACCAGAGCCGGGCACGCACGCTGGCGCAATCGCTGGGCGCGGGCATCGCGTCGTCGCCGCCGATGACGGCTGACCCGCGCCTCATCGCGCGCAAGGCGGCCGCAACGCTGCTGTTTTATTGGCTGGGTCCCAAGCAGTCCTGCCTGTGGGCCGTCACTCCGCGAAAGATCGCGTACTTTGCTCTGCCGGCGCAGGCTGAGATTACGGCCCGCCTGGCGCGCTATCGCAAGGTGGTGCTGGACTACGGCGATCCGCTGGCGTCTGCTGACGAAGACGGGCTGGCGCTCTATCGCGCGCTGGTGGCTCCGGCCGCTGAGCTGATCGACTACAAGCGGCCGGTCATGATTCTGGCCGACGGCGGCCTCAGCCAGCTCAACTTCGAGACGCTTCTCGTGCCTGCGGGGGAAGGCCCACAAGGCCCGGTCCATTCGCAGCCAGTGCACTACTGGATTGACGATGCTACAGTCATCTCGGCGCCCTCACTGGCCATGCTGGCCGCGCAACGCCCCGCGCAGAACAGCAGCCGGAATCTGCTTGTTTTGGGCAACCCCGTCTCGCCCAGTGAAGATTTTCCCGCGCTGCCGTTCTTCGGCTATGAAATGGGCAGGATCGAGAAGCACTTTCCCGCCGGCAGCGTGGCGGCGTTCGACGGAGCAAAGGCCTCGCCGGCGGCGTATCTCTCCAGCCATCCGGGAAAATTCTCCTACATTCACTTCGTCTCGCACGCAGTTTCTAGCCGCACCGATCCGCTGGACTCCGCGATTATTCTTTCCAGTTCATCGCCGGCTGAGGACTCCTACAAGCTCTATGCGCGCGACATCATGCGCATCCCCATTGACGCGCGCCTGGTGACCATCTCCGCGTGCTACGGCAGCGGGACACGCGCGTATGCCGGAGAAGGGCTGGTCGGCCTTTCCTGGGCGTTTCTGCGGGCCGGGGCGCACTCGGTGATTGGCGCGCTCTGGGAGGTGAGCGACGACTCCTCACCGCGGATGATGGACGCGCTGTACCAGGGCTTGGAACAAGGCCAGCAGCCGGCCGCCGCGCTGCGGTTGGCCAAGCTGCAACTGCTGCACTCGAACAGCCGGTTTCAGTCGCCGTTTTACTGGGCGCCTTATCAGATTTATTCCAGCCAGTAGCCACCCGCGGTGGGGCAGACGCCACCTGCGGTGGGGCAGACGCGGCTTGCGCCGCACGGGGGCTTGGAGGTTTCCCCCCCTTCGCAAAAGCGCGAAAGGTGGGGCACCCGGCTAAGTGCAAAAGCAGATCCTTCGACTCACCACCCCCAAACTGAAAGGCGTTTGGGGCCCCGTTCGCTCAGGATGACAGGCCGACTTTTGTTATGGACTTTAGAGACAGGATACCTAGACTAGCCGCAAAGAACGCGGCGGGTATGGGGCACTCGGCAGACGCGGCTTGCGCCGCACTGAGGGTTGAGGCTTCCCGCCCATGCGCAAAGTGCGCGCATGGACGGGGCACAGCTACGGTGGGATGCTCACGCGCGGCTGAAATAGCCCATGTTGAGCAGTTGGAACAGGTCGCGCGGGTCGACGGCCTGGATGGGCGCGGCGCCGGAGAACTCGTATTGATGGCGCGAATTTTCGCCCACTACGCGCAGCGGCGCGGTGCGCACATAGCGCAGGCTCACTGGCATACGCGCGGGCTCCGGCGCGAGCGCCAATCCGTTCTGATTGTCGGCAGTTGCAACCACGCCGTCATGCCCTGTATACGCCATTTGCATGCGTCGTGCTGCGGGAGCCTGGTTGGGATGCCGCGCTGTGTTCGCGGTCGTCGGGGGAAAGCTGATGCTCCGCAGTGCGGATCGTTTCTGGCCACAGCACATGATGTTTTTCTCCTTGATATTTCTCGCTTTGGAGCTTTTCCTCTTGAAGGAACTGCTGCATTAATGCGGTTTGATCTTGCTGGAGTGCGTCGGGCTGCAGTTGCGGTTGTGCCGCGGCGGCCTCTGGGCCGAAGCGCTCGAGCAGGCAGGCGGCTGCGGAGAGCGCCAGCCAAACCATCAGCCACTCCAGCGGGTTCCGCGTGACAAACAACGCTGCCGGTGCGGCGATCCACAGGCTGAGGCACTGGAAGCAATCCATCAGCGAGCCGGCGATGGAGTTGCCCAGCGCCACGCGCAGCTTCACAATCAGGTCGGCCGGGCCGTCTTCGTTGGCGAGCAGGTGGGTCACGCGCCAGGTGGCCAGCACGGCCAGCACAAAGTTGATCGAAAACTGAACTTGCGTCATCGGATGGATCCCTGCAATACGGCGAGCTAAAGCGGAACAAGAGTGGCCCACGCGCCCGCAGCAGCGGCGAGCGCATGTGCCGGGTGGAGAGCCGGGGCTACGGGCAGTTCACCTGGATGGTGAAGCTTTCGTAGCTCAGGTTGCGTTGTGCGTCGTCGTCGTTGCAATCGACGATGGTGCGCTTGTAGACGTTGAGCTGCAGCAGGTATGCGCAGGTGGTGGGGAAGGCGCCAGTGGCTGGAACGGTGAGTCGAATGGACCCGCCGCTCCATACCGGCGAACTGGCCACCTGGCTCAGCGCCGTTGGGTAGTCGGGGCCAACCTGTGAAGTTGCCGGCGCCCACGCTGGGGCAATCGGGCTGGGCCCGTAGGTGGTCGCAGCCAACCCGAGCAAGTCCACGGACAGATCCAGGCCGTACAGCGTTTGCAGCGTGTAGTAGTCGAGGAAGCCATCCGGGTCGTAGGCGGCAAAATCAATCTGCAGCTTGTCTGTGCAGTTGATGCTGAACGTCTGGCAACCCTGGATCACTGTGCTCGATCCGTCCTGGTGCACGATGGCAAGCTGCAAGAGGTCGGCGATGGGCTGGTCGGTGCAGGTATGCAGGCCACAGGGCTGATCGCCGCCGTTGGCAATGCTGCTGGGGTCGGTATTCCCCGGCGCCTGGTTGTCCAGTGTGACTACCCACCAGTTGTTCTCTTTCTTGTCGCCGCGGTAGGGATCGCAGATGGCCAGAATGCCTGGATTGCCGGGATTATCTGTGTTGGCAATAGCCAGGTTTCCGGTGTAGCCGGGCCGCACGTAGCCGACGAGCTGCAGATAGTAAGTGCCGTTGAGCAGGTTGTTCAACGACTGCAGCACGACAAGCAGGTTGTAATTTGCGGTATTCCACGGCTGGGCGCCGTGGTTGGCCTGGTAGTGCGCGATGGTCTCGATCACGTTGCGCATGGTTGTGCCATCGCTGATCTGCGTTGCCGGGAAGGCGACGGTGGACCAACTGAAGCTGGGACCGGGTAGCGTGACGAGCACGGAACGATCGAACCCACCGACGGCCGGCTGGGGCAGCGGCTGGTAAGGACCCGCCTCAGAGGTCGCGTACTGGAACTCGTAGTAGTCCACGTTGACCAGGTCGCCAAAGAGGCCGATTATGTCGACATTCCCGGCGAAGGGCCGGTCCTGCGTTCCGGGCGCATAGAGGCCCACCTGCGAGGGCTTGCTGGCAGGCGCGCCCAGGTTGCCGCCGATGGAGCCGACAATGATGTCGCAGATCTCGGTGGGCACAATGCAGTTGCCTTCCGGGCAATCGTTGCCGCAACTGTAGGTGCAGCAGGCGTCGTCGTTGGTGGTGAGGGTCACGTTGAGGCTGGTGGAAACATCCCAGTAGGCGTCGGCGATGGTCTGCGAGACTATGGTTTGCGTCTGGCCGCTGCACACCTGCGTTGCCTTGAAGATAAGGTTGGCGCCGCACTCCAGCCACGGATACCAGGGGTACCACGGCCAGATGGGCAGCGGAAATTCTCTGGGCAGGATCGCGACTAACTGGTCGCGCAACCCGGCCAGTGCATCCGGATTGACAGCCGTATCCACCAGGTTGCCCGCCGGGCGCACCCCGTTGGTGAGTACGCCGGCGCGGCTGGTCTTTGCCGAAGAGGCAAGCAGTTTCTGAAAGACATCGAGGCTGGGCGCGGGGATGGCTGTGGGCAGGCGTCCGAAGCTCTGATTCCGCTTCAGCACCGCGGAGATCTGTTCCACGAGATAGGGGTCAACGGCCCAGTAGCGCAGATCCCACCAGTACCACGGCCACCAGCCGCAGCAGCGCGTGAAATCAATTTCAAAGGAGCCGCTGGCATCGGTGAGGGCGGTGCCCACCTGCTCCTGCGATGTCCACCACCACCAGGCGTCCACGTCGTACGCCGTGACGGTGGCGCCGACTACAGGGCTGCCATCCGCGCAGACCAGCCTGCCGGTGACTTTGAAATTGCGGCACCAGTGCAGCCACCAGCGCCAGTAGTAAGTGGAGATGGGAATCACCGGCAGTCTTACCAGATTCGCCGCGTGAAAGGACGAGGCAGGCACGCTTACAGTGATGGTTTGAAGATTCTTGAGCTCGTCGGCAGAGACGCTCTCAGGACCGAGCGCTACCTGGACCGAGCCCGGCGCTTCATCGAAAGTGAAGGACGCAGTGGCCTTGCCCTCTGCGTTCAAATTGACTACGCTCTCGCGAGCTTCGCCGCGTTTGGTGTATGCAACCACCTTGACGGGATGATTGGGTTTGAACTCCGCGACCTGCGATGCGTCCACGGGAACTTCGAGGCGATATTGCTGGCTTTCGGCCATGATGCCCTCCTTTTTGGGGGACGGCCGGAAGGCTCTTACGTGCCAGGGCCGTTCATCCTCATAGTGCGGAGAGCAGGCGGTTCGTTTCAGCTGAGGAAAATGTTGGGCACAACGAATGGGCGCGCCGACTCACGGAGAAAGTCCATTTTTCGGCGGCCAGAATTCTAGTGTGGTGTCTCCGAAGTTGATGGCATGAATGGCGAAGAGCAACCGCAGATCTTTCGACTCCGTTTAGCCAAAAAACGGCCAAACTGCGCTCAAGATGACAGTGCAATTATGATGCGAACTTTAGAGACAGGACACTAGTCGGCCAGCTTGAAGATGCGGATCTGCACCAGCTTGTCGAGCGTGAGGTTCTTGAATCCGCGCGCCTGCATGCGGTGAATGAAGTCCGGAGTGATTTTGAAGATGCGGATCTGGATCAGCTGATCGAAGGCGGGCTGGTAGCCCATGGCGCGAATCTCGCGCACCTCATCCGCATTCACGCCCTGGCTGCCCATGGCCACCAGGTTATCGGCTGTGGGCATGGGATAGCCGAGCGCGGTGATGCTATGCACGTAGGCCGGGTCCACATTGAAGACGCGCAGCGCGATGAGATTGTCGATGGTCAGCTCTTGCACACCGGTCTGCTGCAGCGATTGCGCCCACTCACTTTCCACGTTGAGCAGTGCATAGGCCAGCAGCTTTTCGGAGTCGTAGCCGGAGAAGCCCATCGCCTGCATGCGCGCGACAAAGCCCGCGTCGGGCGTGAACACAGCGTTGCCGTTGAGTTCGCTGCCGCTCACGGTGCCGGTGCAGGTGAGTGTGCCGGCCTCGGCGGCGAGCGTCGCGGTGAGATGTGCGCCGGCGTTGCCGAGCTCCGCGAGCGAGATGCCGGTGAAGCGGCTCATGGGCACATCGCTCCTGTTGTTGCCGCAGTTTCTCTTCCCGTGGCAATCGTCATCGCTGATCTGCAGGCGCAGGGTTCCGGCTTTCTCGCCTGGGCCGATCGCGCAGTTTTCGTGAATGGGCTCAAGGTTTGCCGCACGCAGCAGACTTGCAGCCGCGAAGACCACCGTCAAAAAAAGGACGTGAATTTTCATAGGTGATTCTCCTGTGTGTGCAGCATCGGGGCGCAGTTCTCCTGTTGCAGCGAAGAGAAGCAATCGGTGCATCTGTCGGCGGCAGGGTTAAGTGAACAGCAACTGTTAGGCGATCTTTCTCTGGTTACTTCGATTCGTCTTCGAGGATTCCCGAGATGCGCAGCTTGACCAGCTTGTCGAGGGAGAGATCAGTGAACCCATGCTTCTTCGCCGACGCGATAAAAGCTGCGTTAATGTTGAAGATGCGCGTCTTGACCAAATCGTCCGCGGTGACGCCGGGGAACTGCTGCGCGATGGACCGTGCGTACTCCGGTGTAACTCCTTGCACGCGCATGGAGAGCAGCTTTTGAGAAGACAGGCCCGTGAAGCCGGCCGCCTTCATCTGGGAGACGAACTCAGGCGTGACATCGAAGATGCGGTAGCTGATGGCGTCTTCAACGGACCTCACGTCCATGCCGTCCTGCTTGAGTTTGGCGATGAAGTCGGGCGTGACGCCCTGCACCTTGCATGCGATCAGCTCATCGGCGGAGAGCTTGCCGAAGCCCAGCGAGGACATGCCGCGCGCATACTCCGGCGTAATGTTCTGCACCTTCATGGCGAGATATTTATCGAGGTCGACATCGTAGCCGGCGGCCTTCATACGGTCGATGTAGTCGCCCTTTTCGTGTATGTCCCCTGCGGCTTCCTGCTCGGGTTCAGAGTCGGCACTTGCCGGGGACGGCTCGGGTGAGGGAACTGTGACCGAGGGTGCGGCCGGTGCAGGGGCAGGGTGTGCTTGAGGAGACGCTACATCGGCCACCGTCGAAGTATTCACTTCGGTCTTAGCGGTAACCGCAACGACGACCGGCGCGGACGCCGCAGCCTGCGCTGACGCTGTGGCGGCAGGATTGGCGGCTCCAGCGGAAGCCGTCAGACTTGCCAGCACATGCGGCGCGGGGATGAGCAACACCACCAGCACAGCAGCGGCTGCGGCCAGCGATACGGGGCCACGCGGGGATGCGCCTGAAACCGGCTCGCCGAGAATGCGGGCGATGCGCATGCGCAGCGTGTTGGGCTGATGGCCGTCAAGAGCCATGGCGAATTGAGCCAGTGGGCGGCGCTGCTTCTCCAGCTGATAAAGCGCGCTGGCGTAGACGACAGGGTCGGGGAAAATGGCAAGCGCCATGTCGTCGCAGCAGAGTTCGCGCTCCTGGCGGATGCGGGTGCCGATCCACCACACGGCGGGGTGAAAGAAGTAGAGCGTCTCGGCGAAGGTCTGCACCAGGTTCCAGAAAAAGTCGGCGCGGCGGACGTGGGCCAGCTCATGCGCCAGCACCACTTCAAGCTGCTCCGGGCTGAGCGATGTGGCTGCGGAGAGTGGCAGCAGCACCAAGGCGCGCAACGCCCCCACGGTTACGGGTCCGGTTATGGCGCTCGACACGCGCAGCAGCACTGGACGATTGAGGCCGAGCGCGCCGGCGATGCGGCGGAAGCTGGCGCGCACGGCAGGCGGGGCTTCCACAATAGCCGTGGCGCGCAGGCGCTGAATCAACCACCACCCTCCCAGGCTGCGCAGCGCCAGCACGAGGACGCCGAGCATCCACACGCCGACGAGCGCACGCAACACCGGCAGGGGCAGGGCCGGCAACTGGAGCGTGTGCGGAGCTGGCGATAGGGGCACTGTTGTGGCACCGGCGGCGGCCGCTGCGGGTGCCGATCCGAACGGCGCTAGCGAGACGTGGTAGTAGTGATACGGCGAAGGGCCGGCGGCGTCGGGGGATGAGGAGGACTCGGACTGCATCTCGAAGGCGAAAGTGCCGATGGATGCGGCGATCATCAGCAGCAGAGCGCCCAGCGCCAGGAGGTAACGCGTGTTGCTGGTCGAGCGCGCGGTAAGCAGGCTAAGCCCGCGATAGAGTACGGCGATGGCCGCGGCCTGCCAGCAAAAATGAATCAGGGTCCAGGCGATTGCTTGCACTGTGTGGGTCATGGCTTAGCCTCTCTGCTTGTTGGTGGTCTGCTGAAGTTTACGGCTAGCTGCCGGGGAAAGTTCACGGTCGCGCCCAGCGGTCTTCTGCGCGAGCAATGCGCGAATCTCATCGAGCTCTCTGTCATTGGCCGGAGCAATCGACAGCGCATGCAAAGCAAGCTGCGCCGCCGAGCCGGAGAACAGGCGCACTGTGAGGTCCTTGAGAATCTTGCTCTGCATCGCGTCCTGGCTGATGGCGGCGCGATAGACGTGGGCGCGGTTGGCTTCGTCGCGCACCACCAGGCCCTTGGCGGTCATGATCTGCAGCATCTTCAGCACGGTGGTGTAGCCGGAGGCGCGCTCTTCATTCAGCGCGTCGTAGACCTCGCGGACCGTGGCCGGCTGCTTTTCCCACAGAATCCTGAGTAGTTCAAGCTCGGCTTCGGTAGGTCGTGGAAGGGAACCGTTGGAGTTCGTCATGATGTTTTCGACGTTATACGAATCATTTCGTAGTTGTCAACGAAAATCTTCGTAGATCGTGGAATATTCTGTAAAGCGCGAAGAGGGTTTAGTGTGGTGCGTCTAACATTCGTCGCAGAACAAAAGCAGATCCTTCGACTCACCAACCCCAACCTCCACCCCAAAGAGCAAAGACCGCTCTTTGGGGACCCCAGAACTGAAAAGCGTTTGGAGCCCCGTTCGCTCAGGATGACAGCTGATTGTGTGGTGCGTATTTCAGAGTTACAAAACTGGCTTGGCCGAGTTAGACGATCAAGTGGCGTTATGTCCCGCAGAAGGTCTGCAGGACGCACTCTTCGGGCTTTGCGGGTTTGGCGTAGCGCTCGCGATCCGGGCGGTCGCCGTAGGGATGAATCACGACGCCCAGCAACTCTTCGAACGGCTGAAAGTCCTGCCGCCAGACCGCTGCTTCAATCACCGCTTCCACCAGGTGATTGCGCGGGATGAACAGCGGGTTCACGGCGCGCATGGCTGCTGCGCGCTCCTCAGCCGTTGCGGGCTCTTGCTTGAGGCGCTCACGCCACACGGCAGCCCACGCGTCATAAGAGCCGGGATTGGCAAACAGCGCGCGTGCTGCTTCATCGCCTTCAGGGTTCGCGGCGGCATCGCACAGTCGGCGAAACGTCAGCGTGAAGTCGGCTTGATTGGCGGCCATGCGCTGGAGCAGGTCTTCAGCCAGCGCCGCGTCCCCTTCGCGCTGCGTGAGCAGGCCGAGCTTGCGGCGCAGGCCGTCGCCGAACGCCGTGGTGAATTGCGCGTCAAATGTGGAGAGCGCCTGATTGGCCGCGGCCAGCGCAGCCTCTTCGCTGCCTGCCTCCTCGGCAAGCACCGGCAGGACTGCCTCGGCCAGGCGCGCCAGATTCCACAGCGCGGCGCGCGGCTGGTTGCCGTAGGCATAACGGCCCTGCGCGTCGATGGAGCTATAGGTCTTTGCCGGATCGTAGGCTTCGAGAAACGCGCATGGGCCGTAGTCGATGGTCTCGCCGGAGATGGAGGTGTTGTCAGTATTCATCACGCCGTGAATGAAGCCGAGGAGCATCCACTGGGCAATGAGTCGTGCCTGCCTGCCGATCACGCCCTCAAGAAACGCGCGGTATGGCTGTGCAGACTTGGCGGCTTCAGGATAGTGGCGTGCGATGGCGAAGTCGGCCAGTGTGCGTGTGCTGCTTGCATCGCGCCGCGCGGCGAAATATTGAAATGTGCCCACGCGCAGATGACTAGCTGCAACGCGCGTCAGTATGGCGCCGGGCAGTGCAACTTCGCGCAGCACGCGGTCGCCAGTGGCTACGGCGGCCAGCGCGTGCGTGGTCGGCACGCCCAGTGCGGCCATCGCTTCGCTCAAAATGTACTCGCGCAGCACCGGACCCAGCGCGGCGCGGCCATCGCCGCCGCGCGAGAACGGGGTGCGCCCGGAGCCTTTGAGCTGGATGTCGTAGCGCAAGCCGTCGCGCGCCATCACCTCGCCCAGCAGGTTGGCGCGGCCGTCGCCCAGTTGCGGAACAAAGTGCGCGAACTGGTGGCCTGCGTAGGCCTGCGCCAGGGGCTCCGATCCGGCTGCGACCCGATTGCCGGCCAGGATTTCTATGCCCTCGGCGCTGGCAAGGAAGTCCGCATCCAGGCCCAGCTTCTGAGCAAGCTCGACATTGAGCCGGATCAGGCGCGGCGCAGCAACGGGCGTCGGGTTCACACGCGCGTAAAAATAGTCAGGCAGCCGCGCGTACGCATTTTCAAAGGGAATCTTCGCTGCATTTGAATCGGCGTTGCCGGTGGTCAGTTCAGTCGGGGATGGATTCGCGGCACTCATTGTCTATTGGATTGGAACACAGTGCATTCGATGCGGCGAGTTTTGCCGGTTCTTTCCGACTCACAGCTTGGAACCAAATCTGCCAGCCGGAGACCCGCAATAAAGCGTAGGCAAACAAAAGGCGAATCGGCTAGAATCCGGCATGGCCTTCCCCGCCGACCTAGACTGGGCTCACCCCGTCACCGCTGAATGGTTCGTCAGCCGCTTTGGTACGCCCACCGAGCCGCAGGCCGGCGGCTGGCCCAGCATACTGGCCGGCAAGCCCACGCTCATCTCCGCGCCCACAGGCTCAGGTAAGACGCTGGCAGCATTTCTTGTCGCCATTGACAAGCTGCTGCGCCAGGCCATTGATGGCTCGCTGCCGTCGTCGACGCAGGTGGTTTACGTCTCGCCGCTGAAGGCGCTTTCGAATGACGTGCAGAAGAATCTGGATGCGCCGCTGGCTGAGATTCAAAAGCTGGCCATGGAGCGCGGAAATCTCTCGATGAACATCCGCACCGGCGTGCGCACCGGCGACACACTGCCAACGGAACGCGCGGCCATGCTGCGCAACCCGCCGCACATCCTGGTCACGACGCCGGAGTCGCTTTACATTCTTCTCACGGCGCGGCGCAGCCGGGAGTTGCTGCGCAATGTGCAAACTGTGATCGTGGATGAGATTCATGCTATTGCCGACGATAAGCGCGGCGCGCACCTGGCGTTGTCCCTTGAAAGACTGGAGGCGCTGGTGTGCGGCGAGAATCGTCTCTCGCCTGGCGCGTTCATCACCGGCCGCGGTGCTCCGCAACGCATCGGGCTTTCGGCCACGCAGAATCCCATCGAGCTGGTCGCGCAGTATCTCACTGGCACGCACCCCAGCCGCGAGGCGGCAACGATCATCCAACTCGGTCAGCGCCGTGCGATGGATCTTGCGATTGAAGTTCCCAGCGATGAGCTGACATCGGTGACATCGCAGGCCATGTGGCAGGAGATCTTTGACAAGCTGGCGGCGCATGCGGAGAGTCATCGATCCACGCTGGTATTTGTGAACACGCGCAAGATGGTGGAGCGCGTTTCATTCGAGCTTGCCGAGCGGCTGGGCACGGAAAATGTTGCCGCGCATCATGGCTCGTTGGCGCGCGCGTTGCGCCTGGATGCGGAGCGGCGGCTGAAGAATGGCGCCGTGAAGATCCTTGTGGCCACGGCTTCGCTGGAACTGGGCATCGACATTGGCGCTGTGGACCTGGTGTGCCAGATCGCGAGCACCCGTGCGGTCTCCGTGGCGCTGCAGCGGGTGGGCCGCGCAGGGCACTGGCGCGGCGCCATCCCCAAGGGCCGGCTCTTCGCGACCACCCGTGACGATCTGCTTGAGCAGGCTGCCTTGGTCGAAAAGGTACGGGCCGGCGAGCTTGATCTCTTGGAGATTCCGCCGCAGCCGATCGATGTGCTGATGCAGCAGGTAGTGGCTGCCTGCGGTGCGGAGTCGTGGGAGAAGGATGCGCTCTACGACGTATTTCGCCGCGCTTATTCGTATCGCAACCTGACGCGCGCACAGTTTGACGAGGTGATCGCGCTGCTCTCGAACGGCATCGAGTCCAGCCGCGGACGCTATGGCGCGTACCTGTTGCACGACGGCATTCAGGGCCAACTGCACGCGCGGCGCGGCGCACGCATGATTGCGATTTCCAATGGCGGCGCCATTCCCGATACGGCTTTGTTCAACGTGATTCTGCAGCCGGAAGAGGTGCAGATCGCCACGCTCGACGAGCACTTCGCGGTGGACTCAAGCCCCGGCGACGTGATCCAACTGGGCAACAACAGTTGGCGGGTGCAGCGGATTGAAGCCGCGGGCCGGGTGCTGGTGGAGGATGCGCATGGCGCACCGCCCAGCCTGCCGTTCTGGACCGGCGAAGCGCCGCAACGCACCAGCGTATTGAGCGACGGCGTAAGCGCGCTGCGCGAAG
>Ga0182030_10016475_pt1 | contig 14389 bp, 8 predicted proteins | sample 812S3MmetaG_FD_121299 | JGI IMG/M metagenome (GOLD analysis project Ga0182030, IMG submission 121299) | Permafrost microbial communities from Stordalen Mire, Sweden - 812S3M metaG (Illumina Assembly) | ecosystem: Environmental > Terrestrial > Soil > Wetlands > Permafrost | place: Sweden...
ACGGCGGCGAGGGTGATGGCAAGAGGCGCGGCCAAGTATTGAGCAGGTCCGGCGGGATTGTCAAGTGGTTACTTAAGTATTTTTACTGGCTGCGGGGCAACCGGTAGGCCACGATATCGAAGCCCGGCGCCATGCTATCTAGCAACTCCGTCCCGAGCAGGACTTCGATGTACCGCGGAGCGTTCTTGGGCGTCACATGCATACGGCTGTAGAGGCGGGCAATCCAGCGGTCGTCGGTCACAAATCGGCCGCCGGCGCGCAGAGAAGACATATCGCTGCCGTAGATCAACAGGGCGGTGCCGTCGCCGATCGGCTTGGGCAGGCACGCCACCACGCAGTATCCATGCTTGCCGAATTCCGCGGTATAGGTGGCTTGCTCGCCCGGCGCGGGAGCCAAATTGACAATCTGCCCCTTCCGCTCTTTCCAATCGAACTTGTAGTGGAAGTTCAGACGGTCGTCAAACAATTCAACCCAGGGATTCATTCTCGCGTGGCCAAGCAAAATCACATTATCGGGCTGCTCCATTTGAAAATCCTGGGCGGAAATGGAGCCCACGGGAACCCGGTAGCGGGTGAGGAGAGAAGACACCGCCCCATACACATCCACATCCTGGACCCCGGTCAAGTGCGTGGGCAAGACGCGGTCCGCCAGGGAGCGGATGGCAGGGTCGGCAACCGAAGAGCGGACCACGCCCGCAGGATTGAAATGTGCGCGATATTCGTGCAAGGCGACGTCACGGCCCAGCATCTCAGTCAGAATCTCCAGGTTGCCGTCGGAGAGCACGACCTGAGCCGGCCGGCTTCGAAAAGCTGCCCAGAACTGATCGAGGTTAGCAGAAACGTTGGTCTGGGCGGACGGGATTCTCGACCAAAGGGCAATGGCGATGGCCAAAGCCGCCGTCGCCAGATTCAAAACGATCAGCAGCCGGACAGTGAAACGGCTGGAGCGTGCAGGCGCCGGGGGAACGGCTTCCGGCCTGGGGACAGGCGCTAGACCTGGAAGCGTCTCCACCGGGTCATGGCGGACTTCAAATACCGGCGAATACGATCCTTTGGGCAGGCGAATCGCAATCGGGTCGCTTAAACCTGCCGAGGTGGCATACTGGTCGAGCCGCTTGCGCAGTTGCGAGATTTGCACCCGGACGATGGTGTCGTGGCTGTAGTCGCCGTCAGCGTTCCAGCCGAATACAGACACACCGATCTGGTGCTCCGTAATTCTTTCTTCGGGGTTCCTGAGAGCCGCCCGGCAGATGTAACGCAACACCTCTTGCGATCGGGTGGATTGCGCGAATTCCGCGCTCTTCGACACCCGGTCGATCAGCGTTTCAATAGTCTCTGCCGACACTTTATTGATGCGTAGTTCCGATCGAAAGAGACTGCGAGACATGAAAGCGCTTTCCTTACGTTAACAGATGGCCCGAAAGGCAGCAACAGCCCCAAAGAGCGCCTTGACACACCCACCGTAAGGGCGGCCTAACTTGCTTATTCTGTTGAGAAAACATAGATTCACAATGTGAATCGCAGTGAATTACGGTGCAAACGCTCCGCGATTCTGGTTATAGTCCTCTGCGAGAGCTTCAGGGTCAGAACGTTTAGGGGGTCTTTTCGAACGGCAGATCGCGCTTAGAGCATTCCTGGCAGTTCGCAAGCCACGAATACCAGCTGTCGATCGTGAGGTGAGCCCCAACTCTGCCCAAAACCGAGTTATTGGAACCCCATTCCAAGGAGAAAGGGCCATTATGAAGATTGTGAAAATACGCGTGGTGCTAGCCGCGATCCTGGGTTGGCTGATCGTGTCCGGCGGAGGCGTCCGCGCCTTTTGCCAACAGGAAACCAGAGCTGCTCTGGGCGGAAAAGTCACCGATCCGCAGGGTGCCGTAGTCGGGAAGGCCTCGGTAATCGTGACTGCCGACGAGACCGGCGTCATCCAGAGGACCGAAACCAACGATACCGGCGACTGGGTCATCAAGTTCCTGGCGCCCGGGTCCTATCGTTTTTCGGTGAGCGCGGCGGGATTCAAGACGACGGAACACTCGTCGATTCAATTGGCGGTGGCGGATCAGAAGATGATCGACACCCAACTCCAGGTTGGTGGCCAGACCGAAACGGTGAATGTGGAAGCCACCACGCCCCTGGTCGATACCACTTCCGCCGCAACGGGGACAGTGGTCCAAAATGCCGAGATTCAGGAACTGCCGAGCGCGTCCAACTCCCCCACTATGATGGTGGCACTGACTCCTGGTGCTTCCATTAGCGGCGGCGTGGGCGGCACGGGTATCTACTTGTGGTCGAACGGCGGGCTCTCGGGCACCACCGTGAACGGATCGGGCTCCGGTTCGTCAGCCATCAACTTCACCATCGATGGCGCCATCGATAACATCAGTAGCGGCAACCTCGCGTTCGAGCCACCGGCCGATGCGGTCGCCGAGTTCAAAGTCGTCACTAACGCTTATGACGCTGCCATTGGGCGCCAGACCGCGGCGACCATCAACCTCGCCATGAAATCGGGCAGCGAAAAGCTGCACGGCGACCTGTACGAGTACAACTACACCAACTTCTTGAACGCCAACTACTTCCAGAACAACCTCACGGCCACGCCGGTTCCCCCCGTGCATAACAACCAGTACGGCGGCAGCGTCGGCGGCCCGGTATGGATTCCGAAACTGTATAACGGGAAGGACAAGAAGACCTTCTTCTTCTTCACCTATGCCGGGATTCGCAATATCCAGCCGGCCACCACCGGTTACATGTCGATCCCCACGATGCTGGAACGGACGGGCGACTTCAGCCAGTCCTACACCACGCAAAGCGTCAACGGCGTCGTTACCAAATTCCCCATTCAAATCTACGATCCGCTGTCGATCAACACGAGCACTGGCAACCGAACCCTGTTTCCCGGCAACGTGATCCCGACCAACCGGATCTCTCCCATTGGCACCGCGCTGTTGAATCTGCTGCCCCCGCCGGACAACGCCGGTGACGGCGCGAACTCCGACAGCAACAATTACGTCAAGCGCGAGCAACAAAACGACAAGTTCAGCGGGTACACCTGGCGAATCGACCAGAGCTGGAACAATTCGCACCACAGCTACGTGAACCTGCGCTACAACACCTGGAACGAACTCAGCTACGATCCGTTCGGCCCGCAGAACATCTTCAACGGCATCTACCAGAAGCGCGTCAATTACGGCGGCACCATCGACCACAACATCGTATTCAGCCCCACCCTGCTGCTCGACTTGCGCTACAACCTTACCCGGTGGGATGGCTCGTCGTACAGTTCGAGCGCTGGGGTTGACCCGACGACGGTCGGTTTCTCGAAGAGCTTCGCCGCCATGCAGCAACTCCCGTCGATTCCGGAGATTCAGGGCATCGTGTCGGGCGCCGAAAACGGCGGTTTAGGGACTGCTCAGGCAGGCTCGATCACCAACGATACGAGCCACGATTTCAACGCCGTGGTGTCGCACACCCACGGCAACCACTCCTTCCGCTACGGCCTTGAGTATCTGATTCAGCAGGTTGGCGGCAAGGGATTGAACGATTCCGGCGGCCTGTTCAGCTTCGGCACCAACTGGACCACGCAAAATCCGAACGCCACCGCGGGGACCGGCGTCGGAAGCGATATTGCCGGCCTGCTCTTGGGTCTCCCCACGTCAGGCAATATTCCGACGGTCGCCCAGCCCTTCTGGTCGCAACGCTATACCTCGTTTTTCTTCCAGGATGACTGGCGTCTCAGCAGCAAACTCACCATCAATCTGGGCTTGCGGTGGGATTACGAGCGCCCGGTGACGGAGCGCTACAACAACGACTACAACCGCTTCGATCCGAATTTAGCGATTCAGCCGGTCACCACTCCTTCGCAGGCCGCCTACGCCAGTGAGATTGCGGGTACGGCAGCCAACACCGGGATTGCGCTGCTCCAGCAGTACCGGCCCGACGCCGGCACTTTCATCACGCGCGGCGGAATCCTCTACGCCGGCGTCAACGGCGTCAGCGATGAAACCATGAATCCGCGTTACAAGTACTTCCAGCCGCGTGTCGGCTTTGCGTACCAGCTTCTGCCGAACCTCATTCTGCGGGGCGGCCTGGGACGCTTTGTGCAAAGCACCTTCGTGCAAGGCAGCCAATCGGGCTTCAGCGCCAGCACTCCGTTCCAACCCACGCTCGACAATTACAACACCATCTATGGAACGCTCGCGAATCCATTCCCGGCGGGTCTGGTGCCGATCACCGGAAACTCGTTGGGCGTCCTCACCAATGTGGGATCGACTGGCAGCTTTGCCGATCCCAGCAACGGACGAGTCTATACCGACCAGGCGAGCCTCTACGTGCAGCGCCAATTCGGCAAGTTCCTGATCGAAGTGGGCGGCACCGTGAACATGACGCACGGACTGGCCGTGACCGATCCGTTCAACGGCAGTAACACGGGCTACAACATCAACATGCCCAGCACCGCCGCGTGGCGGGCGGCGAACACACCGACCTTCGATTCGACGGGGCGCCCGGTGGATACGCTAGCCGGCAACGTTCCGGTGACGAACCCGTTCAAGGGAGCGCCGTACATCACCAACGGCCTACAAAACAACTCCACCGTCAGCGCGATCCAATTGCTGCGTCCCAACCCGGTAGTGGGAAATATCCTGTTGAACCACGCTAACGGGCAAGACCAGTATTACGCCATGAACACCAAGGTGGAAAAGCGGTTCAGCGGCGGCTTCAGCATCATCCAGTCGTTCGTCTGGTCAAAGCGCATGCAGCAGTATACCTTCGCCACCCCACAGTACGTTTCGCAGCGCCTTCTGCGACAACTCGACCCCAATGACCAACGCTTCCACTACACTCTGGCTCCGGTATACGAGCTGCCTTTCGGGACTGGAAAACGCTTCGGCCACAGTTCGAGCAAGCTCCTCAACCTCCTGATCGGCGGGTATGAAGTCACTGGACTCTACACGTTTGTTTCGGGAACACCGCTGACTCTCGCCACCAACTCGGCATTTTTCCAAGGTGGCGATCCGTCGGTGTCAAATCGGACCATGCAGCACTGGTTCAACACCAGCCTGTTTGCTCCGTTCCCCAGCCGCAGTGTCACCGTCGCCCAGTTGCAGGCCTACCCAAGCTGGACCGGCGTAGCGTCCCTGCCGGGATACAACTTTGTGCCGACCTCCTCCAGCGACGCCACCAAGAATGGCGTCTACCAGGATTTCGCCACGTGGGCATCGGGCAACGATACCACCTTCGGCAACATTCGCAATCCCTACATCAACAACTTCGATCTGGCCATCCGGAAGAGCCTTAAATTCACGGAGACCGTTCGCTTGCAACTCCGCATGGACGCGTTTAATGCGCTCAATCATCCGCGCTTCGGGAACATCGACACCAACCCCAGCGATGCCTACTTCGGCTATGTGAACGGGTCTCCGAAGCTTTCGCAGGTCAACGCTCCGCGCCAGATTCAGCTGGGCGCCCGGCTGATCTTCTAATAGGCGCTAAACCGAGTGACATTGGGCTGAAGTCAGCTTCAGCCCGATACTCTTCACTTCGTGGGGCAGACTTCAGTCTGCGGCGGGCTTTAGCCCGCCATCCGGGAGTGATGCGAAACCTGCGGCAGGCGGACTGAAGTCCGGGGTCCCCTCTGGGGAGGGCTGAAGCCTGCCCCACGATGCGGCCCAGATCTGGTACAACGTCGCAATACTGGAAAGTGCAAACTATTATCATGTCTGGCAAGGGACTTCTTTGCGCCGCGATGCTGCTGGCATCGCTGCCGGCTTGGCCCGCGGAGCAGCTTCGCAACCGCGAGAATTTCGACAACGGGTGGAGATTCTACCGGGGCGATGCCGCGGGCGCTGACCAACCCGCATTCTCCGATCGCGCCTGGCGGCCGTTGAATCTGCCGCACGATTGGTCCATTGAAGGTCCGTACTCCGCCGCCAACGCCAGCGGCACAGGCTACCTGCCGGGCGGGATCGGATGGTACCGCAAGACATTTCAACTTCCGGCCTCGGCGCGCGGCCGAAAAATCTACATCGATTTCGACGGTGTATATCGCGATAGCGACGTCTGGATCAACGGCCACCTTCTAGGGCATCGTCCCTACGGCTACTCCTCTTTTGAATACGATCTGACGCCGCACCTGGTGTTCGGCGAGAAGAGCAATGTAGTCGCGGTCCGCGTGGACCATACCAAGTCCGCCGACTCCCGCTGGTATACCGGCTCGGGAATCTACCGTCATGTGTGGCTGGTCTCGACGCGGCCGATACACATCGCCCACTGGGGAACGTACGTCTATACGCCGGTGGTCAAGCCATCGGACTCCCTGGTAACCATCGAGACGAACGCCGTCAACGAATCGCCCAAGGAAGCGCTGGTTCGACTGGTCAGCTCCGTGGTGGACCCCACCGGCAAGGAAGTCGCGACGGCCACCGCGGAGAAATCGATTGGTCCGGGCGCCACGGCCGCGTTCGTACAGCAACCAGTCGTTCCGAACCCCGTACTCTGGACACTGGAACACCCGGTTCTTTACAGCGTCGTCGCGCGCGTCTACACCGACGGCCAGTTGTCCGACGAATATCGCACTCCTTTCGGCATTCGCACGCTTCGCTTCGATGCCAACTCCGGCTTCTCTCTGAATGGCAAGCCCGAGAAATTCCAAGGCGTCTGCATTCATCACGACCTGGGTGCGCTCGGCGCCGCCTTCTCGGAGGACGCACTAGAGCGCCGTCTGAAGGCGCTCAAAGAGCTCGGCGTGAACGCCATTCGCTGCTCGCACAACCCCATGGCGCCCGAGCTATACGACCTCTGCGACCGCATGGGACTCCTGGTAATGGACGAGGCGTTCGACGAGTGGATCGCCGGCAAGCATAAGTGGATCGAGGGATGGAACGCCGGCAAGCCGGGCACCGACGGGTATCACGATATGTTCGCCGAATGGTCCACGCGGGACATACAGGACATGGTTCTCCGCGATCGCAATCATCCGTCGATCGTCATGTGGAGCATCGGCAACGAAATCGAGTACCCCGGCGACCCGTTCGGGCATCCGCGCGGCACGGAGGGGATGAAACCCGGAATGCTCGACGCCAATTTGCTGCCTCCGGTGGCGCGGCAACTCATCGGCGCCGTCAAGGCGCTCGATGGAACCCGTCCAGTGACGCAGGCGCTGGCGGACATTCAATCGTCGAACGCCACAGGGCTGGCGAGCCTTCTCGATGTCACGGGCTACAACTATCTGGAGCAGCATTACGCAGCCGATCACCAGGCCTATCCGCAGCGCCTCATTCTGGGGAGCGAGAATTCGCACTCCGTGGCGGCGTGGCGCGCCGTGGCGGAGAACCCCTACGTGCTCGGACAATTTCTCTGGACGGGCATCGATTACCTGGGCGAATCCAAGCTCTACCCCGCCCGCGGCAGCACGTCGGGACTGCTCGATTTCTGCGGCTTTCGCAAGCCGCTTTCCTACCTGCGAGAAGCGCTGTGGAGCGACCGTCCGATGGTTTACGCCGCGGCGTATGAAGCTCGCCCGGCAAACGGTCCGCGCACGGATTTTGAAACCAAACCGCGGCCAGGACGGCTGGTGGAACACTGGAACTGGTCGCAGGACGCGCGCAAAACGATCCCCGTGGAGGTCTACACGAATTGCGAGCGGGCCGATCTACTACTGAACGGAAAGTCGCTCGGCGAGAAGCCGATCGCCGACCGGTACAACCCGGTATTGCGTTGGGATGTGCCGAACGAGCCCGGTACTCTCCGTGTGGTTGGATATCGCGACGGGAAGGAAGCCGCGCGATTCGAACTCACCACGGCGGGCGCGCCCGATCGTCTGGAGATTCGCGCCGATAAGACCGCGCTCGCGGCGGACGGCGTCAGCCTGTCGCATCTGGAAATCCGGATTGTCGACGCTGCCGGCCGGCGCGCGGTGACGGCCGCGGGGAAGATCGCGGTCGAAGTCAGCGGCGCGGGCGAACTGGTCGCGATGGACTCGGCCAACCCGGCGGACGTAACGCCGGTTGGCGCGGGGCATCGCGATGCCTTCGAGGGACGAGTGCTGGCGATTGTCCGGTCGGCGCGAGACGCAGGAGCGTTGACGGTTCACGCGTCGGCGGGAAGTCTGAAGGGCGAAGCGAAATTAATGGTGCAGTAGGATGCCACGCCAGTGTGCCGTATCGAAAACTTTCGTGGGGCAGACTTTAGTCTGCGGAGGGCTTGAGCCCTCCCCTCGGCTTTGGCTTTTTGTGTGGCAGGCAATCTTGCCTGCAGGCGGCCTTTCAGGCCGCCGTTTTCGATGTGCGGCGAATTTGTCGGACTTCTGCACCTGCGCACGGCCATAGACGAAGCCGAAGAAATTCGGCCTGCAACCCTCCGCAGACTGAAGTCTTGGCCCACGAAATGGCCAAAGCCGAGCGGAGGGCTTGAGCCCTCCCGCGAACGAACTGAAGGCTGCGACATGCGGACTGAAGTCCGCCGCAGGCTGAAGCCTGCCCCACGGTGAAACTCCATTCATCGGTACCCTGTATGACGCACTACACTAGATTTTGGAAGAACAGGAGCTGAAATCGTATGAAGCAACTTTACGTAGTCCTAGCCATGGCTGTCACCGTGGCAGCACTGCCGGCGGCCAACAATGCTTTCCGGCCCGGCGAGGTTTGGCTCGACGATAGCGGCGCGCCCATCAACGCCCACGGCGGAGGATTCCTCCTCGACCATGGAACCTACTACTGGTACGGCGAGTTGCGCACCTCGCACGGCAACCAGGGCGTCTCCTGCTATTCTTCGCGCGATCTGTACCGGTGGAAGAATGAGGGAACGGCGCTGGCACTGTCGGAGGATCCCGCCAGCCCGATCGGCGCCGGCAACATCATCGAGCGGCCCAAGGTCATCTTCAATCGCCAGACCAACAAGTACGTGATGTGGTTCCACAACGAACTGCGCGGCAAGGGATATGCGGCGGCGCAAACCGGCGTGGCCATCGCGGACCGGCCCACCGGCCCGTATCGATTCCTGAAGAGCTTCCGCCCGGATGGCGAGATGTCGCGCGACATGACGCTATTCGTGGACGACGACGCGAAGGCGTACCTCGTCACCGCATCGGAAGAGAACCAGACCATGCATGTGCACCTGCTTTCGCCCGACTATCTGACGACGTCCGGCAAGTGGGAGCGCATCTTCGTCCACCGCTCCATGGAAGCGCCCGCGATTTTCAAATACAAAGGGCGATACTTCTTTGTCGGGTCGGACTGCACCGGATGGAAACCCAATCCGCAACGCTCGGCCGTGGCCGACTCGATCTGGGGCCCGTGGAAGGAATTGGGTAATCCCGCGCAGGGCGCCGACGCCGATACGACATATGGTTCGCAGACGGCCTACGTGCTGCCGGTCGAGGGCAAACCGGGACAGTTCATTTGGATCGGCGACCGGTGGCGTCCGCAGGATCTGGCCGACAGCCGCTATGTCTGGCTGCCGGTGCAATTCGCGGACGAGCGCTTCCTGATTCCGTGGAGCGACCGGTGGGACTGGAGCCGTTTGCAGTGAGGACTTTTATGAATCGGCAAACCAGACGTGGCTTTGGCCAAACGGTGTTGGCGGGTGCGGCGGCCGCTCTTTTGAGGAAGCCGTTGCAATCCGGCCAGCAGGTGAGGCATTTCCAGTGAGGACTCTCATGAATCCGCAAACCAGACGCGCCTTTGGCCGTACCGCACTGGCGGGTGCGGCGGCCGCTCTTTTGAGGAAGCCGCTGCAATCCGGCCAGCAGGTGAGGCATTTCCAGTGAGGACTCTCATGAATCCGCAAACCAGACGCGCCTTTGGCCGTACCGCACTGGCGGGCGCGGCATCCGCCCTTTTGAGGAAGCCGCTGCAATCCGGCCAGCAGGTGCAGACTCTCCACCTGGAACCTGCCACGGGACGGCAGATGCCGCTGGACTACGTCGGCTTCAGTTACGAGACGGTGCAACTGGCGGACCCGACTTTCTTCGCCGCCGACAATCGCGAGTTGGTCGCCATCTTTCGAGCGCTCAGCCCGCAAGGCGTATTGCGCATCGGCGGCAATTCGAGCGAATTCTGTTGGTGGCAGACGAGTCCGAGCCAACAGCCGCCGCCCGATCCCAGTTCGGCGGGCAACGATCGGAACTGGATGCCGCACAAGGTCACAGCCATCCGGCCGGAGGCGGTCGAACGACTTGCCGGATTCCTCGATGCCACAGGCTGGAAGGCCATCTACGGCCTCAATCTGGGTACCGGCACGCCCGAACGCGCCGCCGAAGAAAGTGCTTACGTGGCGCGGGTTCTCGGCTCCCGGCTCTTGTACTTTCAGATCGGCAACGAGCCGGAATACTATAAGGACGCCAACAACGGACTGCGCCCGCCCGATTGGAATTTCGAAAAATATCTGGTGCAATGGTCCGCGATGGCGCGGGCTGTGATGGACCGCGTTCCGGACGCGAAATTCGGCGGGCCGGACGTGGGCTCCGATGGGTCCTGGGTGATCCACTTCGCCCAAGAGGCGCCGAAGCTGTTCCCCGGCCGCATCGTCGCCTGCACCGGCCACTATTACGCCGAGGGTCCGCCCGACGATCCCAAGGTGACCGTGGCACGGCTGCTCGCCCCGGACCCGCGTGTCGATCGCGATCTCCCGCGCGTCGTTGCGGCCGCCGACAGCGCCGGCATTCACTACCGTATGACGGAGGGCAATACTTGCTACCGCGGCGGCAAGCCCGGCATGAGCAATGCCTTCTGCTCCGCGCTTTGGTCCGCCGATTACATGTTGAAGCTGGCGAGTTACGGATGTGTCGGAGTGAATCTGCACGGCGGAGGGTCCAAGCAGATTCGGGATTCCCTGGGCGGACATTTGCCCGGCGAATCGCTCGACCCGACAGCGGCAGCGGTGGCCAAGGAGGGCAGCTTCTACACGCCGATTGCGGGCAGCCGCGAGTCCGGATTCAAGGCGCGTCCCGTGTTTTACGGAATGAAGTTGGCCGGTTTGCTCGCCGGCGGCCGGATGCGGGCCGCGGCGTTCGATACGGTCCAACCGGGGGCGACGGCCTACGCGGCGGACCTCGACGGCGGCGGTACGCGAGTGGTCGTCATCAATAAGGACGCGTCGTCCGATTTGCCGGTGCGGATCGCGGCGAACGGCGCGGTCAAGGTGTGGAGGCTGGAAGCTGCGAGCCTGACTGCCACCGCGGATGTCACGCTGGCAGGGTCGTCGATCGAGGCGTGGAAACCCAGTCACGAGGAGAAGATAGAGAGCCGTGACGGCTTTGTCACTGTGGAGGTGAAGGCAGCTTCGGCTATCGTGCTGCTCTCTGAGGGCCGGATGGGCTAATGGCTCACTTGTGGGGACTAATCCGACCGCGGCGGGCCGCTCGGCCGCGAGTACGCCTGCAAAGTCAGGCATCTCCTCTTCGGCTGCTTTGCGCAGGGCCGGGAGACTGTGTTGGCCGGTGAACCAAATCAAAGCTTCGTCCACCGCTTCATATTCGTGCCGATTGACATTCCGGGCGGCCGCGACAGACGCCAGTCGATCTCCGGATGTCGGCGGAGCTGTCGTTCAGGCGGCGAAGAGCAGCATAAACGCGAATCGCATGACGGGGGATTGTACCAGTCGGCTTACGTTCTGAGTTGAACGGACTCTAGCGAACACTCCGGATCCGGGGGCCGGCGGTATAATACCGCTAGAGCACTGCTACGCAGCGAGGACCAATTCCAAGTTGCGGCAGGCCCTGTTCCGCACCGCGGGCCATAGGCCGTTACCTAGCCAACGCGGCGAAGCACCGTACTGTTTTCAACAGGCATCGGCAGCCCTTCCTAGCGTTGCCACGATGTCCAGATGAGAAGTTAAGGAGCTCTTTCAGCAATGGCCACCAATCCGAGTACACCCAACGACATTCTGCATTCCGAGAATCACAGCAAGCTCTCCTCCGAAGAGATTGCCAAAGCTCTGGCGCGCCACAACAAACATCATTCCGCGGCAAAGGAAGAGAATATTGCCCTGAAGACGAAGAAAAAAGGCAAAAGCTAGCCTCCCAAGCCCATGTGGCGGCGAGGGATCGAGCCGAAACCGGCTCGGTCCTGGTTTGTTACTTTGGCTTGTGCAGCTACCGGCCCAGGTCTCTGGACTCCTGATGTCGACGGAGCATTTTTGCGAGGTCGAGGAATTGGGTTGAGCCGCAGGGCTGTGTGGCAGCCAATCGTGGCTGTAGGCGGGCTTCTCAGCCCGCCCGGCGGCCTGAAGTTCCGCGTGCCGCAAGTTTCATATGCCCGCCGCAAACTGAAGCCTGCCACACAACTTGTCGCTACCGCTTTCCCCCGGACTTCCCGAATTCCATGTGCAGCCGGAGCGAGGGAATCCACACCGGCCCGCGATCTTCGTTGTACGCCGGGTTGGTGTCGTGCTGTATATCGATGCTCGCCCACAGCCAAGGCAACACGCGCGCGTTATAGTAGGACTCCCAAACCGTCTCCGGACCGTACTGCAAACGCCCGTCGCCGATCAGAAAGTCGTGGCCGCCACGCGCCAGATAGAGCGCATGTACACCGGAAATGCCAGCCGCCGTCACTTCCGTTGCCACGCTATCGAAGGGCCTATGCCAGCGCGTTCCCTTAACTGACACGCCACCCGTGGCCAACCGGTCGATCGCCGTAAATGCGAAGCTCTCCGTCTTTCCATCGTTCCATCCCAACCTGGCAAACACCCCCATCTCGCCCGTGACCTCCTGCTCGGCACTTACTCCGAATCCGTACTTCAGCGTCCCGTTGCGCCTCGTCGCTGTGACATCCGGCACACCACCGTTAGCCGCCGCTTGCCGCAACGCTTCGGCATACGTGCCCGCGTTGGCGCGATTCTCGTAATGCAGCAGCCGCACTGCTCCCGGGTGTTTGCTCATTTCCCAGCGCCGCTCGGCCTCGAACACGTCGCCGCGATTGCGAAACAGGCGGCGATCGAAGCGCAGGCCGTTAGCCATCCGCGGCATCGCCGCGCTGGCATATCGAAACGACCAGTTGTGCGTGTGCACCTCGTGGACCCATCCCCAGGTGTAGCCGCGAACGTCGGCGGGATAATCCCAGGCGCCGTTGTACATCACCGCCCACCCCATGAATTGCGCGCGTGGGTCGTGCGAATATGCGTTATTGTCGAAGAAGTCCGTCAGCGTAAAACGTCCTGCCGTGATGGTGTAGCGGTTCACCGGCCGCTGCCCAGCGAGCTGATTGGTGTCGCTCTCCACCGTTTCCATTTCCTGCCCGAGCGCAAAATCATGCGTGATGTACAACCGCGCGAGATACGGCTTCGGAGTGGCGGACGCGACGCGCGGCAACTCACCGTTCGAAGAATTGGCCAGGCCATTCACCCCGCTGAATCCTCTGCCGCCGGCGATTTCCGGATCGAAGTACAACGCGGTGTTTTGCTCCAAGTGCAGGCCGAGAAACAGCGTGGTGGTCAGCGACGCGTCGCGCTCCATCGTGTCCTGCAAGCTGAACGAGCCTTCGTACGGCGAATGGAACGTGCCGTGATATTGCCCGATCGACGTGGCCTGATAGAAGATATTCCAGCGCTCCGACTCGGCCGTCGACTGGCCCTCCTGCGCGGGAGTCTGCGTCGCCTGCGATTGCTCTTGCGCGCATGCGATCCATGCCAGCGATATCAGAAGGACGGCGCAACGTGTGCGCGCGGGGCTCGTGTATGGCCGTTTCATCAGCATGGGGATTCTCTCTACGGTTCGCGAACTAGTTCTTCACTGGACGAAATGGAGCATCTTCGGCGTCGACCGCGGCCACCACTTCCCAGGAAGTCGCCGTAACGCCGGCTTCCCGCCCCGGCGTCGTTATCGGCCTCCATCACGATCGGGCCGGGTCCGAACACCATGAGGAACGTGACCAGGTTACGGGCCCACCGATTGCGAACCACCACGCCGCGCGCGGGCGCCGCGGAGATCGTGGGCGTATGGATTGCGGTGCGATTCATGGGAATTTCCCATCGCCGGCGGCAGCAGGCACACCACTCCCCGGTCCAGCAGGCTGCGCCAGCTAAGAGCAAGACGCACCTTCAGACAGAGAAATAGCAAGCTAGTAAATCAGCGGCGCAGAGTGTGTCGGACCATTGACGAAAAGTCCGAAAAAGAGATTCAGAGAAGCTCGGCCGGACTGAGTCCGTGTGAAGACGGAGGCTCCGCTGGCTCAGTACCGGACACTTCTTCGCACCGCTGCAGACTATTGCTGCCGTCAGACATGAATGGGCCTCCTTCCTTCGACAATTGTGGGGAGGCGAAGCGCCAACCCTAGCCCGAAGTTCCCGATCTCGATGAGCGAGAAGTGGCTGATTGCTTGGGAGATAGGCCGTCCGGCGACTGTTGCCTACTGGGTACGCTAGGCGCGGCAGGGAACCTTCAGGAGATCGAAGG
>Ga0182030_10016476_pt1 | contig 14389 bp, 13 predicted proteins | sample 812S3MmetaG_FD_121299 | JGI IMG/M metagenome (GOLD analysis project Ga0182030, IMG submission 121299) | Permafrost microbial communities from Stordalen Mire, Sweden - 812S3M metaG (Illumina Assembly) | ecosystem: Environmental > Terrestrial > Soil > Wetlands > Permafrost | place: Sweden...
ACTTTGGCAGAAAGGATAATCATGTCGTGGCCCAGTCCGTAACGCTCGGCAGCCTTCGCCGATTCCAGGGCGCTCACCACCATCGCTTCCATCATTACGTCGCGTGCCGGCAACGGATCGGGCAGACGGCTGTTCTCGTCCATCATGCGGGTCAAAAGAGACTGATCGAGCGACCCCCAGTTGACGCCGATACGCACCGGCTTCTGGTTTTCAACGGCGCACTCCACCATCACCTGGAAGTTGTCGTTGTCCTTTTTGCCGATGGACGCGTTGCCCGGATTGATCCGGTATTTGGCCAGAGCCCGCGCCGTCGCAGGAAACTTCTTCAAGAGCAGGTGGCCGTTGTAATGGAAGTCGCCGATGATCGGCACGCGGAGGCCGCGCTTTTCGAGTCCTTCCACGATATGCGGAACGGCCGCAGCCGCGTCTTCGTTGTTCACGGTCACGCGAACGAGTTCCGACCCGGCCAGCGCCAGAGCCGCCACCTGTTCAATCGTGCCCGCAATGTCCGCCGTGTCCGTGTTGGTCATCGACTGCACCGCGACCGGGACTTCCCAGCCCACGCGCACGTTGCCAATCTTGACCGTGGGCGTCTTCCTGCGTTGAATGTCCGGCATATCGACCTCACTCCTAGTTTACCTTTTCCCGCACTTTTGCCTGAAATCCTTGCGATCGCGGGCCTTTTGGGACACTGGCACAGGGTTCAGACCAAAGTCCGTTAAAGAACGTTGCTGTGCCGGCGATGCACCACCTCACGACCTGCGCCTCGCCGGTGATCTCCGCGAACGGGTACAATGAAGAATCATGGATTTCCGCCGTTTCCGTCCCATTTTCGTAGCCGCAGTAGTCTTCGGGCTGTCAGTTGCGCTCACCCTTTTCGCACAGGATGATTCGACCGCCCATCGCGGCCGCAAGTACAAGGCGCCGCCGCCGACTTCGCGCATCGAGGTAACTATTCTGCGCAACGACGACGGAAAACCCATCGAGAATGCCGCCGTTGTCTTCCAGCTTGAGGGCGACAAGGGCAACATGGAGCTGAAGACCAACGAAGACGGCAAAGCCTCCATCGATGTGCTACCCACAGGATCAAAGGTCGTGTTGCAAGTAATCGCCAAGGGTTTCAAAACCTTTGGTAGCGATTACAAGATCGACAAGCCCGAAATGACATTCGAGGTGAGGCTAAAGCGGCCGGGCCAACAATACTCCATCTACGATAATCATCCCGAGGCGGCGGACTCTGGCAACGGCGCTGGCAAGGACAAGCCGACTGACTCAAGCAACAAAGATGGGTCTCCAGCAAATGGGTCCCCTACAAATGGATCCAAAGATCAGCCGGCCGAGTCGGCCAACCAACCCGGAACAAAACCCGATTCAAGCCAGCCTCAGCCACAGTAGGTTTACGCGGCTGGGGCCATCAGGACACAATTCCGTCACGATCGAGCCATGCCAACTCTCGCCCTGAACGGAAAATCGGCGTTGGTCACAGGGGGCGCACGGCGCATTGGCCGCGAGATCGCTCTCGTCCTCGCGCGCGCAGGCGCGGATATCACCATAACCTATCGTGAATCCGCGTCAGACGCTGAGCAAACCATCGAGCAAATTCAGAAACTCGGCCGTCGTGCCCAGGCCATCCAATGCGACGTTCGCTCCGAACACTCGGTTCGCAGGGCCGTCGAACAAACGGTCGCCTTTCATAAGCGCATCGACCTTCTCATCAACAACGCCGCTGTTTACGAAACCGCTCCGCTCGATCAGATCACGCTCGAACAGTGGGATGCCGTCTTTGATACCAACACCCGCGGACCGTTTCTCTTCGCTCGCGAGGCGCTTCCGCATCTGCGTTCCACGCGCGGCAGAATCGTCAATCTCGGATCGCTCGGTGGCCTGCATCCATGGCCGACCCACGGCCACTATTGCGCGTCCAAAGCCGCGCTCCACATGCTCTCGCAGGTCATGGCCAAATCTTTCGCGCCGGATGTTGTGGTGAACTGCGTCGCTCCGGGCTGGATCGATCAACAGGACAAAGGTGAGGAGGCTGCGGCGCACTACGCGGCCAAAACCCCGATGAAGCGTAACGGCACTGCTGCAGATATCGCCGAAGCTGTGCTGTTTTTCGCGGCGAACTCCAGCTTTGTGACGGGGCAGATTCTGGTCGTCGACGGCGGGCTTAGTCTATAGCTCAGGTCCCTTAATTCTCAGCGTGAAAGCAGACGGCTCCAGAAGCCGCGTTTCCTCGTATCCTTGGCGATCACACCATTTTCCGGCGCTTTCTTCCTCGTCACGGTCCGCGGATCAAACGTGAGCGGTACATGTTCAAGAAGCCCCATAGCCTCCGGCTGCACCGGCCACTCCGCTCCATCCACTGCCGCTCGCGGATTGCTCACGAACAAGCGTTCCGCGGTCTCCACTCCGCATCGTTCCGTCACGTAGGTGTAGCCTTTGCGCAAGTGGGACGGCCGCCGCACTGGATGATGCCCGTCGCTGGCCAGGAAGTGAATCCAGTTGCGATCCAGCAGCGCATTGGCAAACGCCTCGGCAGACCGCCCAAATCGTCCATACAGCGAAGCCGAAGTCACCTGAACCAGGCAGCCCTCCCGCATCCATTCGGCAAGCAACTCCGGGTTGCGCCCCATTGCCGAGTTTCTTTCCGGGTGCGTAATGATCAGCGTGTATCCGGCTGCCTGCAATTGCTTCATGGCATTGCTCAGCTGCGGCGGAATCACCACATCCGGAAACTCAATCAGCAGGTACCCGTTGCCATTGATCGAATAGCGCAGTGGGTTCGCGAGAGCCTCCGCAATGTTGGTTGCGTTCAAATGGAAATCGCAACCGAGACTCAACTCCACCACGTCGCGCAGCCTCTCGCGCAATTCGGCGAAGCGCTCGTTCACGAGCGCTTCCCGATAGGGATACTCGTAGCTTGCGTGGGGCGAACAGACAACGCGTGTCACGCCCTCCGCCGCCGCTTCGTGCGCCATTACAAGGGAACTCTCAAGATCGGGAGATCCGTCGTCAACGCCGTAGATCAGGTGAGTATGGATATCGATCATTGCGATGCACCCGTTCTTGGCCGCTCCGACAACTTCATTGCACCGCCAGCGCCTCGATCATCGATGCAAAAATCTTCCAGCCATCCGAAGAGCCCAGCAGCTTCTCGCTCGAGCGATCCGGATGCGGCATCATGCCGAGCACATTGCGTTTCTCATTCAGAATGCCGGCAATATTGCCGAGAGAACCGTTGGGGTTCGCTTCATGCGTAATCTCACCAGCCGGCGTCGCGTACCGGAAGGCTATGCGATCCTCAGAAGTCAGCCGGTGCAGCTCTTCCGGCGTGCAGAAGTAGTTCCCCTCCATGTGCCCGATGGGGATCTTCAGTACTTCGCCATCCTTCAATTGATTGGTGAAGGCGCTGTCAGTCGTCTCAACGCGCAGATGCACCTGCTTGCAGATATATTTCAGGCCCGCATTGCGCATCAGTGCACCCGGCAGCAAGCCCGACTCAGTCAGAATCTGAAATCCATTGCAGATCCCGAGCACCAGTCCGCCCCCGTTGGCAAACCGCTTCACAGCCTGCATCACCGGAGAAAAATGCGCGATGGCTCCGGTACGCAGATAGTCTCCGTAGGCAAAGCCGCCAGGCACCAGAACTGCGTCCACGCCCTGCAAGTCCTCGGAATCATGCCAGAGAAACGTGACAGGCTGGTGGGCGATTTCGGCGATCACGTTGTAGGTGTCGTGGTCGCAATTGGAGCCAGGAAAGACCAAAACGCCGAATTTCATATATCCAGCCTATCAGTTGTGTGCTTTCAGGTCAGCTGTTGTCCTAGCCTAAGCGGCGGTACCGAAAATGATTCCGCCTGGCAAATCCGTTATGCAATTAGCAGGGAAACGGCGTAGAGGTCAGATCCAAAATGTGCAAGTGTGAAGACTCATCGTCCGTCCCGCCAGGCGGGGGCAGTCCGGATCTGCTATGTACTTCGGATTTGTGCGCCATCGGCGAACTGATTGAGTCCAAGATGTCCCATGAGGTGAGTCTTCTGGGCCACCGCATGGAGTGGCTCGTTGTTTCCGAGGCTTTTCTCTTTGCCGCGTTCACCTTGGTTCTCACCGACGGCAGACATTTGGGGTTGCAGCTGCGGATATTCTTGTTCTGCTTCTATACGCTCCTTGGAGTTTTCTTGGCTGTTTCTGCGACCAGAAGTATCAACGCCGCGCTCGCGGTATCTGAAGCACTATGTGAAGCTCGCGGCAAGATAGAGGGCCTTCTGAAAGTGCGCACTGGTCTAAAAAAACTGCCGAACCTGAGCTTGGAACGTCCCGAAAGGAAGATCGCAAGGACCGTGTCGGATGGAAACTTTTCTGCGCGATGGGTACCGCCTGCGATTGGTGTGGCCTGGGCACTTCTTCTGTTCATGGTGCTTCTCCTCAGCTTCGTCCCGACCAATCCGGCAAAGTCCAATCTTGCCGTTCAAGGCTCATCGGTTCCAAGTGGCAATATTGTTTCGACGCCCATCGAACCGCGGTGCTTCGAGCCGCCACGCTTGGCATGTGGCTCAAGTATTTGTGCCTACGTGATTGGGACTGGGCAGGCATCTGATACCGAATCCCTTTGTAAGCAAAAGCTCCCGCTGCCCAGAGAAAGGAAGAATCCCTGTGCGGCGCAGGCTCCAAAATAAGCAATCCGTCGATCATGTCGAACAGCGATCCCGTTCCGAAGGAAAGGAAGTGCACAGGCATTCGGGTTTGTCGCTCTTCCTGTCTCCATCTGCCGTTTCAGTATGCCACTTGCAGCTCCAGACCCTTCCCGTCATCCAGAACAAGCGCAGTAATGCGGTGATGTTCCGTGTCGAAGCCCGTCGAAACAGCCGCCGCATTCGTCCCATCGAGCGCCGATGCCGTCGCGCTCGCAGCCGGCTTGCCCGCGCCGTACACCTCAACCGACAACTGCCTCCACCACGGCGCGAAACTTCCTTCACGCGGAGCAATGGTTACGACGATGCCTTGCGCGCTCAGACGGCAGGTGAACTTCGCCCGCAGGAACTGGCCTTTTCTGAAGTCATAGCTGACGCCATCGTCCAAATAGAGGCTGCCGCCGCAGTCATTGCCGATCGCCGTCGGCGGGTACACGCGCAGCGTCAGCGGACCCTCCGGCTTCTCGTCTGTACTTTGCACCAGCGGCTGCTCCGGCACAATCGCCCCAGCGCGAACAAAGACAGGCAGCGTATCGAGCGTGCGATGAATCCGCACCTCGGGCTGCACCACCGCCGTGTTGTCGATCGCCTTGCGTCCTGTGCTCGCGTCTACCCGCATTCCAGTCCAATAGTCGTACCAGCCCACCGGCGGCAGGCCCACCGTGTAGTCGTCCACCTCGTCGGGAAACGGACTCTGCGCGATGAGAAGATCGGGTCCCAGAAGAAAAGCCCCGCTGTTGCTCAGGTCCAGCGGCTGGCCATCCACCGACCCCTTTGGAAACTCGAGAAACAGCGGCCGGTTGATCGGCAGCCCCGTGCGGCTCATCTCCTCCGCCGTCGTGTAGAGGTAAGGCAGCAGCCGATACCGCTCCTCAATGTAGCGTCGACGCAGATTCACATCTTCCGGTGTGCCGTTTTCCCATGGCTCCTGTGGCTTAGTGCCAATGGCCGTATGGTCGCGGTCGATCGGCTGAAACGCAGCGAGTTCCAGCCATCGTGTCAGCAATTCCGGCTGCGGGGACGCGGCAAATCCGCCCACATCCGCGCCAGCCATGGCGAAACCGCTCAGGCCCAGATTCAACAACTGCGGCACCGTTTGCCGCAGGTGACTCCAGTTGCTTGAATTGTCTCCGGTCCACGTAACGGCATAGCGATGGCCGCCCGCATAGCTCGCGCGCGTCATCACAAAGGGCCGCACATTGGGCGCGAGCTTCAGCAGGCCCTCAAACGTTCCGCGCGTGTTCTGCATGCCGAACACATTGTGAATCTCAAGATGGCTCGCCGTGCGCGTCGTGAATCCCGGCTCTTCGATGCGATGCTGCACATCGTCTGGCATCGTCTTCGAAGCAACCTGGAAGACGGCGGGTTCATTCATGTCATTCCAGAACCCGGCCGCGCCTCTGCTAACAAAATCGGCGTAGAGCGTGCCCCACCAATCGCGCGAAGCCTTCTGCGTGAAGTCGGGAAAGACCGCCTTACCCGGCCACACGATGCCCACATAAGTCGATCCATCGGGATTCTTCACAAAATGATCGCCGGCCGCGCCCTCATCGTACGGTTTGTATCCCGCGTTGGGCAGGTCCGCAATGTGCAGATCGGTAATCAGCACTGTGCGGATATGTTCCGCCCTCAGATCCTTGATCATCTGGTCAAAGTGAGGAAAGCGCTCCGGGTCCACAGTGAAGGGACGATTCTTGAGCTGATAATCGATGTCCAGCCAGATTACGTCGGCCGGGATATGTTCGCTTCGTAACATGCCGGCAATGCGCCGTACTTCCGACTCGGGATAGTAGCTATAGCGCGACTGCTGATAACCCAGCGACCACAGCGGCGGCAAGGGCGCCGATCCCGTGAGCCAAGCCCAGGCTTCGACCACCGTTTTCGGCTCCGGCCCATAGAGCACATAGAAATCCAGTGGTCCGCCTTCGGAGCCAAACGAATAACCGTCGCGATATTCCTTGTTGAACTCGAAACTGGCGCGCCACGTGTTGTCGAGAAAGACGCCGCCCGCGATGCCTTTATCAAATGTCATGAAGTACGGAATCGATTTGTAAATCGGATCTGTCGACTCCTGCCAGCCAAAGGCATCGGTATTCCAATCCGTGAAGGCCTCGTTGCGACGGTCGAGAGGCCCAGGCTTGTCGCCAAGCCCGAAGTAGTGCTCATCCGCCGGTGACTTCATATACACACGGAATGCTGCGCCGTTGTACTCGATCGACCTGCCGGGCAGCTGCTCGGCGATGACATGGCCATTTAGGTCCGTCACGCTGAGCTCGAGTGGATCCTTACGGACCGACACGCGAAGCTTCGCAGTCTTGAATCCAACTTCTGACCCGCTGGTCTCGGGCGTTACGGCGACGGACGCAGTGCGGGACGCAGGCAAAACAGCCCACGAGGCATCTTCGGGCAATTGACCCGTGGGACCGACGCGGATGCGCACCACGTCGTCGCGCAGAGCTGTTATCAGCATCACGGCAGAGCCAGAGCGGATCTCAATTCCATTGGTGATCGGCCGGGAAGCGGTAACCCGGTCCAGCCGGACGAAGGCCGATTTCTGCTGGGCCTCACCGGTAGCATTCGCTTGTGATGTTGCGGCTAAAAACAAAACTACAAATACAACAAACAGGAAACTTCCTGTCTTTCCCACTCAGCACCTCAAAGGGAGCCAATTTGATGTCGCCGAACAGCATAAATGCATTCACCCCGCGAAAGGAAATGAGCAGCGCGGTTCAGTCATTTCTGAAGGGTTCAATGAAAACCGGTTTTAATGAAAACTATCCGAGGAACCGATCTTGCCTCGGCAGCGGTAGTAGAGAGCGAGCTTCCGATGTTACTGACTGCGTGCCTTCTCCAGGGTCGAACAAAGCTGCGAACAACCTGTCGCGCTGAGAAGCACATCTGAGGATGGACTGTGGCCGAGGAATCGCTCGCTTCCTGTGCATCATTCCGGCGTGTGCTGTTTCGTTCTTTGATCCACGACCGGATGCTGCACGCGTAAATGCAAATGCAAAGCAGGTTCGCCGGAATGAACCCGAACTGAGACGTGTGGAATCCGATGACGCAGACGATTAGGCTATTCGCACCGGAAACCACGAGGCCAGTCCACATTTTCCGTCCCGCAAGTATCGTCGCCACTTCGGTAAGCAAACAGGAAAGGTAATCGAGACGGAACATAACGCAACGAGCCTCCGACCGAAGCCATCGCAGATCCCTGACTTAGATTCGTAGCTTTGGATCGGCCAGCGTATGCCTTGATTAAGGCAAACGCCGTGCCAAACGCACGTCGACTCCTCATAGGGCAATGCTTCTGATTAAAAATGCGCGCATTAGGCAGCAATAGGGCAAAGACTAACTGTGTCGACGACGGAGTAAATGACGAACCGACGATGACGAAATGACGTCATCGCGACCGGATTTAGCCATCCAACTACCGCGAACCCGGTCAAATCACCGCATTCAGCGCTGCAGCCCGCTCCCGCGTCTGCCGCACGAAAGCTTCGTCTTCAGCCGTCTCTACCTTGATCGAATCCAGATTCACATTAATGTTCGCGAGCGCCCCCTGTAGAGCAGCGTTTGCCAGCGCGATTGAAGTCGTGAGATCGGATTTCATGTTGGGGTTAGTAATCGGTCCCAGCTTCTTTGCGATCTGCCCCACCTCTACAGCTTTTTCGGCGACACCCAGGGGCACGGTGGTTGCCTGTTGCAATGCAGCAATAATCCCTCGCGCGACTTCCCCGGAGTCCTTGGCCTCCTTCGCTGCCTTGTAAGCCTTCATAACCAGGTTGTACGACTCGGCATCAGCGTCAATCGCGGCTTTCAACTCCTCCCGCAGTTGAGCAAGCCGGGCCAGCGCCTCGCTCAGCTGGCTTTCGTATTGCAGGTACGCCTTCTTTCCGCGCGACATGCTCGCCACCATCGCAGCCAGGCCCGCCGCCATGGCTCCGCTCGCCGCCGCCGCACTACCACCACCGGGAGTCGCCGTCGGTGCAGCCAACTGCTCAATAAACGGCTCAATGCCGGCGCGAAGCGCGCCCACGGCTTCTACGCGAAAAGCGCCCCCGGCGGTCTTCCCGCTCATCACCGCCGCAAGGCGATTCTCCAGGATCAGCGAAGAATCGAAGTTCTCCACCTGCAAAAACCACTCCGCGGCGTGCTCCAGCGCCAGCTTGGGAATCAGACCGACAATCTCACTCGAAACCGGCACAGCCCCATACCGCTCCGCTTCGCGCTTCACGAATTCAAATACCAGATGAATCGGCGTCTGCTCAAAGTCCGTCAGGTTCATCGAAACCTGCGCCAGTCCGCGTACCAGAAATCCAGCGCCTTTCACGAACCGCAGTCCACCGCTAGAAAAGCGCACCGCCTTCGCAATTTTTTTGGCGATGTCCACGTTCGAGGTGTTCAGAAAAACGTTGTAGGCGATCAGGGCTTTCCGTGCGCCCACCACCGTTGCGCCTGCTGTGGGATGTACGCGCGCTTCACCGAAATCCGGTTTCCGCGCAGGATTCGTGGCAATCTCATCGCGAATCCCCTCGAATTGCCCGCGCCGAATGTTTTCGAGATTCTGTCGCTCGGGTGAGGTCGCCGCCGCCTCATAAAGATAGACCGGGATCTGGAACCGCGTCGCGATCTCCTCCCCGACGCGCTTGGCCATCGCCACGCAATCTTCAACCGTGACGCCGTCAATGGGAATGAAGGGAATAACGTCGGCCGCGCCCATCCTTGGGTGCGCGCCCTGGTGTTTCGTCAGATCGATCAGCTCGGCTGCTTTCCCGACCCCCCGGATCGCGGCTTCTTCGATCGCCTCGCGCTCCCCCACCAACGTAATCACGCAGCGGTTGTGGTCGGAATCCATCTCCCGGTCGAGCAGATAGACGCCGGGAACCTTCATCGCCCCGACGATTGCATCGACCTTGGCTGCATCGCGGCCTTCGGAAAAATTCGGGACGCATTCTACAAGTGTGGTAGGCACAAAAGGAGGATAAATCAGCGGCTGGCCTGCGACAGCCCCGCAGGCATTCCCCCCTTAGCCCGTCGGTTCTCCTATTGCGCAACCACCTCGCCCGAGATCCGGTCGTACTCAGCCGTCGTCACAATGTGACGCTTCCCCAGGTCGCTGGGGTCCTCATAGGGCCGGCCTTCAATAATCTTTCGCGCCAGGACTGCGTCGATACCGGGCAGCGTCTCAAGATCGTCCGCCGACGCCTTGTTGATATCCACCGTACCCTTCGACCCCTTTTGCTGCTTCAGGCCGTCCGCAACACCCTTCGCAACGGCCTTCGCGTCGGTGACCGCTTCGTTGGTTGCCTTTGCTGTATCGTGGCGAATGGTTTCAGGGTTTGGATTTGCCTGGTTACAGCCAACCAGGCCGACGAGAGCAATGGTCCCAAAGAAAATCAGCTTCATATCTTCTTCGATGCTCTGCACCCGTTTCGCGCCAATCGGGATGCGTAGAATTAACTTTGCTTGCTGGCAGATGCGGCCAGGAAAGAAACTCGAATCGACGAGTTTCGTGTCTTAATCCCTACTCCCTATAAACCCGACTACGACGAGCATCGCGCAACGCAAACAATGCCTCCAGTTCCTGAATACTTGCCGTCTGGGACTTTCGGCGCCTCTCTGAGATGTACAGCAATAGAGTCGAGGTAGCGAGCAGCAGAAGAAGCCAAATATACGGATGGCTGACGATGTTTGAAAGAATCCCCGCGCAGTGCCTAATCATCGAGCCCTTCCTTCGGTCTTCCCTTGAATCGACAGTCTTGCATGGGAGATAGGTGATAAATCGTCAATTCGCACAGGTTTTCCTTGCCTCGCACCAAATCGGACCGACAAAAGGACCCAGACCCATAATGGGGCGACCCGCGCGGCGAAATCCCGCTGGTACTCCGAAGGCCGAGGGCCGGTCGTATACCCGCGCTGGCTGAGGCCAGTTATTCGCGATATCGTCTAGTGCAGGAGCGGTTCTCCGCTCAGGTGAAACAATGACGACGACCATGACTCCGACGATTCGTGCTCCACGCGGAACTGCACTTCGCTGCAAAGGCTGGCAACAGGAAGCCGCCCTCCGTTGTCTGATGAATAACCTCGATCCAGAGGTTGCCGAACGGCCTTCCGATCTGGTCGTCTATGGTGGCATCGGCAAGGCCGCGCGCAACTGGGAGTGCTTCCATGCCATCGTGCGCGAACTCGAGCAGCTCGGCAACGAGGAGACTCTCCTGATCCAATCCGGCAAACCCGTCGGCGTGTTCCCTACGCATGACATGGCGCCGCGCGTCCTCATCGCCAACTCCAACCTCGTCGGCAAATGGGCCAACTGGGAACACTTTCATGAACTCGATCGAAAGGGCCTCATGATGTATGGCCAGATGACCGCCGGCAGCTGGATCTACATTGGTACGCAGGGCATTCTGCAAGGCACATTTCAAACTTTTGCCGCGCTCGCCGACCAACATTTCGGTGGCTCGTTGAAGGGCAAGTTCGTCCTCACCGGCGGTGTAGGCGGGATGGGCGGCGCACAGCCACTCTCTGTCACACTCAACGGTGGCGTTGTCCTCGCCATCGACGTAGACCGTTCGCGGATTCAGCGCCGCGTCGACACTCGCTATTGCGACATGGTCACCGAGAACCTCGACGAAGCTCTCACGCTCTGCGAGTCGGCTCGCAGCGAGGGCCGCGCGCTTTCCGTTGGCCTCGTCGGCAATTGCGCCGATGTTTTGCCGGAGATTGTTCGTCGCGGGATTCCGGTCGATGTGGTCACCGACCAGACCAGCGCTCACGACCCGCTCAACGGTTACGTGCCCCAGGGACTCTCCCTGAGCGAAGCCGCAGAGCTCCGCCAACGCGATCCGGAAGAATACGTGCGCCGTTCGACGGCTTCCATGGTCGTCCATGTCAACGCCATGCTCGCCCTGCAACGCGCAGGTTCCGTTGCGTTCGATTACGGCAACAACATCCGCCGTTTCGCCTTCGATGCTGGCTGCGCCGACGCTTTCCTGATCCCAGGCTTCGTGCCGGAATATATTCGCCCACTCTTCTGCACAGGAGCAGGACCCTTCCGCTGGGTCGCGCTCTCCGGCGACCCGAAAGACATCGACCGCACCGACGAATTGGCGTTGGAACTTTTTCCGGAGAACGAAATTCTGACGCGCTGGCTAAAACTCGCCCGTGGCCGTTTCGCGTTCCAGGGCCTGCCGGCGCGCATCTGCTGGCTCGGCTATGGCGAACGCGCAAAGATGGGCCTCGCCATCAACGACCTTGTACGAAAAGGCGAAATCTCCGCGCCCATCGCTATTGGCCGCGATCATCTGGACACGGGCTCCGTCGCCAGCCCCTACCGCGAAACCGAGAAAATGCTCGACGGGTCGGACGCGGTCGCAGATTGGCCGATCCTCAACGCGCTGCTCAATACAGCCTCCGGAGCAAGTTGGGTCAGCTTCCATCATGGCGGCGGCGTGGGCATGGGCTACAGTCTGCACGCAGGCCAGGTCACGGTGGCCGATGGAACTGAGAACGCCGCACGCCGCATCGAGCGCGTACTCAACAACGACCCCGGCATCGGCGTGGCCCGCCACGCGGACGCGGGCTACGATCTCGCCCGCCAGACCGCGCGCGCAAAGGGAATCCACATTCCGATGGCGGAAGGGAATTGAAAAGTGCTCATAAACATTCTGTCAGTCATCGCTGTGGCGGCTGCCCTGGCCTATCGCTTCGGCCGACCTTATATGATCAAACGGCGAATGAAAGACGCTGCCGGTTGGCCTGAGAATGAGGCAACAATCCAGTCTGCGGAAATGGAACTTGTGAAGCGCGTCGGCCATCTCAGGGAAAAGCTTCCGTTTTTTTGCATTTTCCTACGTAGTTGACAACGAGTGTTACTCCGGCCGATTCGGGCTCCGGGTCGCAGAAGATCGCGCAAATACGCTGATAAGAGAGTGGGTCGACAGCAAGATTACCGTGCGATACGATCCCAAACGACCGTCGATATTCAGTCTTCCAGATGAGCTGCCCATTGATGGATTCCGAGTCAGCACCGTGCGAGAGTTTGATCTCGTTTCCCAACATTAGCCCGCCAAGTCTGCTATGACCACCGTGATCGTCAACATCGGGCAGCTCGTTACGTTGGCAGGGCCGCCACGCCCGCGCATCGGCGCAGAAATGCGCGAACTAGGCATGATCAGCGGCGCAGCGATGCTGATTGAAGACGGCCGTGTTGTGGCCGCTGCTCCGTACTCCGAATTCCTGCCCGAAATCCCGCCCCACGCAGTGGTGATAGATGCCGGGGGGAAATGCGTGACTCCGGGATTCGTCGACGCACACACGCATCTGGTCTTCGCCGGCAATCGCGCCGCCGAGTTCGAACAGCGCATCGCCGGTGCTACCTATCAACAAATCGCCGCTGCAGGCGGCGGGATTCTCCGCACCGTCGCGGCCACGCGTGCGGCCAGCGTTGACGAATTGCTCGCCTCCACACGCCAACATCGCGACTGGATGCTTCGCTCCGGAACCACCACCATCGAGGCCAAATCCGGCTATGGCCTCGACCGCGCAACTGAGATACGCATGCTACAGGTCATCGCACGTGTCGATGCGGAAGGACCCGCCCGCCTCGTTCCCACGTTGCTTGCAGCCCACACTTTTCCGCCGGAGTTTGCCGAACACCGCTCCGACTATGTTCGCTGGATTGCCGAAGAATTGATTCCCGATGTCGTCTCGGCAAAGCTGGCGCGCTACTGCGATGCCTTTTGTGATCATCATGCCTTTACGGTGACAGAATGCCGAACTGTTCTGAAATCGGCGCGGCATCACGGCCTGCGCCTTCGGATTCACGCCGAACAATTCCGGCCCGGTTCAGGCGCAGCTCTCGCCGCGGAACTTGGTGCGGCAACTGCCGACCATCTCGAAACCGTGACCGAAGAAGCACTCCAAAAACTCCGCTCTTCTGCCGTTCAACCCGTGCTGCTGCCGGGGTCGGTTTTTGCGCTGGCCCGGACGAACTATCCACCGGCGCGCAGGATGATCGAGATCGGTCTCGCCATCGTCATCGCCACTGATTTCAACCCTGGTTCTTCCCCTGTTGCATCGATGCCGATGATACTGTCGCTCGCCTGCCTTCAAATGGGACTTTCGCCTGCCGAAGCATTGACCGCTGCCACCATCAACGCCGCGTGGAGCCTCGATCTCGGCAACAGCGTCGGTTCCCTTGAACCGGGCAAGGAAGCGGACTTCGTGATTCATGAATTCGAGGACTATCGGGAGCTGGCTTACTTCATTGCCGCGCCCTTCCGGCCGCGCGTTTTCATCGCGGGGAACGAAGTCGCGCTCTAACTCTTCTGCCGACTGCCAGCATCGAGACTTTCTAAAATTCGCCAATTGCACCCGCCGGCCGCTCTCAAGCACGTCAAAGTCAGGCCGAAACAAAGCTCGCTTTCGCCTTGCGCCGCTCCACGAGAAAGACCGCGACACCGGTTCCCACAAGAACAACCGTCCCGCCCAAAACCTTCGCTACGGCAAGGGGCTTATTTGGATCGTCACTGGCCGGAAACGCGGAGAGCACGATGGTCAGCGCTGTGCTCGCAAGTCCCACGCTCGCCAGCAGGATCGCAACCGGCCTGCCTCCCAGCACCCGCCGTACCTCGGGTCCCACGGGCCTTCTCTGCATCCTGATCATCGCCCCGAACAAGAACAGGTACGGCAGAAAA
>Ga0182030_10016477_pt1 | contig 14389 bp, 16 predicted proteins | sample 812S3MmetaG_FD_121299 | JGI IMG/M metagenome (GOLD analysis project Ga0182030, IMG submission 121299) | Permafrost microbial communities from Stordalen Mire, Sweden - 812S3M metaG (Illumina Assembly) | ecosystem: Environmental > Terrestrial > Soil > Wetlands > Permafrost | place: Sweden...
ACTCTTCTTTGTGCGCTTCCGCGACGGCGCGCTCTTGTAACTCCGCAACGACGGTCGAATCGGCGAGCGTCGTCGTGTCCCCCAGCATGCGACCTTCCGCAATGTCGCGCAACAAGCGGCGCATGATCTTGCCGCTGCGCGTCTTCGGCAGTTCTTGCGTGAACGTCAGGTACTTCGGGTGAACGAACTTCCCGAGCTTCTCCGCAACGTGCGCGCGTAGCTCGTCGGCAAGTTGCGGCGTGCCGATGGCGTGAGACTTCAGGCTGACGAAGGCCGCGATCGCCTGACCCGTGACGTCGTCGCTCCTGCCCACGACCGCGGCTTCGGCGACGTCCTTGTGATCGACCAGCGCCGATTCAACTTCCGCCGTCGAGATGCGGTGGCCGCTGATGTTCATAACGTCGTCGATGCGGCCCATGAACCAGTAGTCGCCGTCGACGTCGCGATTGCAACCGTCGCCCGCAAGATACTTGTGCGGAAAGCGCGACCAGTACGTTTCTTTGTAGCGCGCATCGTCGCCGTAGATGCCGCGCATCATCGATGGCCACGGCTTCGTCAGCACGATATAGCCGCCGCCGCCGAGCGGCACGCTGTTGCCGGCTTCATCGAGAATGTCGACGCCGATGCCGGGGAACGGTTTCGTCGCGGAGCCGGGCTTAAGCGTCGTGATGCCGGGCAGCGGCGTGATCATGATCGCGCCCGTTTCCGTTTGCCACCAGGTATCCACGACCGGACAACGCCCGCCACCGATGTACTTGTGGTACCACATCCACGCTTCGGGATTGATCGGCTCACCGACGGAACCCAACAAACGCAGCGACGTCATGTCATGCTTCTCGACGAACTCCGTGCCCCACTTCATGAACGTCCGGATCGCAGTCGGCGCGGTATAGAGAATCGTTACTTTATAGCGCTCGACGATCTCCCACAGCCGGTCCTTGTCGGGGAAATCCGGCGTGCCTTCGTACAACACGCTGGTCGCGCCGTTGCACAACGGACCGTAAACGATGTAAGAATGACCCGTTACCCAGCCGATGTCGGCCGCGCACCAGTACACGTCGGTCGCCTCTTTGAGATCGAAGACGAGCTTGTGCGTCGCGGTTACGCCGGTAAGGTAGCCGCCGGTGGTGTGTTTGATGCCCTTGGGTTTGGCCGTCGTTCCCGACGTGTACAGAAGATAGAGTAGATCCTCCGCGTTCATCCGCTCGGGCTCGCACGTCGATGGCTGATCTTTTACGACGTCGTCCCACCAGTGATCGCGCCCGGCAACCATCGTCACCGGATCGCCGACACGCTTCGCAACGATGACGTGCTTGAGTGAGGGCATGCCCTTCGCAACCGCTTCGTCGCAATTCGCTTTGAGCGGGACTTTCTTGCCGCGGCGCCAGCCTTGATCGGCCGTGATCAACGCGACGCATTCCGAATCGTTCACGCGATCGACGATCGCATCCGGCGCGAAGCCGCCGAAGATCACCGAATGCGCTGCGCCGATGCGCGCACAGGCCAGCATAGCGACCGGCAATTCGACGATCATCGGCATGTAGATCGCGACGCGATCGCCCTTTTTCACGCCGAGTTTGCGCAGACCGTTGGCGAAGCGGCACACCAGGTCGAGCAACTCGCCATAGGTGACGGTCCAGCGGTCGCCGGGTTCGCCCTCATAATAGTAGGCGACGCGTGAGGCGAGTCCGTTGCGGACGTGGCGATCGAGCGCGTTTACCGACGCGTTCAGCTCGCCGTCGGCAAACCAGGTCGCGAACGGCTCGTTCCAGACCAGACCCTTCGTAAAGGGCTTCATCCACTCGAGCTTGCGGGCCCAGCCGGTCCACCACGCCTCGGAATCGGCGGCTTCCTCATAGATGCCGGGCTTCGCGTTGGCCTGGGCCGCAAAGGCCGGCGGCGGCGGGAAACGGCGAGCTTCCTTGAGGAGGGCCTCGATGATGGCTTCGGGCTGCGCGGGGGTCGTCATGCCGTCAAGCTTTGTTTCGCCGAGGCGATGCCCTTTCGGTCGCGAAGTCTGACCGCCATGGTACGTTGGTCGGACGGACTCTATGGCGGGCTTATAGCCGGCCTGGTATCGGCGTTGTTCTTCCTATTCGTAGGCGCGGCGATTGTCCATGAGCCGGTCCTCGGCGATTACTTCGTCCGGTTCTCGGTCGGGATCTTCGGCCCGCGGATGGAGAGCTTGCCGCTCGTCGCGCTGCTCTTCGGGCTCTTCCTCCACTTCCTGTCCGCCGCATTCTTCGGAATTTTTTACGCCAATATCGCGTCGCGGTTCAAGCCCAGCTGGACGGCGCCGACCTCGGTGCTGTGCGGAATCTGCTACGGCTTTTTCATGTATTTCATCGCCGAGGACGTGACGGTCCCCATCCTCCATGTGATCAGCACGACCCCGCTCTGGGAGGCGCTCGTCGGGAACATCTTCTTTCACGGCCTGGTTATCTCGGAGTACATCACGATCGCCCATCGGCGGCACCTGGCCGGGTTGGCTTGACCCGTTCCGCCCGGCGTGGTAGCCTGAGCGATGCCTTAGCACTCTCCGGTGCGGGCTGCTAAAACGATGAACGACAGACCCGAACTCGACAAGAGGAAAGCTTTCATCCTGGCCACCGTGGTGTACGAGTACATTAACACGGCGGAGCCGGTCGGGTCCGTGACGCTTACCCAGAAGTACAATCTCGGCGTAAGCTCGGCGACCATCCGCAACGAGATGGCCGAACTCGAATCGCTCGGCTACTTGATGCAGCCGCACACCTCAGCCGGTCGCATCCCCTCCGATCTGGGCTACCGTACGTTCGTCGATCATTTAATGCAGCCGGAGCCGCTCGAAGAGCTGGACGCGCGCCGCATTCGCGACCAGTTCCGCGAGGCCAGCCGCGAACTCGACGAAGTCATCGACCAGGCCACGCACCTGCTCTCCGGGCTATCGCGCAACGTTGCGATCGCCATCGCGCCGTCGCGCGATACGCACGCGTTCAAGCACGTCCAATTGCTCTGGCTCTCGGCTCGCACCAGCTTGATCGTGATCGTTACGTCGATGGGCGTCGCCGCGCAAGAATTAGTCGAGTGGCAGACCGAAGTCGAGGCCGACCAGCTGACGCATCTCTCCAACGCCCTCAACGCCGTGCTCGGCGGTAAGGTCATGGAAGACATCGCGCCGGCGGCGATCGATCGCGTTTGCGATAGCGTCGCGGTCGCCGCCGAAATCCGGCGCGCGCTACAGACAACCTTCCGTAAGGCGCGGCGGACCGATCCTCAGATCTCCGCGGCCGGCGCGCAGAACTTGCTCGACCAGCCGGAATTTCACGACTTGCGTAAGCTACGGTCGATCCTCCGGATTGTCGAAGAACAAAAGGTGCTCTACGATCTCATCGCCGACGACCTCGCAAAGCCGACGACCACCCCGATGGTCCGCATCGGCGCAGAACTCGGTGCCGACGAGATGGCCGAATGCAGCGTCGTCACGATGCCATATCGTTTCGGAGATCGCGGCGTGGGCTTGCTCGCGATCCTGGGACCGCGGCGGATGCCGTACGGTCGCTTGATGTCGTTGGCCGCCGGTACCGCGCAGTCGCTGGGAACGTATCTCGACAACGTAGAAATTCGGTAACCCGTGGCGACCGATTATTACGAAGTTCTCGGCGTGCCGCGGACCTCGCCCGAAGCTGAGATCAAGAAAGCGTACCGCCAACTCGCCCGCAAGTATCATCCCGATGTTGCGACCGATAAGGCTGCCGCCGAGAATCACTTCAAGGAAATCAACGAAGCCTACGAAGTGCTCTCCGACCCGCAGAAGCGCGCGAACTACGATCGCTTCGGACATGCCGGCGATCAGGCCGCGGGTTTCGGCGGATTCGCGGCCGAGGGCTTCGGCGACATCTTCGACATGTTCTTCGGTCAGCAGCGCGCCGGCGGCGGCGCAACCGGAGCGCGCGCCAACGGCCCGCAGCGTGGCAGCGATCTGCGCTACGATGTTGAGATCACGCTCGAAGAAGCGTTTGCCGGCACGCAGCGCGAGATCTCGTTCCGGCACCTCGCTTCGTGCACCACGTGTAAGGGCAGCGGCGCCGAACCCGGCACGCTCGTCGTGCCGTGCGACCGTTGCGGCGCAACCGGCATCGCGCGCCAAGTGCGCCAAACGCCGCTCGGACAATTCGTTACGCAAACCACCTGCGGTAAGTGCCAAGGCGACGGTCAGGTCGTGCAGCAGCCGTGTCACGCATGTCGCGGCCGCGGCCGGATCGACCAAGACAAGACGCTGACCGTGAAGATTCCGGCCGGCGTCGACGACGGCAGCCGGATCCGCTTGAGCGGCAGCGGCGAAGCCGGCATGCGCAACGGTCCCGATGGCGATCTCTACGTCTATCTCTCGGTGCGCAAGCACGACATGTTTAAACGCGATGCACTCAACATTTTTGCCGAGGTCCCGATTGCGTTTCCCACCGCCGCGCTCGGCGGCGAAATTCGCGTGACCGCGCTCGACGGAGAGCATACGCTTCAGGTGCCGGCCGGCACGCAAACCGGCTCGTCGTTCCGGCTGCGCGGCCACGGGATGCCGGCGGTGCGCGGCGGCGTGCGCGGCGACCACCTCGTTACCGTGCGCATCGCGGTTCCGCTGAAGCTCGGCAAACGCGAACGCGAACTGCTCGAAGAGTACGCGCGTGCCAATGCCGACGAAGACGGTGACCGTACGTTCTTCGATCGCGTCAAAGAAGCGTTTAAAGCAGAATAAGGGTGGCCTCGCTGCGCGATCGCTTCTTCGTCGAAGGCGTGCACGTGCTCGGCGAAAGTGTCGCGTTCGCGGCTGACGACGCGCGGAAGATCGCGACGGTACTGCGCGGTCGCACGGGCGATCGTGTGCAAGTCGTGGATTCGGCCGGAACGGCGTTCTCGGCATCGATCGACGTGACCGGCACGACGGTCGTGGCGACGCTCGATGAGCGCATCGATCGCGGCTCCCGCGAATCGACGGTGCGGTTGACCGTGGCGCAAGCGATTCCGAAGGGCCAGAAGATGGATCTCATCGTCGAGAAAGCGACCGAACTCGGGGTTGCGGCGATCGTTCCACTGCGTTCGGATCGCGTCGTCGGCGAGCGCACGGGCGAGCACAAGATCGAGCGTTGGCAGCGGCTCGCAAAGACGGCCGCGCAACAGTGCGGACGCAGCGTCATCCCGACCGTCGCGCCGATTGCCGGCTGGGACGAACTCCTGGCGACGTTCGGCTCGTACGATCGCGTGTATATCCCGTGGGAACTCGCCGACGTGAAGCCGTTGCGCGCAACGTTCGAGACCGATGCGCCGCAGATATCATCGGCGCTGTTCGTCATCGGACCCGAGGGCGGCTTTTCATCAGATGAGGTCGAGCGTGCCGTCGCGGCCGGAGCGATTGCCGTGTCACTTGGTACGCGTATCTTACGAACCGAAACGGTCGCGCTCGTCGTGCTTGCCGCGTTCGCCTACGCGCGCGGAGAAGTCTGAGCGTAACGCCCGATGAACTTCGCTAGCGGCGGGCTGGTCGCGACCACCGCAAAGAGTCGCAGCATCTGTATCGCCAGGATGAGCGGAACGTTGCTGCCGCTACCGAGCGCGATGATGGAGACGGAATCTAACCCGCCGGGCGTCGTCGCGAGATAGGCGGTGAGCGGATCGACGTGCACGAGCAGCACCAGCAATGCGCCCGCCAGCGCGCACATCCCGAGGAGCACTGCGGTCGAGAGCAGCAGCGTGGGCAAAACGCTCGCGACGAACATCAGGATTTCGCGCGTGTACGATAGGCCGATCGTCCACCCGACCGTGAGGTAAGCCACGTCGAGCAGCCACCACGTCACATCGATCGGCAGCAATCCGAAGACGTGGAGCGCCGAGCCACCGACGAGTGGAAAGATAAACTGCGCGCCCGGAACCTTCGAGTAGCGGCCGGCAAACGCCGTAACGACCGCAAACGTCAGCGTCTCAAGAAACGGGATCAACTCGAACGCGCTCGTTCCCGGTGCGGCGGGCGGCGGCGCCGCGCCGTGGACGAGTATGAGGTGCGAAACGAACGATGCGGTCAGCACGACAAACGTGATGCGTAAATATTGCATGAAGGCAACGATGCGCGGATCGGCACCGTGTTCGGCCGAGAGCGCGATCATCGTGACGGCTGCGCCCGGTGAGGAACCCCACGCCGCAGTCGCCGCGGAAATCGGACTATACCGCGCGAGCATCCAGCCCGCCGTGCCCGCCGCTGCGACGGTCGCGAAGACGACGATCAAGATCGGCAGCCACTCGTGCGACACTTCGCCGATGACGGGTAACGTGAACGCCTGCGCGATCGTGACGCCGATGACGCCCTGCGGCGCGGCCAGCGACCAGCGTGGCAAACGCAAGCCGATGCCGAAAAGTGCGGCCACGATCGCCACGATCATCGGTCCGATCAACCACGCCGCCGGAACGTGAACCCACTGCGCAAAAAAGCCGAAGCCTACTGACGCCGCCCCGAGAGCTGCCCATTTCATGTGCTAAGTATAACCGCGTGCTCGTCTATCACGCGCACCCGTGGCGGGGGTTGGATTGCGATCTTTGTCGAAGGATGCGTGCTGATGGCACGAACCTTAGAGACGCTCGATCTTGGCACCCCGGTTTTTTGCGGAGAAGAACGCGTTGGTGAAGTACGCGGTCTATATGCCGAAGGTACCGCGCGTGCCGTCGAATGGGTCGTGGTCGATTGGGTATCCCGCGGCGAAGTCGCCGTCCCGGCGATTGATATTGGTAGCATCGACGACCATGGCGTGACGTTGATTCAGCAGAATCCGCGCGACTACGACGGCTTGCCCGCGTTCAACGAAGAGCGCTTTCCAACGGTTCGCAAGCTGGCATGACGACCATCGCCTCGACGTCGATCCCGGCAGCGAACGCACTCAAGTTCTCGATCGTCGTTCCCACCTACAACGAAGCCGGCGGCATCGAACGGCTGATCGTTTCCCTGACCGAGGTCTTCATCGCGCACCGGCTCGATGGCGAGATCATCGTCGTCGACGACAACTCGCCCGACGGTACCGGCGCCATCGTCGACGGAATGGCGGCGAAGTATCCGGTCCGCTGTTTGCATCGGCCCGGCAAGATGGGCTTGTCGTCGGGCGTCATCGACGGCTGGAAATTCGCGCGGCCCGATTCGGACGCCGTCGGTGCGATGGATGCGGACTTCTCACACGACGTCAACGCGTTGCCGGCAATGGTAGCCGCGCTCGCGAGCGGCGAGTATGGTCTCGCAATCGGCTCGCGCTACGTTCCCGGCGGCGGGATCGAGAACTGGCCGCTGCATCGCAAGATCACCTCGCTCGTGGCGATCGCGCTAGCGAAACCGTTAACGCCGGTGCGCGATATCACGTCGGGCTTTTTTCTCGTTCGCCGGCGCGCGCTCGAAGGCGTCGAACTCGATCCGATCGGGTTCAAGATCGGGCTCGAAGTGATCGCCAAAGCGCACTACGGCCGCGCGCTCGAAGTGCCGTACGTCTTTACCGACCGTATCGCCGGCACGTCGAAGCTCAATCAAAGCGAGATTTTCAACTACCTTCGCCAACTCGGACGCATCTATCGCGGCCGGCTGTTCGGACGCCCGTGATTCCCGAGTGGCTGCGGATTCGGCGCGGGCCGCAGCACGCGCTCGAAGATGCGGCCCAATGGACGAAGTGTCCGAAGTGCTCGACGATGTTGTATCGTCCCGACCTCGCGAAAAATCTGTTTGTGTGCACGACGTGTAAACATCACTTTCGCATGCACGCGTTCGATCGCATCGCGATGCTCGTCGATGCGGACTTCGTCGAGATCGGCGGCGAGGTCGTTCCGGGCGATCCGCTCGGTTGGACCGATAAGACGTCGTATCCGCAAAAGCTCGAACGCGATCGCGAGAAGTCGAAGCTGACCGAAGGCGTCGTGTGCGGCTTCGCGTCGATTGGCGAGCTGCCGGTGGCGCTCGGCGTAATGGACTTCAACTTTCGCGGCGGCACGATGGGAACGGTCGTCGGCGAACGGCTGGCACGGTTGTTCGAAGGCGCGCGCGAGCGCAAGTTGCCCGTCGTCGTGTGCACGGCGTCCGGGGGCGCGCGCATGGAAGAAGGTATGCTGGCGCTGATGCAGATGGCGAAAACGACCGTTGCCCTACAGCGTTTTCGCGACGACGGCGGCTACGCGATCACCGTGCTCACCGATCCGACAACCGGCGGCGTATCTGCATCGTTTGCGTTTCAATCCGACGTCATCGTTTCCGAAGCGCGCGCGTCGATCGGTTTCGCCGGACGGCGGGTGATCGAGCAGACGATCCGTCAAAAACTGCCCGACAATTTTCAAACTGCGGAGTTCTTGCTCGAACACGGCGCGATCGACATGGTCGTCGAGCGCGGCGGCTTGCGCGAATTGCTGATGCGCTTGCTCGATTACGGCGTCGGCTCCCGGCAGCCGGTTCCGTCCGCGCCGGCCAATGGTCGCGCATCCGCGCCGGCGCCGACGTCATGAACGCGATCGTCGAACGCGAAAAGGGTTTGCTCGAACTCGAGGGCCGCATCGCCGACCTCAAAACGTATTCCGCGAATCAGCCGGTCGATCTTACCGCCGAGATCCGCGCCCTCGAGGAGAAGTACGCCGAGATCCAACTCGAGATTTTCGGACATCTCACGCCGTGGCAGCGCGTTAACATGGCGCGTCATCCGAAGAGGCCGCTCGGTTCGGCCTACATTGCTGCGCTCGACCAATTCGATGAGCTGCACGGCGACCGCCACTTCGGCGACGATCCCGCAATCATCGGCGGATTCGCGAAATTGCGCGGACGCCGCATCGTCGCGATCGCGCAAGACAAAGGCGCCGACACGAAGGAGAAGGTCCACCGTAACTTCGGCATGCCGCGGCCCGAGGGCTACCGCAAGGTGCAGCGGCTCGTTCGGCTGGCGGGTCATCTGGGTCTACCGATCGTGACGTTCGTCGACACGTCGGGAGCTGATCCGGGCATCGTTTCGGAAGAGCGAGCGCAGTCCGAAGCGATCGCGCAATCCATCGCCGCCTTCGCCGAAGCACCGGTCCCGATCGTGGCGACAGTGATCGGCGAGGGGGGTAGCGGCGGGGCGTTGGCGCTGGCTTTGGCCGATCACGTCACGATGCTGGAGCATTCGGTCTACTCGGTGGCATCGCCCGAAGGCTGCGCGGCGATTCTCTGGGGCGACGCCGGAAAGGCCGAAGAGGCGGCGTCGCGTCTGCGGCTGACCAGCGACGATCTGCTGAGCTTCGGCATCGTCGACCAGATCGTGCCGGAACCCCTAGGTGGTGCACACCGCGACTCTCGTGGTACCATTGATTCCGTCTTGTCTGCAATCGACGGCGCCTTGGCGCGCCTAGTGAGCGTCCCGTCCGGCGAGTTACGTGCACGCCGGTATGATAAATTTCGCCGAATCGGCTCGCCGGCGTGAGATCGCCGCTGCTGCGCTCCTTGGCAAGGATGGGCGTCGTCGGCATCGTCGGAACCTTTGCCGTTCTCATCGGAGTACAGTACGCGCGCATTATCGAGCGCAATATCGCCTACGTCCAGCAAGTTCACGACGTCGAGAGCGACGTCAGCGCCCTCGAAGCGAAGCGCGACGAACAGCTGCGTCAGATCGTGCGCTTGAGCGACCCGCAGGGTGCGATCCCGGAGATTCACGACCGGTTACATCTCGTGGGCGACCACGAAGCGATCATCTACCTTAAGCGGCACGACACCGGCACGAGCGATCCGTGACGGAACGGGTCCGCGGCAACGTCATCAATGTCCACGCCCTTGGCGCCGCGGTGCGGCTCGAGGATGGGCGGCTGGTCTCGGTCCCACTCGGCGACGTCAACAAGAACCGCGCCAGCTATACCCGCGCCCTCGGTCAGAAGACGACCCTGCCCTTTGACCTCGACGGACGTTCGGTACGCTTGGCTACGACCCGGGTCGATGAGCCAATCATCCCCACGTCCAGTTCGACAATTGTCGAAGACCCGGGCTTTGAAGCGCAAATTGCGGCCTATCTCAAGCAGACCGAATCGTGGGCGCCGGCTGAGGGACCACCACCACTGGAGCGCCATTTGTTCCGAAAACGCACGCGAGCCAAGCATTTCCGAGGCGACTCGGCGCCGTAGAGCGAAAGTAGCTTAGGGTGAACACCTCTCGCGTCGACGCCGTTAAAGTACCCGGATGCTTCGTCCGCATCGAAGGCGCATACGCCACCCTGCGTGCCGCCGAACAACGCGTCGCCGATTTCATCCTAAAGCACCCCGACGAGCTGATTTATCTGACGGTTACCGAGCTCGCCGAGCGCACGAATACGAGCGAGTCCACGGTCGTGCGTTTGTGCCAGAAGATCGGCTACAAAGGCTACCAAGAATTCAAGATCGTGCTCGCGCGCGACCTGGTCGAGCCGACTGCGGACATTTATGCCGAAGTCGAACCGGGCGACGACCTCAAGACGATCAAGAACAAAGTCTTCCAAGCCAACGCTCAAGCGCTGCGCGATACGATCGAAGTCCTCGATGACGCCGATCTGGAACGCGCCGTCGCGGCCTTGGCCAACGCGCGCCGGGTCGATATCTACGGCGTCGGTGGCAGCGACCCGCTGGCGATCGACGCATACCATAAGTTCCTCAAATTGGGCATGGTAGCCGTGGCGCTCTCCGACGGCGACATGATGGCGATGTCTTCAGCGCTGCTCGGCAAGGGCGACGTTGCACTCGGCATCTCGCATACCGGCGCAAGCCGGGACGTGACCGATGCGCTCGATCGGGCCAGGTCGAATGGCGCGACGACGATCTGCATCACGCATCGGTCGACCTCGCCGATCACCAAGGTGTCGGATATCCGGCTCTACACCGCGGCGAAGCAGACCGCGTTTCGCAGTAGCGCCAGTTCGAGCCGCATCGCTCAGCTGACGATCATCGATACGCTCTACGTCGGCATCGCGCTTCGCGCCCACGATCACTCGCTCGAAACGATCGGCAAAACCCGCGAGGCGACCGAAGCTAAGCGCTACTAGGATTCACCAGCGGGTGAATCCACGCGCTCGGGCGCTCATCTCGATCGGGACGAACTCGACCCGTCTGCTCGTCCTCGATGGGGAAACGACGCTCGCGGCGGAATCGCGTGGAACGCGGCTCGGCGCCGGCTTGCAACACACGGGCCGGCTCGATCCCGGCGCGCGCGAGCGAACGCTGGCGGCGATCGGCGACTACATCAAAATTGCGCGCGATTATGGTGCGCACGTCGCGTGCATTGCCACGAGCGCGATGCGTCGCGCGGCCGACGGCGCCGACTTTACCGCGGCCGTTCGAACGCTGACCGGAGTCGAGCCGCGCGTTCTCTCGGGCGATGAAGAAGCGACGTTCTCATTTCTCGGCGCAACGCACGCGCTCGCCGGGGACGAACCGATCGCCGTCCTCGACGTCGGCGGCGGGAGCACCGAACTCGCGATCGACGTTCCGGGCGAAGCGCGCCGGCGAGCGGCGGTCGCCTACACGTGCTCGGTCGAGGTCGGCGCGGTGCGGCTAGCCGAACGGCACCCGGCGTTACTTGGCAGTGTGGCGCTGGCACCGGCCGAACGCGCACAAGTGCTCGCCGCGGCGCGGGCCGACGCGGCCGTCATTCTCGCGCCATTCGCACAAGCGCCGCCTCCGGCGCGGCTGGTCGTGGTCGGCGGATCGGCCTTTACGGCGGCGGCTATGGTTGCCGCGGCTCCGTTACGCGATGGCGTGACGATGAACGCTGAGCAACGCGCCGCGTTGCTGGACGCGTTGTTGTCTCGCAACCTCGACGAACGCAAGGCGCTTCCGTTCATCCGGCCGCAACGCGCCGACATCTTGCCGGCCGGGATCGTGATCATCGACGAGGCTTGCCGGATCCTCGGCGTGCCCGATGTCACGGTGAGCGTTGAGGACTTGCTCGCCGGTTATCTCGCCTCGCGCGACTACGCCGAACGCGCCGTACCGGCCATGATGTGAAGAACCCCGGGTGACGAGCACTCGGGGTTCTCCGGAACGTCCGGCGCGCTGGGCCCACACCCGGCCGGACGGTTGCGATACGTTCGGTACTACACGGCCGTGATGCCGGGATCCCAGAACATGTTGGCAAACGCTTCAGTGAGGTCCGCATCGAATTGCGTACCGGCGCAGTGTTCCAATTCGGCAATCGCTTCATGGGGCAACCGCATCGCGCAGTATGGCCGCGGAACGGTCATCGCGCAGAAGGCGTCGGCAATGGCAATGACTTGACTTTCGACCGGGATCTCGTGTCCTTCGAGGCCGTGCGGATAACCGAGCCCGTCGATGCGTTCGTGGTGCGCGATCACAAACGGAACAAGATACTTTAGCCGCGGGAGACCGGCGAGCGTGCTGCTTCCGTAGACCGGATTCAAACGCAACTCGGTCCATTCGGCCTTCGTCGGCTGGCCGGGCTTGAGCAGGACGCTGCGCGAGATCGCGAGCTTGCCGATATCGTGCACGCGGCCGCCGAGCAGGCAGTTTCCAACCGTCGCCGGCGGTAATCCCGCATAATTTGCGAGCAACATCGCCATCGTGCCGACGGCTTCGAGGTGCTCGGCCGTTTCACGATCGAAGCCGGCCATAACGCGAATGAGGACGTCGACTTGCTCGATGTCCTCATTCGCTAGAGTTGCTTGAACGTCTTCGAGAATTCGTGGTGCACTGCGAATGACGGCGGTGCCGGCCTTGAGGCCGGCGGCACGTAACGCGCGGGATGGGTTCACGGGCATTGGAAATTCAGGCCGATCGATTTGTTCGCTGGCGAACGCGTAAGAGGTGCAGAGTGGCGGCCACGACATCGGGATCGAATCGCGTACCCGCGGCTAACGAGAGTTCGTGGCAGGCGTCATAGGGAAGAACGGCTGCGCGTTCCGGTGATTCGGTCACGAGGTCAACGAAGGCGGCCGCGACGCTGATGATGCGCGAGGAGAGCGGGATCTCCGCACCCTGCAGACCGTCGGGATAACCCTTACCGTCGAAGCGTTCGCGATGCGAGCGTACAATCGGCGCGAGATGCGCCAACGACGGCACGCTGCGGATGAACGCTTCCCCGACGACCGGCTGGCGCTCGAAGCTATCCGTCGCACAGGCCGTTCCGGGCAGCGTGAGCGAGCCAATATCGTGAAGCCGGCCGGCAAGTTCGGCGTCGTGTATCGTCGACGCGGACTGATGCATGGTCGAGCCGATGCGGGCGGCGAGATTGCCGACGGCGTCGAGGCGTTCGGCCATTCCTCTGTCGAGGAGGGCGACAATTTTGACGTACCCGTCAACCGTTTCGCGGAGGACGGCGGGGGAGATGACGTCGCGTGCCTTACGTTCACGAATTTCGGATACGACCGTTCCGATCACCGAGCGAGCACTCGCTATGTTCGAGATCAGTCGCGTGTCGCGAACCGCATAGGCTTCCGAAAGGGCGGCGTCGCAAGCGGCGCCGATGACGTCATCGAGTTGCTCCAGCGTCGGAGCATGCGCGATGGCGCGAACGGCGCTAGCGATGTCGTGCGGCTTTCCTGACGCAATCGCCGGCGCTAAATGCTGGGCGCAGCTCTTGATGGCCAGCGTCACCCAAGCAGTGTCGCCGAAGGCTCGCTGCGGAATGCGTGCGAGAACCTTGTCCCCGTCACGGCGCCGCACATAAGTAGCGAACTGATTCGATGCTATCATTGTCGTTGGCGGTAAAACGTCGTGGAGTTTAGCCGAACGGCGGGAGCATGTCGGTCGGGATCAGGGCGATCAAATGCGAAACTTGGGCGGCAACTTGGGCAACGATGTGGGCGGCGGCAGCGATCATTTGAGTCGTCCCTTCATGAACGAGTTGTTGATGAAAGAATGGTACGACCTGAGCCTAACCGCCGAAATAGTTAAACTTAGCTACGCGTCCGATCGAGCCATCCACGTTGCCGCGCGTAGGCCAGGGCCTCGGCACGGCCGGAACAGCCAAGTTTCTTGATGGCGCTTTGGATCTGGTTTTGAACGGTAAATCTCGATTTGCCAAGCGCCTTGGCGACGTCGGCCGCTCGACCGCCATAGCGATCGAACTCACGCAGGGTCTCCAGCTCAGCGGCGCTGAGTTCCACATCGTTTGCGTCGCGGTCGACGAGGCGCCGAAGCAGTTCTGCATAGGCGCCAAAACTCGCGTCGGCCAGCGTCGAGCAGAGTTGGTCGATAGCGCTGCGGTTTGGTAACGGATGCGGTAGGTTAGCGAGCGTCCGAAAGACATCGACTAGGCGCTGATCGCGTTGCGCCAGCTCGGTCATATCGAACTCGAAGGCTTTGCGAGCTTGGGCGGGTCGATCGAGCGCCCAGTATGCGATGCCCCGGTACGCGTAAGCGTATGCCATCTCCATGCGGCCACCATAATCATTGGGAG
>Ga0182030_10016479_pt1 | contig 14388 bp, 12 predicted proteins | sample 812S3MmetaG_FD_121299 | JGI IMG/M metagenome (GOLD analysis project Ga0182030, IMG submission 121299) | Permafrost microbial communities from Stordalen Mire, Sweden - 812S3M metaG (Illumina Assembly) | ecosystem: Environmental > Terrestrial > Soil > Wetlands > Permafrost | place: Sweden...
ACCTGCGAAGTGGCCCCGCACCACTTCCTGCTCACCGACGAGCACGTAGGCCTCTACAACACCCACGCCAAGATGTGCCCGCCCCTCCGCTCCGCTGCCGACCGAGACGCCATGATCGAGGGCATTCTCGACGGCGTAGTGGACGCCATCGCCACCGACCATGCGCCCCATGCCGTGCACGAGAAGGAAGTCGAGTTTGAGTATGCGCCCAACGGCATCACCGGCCTCGAAACCGGCCTGGGCCTGAGCCTGCGCTGGCTGCACAATCAGGCCAAGCTGCCGCTCGGTCGCGTGCTCAGCCTGCTGAGCGCCCAGCCGGCCGCGCTGCTCAACTTGAAAGGCCGCGGCTCGCTGGCTGTAGGCAGCTTCGCCGACGTCGTCGTCTTCGACCCCAAAGCCGAGTGGGTCTATCACGCACGCGAAGGCAAGTCCAAGAGCCGCAACACCCCCTTTGACGGCTGGACCATGCAGGGCAAGGTCCGCTGGACGATCAGCGAAGGCCGCATCGCCTACGACAGCAAGGAAGCCTAAAACAACCATTGCTGAGATTTTGCCCGTTCGAGCGTAGATTCAAAGCTGCGGGAAATATTTGAGGGGCCTAGAAAGCTCTTGCCGCCGCATCGCCGCGGAGCTAAGCTTGGCCCAAAGCGCAAACCACGCGACTCCTCCCCGCGGACGCACGCCTCATCGCGCCGCGAATTCTTCCTCTGCGGGCATCTGCCCATTGAAAGGATTTTGCCTTGGCCACTCTCCCATTTCCCTGCAACGCCACGCCGCTGACTACAGGCGGCGTCCAGAACGCGATCGACACGCTGGGCATTGACGCGCCCACGCTCTGGGCCATGCTCACGGTGGAAACGCTGGGCTGCGGCTACCTCGCCAGCAGGCGGCCCCAGATCCTCTTTGAGCGCCACATCTTCTCGAAGCTCACCGGCGGCGAATGGGACGCGACGGCCCCCGACGTGAGCAATCCCGTGCCGGGCGGCTACGGCGCCGCCGGCGACTTCCAGTACACGCGCCTGGCAAAGGCCTACCAGCTCAACCAGAACGATCCCAACGAGCCGGCCGACCCCGGCGCACCCAGCCCCACGCGCACCGCGGCCCTGGCCAGCACCTCCTGGGGGCTCGGGCAGGTGCTGGGCACCAATGCCGCAGCGGTAGGGTTTGGTTCCATCCAAGAGATGGTGGCGCCCATGAGCGACTCGGAAGACGGCCAGCTCGCCGCAGTCGTAAACTTCATCCTCGCCAACAACCTTGAGAACGCGCTGCAACAGCAGGATTGGTCCACCTACGCGCACGGCTACAACGGCCCCAACTTCGCCAAAAACCAGTACGACACGCGCATGATGCAGGCCTACTCGCTCTACCAGGACGGCAGCAAGCTCCCGGATATGACCATCCGCGCCGGCCAGGTTCTACTGCTGCTGCTCGGGTTTGACCCCAGTGGGGTCGACGGCCAACTGGGTCCGCACACGCTCGTCGCGCTGCATAACTTCCAGAGCCAGAACGGCATTCCCTTGTCATTGGGAATCGACGCGAATGTGCTGGCTACCCTGAACGCCGCCCTGCCCGCAGCACCCAACCTGCAGCTGCAATAGAGCGTCAGCTCTCAGCCCTTGCGGCGGTAGAGAATCTGGAACTCGTAGCCGGCGTTGGCGGGAAACAGCGCCGCCACGTGGCGCAGCCGCTCGGCCAGGGCCGGGGCAGCCAGCAGCGGGTACTCGCGCTCGCGCAAATCGTGATAATCGAAATCCACCGCCAGCGAAAGCATGTAAACCGCCAGAGCGTCAGAGAATGCCGACTCGTAAAAGCTGCTGCGGGAGCGCTCGTCGATAATTCTTGACTTTCCTTCAGCCCCGCCGGAGACGCTGTCCTGCGCCCGCCGCCGCGTCTCCCAGGCGTCCTGGCTGGTCTCGCCGCGCACCTGCGCCTCAGCCTGCGACCATGCCAGCGCGGAGAAGCTCTCCGGCACCCCTGCCGCATCCACAAAGTTGTGGGCCACGTTGATCAGGAACTCGAACGCCAGGCCGAAGCGGTCTTCCACCAAACGCGTCGAAAGAAAAACGGCTTCCGTCTCGCCAAAGGTGGCGTTGCGGTGGCAGATGGCCCGGTCGCCCAGGTCCACCGTGTAAGAGGGCGCGATCAGCACCTCGCCGGTATCGGCAATGGCCAGCGGCACAAAGTAGTACGCGCGGTCTTTCAGCGCAGCGGACAGGCTTGCCGGCACCACGCCCACCAGGCGCTCCAGGTCCGTCTCTGAAATGCGCGTCTCGCCCCACGCCGCATAATGAATACCATTGGCGGCCTGCGTTACCGGTGCCAGCGTGGCCACCTTCTCCGCATGCCAAAGCTCGATTTGTGCGCTCGTAGACACTGAACTTGTATTCTAGACGACGAGGGCCATCGGGATGACCGAATTTGTTGGTACGCGCCGGCCAGTCGGCGGCACGGTTCTGGGATTTCCGCTGGAGGGCTTCGGCCTGTTCACCAGCCTGCTGCTCAGCTTTGCCGCGGCATTCTTTACGTTCTTTGCGTCCACCTGCATCGCCATCTTTTCCCTTCTGGGATGGAACGTCTTCGGCCACCACACCGTCAACTACGCCGACAGCTATCTCTACATCGGCTTTCCCGCCGGGGTGATTGTGCTGGTGCTGGCGCTGCCCATCTTTGGCACCCTTTGGGTCCGGGCAAAGCTGCGCAAGTAGCGAGTTTGCTCGCGGGAGAGCATGTTGGCTAAGCAATTAGTGACGGTTTGCCGGTCAACCGCCCGGAAACCTAATCTGTCTCCCAGAAGCTAGATTCGCGCCTCGGCGATGGGTTGTGACTTGAGTGGAACCGAAGGCCAAGTGGTGCGGGTCCCTACGAAGGTTCAGAACTTGATACTTGATGAATCATCCAAGTTGCACTCCAGTCCGCAACCTGAAAGCTCCATCAAGTATTTGATTCCACTTGAAAATCTGTGCTAACCGGGCTTGGGATACCGGGCGTCAAATAGTCAGCACAAGCTCAGAATCGCCGGACAGCATTCGATGCGTCACCGCCTTGAGGCCATGGGCGATGGTAAGATTTCCTGCTTGGGGAGCATACCCTATGTCTCGCAAGTTGACTTGCTGCATCGCCCTCCTTGCCCTTCCATGTCTTACCCTGCCGCTGCCGGCACAAACTGCGACGCCGGACGCGAACCCGTCCTCGGCGCCCCTGCGGATCGAAAGCCGGGCTGTCCTGGTGGACGTGGTGGTGACCGACAAAAGCGGGAAGCCAATAACCGAGCTGAAGCAGGGCGCATTTGCGCTCACGGAGCAAGGCAAACCGCAGACCATCAGCTTTTTTGAAGAGCATAACGGGGCGTCCGCGGCGCCCCAAGAGATTCCGAAGCTTCCGCCTGACGTATTCAGCAACTTCTCTCCCTATGCGCAGCCGGCGGCGGTGAACGTGTTGCTGCTGGACTCCTTGAATACGCGGCTTGAGAGCCAGACCGTCGTTCACCAGCAGGCCATGAAGTTTCTCAAGGATCTAAAGCCGGGATCGCGGATGGCAATATTCACCATGGGTAAGGGGCTCCATTTCATCCAGGGATTTACCGACGACCCTGCGCTCTTGTTCGCGGCGTTGGCGAACAAGAAGAACAATGAAGTGCAATCCTCAGACATGCTGAAGGGGCAGGAAGAGACCAACGCCCAGGCCAACCTGATCGGGATGATGAGCGCTCCCGCCGGTTCACAAGCGGCCACGTCGGCTGACCCCGCCATGATTGAAGCACTGAAAGAGTTTATCCAGGAAAACGACACTGCGCAGGAAACAGACCGCGCCCTTCTGACCATGGTGAATCTGCAACGTCTGGCCACGTTTCTGAATGGATTTCCGGGACGCAAGAATGTGATCTGGTTTTCAGAATCGCCGGCGGTAGCCCGGCGCGTGGATCAACAGATGGAACAGGAATGGCAGAAGACGCAGACTATGCTGGCGGCCGCGCGGGTGGCCCTCTACCCGGTGGATGCGCGGGGAGTGGCGACTGTCGGCCTCTACCAGGCGGACAGCCAGTTGCCTTCTTCGCTCTCGGCGCCTTCGCAGATCCTTGGCAACCCTGCCACGGTCACGGCTCCCACCCCGGGCGGGAGTTCACCGTCGAGTGAGGATTCAAAGACCTCTGCCGGGGGCGCGGGGGCGACGGCTGGCATGAGCCCTGGCTCGAGTGGGTTTTCAACCAGCGGCGCGCTATCGACGATGGTGCAGGATCAAGCCGGGGAGCGGGACGCCGAGCAATCGATGATGAAGGAGATTGCTCAAGACACCGGCGGCAGAGCATTTATGAATACGAATGGGCTTTCCCAGGTGATGGCCAGGATCGCGACCGACAGCGCCGATTTTTACACCCTCTCATACACCCCGACGGATGCGAAGATGGACGGCACATTTCGCAAGATTGACCTGAAGGTTGCGGGCGGAAACTTCAATGTGTCGTATCGGCGCGGCTATTTTGCGCGCGACACAGGATTGCCGGGGGGCGAGTTGGTGTTACGCGCGCAGGCGATCAATAAACTGGCGGCCCAGAACCCCGGAGCGGTAGATCCGCTGCTGCCGTTCATGGACCTGGGGATGCCGCAGAGCGAGCAGATTCTGTACACGGCCAAAATACAGCCTGTGGCCGCCCACTCGGACACAGGAGACGCGGAAAAAACTCCGAAAACGAGCGCCGGACTACGCTACACGGTGGACTTCTCCGTCGATCTGAAGGACCTGGATCTGAAACTCGACTCCGACGGTCTGCACAAGGGCATGCTGAATGTGTCCCTCCTCGCCTATGACAAATATGGAAAAGTCGCGAGCCGCAAGGAAAACCTGGTGGCGTTGAACGTCAAGCCGGATGCGTATGCGGTTTACCAGCAGAAGGGCGTTCAGTTGCATACGGAAATTGAAGTGCCCAAGGGGCAGTATTGGCTGCGCACGGGCGTGTATGACCAGGGATCGCGCAAAGTGGGGACGATGGAGATTGCTCTGGATTCCGTTGTTCCGTTGCCGGCTTCGATTCCACTTGCTTTAGTTCCGTTGCCGGCTTCGACGAAGGATGCCGCAATCCTGCCTGCGCGGCCGGCCGACAAGGTCACGGTGGAGCAACTGGAGCATACGCTGGCCGCGGTAAACGGAAAGAAGGACCAGGACGTGGCGAAACGACTCGGCGGAATGGATCTGAGAGAGCGTCTCAGCTCCGGGAAGCTTCAAGAGATCGAGGCCGGGTTGCCGGGGGAAAAATCCCGAATGGCGCTGCTGGTGATGGCGGATGCCTCAGCCTTTCTCGGGCTTCCAGCGGCGGAGATTCCCGCAACTGCTCCGCCGGATGTCGACACCCAGAGACTGATCCTCAAGAAGGCCGCGGAAAATGTCATAGCCTCCGCCCAGAAATTCCCGGACTTCTTTGCTCGACAGACGACCAACCGCTTTCACGATCTGAAGTTGGTGTCTTTTTCTTCCGATGCTGAGCCAGTCATCCTCGAGCGTCAGCCCTTTCAACCTTTGGACAGCTTCACGAGTGCCGTCTATTACCGGAACGGCCAGGAAGTAGAAGAAACAACTGAAAAGCCCCATCAAGGCAAAGCCATACCCGACAAATCCGTACCCAAGGACGGGCTGGTGAACTGGGGAGTCTTCGGCCCGCTGCAACGCATTGTGATGTTGGATATTTACAAGGGGAAGATTGGGTGGGGGCATTGGGAGCAGCGCGCCACCGGCCCGGTTGCAGTCTTTCGCTATTCCATTCCGAAAGACAAGTCCGATTACGTTGTCAAGTACTGTTGTTTCGGATTCGCAAATGGTCAACAGCGTGAAACTCAATCCGTGCCGGCTTTTCACGGAGAGATCGCCATTGATGCTGAAACCGGGGCTGTTTACCGCGTAGTCATCCTGACCGATTTGTCGCCCCGGGATCCCGTCTTTCAAGCCGATGTCATGGTTGAATACGACCCGGTGGAGATCGGCGGAAAGGTGTATATCTGTCCCAGCAAGAGCGTTTCCATCACCACCGCAGTCGCTCCGCAGTTTCGTCAGGTTTGTCCGGGTGGAGTCGGTGTGATGACCACAGACTGTACCTTGCCGGATCCGTCCAAGCCGAAGGATACGGCGATCAACGATACGGTGTACGACTCGTATCATGTATTTCGCTCTGAGGTCCGGATCGTGCCGGAGGGAGACGCAGGCCAAGGGGATAACACTCCTACCGGCACTCCTGCTCCAGTGCCGTCAGGGCCTCCAAGGCCATGACCTTCCGTTACAAGCAGCCCCTCCCCCGGAAAAATTTGGATGCTTCTCTATGGAGTGGACGGATAGCCGCTTAACCAAAGCCAGCTCCCAATTGCGGACCATGGTGCTCAGAGAGTCGCTAAGGGGGGCTTTTCCCGAGTTCCCGTTGTATTGTAGGCAAACCGTCAGTAACGGCTTGGTGAACAGCCCGCTGACGAAGCTTTGTTGAAATTCGCAGTTGAGTTGGGATTTCGGTAGCTGGCCCCCCTAAGGTCTTGGATTTTAAGATGCGGACGGCGAAATGTGTGCCTCAGGGGCTAAAGCCCAGCCTTATTTTTTACCCTTTTTGGCACGGCTGAAGCCGTGCCCTTTCAAAGCCGCGAATGGTTTGCCGCACGCGAAAAAGGCGGTCACCCTGGGAAGGGATGACCGCCTCTTTTGCTTTCCGATGCAATTGATTGAATTCTGACGAGTGCGTTACACGCCCGCAGGCTTGGGATTGGCCTTGTCGTACTTGGCCAGCTTGATCTTCTTGGCCAGGCCGATCTTCGAGAGCAGCCAGATGCCGTAGTAGTTGGGGTCGACTTCATACCAGGTCTGCCCATGCTTGGCAGAGACGGGATGCGCGTGGTGGTTGTTGTGCCAGCCTTCGCCGCCGCTTACCAGGGCCACCCACCAGTTGTTGCGCGAGTCGTCGCGGGTTTCAAACCGCCGAGTGCCCCAAAGGTGCGTCGCGGAGTTCACAAACCAGGTTGCGTGCAGGCCCAGCGTAACGCGCATGAACGCGCCCCACAGAAGCATGCCGATCGCGCAGTTCAATCCGCCAAAGGCCCAGCCCAGCCCGACGAGCAGCACACCGCTGGCCACCAGAGGAATCCAGTGCCACTTGCTGAGCCAGACCATGAAGCGGTCCTTGGCCAGGTCGGGCGTATAGCGGCCCAGCACTTCGGTCTGCATGTGCAGGGTGTTGCCCCAGAGGATCCACCCGGTGTGCGCCCACCAGCCGCCTTCGCGCGGGGTGTGCGGATCGCCGTCCTGGTCACTGTGCTGGTGATGCACACGATGCGTGGCCACCCAGAAGATCGGTCCGCCTTCGAGAGCGAGCGTGGCGCAGACGGCCATACAGTATTCCAGCCACTTGGGAACCTGGTAGCCGCGATGCGTCAGCAGCCGGTGATAGCACATGCCGATGCCGACATTGATGGCCACCACATAGAGCACCAGCATCACCACCAGCCGCTCCCAGGTAAAGAAGAACAATGCGCCGATCGCTCCCAGGTGGAAAGCAATAATCACGCCCAGGGTGAGCCAGTTGACGCCCGCCCCAACTGACGCGGCGCGACCCATGCGCACCTCTTGGCGCGCGGGAACCGTGTGTGCCGGAGCGGACGAAGACGGAGATTCCGCAACATCGGGAACCGGGAAGGTAAGACCTTCAGGGGTGACGGCGGGCGTGACAGGGGAGGTTAACACAGAAGCCATTCGATGGGACATCCTCAGTGAGTGGCAACCTGCCCACTCTAGCCTCATTGTATAGGAAGTAGTACATGGTCAAACGGGACCGTACCCCTGTTGTTCTCCAAAGAATAATAATCCGGGAAATAATGTGCATTATTGAACAACTTCCAGGTTCTATTCGGGATGCAGCTGCGGCCGCCGGCGCGAACTGTCCCGGAAAAGCACATCGGCGGCACTTCTTCCTCGCCGTCCTTGCGCTCGCGTATGCGAATTAGGTCTTTTGTTGGATGATTACTCGGTTCGTTTAGGCTGTGAGACAGATGCCGCGGAAACTCTGCATGCAGGTTGAAGAAAACGGACTGCAGAAGACGAAATGCCAGTACGTGCCTTTGCAGGGGCTAAAGCCCGACGTCGCTTATGACTGGCTTCTGTCGGCATGAATGAAGTCATGCCCTGATACAGAGCAACGGCGAGTTGACCGCTCTTGCGGGCTGCCTGAGCTACCTGGAAATTCATTTTTTATTCTTCCATTCCCTACTCGCTGGCCATGCTGAACTGGCCGCTGCCGGTGACGAATAGCTGCTCTGCCTGGCCGCGCAGCACCCGGTAGAGCGCGAACTGCCGCTGCGTGGCGCCGCGCAGCTCAAACAGCAGCTCGCCGCGATTGTCGGCCATCGCATCCACCGCGTCCACCAGGCGCATGCGCGGCTTGAAGTCCAGATGCGCCGCATCGGTGACGTTCTTTGAAAGCACCAGCACGTTGCCGTAGAGGTCGGGCTGGGCGATGAGCGTGACGAACTTCTGCTGTGTCGCGGGGCCGGCGGTATGCGCGCTCAACACCAGTGTTGCGCCCGAGCCATAGGCCAGCTCGAAGACGCGGAACTGCTCGTCCACAAGCGGCGCCGGCTCTGGAGGCGGGGCGGGTTTGGCTGGCTTTCTGGCGCCGGCAGCTGTCCGCCTGGCGGTTTTTGGGGCCGGCACCGGGGCATTCAGGCCCAGCGCATCGCGGGCCGTGTCTTCCAGCGACGCCTTCATCTTCGCCTCGTCGCCGGGATTGGCCCAGGTGTAGTCCCACGGATGTACGGGGCGAGTCTGTGCGTCGGAAACGGCCACTGTCTGCTCCAGGTCCGGCGGCACGCCCATCAGGCTGGGCGCCACCTCAATCTCCGGGCCACTGGACTTGCCCCGCATCAGCCGTGGCCGGTCGGGATCCGTGTCGCCGGGAACGGAGTCGACGCTGGCCTCGTCGGCTGCCGGCTTGGGCTTCTTGCTCTTGTGCAGGACGGGCCGATCGGGGTCGTCCGACGATCCGGTGGTCGTCGTGCCGCCCGAGTCGCCTGAGCCTGAGTCGCTGGAATCCTTCTTGTGCAGCACCGGGCCGTTGGAGGAGGCGGTCGAGCTCGACCCGCTGTCCCCGCTGCTATCCGGCTTCTTGTGCAGCACCGGCCGGTCCGGATCGTTGGCGGCGGGGTCGCTGGGGGCGGACGAGGTGCCGGAGTCATCGCCGCCCCCGGAGCTATCGCTAGATTTCTTCTTCGAACTGTCGTCCGCGTGGTGCTTGCGGTGCAGCACCGGCTGGTCGCTCTGCGCATCGTCGTCGTCGAAATGCGTCTTGGCCATCTGCGCCGCACTCAGCTTGGGATGGGCCGCCGGCATCGGCTTCCACGCGCCGAACCCCACCCACGAGCCTAGCTGCTGCCCGGCGTTCTTGATGTCGTAAAGACCCAGCGGCTTGCCGTCCTGCTGCAGCACGTACTCCACCTCCGGCGCCAGTGCCAGCGGCTCCGGTCGCGCCAGGTACACGCTGCCATCCTGCAACGCGCCGCCGTCGAGCACGGCCACGGGAACCAGGCGGCTGGCCTTGGGGCTGCCTTCGTCGCCGGTCCACTCCAGCACCGCAATGGAGCGCAGCTCAGGCTTGTCCTTGTCCGGGTTGCTCACCTGGCCCACATACTGCGCCGCCAGCGGCATGGCGCAAAGCAGAGCCCCGGCGAGGCCGGCCGAAGCCATCGCCCTTCGTCCCACCAGTAAGCCACACGTTCCGCGCAATGACATCTACCGCCCACCTCGGGAATCATCAACCTTGTGAATCATCAAGCTTGTTGGCCCGGTTTGGCCAACTATCATTTGAGATGCGAGGAACTTCCGCCATGGAATTGAACCAGAAAGTCGCCGACTTCACCCTGCAGACCGACGAAGACAAAACCGTCAGCCTGTCCAATTACGCCGGCAAACCGGTCATTCTTTTCTTCTACCCCAGGGCCGACACCCCAGGCTGCACCATTGAGGCCTGCGGCTTCCGCGACACCTTCAAAAAGCTCCAGGCCGCCGGCGCCGTTGTCCTCGGCATCAGCCGCGACACGCCCAAGGCCCAGGCCAAATTCAAAGCCAAGTACGACCTTCCCTACACGCTCCTTGCTGATGTAGACGAGAAAGTCTGCAATCAGTTTGGCGTGCTCAAGGAAAAGAACATGTACGGCAAGAAGGTGTGGGGCATTGAGCGGACCACGTTCGTTATCGGCCCGGACCAAACGCTGCTCCACATCTTCCCCAAGGTCACCCCCGAAGGCCACGCCGAACAGGTGCTGGAACTGATCAAGGAATGGAACAAGTCCAAAAAGTAGCGGGCGTGCGCCGTCCTTCCGCGTCTTCACTGCCGCAGGGAGTGGTTGGCTCAAAACCTCATGCGGCGCAAGCCGCGGCTGCCCCACCTCAGGGGTCCGTGCCCCGTCCTTTTCGCGCCCTTTGCGAAATGGGCGGGAAACCACAAACCTCAACCAATGACCTTTCCAAGACGGTGCTGGGCCGGCTCATCCCCCGCGCCTTCTTTGAGGCCCCGGCGGAGCTGGTCGCTCCGCGCCTGCTGGGCAAAATCCTGGCCCACCACACGGCAGCCGGCCTCCTCGCCGGCCGCATCGTCGAGGTTGAAGCCTACCTCGGCCCCCACAACAACCCGCCTGACCCAGCCGCGCACACCTATCGCGGACCCACCCCCCGCAACCTGGTGATCTTTGGCCCTGCCGGCCACGCCTATGTCTACGCAATCTACGGCAAGTACTTCTGCATGAATGTCTCCTGCGAGCCCGAGGGCCAGGCTGGCTGCGTGCTGGTGCGCGCGCTCGAACCACTGCGTGGGGCGGACCTGATGCGCGTGAATCGTGGACTCGAGCAGGACGCCAAACCGGGCCAGCTCACCGGCGGCCCCAGCCGCCTGTGCCAGGCGCTCGAGCTCACGCGGCCAGCCCACAACGGCCTGGACCTCACTGACCCGGCCTCGCCCCTGCAACTGCTTGACGACGGCCTCCCGGAAGCCGAAGCCCACGTCACCGTCCGCATCGGCATCCGCCACGCGGTGGATCTGCCGCTGCGCTTCATCCTGCGCGGGCACCCTTGCGTCTCTGGGCCGAAGAAACTCCGTGGCTGAATATGAGACCTTTGGCCCTGTTCGCTATTGGGTGCATCGCTTTCCCGCCTGTGCGCCAGAAAGAAGGCGCAAAGACGGGGCACGCGAGGTCTTGGCGCTCTCTACCAGGCTCCGAACTGTCTTCAGCGGAAATTAAACGAGCGTTGCGTACAATTATTTTGATCTGCCAATCCAACCAGCCTTTTGAGGAGAAATCGTCTTGCGAACTGCTTCCCTTTCCCTGACTGCCGCGGCAACTGCGTTGTTTGCCGTGGCTGCCTTTGCCGTTTCGACAGTTGCCCAGGCGCCACAAGCCGCAACCCCTGCCCCTGGCCAGGCTCCCCCCGCGGGCGCCCGACCGCCCCGCAGCTTCCCCTCACCCACCAACCTCAAGGTTCTGCCCAAAGACCTTACCGGCGAGCAGGTCCACGAGATCATGGAGAAGTGGGAAGGCTCGCTGGGCACACACTGCAACACCTGCCACGCCGCCGACCCCAAGAACATTGGTCCCAACGGCCGTCCCCGGCTCAACTTCGCCGACGACTCCAAGGAAGAAAAGCTGACCGCACGCCTGATGTACAAGATGATGGAGGACATCAACGTGAACTACATCGCCAAAGTTCCCAATTCAGACGAAGGGGTGTCCTGCGGGACCTGCCATCGCGGACACCTGGGCCCCGAGCCGTTCGTGATTCCGGACGACGATCACGATCACGATCATCCCGGTGCTCCGCCCGCCGGCGCGCCCGCTCCGAAGCCATAAGGGGCAACATACAAGGACGGGCACGGAACATTTTATGACCCGGCAGACCCGGTTCCCTGCGGGCTGGATTTTCATTCGTGCGCCCGAAGGGAACGGGTCCGGGCAAACCTGTGGGCTTGCGGCGCGTCTGATAGTCTGACGGTTGCACTCTTCAATAGGGCGGTTCACCGTTTTGCAGGGACTTTCGCGGGCGCAAAACCGGCTCTATAAGATAAGAAGTACCATTACCTTCCTGGATGGGGTTTTTACCGTCGGCTGCGCGCTCCGGAAGTTTGGGCGCAGGAAAGTCCGGCAGTGTTTGTGGGGGATTACCTGTGAAGCTTGGTTTGACGCGAACGGCGCTGGCGGCGGTCTTTGGATTGGGCCTATCCGGATTGAATCTTTATGTGGCTCCGGCTGCGCAGGCCCAGCAGCAGACGCCGGCTGCGCCCGTGCCGGCCGCGCCCGTTCCCGATGCACCGGCGCCGCAGGCTCCCAAGCCTCTCTCCACCGTGGACGGACCCATTACCCCCGGCATCGGCGCCGGCGACGAGCAGACGGCGCCTTCGTCCTCTTCCGACACGCCGGACCAGCCGGGGGCCAGTACGGCAGCGCCGGCCACCGAGCCCAAAGACACCTTCGCTCAGCCTGCGCCCGCGACGCTCACCCCGGAAGACATTGGCGCCACGATCGTCACCAACACCACTTATGTTGAAGTCCCCGTTACGGTGAAAGACACCAAGGGCAAGATGGTGGCCGGGCTGACCTGGCGCGACTTCAAGGTGTACGAGAACAATACCCGCGAGCCGATCCGCATCTTCAACGTGGACGCTTACCCGCTCTCGATTGCGTACGTGGTTGACCAGAGCCTGACCACGGACGTGATGGCGAAGGTAAACACCTCGCTTGATGCGATCCAGGGCGCGCTGACTCCTTACGATGAGCTCTCGGTGTTCTCTTACAGCAACGGTCCGCAGAACCGGTCAGGCGGCTTTACCGGCGCTCAGAGCGCGCGTGTGCCGTTTATCTTCTCGATGACCAAGTCGACCGGCACGGATATGCAGGTGCCGATCAATAGCGGTCCAATGGCCGGCTGCGACATCCGCGTGAATGGCAACTGCGCGGACCCCAACCTGCAGCCGGGCCACTCCGCCGGCAGCGCCGACAACGTCATCACCATTCCCAAAGAGATTCACACGCTCAACGACGCCATTCTGGCCGCCGCCAAGGAGCTTTCGACGCGCCCCAAGGGTCGCCGCCGCGTCATCTACGTCATCTCAGACGGTCACGAGTACGGCTCCAAGGCCAGCCTCAAAGAGGTCATCCGCTTCCTGCAGACCAACAACATCGCCGTCTACGGGACCCTGGTCGGGACTTCCGCGACCTGGGGTGAAGGCTTTGTGAGCCGCATCCACCTGCCGTTTACCATGTACGACAACATTCTGTACAAGTACATTGCCGCGACCGGCGGCCAGGCCGACTCCGAGCGCAACCTGAACGGCATTGAGAAAAGCTATGCCGAGATTGCCAACGAGGCGCGCAACCAGTACACGCTGGTCTATTCCAGCCATGAGTCGCCGTACGACAGCAAGTACCGCTCCATCGATGTGCGCGTGGACCGGCCGGGTCTTGAAGTCACGGCCAAGCGCGGGTATTACCCCTCGGCCCTGATGTCGCGCTAGCGTGCCTTTCATGCTCGTACCGATGGTGAGCTGTCATCCTGAGAGAAGCGCACTTCAGCGGAGTCGAAAGCTTGCCCTGAGCTTGCCGAATGGGATCTGCGGTTGTTCTTCGGATGTTGCTTTCTTGAAGTAGAGGCCCGGGGCGCTCCAGCTTCCCGACGCTCTTGCTTGGGTTCCTAGAGCCCATCTCATAAGAGCCGAAGGGCTCTTGAAGACGTCCCTCAGGGGCTAAAGGCCGCCATTTTATTGCGCATTTTGCGGCACGGCTAAAGCCGTGCCCTTTCAAGGCCGGTTTATGAGATGGGTTCTAGTGTCGTGTCTCTCCGAGGTTCATGGCATCCATCGCAAAGAGCAACCGCGGATCTTTCGACTTCGTTTGGCCGAAAACGGCCAAACTGCGCTCAAGATGACAGTGCAATCATGACGCGGAAACCATCGGCATGATCCCCACCGGAACGGCCGGTCTCGGCCTTATGTCCGCCACATCCTGGGGCGGCTCAGACTTTCTGGGCGGCATGGGAGCGCGGCGCGCCCCGGCCCTGCTGGTGGTTGCCTCAGGGCACTTCGTTACCCTGCTCATCCTTTTGGGAATCTGTCTCGGGGCGCATCTCGCCCTTCCCGGACGCCATGACCTGTTGTTTGCGGCGGTTGGCGGATTTGAGGGCGCCATCGCCCTGGCGTTGTTTTACCGGGCGCTGGCCATGGGGGCGATGGGGCTGACGGCGGCGTTGACGGGGCTGCTCACGGCTGTGGTGCCGGTATTGTTTTCAATGATTGCAGAGGGGCTGCCCACCCGCACCACGGCATTGGGCCTGGCAACTGGGCTTGCTGCAATCGCGCTGATCACCCTGCCGAGCCGAAATGCCGGC
>Ga0182030_10016483_pt1 | contig 14385 bp, 10 predicted proteins | sample 812S3MmetaG_FD_121299 | JGI IMG/M metagenome (GOLD analysis project Ga0182030, IMG submission 121299) | Permafrost microbial communities from Stordalen Mire, Sweden - 812S3M metaG (Illumina Assembly) | ecosystem: Environmental > Terrestrial > Soil > Wetlands > Permafrost | place: Sweden...
ATAGCGCCGGTCGTGCTCGGCGATCTCCGAGCCCAAGCGGGCGTGCTCCTCGGCGTCGGCGGTCTTGGTGGTCTTGCGGGCCATCCGCGAAGTTTAGCCGAGCGCGCGCGAGGGCGGAAGCCGGCTCACTGCGCGGTGAAATAGGTCACCGGCGCCTTGCCCTTGTCGCCGACGGCGCGCACGGGTTCGTCGCCGATCTTCTTGTCCAACGACCAGCTTCGAGAGCAAGAAGCGCCGCATTCGAAGCTCCCTCACCAATTCTTGTCAGGCAACGCAGCGTTTGCGCCTCCGTTCCCGGAAATTTTCGTTAACCATTTGTTAAGACTTGACTTTAGATGCGTCTCGCGCGATCTCCGGCGCCGGCTTCTCCCTTCCCCGTGCGTTAAACGCCTTGTAAGTTATTGCGACTAGAGGTTGCATGTATGCGCCGACGCACGTCGAGGAGGAGTTGCGGTCTCCGGTCAGGGCCGAGGCGAGCCGGCGGGGTCCAAAGCTAAGCCGATCCATGCACGCACGCGCGCGCCAAATGATTTCGCCGGAGCCCGGAAATGGAAGACAAGCGCCGCGTTCTGATTGTCGACGACGACAAGATGCATCGCGCGATCTACTCCTCGATCGCCAACAAGATGAACTACGTCGTCTATCTGGCGCCGTCGCCGGCCGAGGCCTTCAACGCCCTGCGCGCGGTCGATTTCGACATCGTCATCCTCGACCTGATGCTTGGCGAGGACTCCGGCGTCGACGTGCTCGCGCTGATGAGTTCGTTGCCTTACAAGCCGCGCGTGCTGCTGGTGACGGGCGCGGGCGACGAAGTGATCGAAGAGACGTTCGCCGTCGGGCGGCAGCTCGGGCTGGAGATGTTCGGCCCCGTGCGCAAGCCCGTCAACGTCGCCCTGATCCGCACCATGCTGCGCAGCATGGAGATCGGCGCGCCGGGGCCGGTCTCCTCCCCCGCCGGCTAGGGCGAGACATCGCTTTCCGTCATTGCGAGCGTGAGCCGAAGCAATCCATCCGGCGGTGATCGAAGGTCAGGCGTACGTGCAGCGGCGCCGTGGATTGCTTCGCTTCGCTCGCAATGACGGCGCCGGCAGTTATATGCGACACCCCAAGTCGGCGCCTATGGGGCTGGTCCCGACCATCTACGTCGCGACGCAATACATATCTTCAGAACAAACAACCAAACTCCAATCAACGAATGGTTCACGCCACAGCGTAGCCCGCCGCCTCCGCGGGATCGGCGAGGCTATCGGCGATCTCGGCGAAAACAGCCTCGCAGCGCACGAACGCATCGACGACGCTGGGGTCGAATTGCCGGCCGCGGCCCTCGATGATGATCTCGCGCGCACGCGCGTGCGACATCGCGGGCTTGTAGATGCGCGCGCAGCGCAGCGCGTCGTAGACGTCCGCCAGCGCCATCAGCCGAGCCGATAGCGGAATCGCCTCGCCTTTCAGGCCCTGCGGATAGCCCGATCCGTCCCATCTCTCGTGGTGCCCGCCGGCGATCTCGATGGCGTAACGCAGAAACTCCGTGATTTTCGCCGGGTCTCCCGCCGCCGAGATCAAGGCGTCGCGCCCGATCGACGCGTGCGTCTTCATCACCTCGAACTCTTCCTGCGTCAGCTTGGCGGGCTTCAGCAGTATAGCGTCGGGGATCGCGACCTTGCCGATGTCGTGCAGCGGCGACGACTTGCACATGAGTTCGACGACGTGGTCGTCAAGCAGGCGAAGGTAACGCGAATCCGACCGCATCTGCAGCGCCAGCGCGCGCAAATAGCGCTGCGTGCGCAGGATATGGCCTCCGGTCTCCTGGTCGCGGCTCTCCACCAGCGCCGTCAGCGCATGAATGGTCACGTCCTGGGCGATCGTCAGTTCCCGCGTGCGTTCGCTCACCGCCTCCTCGAGCGTACGGTTGCGCCGGGCCAGCTCGCGCGAAGCGCGACGCAAGGCGAGGTGGGCGCCCACGCGCGCCAGCACGATCGACGGCGAGAACGGCTTGGCGACATAGTCAGCCGCGCCGGCTTCGAACCCTTCGGCCTCGTGAGGCGACTGTCCGAGCGCCGACACGAAAATGACCGGCACGTCGGCGAGCCGGGGATCGCGCTTCATCGCGCGGCACAGGTCGAGGCCGCTCATGTCGGGCATCATGACATCAACCAAAGCGAGATCGGGCAGCGTGTCGGCCTTCAGCCGCTCCAGCGCCTCCGACCCGTCGCGCGCGACGACGAGGCCATATCTCGGGCGTAAGAGATCGACGAGCACTTTGACGTTGATCGGCTCGTCGTCGACGATGAGGATGCGCGGCTTCATTTCGGCGTCGGTCAAGGCGGGTTCCCTTTCAATTCCAGTTGGCGACTTCGGCGCGCAGTTCCGCGAGCTGAACGGCGGCGGCGGCGAAATCGTAGCGGCTCGCCGAGCGCGCGACGTCGGCGGCGCGCAGGGCGGCGGCGGCGCCAACGAGCCGGCCGGCGAGCCGTTCGATCGCCGTTTCGGCGTCGGCGTCGCCCGCTTCAAGCAGCCGCTTCAGTTCGTCGATATCGGCGAGGATCTCGTTAGCCGGCGGCGCCGACTTGTCGCTCTCGTGCGCGGCGACGCCTTCGCTCTTGTGCGCGGCGACGCCTTCGCTCTTGTGCGCGGCGACGCCTGCGACGACTTCGGCGATGGCGGGACCGAGCGCCTCGGCGTCGGGGCCGATGATTCCGGCGTCCGGCGCCGGCTCGCGCGCCGCATGCTCGATCCGCTTGGCGATCTCGGAGACCTGCAAGGCGCCGAGCGTCGCGGCGGCGCCTTTCAGCCCATGCGCGAGCGCGTTGACGCGCTTCCAATTGCCGTTCGCGACCGCCTGCGCGATCGCCTGCGCCTGCCCGCCATGCTCCTCGACGAACATGTCCAACAGCTCGCCGTACAGCTCCGCATTGCCGCCGAGATTGCCGAGCGCGAACTCGACGTCGAGGCCGGCGATCGCCAGCGGCGGCGCGCTCTCGACGGCGGCGCTCGCCTGCTGGCGTTCGGCCGGTGTCTGCACGCGGCGTTCGAGCCAGTGGGCGAGCGTGAGCGCGAGCCTGTCCGGGTCGACCGGCTTGGCGATGTGATCGTTCATGCCGGCTTCGAGGCAGCGCTCGCGGTCGCCCGCCATCGCGTTGGCGGTCATCGCCACGATGGGCGTGCTGGTGTCGCCGAGTTCGGCGCGGATCTCCGCCGTCGTCTGCAGGCCGTCCTTGCCCGGCATCTGCATGTCCATCAGGATCAGATCGAACGCGCGCCGCTTGAGGATTTCGAGCGCGTCCTCGCCGGACCCCGCCACCGTCGTCTCGACCCCGAGCGCCTGCAGCAACTCGGTCGCCACCTGCTGGTTGATCGGGTTGTCCTCGACCACCAGGATGCGCACGCCGGGCAGCCTCACGTCGGCCGCGCGCAACGGGCGCCGGTCGGACTTCGAGTCGTCCGCCTCGGGCGCGGGATGGGCCGGCGCGCCGAGCTTCAGCGGCACATGAAACGTGAAGGTCGAGCCGACGCCTTCGACGCTGCGGACGGAGATCTCGCCCTGCATCAGGTTGCAGATCTGGCGGCAGATGGCGAGCCCGAGGCCGGTGCCGCCGAAGCGTCGCGAGGTCGAAGCGTCGGCCTGCGTGAACGGCTGGAACAGCATCGCCATCTGCGCCTCGGACATGCCGATGCCGGAATCGGTCACGCTAACTTCGAGCCGGTAGCGTTCGTCCGCCAGCGGCTCGCCGCCGAGCTTGACGCGCACGTCGCCCTTGGACGTGAACTTCGTCGCGTTGCTCAAGAGATTGGTGAGGAGCTGCGAGATTCGAAGCGGATCGCCGAAAAAGCCGCCGGGCAGGTTCGGCGCGCGCTCGACCGTGAGCGAGAGTCCCTTTTCGGCGACCTTCGGGGAAATCACCGTGAGCACGCCTTCGAGCACCTTATCGAGCGCGAACTGCACGTTCTCGATATTGAGCTTGCCGGCCTCGATCTTCGAGTAATCGAGAATGTCGTTGATGATGGCGAGCAGCGCCTCCGAGGCGCTCTGGATCTTGGTCAGATAGTCGCGCTGGCGCGGGTTCAGCTCGGTGCGCGCGCACAGATGCGAAAGGCCGATGATCGCGTTCATCGGCGTTCGGATTTCGTGGCTCATCGTCGCCAGGAACTCGCTCTTGGCCTGCGACGCGCGCACTGCGACTTCCTTGGCGTAGGCGAGTTCGTTCTGGAAGGCGTGCGCGGCGGTGGTGTCGATATGGACGCCGATGAGGCGGGTCGGCCGGCCGTCGGCGTCGCGCTCGACGATCTTGCCGATGCTGCGAATCCAAGCCCATTCACCGTCGGCGCGGCGCATGCGGAACTCGACTTCCACAATGGCGGTCGCGCCGGCTTCGTGGCTGTTCAAGGTCTCGAAATACGCGTCGAAATCGTGCGGATGCAGCAGGGCGAAGAAGGTCTGAGCGTCGTGTGGGCTCGGAGTCGGCTCGTAGCCGAGCATGCGGAACCAGGTTTCGCTGTAGAACGCGCGATTTTCGGTCGGATAAACGTCCCACAGCCCGGTCGAGGAGGCGCTGAGCGCGACGCTGAGCCGCTGCTCGCTCTCTTTCAGCTCCTGCAACACGCGGCGGCGTTCGGTGATGTCCTGAAACACGACGACGGAGCCCGCAGGCTTGCCGTCGCGTTCGAGCCGCACGGCGGCGATGGAGACTGGGAAAACGCGGCCGTCGCGATGGGTGAAGACTTGATCCTCGGATTGTATTTTGCGCACGTCGCGCAGCGTCCGCATGATCGCACAGTCGCGGGCGGGAATGTGTTTGCCCGAGGCGTCCTGATGGTGAACGAGGTCGTGCAGATGGCGGCCGCGCATCTCCTCGAAGCTCCAGCCGATCAGTCGCTCGGCTTCGGCGTTGAGGAACGTGCAGCGGCCTTTGTCGTCGATGGTGTAGACGCCTTCGCCCATCGAATCGGTGACGCTCTGCAGGAACGCGCGGCTGCGTTCGAGATCCTCTTCGAGCCGCTTGCGCGCGGTAATGTCGGTGCAGATCGCGATGAAGGTTTGCAATCCGCCTCGCCGGTCGGTGAGCGGCACGATGGTCGAAGCGAGCCAGTAAAGCTCGCCGGCGGCGTTGCGGTTGCAGATTTCGCCGTGCCACACCGCGCCGGAGCGGAGCGCCGCCCACAGCTCGGCGAAATAGGCGGCGTCGTGCTTGCCGGAGCTGATGAGGTTGTGCCTGACGCCGATCAATTGCTCGCGCGGAAAGCCGGATATTTCGCAGAAACGGTCGTTGGCGTAGCTGATGACGCCGCGCGCGTCGGTGATGCTGACGATGGCGTGCTGGTCGAGCGCGAACTTTTGATTCTCGAGGTCGCGCTCGCGCGAGTCGGCGAGCTGGCGCTGGCGATCGGTCGAGACGAGCACAAAACCGACGCCGAACGCGCTCAGCGCCATTCCGCCAATCAACAGCCAGTAGGGGCTCGAATCCGCGTGCTTGGCGAGATAGGCCGCGTTCGGGGCGACGTTGAACGACCATTGCCGGTCGGCGACAGGAAAGCGGATGTGCTCGCCGAGCGTCGTCGAACCCGTGAACAGGCTCGACGACGACAGGGCGTAGTCGTGCGGCTTGGCGGCGCTGTTTGAGGCGAGCACGGTCGGCGCGCCCGCGTCGGTTTCGTCGATCAGCCAGTAATCGAGCATCGAGATGTCGCTTGTGCGCAGCGCGACGCCGACAAGGTCAGGCGCCGAGAACACGCCGAGCGCGAAGCCTTTCAGCGCCGCGCGCCGCTGCTCGACGGTCGCGCTCGCCTTGCCTTGCACATAGACCGGCGTGAACAGGAGAATGCCCAACGCGTTGTTCTGCACCAGTTTGACGCCGGCGGTGGCGACGCTCGCGCCGCTGTCCTGCGCCTTGATCAGCGCGGCGTTACGCACGGGATTGGAGGCGAGATCGAAGCCGATGGCGCCCTCGTTGCCCTTCAGCGGCGTGACGAAGCCGACAGGGAAATAGGCCGCGCGCGGCGCGACCGGGACCGGCTTGCCCCTGACCCGCTCGAACACCTGGAACGGCTTGCCCCACTGGCGCGACATCTCGTCTTCGTAGGCCGCCAGACCGCTCGCCGGCGCTTTCGGGATCCATTCCAGCGCCTGGATGCCGAGGCCGAACGCCGCGAGCTTCTCGGCCAGCGCCCTGAAGTCGCCGAGGTCGCGCTCATGCCAGGTCGCGAAGTCGCCCGCGAGTCCCTCGACCGCCTGCAGGCCGAGATCGACGGTCGCCTCGACGCGGCTGGCGACGTCGCGCGCGAGCAACTCGAAATCTCCCCTGACCCCACGCTGGACGGAGGCGACGTCGATCCAGACCAGAGAGAATGTCGCCGCGAAAGCAAAAACGGCGGTGGCGACGACCGGCGCCGCGCGCCGCCAGCTTGCGCCGAGTGTCGGCCGGTCGAACGCCAGCAGCGCCGGCCCGAACACGACGACGCCGGCGAGGTCGCCGCCCCACCATGTGACCCAGCCGCGCGCGAGGTCCGACGCCGCCTCCTTGCCGCAGACGAAAAGCGCGAGATTGCCCACCGACGCGGCGATGACGCACGACAGCGCGCCGCCGAGCGCGAAACAACGCGCCACCGAGCCCGGCGTCGCGCCAGCGTATGGGTAGGCTGCGAAACGGCGCAGCACCCAGGCGCCGAAGCCGGCCTGAAGGCTGGAGCCGAAGGCGATCGCGGCCGGCAGCGCCAGCGCCGCGAGGCTCCAGCCTTCGGGCGGCGCCGCGCAATTGACCGCGAAGGCGCCGAGCGCGACGCCCGCCAGACCTGACCAGCCGCCGCGGACGCTGGCCGCCAGAGCGATGCCCGCCGGTGGCCAGACAATCGTCGCGTAGCCCGGCGGGATCGCCAGTAGAAGGCCGAGCCGCCCAGCCGCCCAATAGGCGAGCGCGGTCAGCAGCGCCGTGCGCGACGCGGCGACGATCAGACCGGCGCGGGACGCGTCATCGCGGGGCGGAGCGGAGCCGGTCATGTCGAGACGTCCAGGAACCGGCGGACGCGCCTTGCAGCCGCCGCCGTGCGCCCACCGCGCCGCGGCCGTGGGGCCGCGAGCGAGAGAAGGCAGCCACGGATCTTTGTGAACATGCCGGCGCGGAAGCCGGCGGGTCGGCGCGGCGTCATGCCCTCGCACGCGACAAAAGCGCACGGCCGTCGCTCACATCTGACGGATTTACTCTAACATTTAGTTCATGCGCAGACGCTTCACCCGCAACTCCTGCGACCGCGCGCTCAACGCTACGCCAGAGCGCATCTCGCACGAAATTTTAATGGACGTCCGACAGACTGAAACCTTGAGTTGCGATGAGTCCGCGCGACAACCTCGCGAGCCGCCGCAAACGCCAAAGCCGCACGGAGCCGAGGCGGAACGAAGCGCGGCCATGCCTACAAGAGGATCGTGTGAGCTTAGCGTCGTCTGCACCCGGAACCCGGCGAGCCGCCGTTTCGATCCTCGCGGGGATGCTCGGCTGCTCCCTTGCGGGCGTCGTCGCCGACGCCGGGACGTTCCTTCCGGGACAGACGCCGCTCCTCGCCGCGCTGGCTTTCGCAGCCGGCGCCCTGATTCGGCTGCGACCGCGAGAGCCAGCCGCTCCCGCGGAAGCGGCAAGCGAGAGCGCGACCTCGGTCGCCGCTCCGATAGCCGCCGCGCCGCCGTCCGAACCCGCGCCGGAGCCCGCCCCCCCGCCGTTCGCCGGTCCCGAGCCATTCGCGGGATTGCGGCTGCGAACCGAGCTTGCCGGTTACCCCGTCTTTTCCCGACTGCTCGCCAGCCAGATACAAAGCGTGATCGGCCTGACTGAAGAGACCGCCAGCTCAATCGTGACGAAACTCTCGGCGGTCGAAGTGACATTCAACTCGCTCGTCGATTTCATCCGCGAGGCCGGCGCGAGCAAACAGGTCGCCCAGGTGATCGAGCGGATCGAAGGGCAGACCCACGCCAGCCGCGACCTGCTCGCCCGATTCGCCGAGCGTCAGCGCAGCGACGCCGAGGCCGGTCAACAGCTTCGGGCCAAAATAGCCGCGGACACGCTACGGGTGCTCGAAGCTCTCGAAGGCGTCAACGACATCGCCCGCCACACGACGATGCTGTCGCTCAACGTCTCCATCGAAGCCGCGCGGGCCGGCGAGGCGGGCAAGGGTTTCGCTGTGATCGCCGCGGAGATCCGCAGGCTCGCCACCCAGGCGCAGGGGTTCTCCACCGACGTCAAGGCGCGCATCGAGGATTTGACGCACAGCGTGACCGTCGATCTCAAGGAAAGAGCGGAGAGCCGCGAGCGCGACGAAGTCGAGGCGGTCGCCAACCTATCGCTGAGCCTGGACACGCTGGCCAACGACGTCCAGACGATCGTCTCGCATCAGAGCGAGGTTCTGCAAAAGGTCGAGGCCGAGAGCGTGGCCGTCGCCCATCCGATCATGGACATCATGGGCTCGATCCAGTTCCAGGACGTCGTGCGTCAGCAACTCGAACAGCTCGAACAAATGACGGAGATGGTCGACGAACACTTCGCCGAGCTTACCGCGACGCTTTCCGACGAGGACACCGATCCCGACAAGTCGGCTCTGGTGGTCAAGCTCGACGAGTACTCCGGCAAGTTTCGCATGAACTCGCAGCGAGACTCGCTCAGAACGGCGCTCGGCGGCGCAAGCCGGTTCGACGCCGCGCCGTTGATCGAAATGTTTTGATGCGCGGTCAGCGCTATTCGGCCGCGACGGGCCGGTCTTGCGCCGCATCGTCGCGCCGACCGCCGAGCCAATCGGCGACGATCCGCTCCGTCAGCCGCGCGTAATCCTCCGCGCCGCGCGAAGACGGGCGGAAAATTCGGATCGGCTCGGCGCGGTCGAACGCCTCCGCCAGAGCGGTGTCGCTGCGCACCAGCGGGAACAGCCGCTCGGGCCCGAAGTCGGCGATCAGCCGCGCGAGCGCAACCTGCTGCACGCGCGTGCGCAGATCGACCTGCACCGGCACGATGGCGAACGCGCCAAGCTGCGGATTGATCTCGGTCGAGACGTGGAAGAACGCCTGGGCGAAGCGCAGCACGCCGTCGCGCGCTAGCGGCGTCAGTTGCGTCGGCGTCAGCGCGTGATGCGCGGCGGCGAGCGCAGCAATCAGCGGCAGGTCGAGCGCCGGCGGCGTGTCGAGGATCGCGACGTCGTAGCCAGCCGCGAGCGGCGCGAGCGCCTCGGCCAGGGCGCGCGCCCGCGGCGCCGGCGAGGGATTGCGGAAATCGGGGTCGGCGGGGAGCAGGTCGACGCCGATGCCCTGCAACACGTCCGCCGGGCTGACGACCGCGCCGCTCAGCAAGTCGTGCGCGCTCGCGCGGGCCTTGCCGCGGGCGCCGAGCGCCAGGGTGGAATGGCCCTGCGGGTCGAGATCGACGAGCAACGTGCGCCAGCCCCGCGCCGCCAGTTCGGCGGCGACGTTCACGGCGGTCGTGGTCTTGCCGCAGCCGCCCTTGCAGTTGGCGACGGCGAAAATACGCGCTGACGGCGGCATGGTCTCAAAGCTTCCCGCGCGCGGGACGCAAGCGAATCGCCCCGCACGCCAGGGTTGCAAAGACGACCCGCCGGCGCAAGCCCCCTATAGGGGGCGGCAGCTCGCTACAGGCCCGGCACGAGCTGCTTGACGACCTGCAACAGCGACGCCGGATCGACCGGCTTGACCAGCCAGCCCGTCGCGCCCGCGGCCTTGGCGCCCTGCCGCTTCGTGCTCTCCGAATCCGTGGTCAGCACCAGCATCGGCGTGAACCGCGTCGCGGCGGTCTTGCGCAGCTTGCCGATCAGCTCGACGCCATTCATGCCCGGCATGTGGTAATCGGTGATGACCAGACACGGCGCGAGCCCGCCGCTGACCAAGTCGAGCGCCCGTTCGGCGCAGTTCGCCGTCGTGGAGGCGATGCCGGCCTTATTCAGCACGCCGGAGATGCTGGTCAGCATGGTCTGGGAATCGTCGACGAGCAGAATGGGTTTCACGAAGCGCGTCCTTGAGAGCGGGCCGGCGCAGACGCGGGAGCCCCCTCCGCCGGCAACCCTGGGTTGCCAAGATGTGCGGCAATTTTCCTAAGAATTCATGGAGAGGCGCGGCGAAAGGACCGCCGTCACGAAACCGCCGTCTCCAGGCCGGCGAGACACGCGGCGAGCGTGCGCTCGGTCGGACGGGTCTCCAGCCGGCCGCGCGCCGCGATAAGCACCTGCACGACGGCCGTGTGCAGCGTTTCGGCGTGCCGAAGCGCGAAAACCGGCTGCTCCACGGTCAGCAGCGCCTGGAACAGGTCCGGCGCCTCCTCGATCGAGCAATGACCCTCAAGGATCACCCGCGAACCTTCGACGCGAAACGGCATCAGATCAGCTCCGCCAGATCGAGAATGAGCAGCACCCGGCCGTCGCCGAGCATCGCGGTGCCGGAGAAGCCCGCCAGACCCTCGAGCACGCCGGCGAGCGGCTTGACCACCGTCTCCATGCGCTCGCGGAAGCCGTCGACGATCAGCCCGACGCGCTCGCCGCCGATGTTGACCACCATCACCGCCTCGTCGTCCGCGCCTTCCCCCCGGCCGCCTTCGAGCCCGAGCCGCTCGGAAAGCCGCGCGAGAGGCACGACGGCGTTGCGCAGCACGAAGGCCTCCGAGCCGCCGACGCGGCGGATCGCCGTCTCCTGCAGCCGCAGGGTCTCGGCGATGGCGTCCATCGGAATCCCGAACAGCCGGCCGGCGCAATCGACCGTGACGATGCGCGTCACCGCCATCGTCAGCGGCAGGCGGATGGCGACCGTTGCGCCCTTGCCGGGCTCGTTGCGCAAGGCGACCTCGCCGCCCGCGCGCACGACGGTCGAGCGCACGACGTCCATGCCGACGCCGCGGCCGGAGAGGTCGCTCACCGCGTCCTTGGTCGAGAAGCCCGGCAGGAAGACGAGATTGGCCGCCTCCGCGTCGCTCATCTCGCGCGCCCGCTCGGCCGAGACGATGCCACGCTCGACCGCCTTTTCGCGTACGCGCGCGACATCGACGCCGCGCCCGTCGTCGCTGACCTCGATGACGACGAAATCGCTGGCGTTGTGCGCGACGATGCGCACCGTGCCGTGCTCGGGCTTGCCCGCCGCGAGCCGCTCCTGCGGCGTCTCCAGACCGTGGTCGAGGCTGTTGCGCACGATATGAATGAGCGGGTCGGCCAGGCTCTCCAGCACGTTCTTGTCGGCTTCCGTATCGTCGCCCTCGACGACCAGCTCGACCTTTTTGTGCAGAGTGCGCGCGACGTCGCGCACGAGGCGGGGAAAGCGTTGCAGCACATGGCTCACGGGCAGCATGCGCACCGACATGACGCCGACCTGAAGCCCCTGCGTGATGCGGTCGATGACGGCGTGCGCGTCCTTGATCTCGCGCGACATGGCGCGCGAGCCGTGCTCGCGCTCGGCGCGCTCGGCGAGATAGCTGAGGCCGTTCTTGGCGACGATCAACTCGGCGACGAGATTCATGATCGCGTCGATCTTGCCCTGGTCGACGCGCAGCACGCGCGGCAACCCGGAAGCCTCCGGCGCCGCTGGGGCGGCGACGGCCTTGGCCGGCGCGGCCGCGCGCTCTTGCAGGCCCAGCAGCGTCCGTAAAAGCTCGCCGTCGCGCCGGTCGCGCAAAGCGGCGAGCGCCTCGTCGAGCCCGGCCTCGCTGCGTCGGGAAGCGGCGAACAGCGCCCGCACCGTGTTTTCCGCCGCCGCGAACCGGCCGGGTTCGAGCGCGGCCTCGCCCGGCGTCTCCCACGCCTCGATCTGCTCCAGCGCCAGCGTCTGCGCGAGATCGGCCGCAACCGGCGCGGCGGCCTGCGGCGTCGGATCGGACGCGACGCCGGTCTCGACGGCCGCGATCAGCCGCTCCCATTCGGCGGCGCGGCTGAGTCCGCAGGTCTCCAGATAGGCCTCGCACCAGCGCAAGGCCGAGGCCTGCAGCGAGGCCGACGCCGCAATGCCGGAGAGCGCGGCGAGCGCGCGCGCGAGTCCCGCTGCGTCGCCGGCGGCCACCCGCCGCCGCGCTGAAGCCGCGAAATCGCGGAACACCGGCCCCTCGGCGCGCGCGCCCGTAAGCACCGCGAGATCCGACGCGGCGATCTCGACGATCTCGACGCGCTCCGCGACATAGCGGAAATGCTCGGCCACGACGCCGGGCGCGGCTCTGCTGAGCCCGCGGAACGTCAGCCAGCACATCAGCGGATCGACGGCGTCGAGCGCGGCGATCGGCCGGTTCGGCTCGGCCGCCAGCGCCAGCACTTCCGGCGCGTTGCGCAACATGCCGATGGGATCGTCGCCGCGGAAGAAGCAATCCTCCTCGGGATCGAAGGCGAAGGCCGTCAACGCGCCGCCGCGCGCGGCGCGGAAGGCGGCGAGCCGCTCGGTTTCGGGAAGCGCGCCGACCCACGCCGGCGCGCGTCGGACGGCCGCCGCAGCCGAGCCCGCGCCGGGTCCCCCGTCCTTCAGCCAGAGGCGCAGCGCCGCGCTGCGCTCGCTCGATTCGCCCTCGGCCTCGTCGGGCAGGCGTTCGCGCCGCTCCAACGCGTCGATCCAGCGCGCGACCAGATCGAGGCTTTCCAACAGGCCGTCGACGATTTCGGGATTGAGTTCGAGGCCGCCGCTGCGCGCCTCTTCGAGCAGATCCTCGGCGGCGTGAACGAGCCGCGTCAACGGCCCAACCTCGAACAGGCCCGACGTGCCCTTGAGCGTATGCACGGCGCGGAACACGCCGTTGATGACCTCGGCGTCCCGCGGTTGCGTCTCGAGCGCGAGAATCCCCGTCGCCGCGCGGTCGACGAGGTCGCGCGCTTCCGGGATGAACTGGGCGAGAAGCGGGTTCACTCCGATGTCCCCGTCATCAGTCGGCTGTAGGCGACGAGCGCCTGCGGATCGACGGGCTTGATGACATAGGCGTTGGCGCCCGCCGCATGGGCGCGCGCGCGGTCCTCCTCGCGCTGCTGGGTGGAAATCACGATGGCCGGCACAGCGCGGATATCCTCGCGCCGCCGCAGTTCCGAGAGGAACGCGATCCCGTCCATCTTCGGCATGTTGACGTCGACGACGACGAGATCGAACTCGTCGAGCATGGTCTTCTCCAGACCTTCGAGGCCGTTGGCGGCCTCATCGACCGAAAAGCCGGCGGACTCCAGCGTCGCGCGATAGAACATGCGCGTGGTGGCGGAGTCGTCGATGATGAGAACGTTTGGCATAGCGGAGCTCTTCAAAAAGGCTTCTGATAGACGATCCCTTCCGGGAACTTGCGACACTCAAACAACGACGAGATGCGGCTCATCGATTCGGAATGGCCGAGACAGATGAAGCCGCCGGGCGACATGGTCGTAAACAGCGCCGCGGCCGCCTCGCGGCGCGACACGTCGTCGAAATAGATGAGCAGGTTGCGGCAGAACACGACGTCGAACGTGCGATAGGCGCCGTCGTCCACGGCGTCGAGCAGATTGACGTTGGTGAACTTGATCGAGTCGCGTAGCGCGTCAATGACGCGGCGTTCGCCGCCGCCAGCGTCGGTCGTGAACCTGTTGATGGTCGCCGTCGGCACGTATTGCAGCGAGCGGCTGTTGTAGAGCCCGGCCCTCGCCTTATCGAGCGCCACGGTGTCGATGTCGGAAGCCACGATCTCGACCTCGAATTCGTCGATCCCGGCAAAATGTTCGAGAAGATAGAACGCGATGGAATAGGGCTCCTCGCCGGTGGAGCAGGGCATCGACCAGATCCGCATAGCGCGGCGGCTCCCGCGCGCCTTCGCCAGCTCCGGCAGGATCGACTTGACGAGACATTCGAGCTGATAGACTTCGCGGTAGAAATAGGTTTCGTTGACCGTCATGGCGTTGACGAGCGTCTGATATTCGCCGCTGTCGCGCTTGACGAACTCGAAATAGTCGCGAAACCCGTAGCAGCCGGATAGCCGGATACGGTCGATGACGCGCTTGTCGACGAAATAACGTTTGTTGGCGCCGAACTGAATGCCGGTGCGACGATAGAAGAACTCGCAGAAGCGCTGGAAGTCGTCCTGCGTGATTTCGGCGACCGGCGCTTCGCGTCTGGGCAGACCTGACATGGCGCTATCCCAACCGATGTTGCGCGGCCTCGGCCGCAAAAGCCAGATAAGGCCGTTCGGGAAACCTTGCGGCGACCTTGTCGAGCGCCGCGGCCATCGCGCGCACGCCGCTTTCGGCGACGACGTCGACGGCGGCGGCGCAGATATTGACGTCGGCGTCGTTCAGAGCCACGTCGAGCGCGAGCTTGGCCGCGCGCGAGCTTGCAACGAGCGCCAGCGCGGTCAGGGCGTAGATGCGCGCATCCGTGTCGGCGCCGGCGTCGAGAATGAGCGGCGCCAGCGCGTCGACGGCGCGCTCGCCGAG
>Ga0182030_10016484_pt1 | contig 14385 bp, 14 predicted proteins | sample 812S3MmetaG_FD_121299 | JGI IMG/M metagenome (GOLD analysis project Ga0182030, IMG submission 121299) | Permafrost microbial communities from Stordalen Mire, Sweden - 812S3M metaG (Illumina Assembly) | ecosystem: Environmental > Terrestrial > Soil > Wetlands > Permafrost | place: Sweden...
CACGGAAAGCTGAGCTCCTCGTGCCATGCGATGCGCGTGGCTGGTCCCGCCGCGTCGGTGAGGCTGAAGCGGCCCCACCCGCTGACGACCCCGAGGTGCCGTACGCCTATTGCTTCGGCGTCCTCCCACTCGGTGATCTCCATGACATCTGTGAGACGGATGGGGCCCACCTTGGTATCGCACTCGAACCTCGTGCCAACACCAGACCGCGTGGCTCCCAGGAACCGGATTGCCGTCGCGTCCATCATCCACTCGACATGATCCTCAATCCGCGCCAACTCCGACCACACGAGGTGTCGCTCGGCCGAGATCGTTTCCGACACCCGAACCGTCACCATGGCATGCTCAGCACGCGTCCCGTGACGATGACGCGCCGCGGGCCAGGACGAGTTGCGCGACATCGAGATATCCGCTGCGAAATCCCGCTTCGCTGTAGGCCAGGTAGAAGTCCCACATTCTCCGAAAGGTCCGGTCAAAGCCAAGACGTTCGATCCGCTCGCTTCTGGCGTCGAAAAGGTCACGCCAGCGCCGCAGCGTGATGGCATAGCTCTCCCCGAAGTTCGATTGCTCGACCACCTGGAGGTTCGTGTAGTCGCTGACCGTCTGGCGGATCGCTTGCGCCGAAGGAATCAGGCCACCCGGGAAGATGTACTTGTGTATCCACGTCCATGAGGCCTTCGTGGCCTGTAACCGATCGTGGGCCATCAGGATCGTCTGCAGCCCGATCCGACCCCCGGGTGCCAACCTCTTTTCGAGGGTGCGGAAGTATTCGGGCCACCACCGCTCACCGACCGCCTCGATCATCTCCACACTCAGCACGGCGTCGAACTGGCCGGTCACGTCCCGGTAGTCCTCGACGCGGACGTCAACGGCAGAGGACATGCCGGATTGCTGGACCCGCTTGCGGGCCAGCGCCGCTTGTTCCTCCGACAATGTCACAGTCGTCACGCGCGCCCCTCGCAACGCAGCGCGCAGGGCCATCGCGCCCCAGCCCGTACCAATCTCCAAGACGCGCGATCCCGGACCGACCCCGGTGACGTCAAGGAGGCGATCCATCTTTCGGGCCTGCGCCTCGGTCAACGACTCCTCGGCTCCGCCGGCGAAGAGGGCGGAGGAGTAGGTCATCGACTCGTCCAAGAACGTGGCGAACAGGTCGTTGGAGAGGTCGTAGTGACGCGCGATATTTCGCCGGGCCCCGTCACGGTCGTTGTCCTCCCGCGTCGGGTGTGCGGGTTCGTAGATCCGACGTATCCATTGCATTTTCGGGGGGACCAGCGTGTCGACCCGCCGGGCCATGGCATCGAGGACGTCGACCAGATACGGAGCATCCCAATCTCCGGCCATATAGGCCTCACCGAAGCCGATCTTGCCCTCGCGTCCCAAGCGGGTGAAGAACGCCGAAGGGCGCCGGACCTCCAGTAACGGACCCGCTGTCGGCCCGAGCGACGTCCCATCCGGGAATGTCAGGTGGACACCGGCACGTTGCACCGCACGCCGGATGGCCAGCCGGGCTGCCGCGGCGCGCAGCGGCGCCCGCTTGGGCTCGGCCAGCGCCGGCCAACGTTGCAGATCAGCGGCAAGGGGCGGGGCATCTGTCCCGATGTCGAGTGACGAGCTCATCGCGGCTGCACCTTGAGCCCGCGACCCCAGAGGCGCAGTCCCTGCCACTGGATCAGAAGCCGCGTGCGAGCGCCGGAATGGCGCATGGCGGACCGGATGACCGTCTTGGGGTTGATCGGCTGTCGCCGACCTCGCAGCGTCGCCACGAATGGTGCCTCTCCTTTTCGTTCCAGTGTCACCGAGATTCCGACAGTGGGACCCGGCGGATCAACCTTGATCCGATAGCTTCCCTCGACCGCATTGAACGGCGAGACGTACATCACCTTGGCCACCTTCGAGTCATCGCCGGCGTTCGGTTCGAGCACGTACGCATGCCGATCACCATAGGTGTTGTGCACCTCGGTCACGACGGCGCATTGCGCATCGGCCTCGTCGTAGCACCAGAAGACGGTAATCGGATTGAAGGCGTAGCCGAACGTGCGGGCCCCCGTCAGCATCACGACACGTGACGCCGCGATCCCACGCTCCTCGAGAACGCTGCGGATATCCATGTGATCCCTGCGCCTGATGCGGGCGAACCATCGTACATAGCCGCGCGGCTGTGGGAGCTGGTCGAAGTCCACCAGCCAGAACGATGCCCCGTAGCTGAACTGGTTGCGCAGCGGCGAGTGTCGGGCATGCGTGACATCCGCTTCGTAAAGAGCCGGAAGCTCGGGCATGGCGTTCACCACGTCGCCCCGAGGGAGGCCGCGGCGGCCACGCCGGCGCGGCAGCCGTCTTCGTGGAAGCCCCAGCCGTGATACGCGCCGGCAAAGGCGATCGTGCCGTCATTGAGCCCGGGTAGGTGTCGCTGCGCCGCGACCGAGGCCAACGTGTAGATCGGATGCTCGTACATCATACGCTCGATGACAAGGTCGGGATCGATCCGTTCGGTGGCATTGAGCGTGACGAGGTGGGGCGAGCGCGACGGCAGTGACTGCAGTCGGTTCATGTCATAGGAGACGAGGACGCTGTCCGTGCTCGCGTCGCAGTCGGGGAGCAGATAGTTCCACGAACTTCTGGCTCTCGTCGCTTGTGGCAGCACGCTTTCGTCAGCGTGGAGGTACGTCTCATTCTTGGAATACCCGAACGCACTCAGCACGGCCCGTTCCCGGGTCGTCGGGTAGGCCAGAAGGCGGAGTGCGTCGTCTGCGTGGGTCGCCATCACGACGCGGTCGAATGTGGCCACGTCGTCGCACTCATCGTAAATCTCGACGCGGCCTGAACTCCTCGAGACCGAACGGACGGGGGTTGCGGTGTGCACCGCGTGCAGCCCCTTGGCGAGTCGCTCTACGTAGACCCGGGAGCCTCCGTCGATCGTGCGCCATTGTGGCGAGCCGGCCACGGAAAGCATGCCGTGATTGTCAAAGAACATGAAGAGGTAGCGAGCCGGGTACTCCAGCGCCACCGTGGTGGCGGCAGACCATACGGACGAGACCAGCGGAACCATGAAATGGCGAACGAAATAGGCGGAGAACCCACCTTGGACCAAGAACTCGCGCAGGGTGAGACCGTCGTCACCCTGTGCGATCGTCACCTTCGCCCGGCGATGGAACTTCTTGATCTCGACCAGCATCTTCATGAAGGAAGGAGTGACGGCGGACCGAGGCCGCGCCAGGACGCCCCCCAAGCCGCGACCTCCTGCGTATTCGAGGCCGCAGCCGTCGCAGTGGACCGACATGCTCATTTCGGTTGCTTGCGTTGACACACCGAGTTCGCCCAGGAGTCTGCGAAAGAGCGGGTAGGTCGAATCGTTGTACACGATGAACCCCGAATCCACCGGGATCGTTCCGGCGTCCGGCGTGACGACGTGGTGCGTGTGGGCGTGGCCGCCGAGTCTTTCCTCCGCCTCATAGAGCGTGACATCAAAGCGATTCTGGAGGAGATACGCCGCAGTGAGCCCGGCGACCCCCCCACCGACCACGGCCACGCGCTGGCGTGCTGCCTGAAGGGGTTCCGTCAAGAGCTTGCCTTCTCGCACGAACGGTCAGCCACGTGGATGACTTTAGTGCTAAAATCGTCCGGGTGACCGGCGCGCCGAGAATAATGAGCCTGCAAGAGGCCGCGGACCGGCTGGGCGTGCATTACATGACGGCATACCGCTACATCCGGCAAGGGCGGTTGCCCGCCACCCGTGAGGGTGGTGAGTGGCGGATTCGAAGGGTCGATGTGAACGCCATGCAGGGTCCCTCGGTCAAACGGGCACGGCGTGGTGCGGAGAGAGCCCGGGCCGGGTCCGAGGGACTGGAACGGCGCATGCTCGCCGGGGATGGTTCGGGCGCCTGGTGGCTGGTGAAGAACCAGCTCGATGGCGGTCTCGATCCCACCGGCGTCCTGAACGACCTCCTCGTCCCCGCCCTTCGTTCCATCGGGGAGCGTTGGGCCAGCGGACAACTGTCGGTGGCCGATGAGCACACGGCGACGGTCGTCGCCCAGCGACTGGTCGGTCACCTGGGCCTGCAATTCGGGCGCCGCGGCAAGAGCCGCGGCGCCATCGCGCTCGCCGCGCCTTCAGGAGATCTGCACACGCTCCCGGTCGCAATCGTCGCTGACCTTCTCCGTTGGCAGGCGTTCGAAGTACTCGAGCTCGGGGCCGATACGCCCGCCGATGCCCTCGCTGACGCTGTCGCCCATCAGGATCGCCTCCTGGCCGTCGGCATCGTTTCCACCACGCTCGGGCTGGAGGCCGAAGTGGCATTGTCGGCGCGCTCGGTGCGCGCCGTCGTGCCCGAGGCCACCATTTTCCTCGGCGGGCCGGGCATACGCTCAGAGAAGCACGCTCTGGAGTTGGGCGGCGACGTCTGGACCGGCCCCGGGCCCAACGCAGCGGTGGAGACCGTAGAGAGCATCGCCGGTTCGATCCGCGAGCGAGTCCCCAGCAGTGTCGCCTGAGGCAGGTCGATTGCCTGACCCCCGACACGTCCTGGCCGCCGGGGCGGACGATCTGCTCGAAGCAACGATCGTCGGGAGCTTCTCCCGTCTCGGCTTTGAGCTCCGCAGCCGGATGGAGGCGTGGACCGTTCCCCGTCGGCTCGACGGCAAGCTGATCGTCGTGACCGGTGCCTCGTCGGGCATCGGGAGGGCGGCAGCCCTCGCCCTGGCACAACTCGGAGCGGGACTCGTTCTCGTCGGGCGCGACGAAGCGCGGCTGACGGCCACCCGGCAAGCAGCCATGGCCCTCCCCGACACAGGGCGGATCGTCACTGCCCCACTCGACCTCGTCGATTCCGACGCCGTCATGCTGTTTGCCGAGCGCTTGGCTGCGTCGGAAGTCCGTCTCGACGGGCTCGTCCACTGTGCGGGCGCGCTGTTCGGGGACTATCGGAAGGCTGCCGACGGCACCGAGTTGACCTTGGCCACGCACGTCCTTGCGCCTTTCCACCTCAGCGGCCTGCTCTCGCCTCTCTTGCGACGGGCATCGTCATCCGTCATCGTCACCGTGTCGTCGGGTGGGATGTACACCCAGCGCTTCGACCTCGCTCACCTCGAGGTCAGCGCAGACGGCTACCGGGGAGCCACCGCCTACGCCCGCGCCAAGCGGGCCCAGGTCGTTCTCGCCCACGAATGGGCCCGCCGCTGGGGTCCTGACGGCATCGCCAGTTACGCCATGCACCCGGGTTGGGTGGATACGCCAGGTCTGGCCACGGGCCTCCCTCGTTTCGCCCACCTCGGCCCACTCCTGCGGACGCCCGGCCAGGGGGCGGACACCGTGATGTGGCTGGCTGCAGACGGTCCACGGCGCAACGCCCCGCCCGATCCGCGTCCCGGGGGCATCTGGCTGGACCGACAACGCCGCTCGGAGTACTACCTCCCGACCACGTACCGCACCCCGCCACAGCGCCGACGCGATGGCGAAGCCCTCTGGCAATGGTGCGTCCGCCGCCTGCCGCCTGACGCGCAACGTCGGACGTAATGACCGACCACGCGGTCGTCTGGTTCCGCCGGGACCTGCGCCTCAACGACAACCCGGCGTGGGCCGCCGCCACAGCCAGGGCCGATCGCGTCACCGCCCTCTACGTCCTCGACCCCGTGCTGCTGCACGGATCCGGGGCCTTCCGACGGGTACAGCTGATGGCACACCTCCACGCGCTCGACGCAAGCCTGCAACGGGTCGGCGGGCGCCTTCTCGTGCACACGGGCGCACCGACCACGCTGGTTCCCGCCATTGCCGAGTCCCTGGGGGCCGAACTCCTGTGCAGCAACGCCGACGTGACCCCCTATGCCCGTCGACGCGATCACGCCATCGGCGTGCAGCTCGGCAGCTCCTTCGAGCAATGGTGGGGCAATCTGGTCCACCCTCCGGGATCGATACTCACGTCCACCGGACACGTCTCACGGGTCTTCACCCCTTTCGCCACCAAGTGGGGCAACGCGGCACGTCCCACATGGCCGCAGAACGGGACCGCAACCCTCGGCGACGATCCGGGTGAAGGCGTGCCTGCGTGCGCTGATCCACCCTTCCAACGTGGCGGCGAAGAAGCGGCGTGGGGTCGGCTGCACGCGTTCGCCCACCGGGTCGACGACTACCACGACACCAGGGACATGCCGGCCGTGGACGGCACATCCCAGCTTTCAGCTGATCTGCGCTTCGGCGTGCTGGCACCGGCCGCAGTGGCCGACGCGATCGGTACGTCGACCAAAGGAAGGGCTTCCTTCGTCCGCCAATTGGCCTGGCGCGATTGGTACGCCCATCTCCTCTGGGAGTTGCCCTCGCTGGTCGACACCGCCCTACGCCCCGAGCTCGACCGCGTCGCATGGCAGAACGATCCGGCCGACATCGCGGCCTGGCAGGAAGGCCGCACCGGCTATCCCCTCGTCGATGCCGGCATGCGGCAGCTGGCCACCACGGGCTGGATGCACAACCGCGTCCGCATGGTCGTCGCCTCGTTCCTGGTCAAGGATCTTCTGGTCGACTGGCGGATCGGCGAGCGATGGTTCCGGCGGCTCCTCGTCGATGGGGACATCGCCCAGAATGCAGGCAACTGGCAATGGGTGGCCGGCACCGGTCCCGATGCCGCTCCCTACTTTCGCGTGTTCAACCCCGTCGTCCAGTCGAGCAAGTTCGATCCCGGCGGGGAATACATCCGGGCGTTCGTCCCTGAGTTGACCCGCGTCCCGGCACCGTGGATCCACGCCCCCTGGACAGCACCTCCTCTGGAGCTGGCTGCATCGGGTGTGACGCTCGGAGCCTCCTACCCCGGTCCGATCATCGACCACGGCTTCGCCAGAGATCGCGTCATCGGCGCGTACAAAAAGGCGCAAGGGACCGGACCGATCCGCGAGTAGTGGCTCGCCCTTCAGCCTTGGTACGTTGACGGGGCACTGGCGCCAAGGGGGGACGGTCACGATGAAGTCTGAGCACAGTCCGATGAGTGGGTTCGATGAGTACCCCATCCATCAGATCCCTGAGCCCATTCGCATTCTTGGCACCTCGGACCCACGGGCTTACGAGCGGTACTGGTTCACCGCAGCCGATGAGGCACAGGACGTGCTCCTGGTGATCGGATTCGGCTTCTATCCCAATCTGGGCACCGCCGATGCCTATGCCATCCTCGTGCATGAGGACACCCACACCACCGTCAGGGCGCACCGGGTGCTGGAGGAGGACCGGACCGATATCGGGACGGGCCCGATTCGCGGCGAGGTGATCGAGCCGTTCCGGGAATGGCGGCTCACGGTCGGAGACAACGCCCAAGAGGTGGAGGTTGACCTCAGATGGCACGACACCAAGCGCGCCATCTTCCATCGCATGGGCGGAGCCGGGATGCACACGAGCCACGACGGGAGGCCGGCGCTCCCCACCGCGGGGTACGAGGGCTTTGGGCGCATCGAGGGCGAGGTGACGATCCGCGGGAAGACCATCTCCCTCTCGACCGAGACGACCCGGGGCAGCCGCGATCACCATTGGGGCATCCGCAATGGTGTCGGCGGTCCTGGGCATCTCCAACCGCAGGCGCGAAGTTCCCACCTCGGGCAGTGGGTCGAATTCTCCGACTGGTCGATCTGGGGCTGGCGATGCCTCCGCAACATCGGCGACGCGGAGCACCCGGGGGCCGAAATGGTCACCCCGTTCTCCAACAAGATGCGCTTCGATCCCGAGACCAAGCACCTGAGAGGTGGGGTGATCCAAAGCCGATTCGCCGACGGCACGGTGAAGGAGATCACCTACGCGCAGATCGGCCAGCGGGTGGCCTACCTGCGCTGTGGGATGTACATGGGTCCCGATCAAAACGGTACGCCCGAAGAAAACTGGTTCCAAGGAGCCTACGGGGGCGGTGAAACGATCAGAGGAGAGAGTTTTGACTTACGCGACCCGGCCGTCCGGCAACGGATCGCCGGGTTCGACGACCACCTGGTCATGGCCACGTGCGACGGCGAACGGGCGATCGGCCTCCTCGAGTGCTCCAATCCCGTCCTTTACGAGATGTGCCGGGACCGTGTGCCCGGATTCGCCCTGCTCGAGGACTGAAGCGCCGGCTCAATGGATCCATCGACCTTTGCGCTCTGCGCCACCATGTACCTGCGCAAGGCCTGGGATGAACCCGGGATCGAGGTCACGGGCGCCCGGAAGATCATCGGTGGGGCATCACGCCACACCTGGTCTGTCGATGCTGCATGGAACGACAGCCACGGCGCCCCGCAGCTGCGGGAGCTGATCTTCCGACTGGACCCGCCCGCTTCGCTCCTCGCAAGCAACCGCGGCACCGAGTACGCCATGTACCGCGCGTTGTACGGCAGCCCGGGCATCCCCCTACCCGAGCCGCTCCTTCTCGAAGATGACGAGGACGCCTTCGGGATGCCGTTCTTCGTCATGGAGAGGCTCGGTGGGGTGGCATGGCCACAGGAGCTGCTGACGCCCGCCTTCGAGGGTCGCCGCGAGCCACTGGTGCGTCAGATGTACCGGGTCCTCGGGTCCATCTCCGCGGTGGACTACGAAGCCGTCGGGCTTCAGGGCGTCTTGCCGGTGCCGGCTCCTGGCAACACGTGGGAACCAGAGCTCGAGCGGTGGGAGAGAACACTGCACGATCACGACCTGGGACCGATGCCGATCACCGCTGCGGTGATCCGGGAACTGCGCCGCCATCCACCGCCGCCCGTCGCCCGACCTCGGATCGTCCACGGCGACTTTCGGGTGGGGAACGTGCTGCTCTCACCCCACGGCGTCGTAGGGGTGCTCGACTGGGAATTGACCCACCTGGGAGACCCTCATGAGGACATCGCGTGGAGCATGGCCAGGAACTGGCGGAGCGGTGCCGCTCCCGAAATGATCGGGGGGGCGCTCCGTCCCGCCGAGGCGCTCGCCGAGTGGGAGAGCACGAGCGGAATGCGTGCCGATCCGGAGTCCCTTCGTTGGTGGCAATTGTTCAGCCACGTGAAGGCCAACGCCATTTGGGCCACCGCAGCCCACGAATTCTCCATCGGTCGCACGAGTGAGCTCATGTTCGGCACGATGGGTTGGCTGAACATCGGCTCACAGGAGAAGTGGGCGCTCGAGGACATGGGGGTCTTGACCCGATGAGGCCAGAGCCGCCTCTTGCGCTGCGGGCCGCATTGAAGACCCTCGAAGAGATCGCCGAGGAGTCCGCCGACGCCCAGGAGATCTCACGGCTTCGTGGCGTGTCAACGCTCCTCACCATCCTTGAACGTGAGTGGGACACCTGCGCCTCGACCCGTCTCGCCGGAATCTCGCGGTACACCGACATCGTTCGCCGAGGCGCGGAAATGATGACGGGCGCGCGTCGCGCGCGTCTCACGGAGGTGCTCGCCGAGGGCGGGCGGAACGCCGGCGACTACAGGATCTCGTCGCTCGAGAAGTCCCTCGATCGCCTGCGCGCGGCCGTGCTCGACCTGCAGAGCTGGATCGAGGACTCTGAGGGTCCCGAAGATGGCGCCCTTCTCGCCTCCATCTGGCAGGCCGAATACGAGGACGCAAAGAGTGAGGATCGGAATCATTTCTTTTGGTAGAGCGAACCCGGGAGAAGCGCTGAGCATGGATACCGAGCACATCGATCTGACACGTCCGGAGTTCTGGATGGCGGACCCCTACCCGACCCTGGCGCACCTTCGAGAAACAGACCCCGTCCACTACCACGACACGGCGGCGCACCCCTTCTGGGCCTTGACGCGTCACGACGACATCGTTGCCGTCTCGAAGACCCCTGAGACCTTCTGCTCAGGCAAGGGGATCGCCATACAGGGCGGCAGCGGGGAGGACATGGCGGAGTACGAGAACCTGGTGACGATGGACGACCCCGCCCACAAGTGGTTACGCGCCTTGGTGAGCCGGGGCTTCACGCCTGCTCGCATCAGAACCCTCGAGTCGCACATTCGAGAGCTGACCACAGCGATCCTTGACGATGCCTCGGGGCGCGAGGAGATCGACTTCGTCGAGGATGTCGCCGCGCTCTTGCCGAGCTACGTCATTGGCGAGCTGCTCGGCGTGCCCCGGGAGGATCAACATCTCATCAAGGTCTGGAGTGATGGGATTACCGAGGGTGGTGGCGGCGGAGATGGTCAGAATCAAGATGGTTTTGCGGCAATTGGGCACATGATGACCTATCTGGCGGGCATGCAGGAGGCCCGCCGAGACTCGCCCGGCGACGACCTCGTGTCCCTCCTCATGCAGGCCGAGATCGACGGAGAGCGACTGAGCGAGCAAGCCCAACGGGGTTTCTTCTTGCTGTTGGAGTTTGCCGGCAACGAAACCACCAGGAACACGATCGTGGGGGGACTTCACGCGCTGGCGGAGAACCCCCGCCAGGCCGCACTCCTCCGCGACCGGCCTGGCCTCATCGGGTCGGCTGCGGAAGAGATGCTCCGATTCGTCTCCCCGGTCACGCACTTTCGCCGGACTGCGACCAGGGACACCGAGCTTCGAGGGCGGCAGATTCAAGAAGGAGATTGGCTCGTCCTGTTCTATGGCGCGGGAAACCGTGATCCGGACGTCTTCGCCGACCCGGACGAATTCGACGTGACCCGTCATCCGAATCCGCACATCGCGCTCGGCGGAGGTGGTCCCCACTTCTGCCTGGGTGCCGCGCTCGGCCGATTGGAGATCCGCGTGATGTTCGAGGAGCTGCTGCGGCGCTTCCCCGACTTCGAGGTAACCGGCCCACCCACACGCGTGCGGTCCAATTTCATTCGCGGCATCAAGACGATGTCGGTACGATTGGGGCAGGATCGCGGATGAAGACACGGGATACCCGTCGTGGTGACTGAGTTCTCCGGGGCGACGGCAATCGCCGGTGCGGCCAACACTGCGTTCTCGTTCGTGTCCGAACGCTCCCACCTCGACTTGGCCCTCGAAGCAATCACTCTGGCTCTCGACGACGCCGGTCTGGCGACGCACGATGTGGACGGCATCACCGGGTACTCGTTCGACCGGGTGCGCGAGTACGAATTGGTCAACAACCTCGGCCTTGACGATCTGGCTTTCTTCGCCGAATCCCCTTACGGCAATGGCTGCGGAGCCGTGGCGCTGGCCGCGCTGGCCGTGGCGAGTGGCCGCGCCAGCACTGTCGTCGCGTTTCGCAGCGTGAAGGCTCCCCTCGGCGATACCCTCCACTTTGATCAGGACATGGAGTCGATTGCCCCCGCCCTTGCCGGTTCCCGGGTCCACCACGCTCCTTTCGGGCTGCTCACGGTCATCCAATGGGCCGCCCTGGTGGCGCAGCGCTACGTCCACCGTTACCAGTGTGACCCCGATGGCTTCGGGTGGGTCACGGTGGTCGAACGCGAGTACGCGGCGACCAATCCGGCGGCGCTGCACTTCGGCCGCCCGCTGAGCTGGGCGGACTACCTCGCCTCGCCGGTTGCCGCCTCACCCCTGCGCCTGCCCGATGGCAATGTCGGCAACGACGGGGCGAGTGCCGTCGTGGTCACGACGGCAGAGCGTGCAGCCGATATGCGCCACGCCGTGATCCCTATCCTGGCGGCTGGGTGGGCGACCGGTCCCGAGCTCGAAGTGGTGACCAGCTACCAACGGGCCGACATCGAATGGCCCGAGGAGACCGCAATTCTGGCCCGGCGCCTCTACGCCGAGGCCGGCATCGGGCCGGCCGACGTCGACTTCCTCGAGGTCTACGACCATATTTCCGCTCTGGCTGTGCTCTCGCTCGAAGGCTTGGGCTTCTGCGGACCCGGCGAGGCGGTCGACTTCGTGCGCGGCGGCACCACTATCCGGGTGGACGGACGGCTGCCGCTCAACACCCACGGCGGCCACCTCGGAGAGGCCTACGTACAAACGATGAATCACGTGGTCGAAGCGGTTCGGCAACTGAGGGGGGAGGCGGTGAACCAGGTGGCCGGTGCCTCGATCGGCCTCGTCGTAGGCGGATCACTCGCCCCGGTGACCGGCTTGGTGCTCGGCACCTCATGACCGGTCGTCTCGGCCCGCTGCCCGTCCCCGGACCCGACGACGCCCCCTACTGGGAGGGCCTGGAGGGAGGCGCGCTCCTGATCCAACGCTGCGACACGTGCGGCACATTGCGCCACCCGCCCCAACCTCGGTGCGGTCACTGCGCGTCCGCTGTTTTCAGCTGGACACCGGCGACAGGGTCGGGAACCGTTTACAGCTTCACGATCGTGCGCCACCCCCCCAACCCGGCGCTGGCCGCGTCGGTACCCTACGTCGTGGCCCTGATCCAGTTGGACGAAGGCCCACGTCTGGTAAGTAACGTCGTCGGCGTGGATCCCGACCTCGTCGCCATCGGACAGCGTGTCCAGGTGGAATTCGACCGACAGGGCCCCGGTGCCGTCCTCCCGCGATTCTCGCTGACGGTGGCGGAACCATGACCGGGCACCGTCCCTACGCGCTGATCTCGGCTGACTCACACGTCAACGAGCCCCCGGACCTCTGGACATCCCGTGTTCCACCCCGCTTCGTCGATCGCGCGCCACGCATCGAACGGTTCGAGCGCGGCGACGCATGGGTGCTCGAAGGCGCCCGAGAGCCCGTCCCCTTCGGTCGTAATGCCTGTGCCGGCATGGGTCCGTGGCCTCCCGACCCATGGATGCGCTTTGAAGAGGTACGGCCGGGGGGCTACGACCCGAAAGCGAGGTTGCTCGACCAGGACCTTGACGGGGTGGACGCCGAGGTGCTGTTCCCCACGCCGAGAGTGGCCAACGCCGTCTTCGTGAACCCTGACCGTGACTTCCACCTTGCCTGCGTCCGGGCCTACAACGATTGGATCGCCGAATTCTGCTCCTACGACCCCGGCCGATTGGCCGGCGTTGCGCTGCTCCCCAACTCCAGCGTCGCTGACGCCGTGGCCGAGTGCACGCGGGTAGCCGACCTGCCCGGCATACATGCAGTGACCATCGGGATGTACCCGCACGGGGACATCCGGCTCGAACCCGAGGATGACCAACTCTGGGCAACGCTCGAGGAATTCGACCTCACCCTGGCCATCCACGTCCGTCTCACCGACGCGGCGCCCGGAGCACACCACGCCACGTTGCGCGAAGGGGTCATCAGGATGCTCGATGTCCCGGTGCGCCTCGAGGAGTTCATCTACACCGGCGTCATGTGGCGCTTCCCGAGGTTGCGGGTCGCCTTTGTCGAGGTCGACGCGGGCTGGGTGCCCTACTGGAAGGAGCAGGCCTACAACCGCTGGCGCCGCCAGGACCCCGTCCTGCGTGCCGAACGGGACATGGCCGCATCACCCCTCTCCTGCATGGATCGCATCGGCTTCACCTACATCACGGATCGCCACGCCGTGCACAATCGCCATCTCGTCGGCCTCGACCAGCTGATGTGGTCGAGCGACTACCCGCACAGCGCGAGCGACCATCCCTTCTCATGGCGCACGATCGAATCGGACTTCTACGGGGTGCCCGACGAGGAGCGACACGCCATCCTGGCCGGCAATGCCGTGCGGTTCTTCAAGCTGTCGCCTGACGGGCGGGGCGCGTGACCCTCGCCGGAGGGTCCGAACCGGCCGGCGCCGGGCAGACCTACGTGGCGTGGCCGGCACGGGCCGATCGACCGTTGCCCGTCGTCCTCGTGGTCTCGGACATCTGGGGCGACGGTGACCATCTGCGCGACGTGGCGGATCGAGTGGCACGAGCGGGCTATCTAGCCGTTGCCCCCGACCTCTACAGCGAACTCCCTCCCTCTGACGCAATGACGCCAGGTCGTGTGGCGGCGGCGCGGGCCTGGGTCGACGGGCTGGCCCCTGCCACATGGACCGACGCCACGGCGCGGGCCAAAGCCCTGGCCGACATCGGGCCGGCCGGCCCGCCACTGGCGGAGACCCTCGACGCCCTCTTCGAGGGCCCGGCGGACCTGGGCCGCTTTGATCCCATCCTGAGCGACGCCATCACACTCGGGTCCGCGCACAGTGCCGGGAACCACGGACCGGTGGGTGCCATCGGCTTCTGCATGGGTGGCAGCCTGGTCGGGCGACTCGCGTGCGATGAGGCCCGCCTCGGCGCCGCCGTCATTTTCTACGGGACCCCGCCACCCCACGACAGAGTGGGGGGCGCGCACTGTCCAGTGCTCGGACTGTACGGCGCTGAGGACCATGCCATCACCGATGCCGTGCCGTCGCTGGCCGACGCAATGGCCGCAGTGGGACGGCGCTTCGAATGGCATACCTACCCCGACGCGCCGCACGCCTTCTTCAATGACACCCGGAGCGCCTTCCGCGTGGCCGCGGCGAGGGATGCGTGGGTGCGGACGCTCGAGTTCCTCTCCACAGAATTGGGAAAGGACCCGTGACCACCCTGGTCACGGGCGCGGGCCTGACCGGATCCTTCGTTGCGCGGGCCTTGCAGACTCTCGGC
>Ga0182030_10016485_pt1 | contig 14385 bp, 17 predicted proteins | sample 812S3MmetaG_FD_121299 | JGI IMG/M metagenome (GOLD analysis project Ga0182030, IMG submission 121299) | Permafrost microbial communities from Stordalen Mire, Sweden - 812S3M metaG (Illumina Assembly) | ecosystem: Environmental > Terrestrial > Soil > Wetlands > Permafrost | place: Sweden...
CCATCGATCATGTCGGCTTTTTTGGTTCTGGTGTTGGTTTTCACGGACAGTGCCTGGGCAATGGCGTGGAGCTCGTCCCGCTCTTTACCTTCCAACACCGAGCGCTCGAGCTGCTGTTCGGCAGTCATCGGCATCCTCGTTTCGAATGTCCTCGTTGGCAGGTGGATTGACTCCAGCTGCCAGGAATCAGGGATGGAGATTTCCGTGGATCGAGATCGACTCTCGCCGGCAAACCCCCCCGACGCCGTTTACGGGCTGGCCGCACTAGTACGAAGCGAACCAGAAGGTCCCGCCCACAAGCCCGAACGGGCAAGTTGTGGAAGCGAAGGTACATATATACTACAGGCACGGGACCACTCCAGCAACAACCAGGCATCGCCAGCCGATCTTCCACCCACTGGGAACCTTATCGCCCCGAACACCACCACCGTGCGGATAGTGACTACAGCGACAGCTCCTCGAGGACGGCGCCGAGGTCGGCATCCACCACCGTCGGAACGGAGATCTGGCTGATGGCGATGTCGGGATCCTTCAGCCCGTGGCCGGTGAGGACGCAGACCACGGTGGACTGGGAGCCCAGGCCGTCGGGCAGCCCGGCCTTGAGCAGGCCGGCCACCGAGGCCGCCGAGGCCGGCTCGCAGAACACCGACTCTTCGGCAGCCAGAAAGCGGTAGGCGTCGAGGATCTCCTCGTCACTGACGGCGGCGATCCCCCCGCCTGACTCCGATGCGGCCGAGGCCGCTCCGTACCAACTGGCCGGGTTGCCGATGCGGATGGCGGTGGCCACCGTCTCGGGATGTTCAATGGGGTGGCCTTCGACGATGGGAGCGGCACCGGCGGCCTGGAACCCCAACATGCGCGGGAGTCGGGTGGACCGCCCGGCTTCTTTGAACTCGAGATAGCCCTTCCAGTAGGCGGTGATGTTCCCGGCGTTGCCCACCGGGATGCAGTGGACGTCGGGAGCGTCGCCCAAGGTATCCACGACCTCGAAGGCACCGGACTTCTGCCCTTCGATCCGGTACGGGTTGACCGAGTTGACCACGGTGACCGGAGCACGCTCGCCGAGCTCGCGGACGATGGACAGGGACTGGTCGAAGTTCCCGCGCACCTGGAGGACCCGCGCCCCGTGGATCAGGGCCTGGGCCAACTTGCCCAATGCAATGTGACCTTCGGGGATGAGGACCGCACAGGTCAATCCGGCCCGTGCGGCGAAGGCGGCCGCCGACGCCGAGGTGTTGCCGGTCGACGCGCACACCACCGCCTTGGCCCCCTCCTCGGCGGCCTTGGAGATGGCCACGGTCATGCCGCGGTCCTTGAACGAGCCGGTGGGATTGGCCCCTTCCACCTTCAACAGGACCCGGGCCCCGACCCGGGCCGAAAGGCGCGGAGCAGGCAGGAGTGGCGTACCCCCCTCGAGCAGAGTGACTACCGGGGTGGCCGCGGTGACGGGCAAGAACTCCCGGTACTCCTCGATCACGCCCCTCCAGGCGCCGCCGGTGGTAGTGGTCATTCGTCGTCCCCCACGATCCGCATCACGTTGCCAACCCGTACCACGACCGCCAATCCGGCCAGGGCGTCGAGGGTGGCACGGACATCGCCTTCGCCGGCCGAATGGGTCACGAACAACAGCCGGGCCCCGTCGGCGTGCCCCTCCTGCTCCATCGAGCGGATGGACACTCCGTTATCGCCGAACACGGTGGCCACCGAGGCCAGTACGCCGGGGCGGTCGGTCACGTCGAGGCTGACGTAGTAACGGGTCTGCAGCTCGGACTGCGGAAGCAGGCGGGCGGGCATCCGTTCCGGAGACGGAGCGGTGGTGCCCGCCATCAAGTTGCGGGTGGCGTCGATCAGGTCACCGACCACGGCGCTGGCGGTCGGGCGCCCGCCGGCTCCCAAGCCGTAGAGCATGAGCTCGCCGGCCGCCTCTCCTTCTATGAACACCGCGTTGTAGGCATCACGGACCCCAGCCAGCGGATGGGTCTTCGGCACCATGGCCGGATGGACCCGGACTGAAACCGCATCGTCACCGGTCCGCTCCACGATGGCCAGAAGCTTGACGACATAGCCGAAGCGCTCGGCGAAATCGACGTCGGCGGCACGGATACCGGTGATCCCCTCCCGCATGACATCGGCTCCGGCCACGTCGTAACCGAACGCCACGCCGGCCAGGATGGCCGCCTTCGCCGCAGCATCGAATCCCTCCACGTCGGCGGTGGGGTCGCGCTCGGCCAGTCCGAGCGACTGGGCCTCGGCCAGTGCTTCGGCATAGTCCGCCCCCTGTTCGCTCATCCTGGAGAGGATGAAGTTGGTGGTTCCGTTGACGATGCCCATGACCCGGTGGATCCGTTCGCCGGTCAGCGACTCCCGGAGGGCTCGAACGAGTGGGATGGCGCCGGCCACCGCGGCCTCATAGAGAAGGTCCACGCCCTGTTGGCGGGCCAGTGTGCGCAGGCCCACCCCCTCGGGTGAGGCCAGCAGGGCTTTGTTGGCCGTGACCACTGGCTTGCCTGCACTCAGCGCCTCCCTCACCAGGTCGTAGGTGGGATCGACGCCCCCGATGAGCTCCACCACCACGTCGATGGAGGGATCGACCACCAGGTCCGATGCCCGGGTGGTGAGCAGCTCCGCCGGGACGTGGTCACCGCGGGGGCGGGTCAGGTCACTGACGGCGATCCCGCCGACCACCAGTCGGGCCCCACTCTGCACCGCCAGAGCGTCGGCCCGGTCCTGCAGCATGCCAATCAGCGCCGACCCCACGTTCCCGCATCCGAGCACGGCGACGCGGACCTCACGTTCGGGGGGTGCCAGGGCCACCCGCTCACGCTACCGCCTGAATTGAGGGACGCCCGCCGCTCAGAGGTCCAGACGGACCAGGTCGGCGAATGTCTCCCGCCGCACGACCACCCGGGCATCGCCGTCGGCCACGAACACCACGGCCGGACGGGGCACCTTGTTGTAGTTGGACGCCATCGAGTGCCCATAGGCCCCGGTGACCGGAGTGGCCAGGATGTCGCCGACCCTGAGGTCTTCGGGGACGAACCCTTCTGACACCACGACGTCACCGGTCTCGCAGTGCTTGCCCACCACCCGGACCGGCCGGGGCCGGGCGGCCGCGGGCTCCCGCGGCAGGAAGGCCTCATAACCGCTCCCGTAGAGCACGGGGCGAGGGTTGTCGCTCATCCCGCCGTCCACCGACACGTAGGTCCGGTGGCCGGGAACGTCTTTGACCGTCCCCACCCGGTAGAGGGTCACCGCGGCCGAAGCCACGATCGAGCGCCCGGGCTCGGCGGTGACCCGTACCGAGTCGGCGATGCCGGCCTTCCGGCAAGCTCGGCGGACCGAGGCGGCCCACTGGACCATGGGTGGAGCCTCTTCGCCGTTGACGTAGGCCACACCGAGGCCTCCGCCCACCACCAGCTCGGGCAGGCCGAGGGGGGCGAAGAACTCCGCCAACACGTCGATGGCCCGGGTGAACGGCTCCAGGGCGAACACCTGGCTCCCGAGATGGGCGTGGATCCCGGCGAACTCCACCACCCCCCGGGCATCGAGAGCCGACAGCTGGGCCACGGCCGCGGCAGCAGCTCCTGAGGCCAGGCCGAAGCCGAATTTGGAGTCGTCCTGACCGGTGCGCACGAACTCGTGGGTGTGGACCTCCACCCCGGGGGTGATACGGGCCAACACGATGGGGCGCACGGGTCGGGGTTCGCCATCCGACCCGGCCAGGAGGCGCTCGATACGACCGATCTCGTCGAACGAGTCGATCACGATCCGACCGACCCCGGCCGCCAGCGCCGAGGCCAGTTCGTCTTCAGACTTGTTGCTCCCGTGCATTACCAGCCGGCCGGCCGGCACACCGGCGGCGAGAGCCACATGCAGTTCGCCCCCGGTGGACACGTCGAGGCACATGCCCTCTTCGTGGGCCAGACGGGCCATGGCCACGCACAAGAACGCCTTGGTGGCATATGCCACTCCGTCGCCCCAGGCCTCGACGGCTTCGCGGCAGCGGGCCCGCAGATGAGCCTCGTCGTAGACGAACAGCGGGGTGCCGAGTTCCTCGGCCAGGTCGACCAGGTCGACGCCGCCGACCCGCAGCTGCCCCGACGACCCAGTGGTGGCGGTGAGGGGAAGCAGGTTGCGGACGACAGGATCGGTGGCACCGGGCGCCATCGGACCGGCGGTGGTGTCGCCCTCGGTCACATCGCCTCCGGCGCCGACACCCCGAGAAGTCCGAGGCCGATGGCCAGGCCGATCCGCGTTCCCTCCACCAGCCACAGTCGGGCCTGGGTCAGCGCCGGGTCCACTCCATCGGCCAGGATCGGGCAGTCGTGGTAAAAGCCGTGGAAGGAGCTGGCCAGTCGGCGCACCCAGGTGGTCACCTTGGTCGGGGCCCGGTCGATGGCCGCTTCGGCCACCACCTCGGGAAGCTCCTCCAAGCAGCGAATCAGCTCGAGTTCGCGCTCGTGGGTGAGGAGCGAGAGGTCGACCTGGTCCAGGGGAAGCCGCTCGACTCGACGCTCCACGGCTTTGCGGCCCACGCCTCCGATCCGGGCGCTGGCCATCTGCACGTAGAACACCGGGTTCTCCACCGACTGCTCCCGGACCTTGGCCAGATCGAAGGTGCTGGTCTGGTCGAGCGAGGTCATCAGACTGAGGATCCGGGTGGCGTCCGGCCCGATGTCAGCCACCACGGTGTCCAGCGAGATGGCGTTGCCGACCCGCTTGCCCATGGTCACCGCCTCGTCCCCGTCCATGAGCGAGACCATCTGACCCAACTTGACCTCGAGACGGGCGGGATCCACCCCGAGGGCCTCGACCCCGGCCTTCAGGCTGGCCACCTGGCCGTGGTGGTCGGCACCGAACACGTCGATGACCCGGTCGAAGCCTCTGACCAGGAACTTGTCGCGGTGGTAGGCCAGGTCACCGGCCAGATAGGTGGCGTCTCCGTTCGACTTGCGCAGCACCCGGTCGCGGGTGTCGCCCAGCTCCGAGGCGCGGAACCAGAGGGCACCGTCCTCTTCGAAGACCAGTCCCCGCTGGTCCAGCAGTGCGATGGTCTCGTCGACGGCCCCGCTCTCTTCGATGGAGGCCTGGCTGTACCACTCGTCGAAGACGATGCCCACCGACGCCAACGTGGCCCGGATGCGTTGGAGGATGTGGTCGGCAGCCCACTTTCCGGCTGCCGTGACGTCGTCAGGCCCGTCGTAGCTGGCAGCCAGCTCGGTTACATACTCGCCCTGGTAACCGCCCTCAGGAACCTCTTGCCCGTGGAGCCGGGCCAACAGACTCATGCCGAGCGTCCGGATCTGGCCGCCGGTGTCGTTGACGTAGTACTCCCGGCTCACCAGGTACCCGGCTCGGGCCAGTACCCGGGCCAGGGAGTCGCCGTAGCTCCCCCACCATCCATTGCCCACATGGATCGGGCCGGTCGGGTTGGCGGAGATGAACTCGACCTGCACCCGCTCGCCGTGCCCCACGTCGGGCCGGGCGTACTTCTCCTCTCCCTGCTCGAGCAGCTCGTGAAGGGCCTCATGCAACCAGCCGTCGTCGAGCCGGAAATTGATGAATCCCGGACCGGCGATCTCGATGGAGCTGGTGTGAGCGGGCGGATTGGCGTTCAGGGCATCGACCAGGGACGAGGCCAGTGCCCGGGGGTTGGTCCCCGCCGGCTTGGCCATGACCAGGGCCACGTTGGTCGACCAGTCGCCGTGCTCTCGACGGGACGGGCGCTCGAGCTGGATCGAAGCGGGATCAGCGGCGAGGTCCAGACCCTCGGCGGCAGGGAGGGTGGCGAGGGCGTCGCTCAGGGCTCGGGCGAGGTGATCACGGGTCGACATGTAGGCGCGAGGATAGGGCGTGGTGAGCCGGTGGCCGCGAGGCCCCAGGTCCGTTCCCGGACAGGCCCATGACGCGCCGCACTACAGTTGGCACTCCGTGAGGGGTAGGCCGGCGGATCCGACCGGGTTCCCGGCCCGTCTCACGCCCTCGTAGCTCAGCGGATAGAGCATCGGCCTCCGGAGCCGTGTGCGCAGGTTCGAGTCCTGCCGAGGGCACGCAGTTTCACAGTCGCGAGACATCGTGGACGGACGAACCTACCGGTCCGTCGCCGACGCATCGTCGCCGGGTCCGGCCTCATCGAAACCGATGAGCCAACGCACCCCGTACCGGTCTACGACCTGGCCATCGGAGGCGCCCCACGGGCGTGGCTGTAGGTCGTCAAGAACTGTCCCACCGGCGGCCAGCGCGTCGAACCAGGAGCGGAGCCCCTCCGGCGATGTGGTGCCGAGGAGGGAGAACATGAGCCCAGAGCTGTGGAACGGATCCTCCCCGGCCGCGTCGGCGGCAAAGATGGATACCGGCCCGCGCAAGATGCCATGGGCGATGGCGTCAGCGGGGCCGTCGTCCCGACCGACGTCTCCAAACGTGTTGAGGATGAGCTCCCCGCCAAAGATCTCGTGGTAGAAGGTCAGTGCTTGGCGGGCCGTCCCAGGGAGTAGCAGGTATGGCTCCGGTGCCGGCATGGAACCAACGCTACTGCTCGACTGTGGGATCGCTTGTCCGTTCGAACGGGACATCGGCGGGCTGTCGATCTCTGTCCCAGGACCCGCCCATGAGTCCCTTGGTTGGTGCCCGGCCCGCGGACGTTCCTGACGCGTGTCTCATGAGACGATGGGGCATGGACCCCTGGCTGCCCGAAGGCTTTGAGAATCCCACCCTGATGTCGGTTCCACCTGACCACCATCTGAGGCCTATTCGACCGTCCGATGTGCATATCGACTATCCCGCCGTCATGGGTTCCCGTGAGCGGCTATGGGCGCAGTTCGGCGAGCCCCACGGTTGGCCCCACGAGTCGCTCACGTATGAAGATGATCTTGCGGATCTCATCCGACATGAAGCCGAGATGGATGACAACCTTTCGTTCAACTACGCCTTGCTCGATTGTGACGAGAGTTATCTGGCGGGTTGCGTGTACATCGATCCCCCCGAGCGTGTGGGGGCGGACGCCGACATCAGCTATTGGCTAATCGACTCACTGGACGAATCCCCGGTCGCCACTTCGCTGGAGACGGTGGTCCGACGGTGGATCGGAGAGTCGTGGCCGTTTACCAACCCGCGCTTCATCGGTTCGGATGTCTCGTGGGAGGAATGGCTGCGGTTGCCGACTCCATAGGACGGGCCCCACTTGGTCATGGGGTCGGGACAGCCCCAGCACGAGCTGTCCGCTCGGCGACGGGCGGAATATTGTTGGAGGATGTCCCAGCGGCTGGACAGATCCTGGCTGGTATCGGCCAGCCATCAGACCTTCGAAGGGGACCGTTGTGTCGATGTCTTCCGGCGACCCGACGACAGTTTCGGCTTTGAGGAGTTCCGGAGAGACCCCGAGGACATGGGGGCTTGGACGCCGGTCTCCTACTTTTCTGGCCGTACCTTTGCCACAGAGGATGAAGCCAGGGCCGCCGCTAAAGAGGCGGTGCCGTGGCTCACTCAAGTGCTCGACCACCAGTGTCCATGACCAACGGTCCACCGCCCGGGTCGATCAGGGTTTCAAAGGACATCGTCGGGCGAGTCGGTGATCTCTGTTTGGCGCTGCCCGAGGTGACGGTGCGAGTGGACTATTCACGAACCTCATCGAGATCGACGGCGCACTCGTTCGACATCCGCCGACGGTCGTTGTGCTTGCTCGTGGCCGTGGAGAGCTCGACCGGCAGGCCTGTCGGATGCCGATCCTGCGGGCTGACCCTGAAGAACGCCAGGCGTTGCTGTCACGTGGCCACCCCTATTTCGCCCCCCGAGCCGGTGATGGTCGCATCGGGGTGAGGCTCACGGACCATACGGACTGGGAGGAGATCGGCGAGCTCGTGATCGACAGCTACCGGCTCCTCGCACCGAAGAAGCTCGTGACACGGCTCGACTGACCCCACCAGGCCGACGAACCGCTCGGCCCGACGAATCGGCCCTCGGGACCCGGTTCGCCTGACCGGGCAAGGGGTAACGTCGAGCCATGGCCGACATCGATGCACATGGTCGTCCGGAGCCGCCACCCGACGCCGACGAGGCCGACACGCTCGTGGGCTTCTTGGAGTACCAACGGGCCACGCTGTTGTGGAAGTGCCAAGGCGTGGACTCCGAGGGTCTCCGGCTTACGGTGGCCGCCTCCTCGATGACCCTGGGCGGGATCCTCAAGCACATGGCCTTCGTGGAGGAACACTGGTTCGGCCGCTTCCTGCACGGGCAGGAGAATGGCCCGCCGTGGGACTCGGTGGATTGGGTGGCTGATCCTGACTGGGAGTGGCACTCGGCCGCCGATGACTCTCCCGAACAACTGCTCGCCCTATGGCAAGGATCGGTGGATCGCTCGCGGAGCCTGATCACCGCATCACTCCGTGCCGGCGGATTGGAACAGAAGGCTCGCCGGAGTTGGGCTGACGGGCGTTCCCCGAGCCTCCGATGGATCCTCTGTCACATGATCGAAGAGTACGCCCGGCACAACGGGCATGCCGATCTCCTACGGGAGTCGGTGGACGGAAGCACCGGGGAGTGACGGCGAGGCCGTCCGTCACCGACAACCATCAGCGCCACTGCCCCAGGGCCCTGGAAGAGCCAAATCACAACGCTTCATCTGACCTCCTGTGCCCTTTCGTGCATCGGCCGGACCGTCCGACCAGCCTTGGCGCCATGAGCTGTTTTCATTGTCCCCCGGCCAAAAACAGCCATCGAGGAACGCGGCGTTGACCGTGCCCAGGAGTGGCGGGCTGACAAGATGAGCGGGTAAGAACTACACGAGCCAAAGCAAGTAGCTGTGTCGGGGCAGAGACGATTGGGGGCAGGTCCGTGGCGATCACGACTCGACAGCGCAGTCACTACGCCAAGATGTCGCAACAAGAAGAAGCCCGCACCGGGGCCATCAGGGCCCTGGTCAAGTTGTCCCAATTCCCGGACGACAGCGATGCGGCCATCCGCTGCCTGCGGCTTCTCGACGCGGCCCCGGCGGAGATTGAAGCTGCCACCAACGCCCTGATGATGACTCAGGTGGAAGGCTGGCTGAACCCTTAGTAACACCTGGCTTGGGAGACGGCCGGACGATCTCTCTAGCCGGGTAGTGAGCGGGCGTACGTGACCCCGAGTTCCGTCCACCGGGCCAGCTGACGTTTCGTCCGCAGGTCTTCGGGGGGTACCCGGAGCCAACCTTCCATCGGGCGCTCACGCATCACTGCCAGTTGGGCGTGCGACGTACCGATGAGCCGGTCCGAATCCTGTGGATCGACGCGGACCAGTACCCCACCCTAGGGACTGGCCGTTATGGCCATACGCCCACCTATCAGGAAGGACAGGCCCCCGAACATCTTCTTCTCGGTGACGCCCGCCTCTCCTTGCAGCAACTCCCGAAGTCGCACAGCCAACTCTTCGTCGTACGCCATGCTCGAGATCGTACGAGCGTTGGAGTCAACTCCCGTCGGACCGTCACTCCCAGGTGCCCGCCTCCACCAGCGACACGTACGCGGCCCGGGCCTCCTGCGCTCCTTCCGACCGGTACAGGGCCGGCACGGCGTCATCGGGCTCGGCCCCGTGCGACCGCGGCCTCTTGAGGTAATGCTCCGCCATGTCGGTGGCCACCACCCGGGACAGCTCCACGGCGCTGGCCAGGCTGCCGTCCGAGGTAGCCGAGACCAGCCGGCCATCGGAGCGCTGCGAGGCGCCCCACTCACCGAGACCGACCCTCCGCTCCCGCATCTGCCACCACCGCCACCAAGGCTCGCCACCGGCCAGGTCGGCCGGCAGGGAATCGGGCACCCCGGCCCCCAGCACCACGCGGGCCCGCTCCAGCTGGATGGCGGCCACCAGAGCCACCCGGTAGCGACGGGCCCGGCGGACCAGCTCGTCCCAGTCGACCTCCTCGGCCTCCATGGCCTGGTCGAGGTCCTTCAGCCATACCAGCTGATCGCCGCCGGAGAGGGAGCCGTGGAGGCACAGATACAACAGCCCGTCGACAACGTCGAGCGTGGGCGCTTCCACTCCCCCCAACCGCACACTGCGCCGTCGGGCGAACAGCTCGTCCATGGGCACGCTGAATCGGGACCGGATGCGAGGGGTCACCAACAGGTGCCAGTGGAGATCGGCCAGCATCCCGTGGGACAAGACCATGGGAATCTCGGCCCGGAGAAGGTTCACCATCATCGGCCAGTTGAGGTCCGTCACCTCGGCGCCGGCCTCCTCCAGGGCGTCGAGGACCACGCGGAGGTCCGCGGCCGGCACCACCAGATCGAGGTCCTCGTACAGGCGGGCCCCGGGGTCGCCATAGGCCAGCTCGGCCAGCACCGGGCCCTTGACCACCATCCACGGCCGTCCGGTGCCCCCGAGGACCTCCGCTACCGAGGCCAGCTCGATCAGGCAGCGGCCGTGGGCCAGGGTGGCCATCTGGCAGGCCGAGCGCAGGTCGGCGAAGTCGGCCCCATCCCGGCCCAGGGCCACCAGGCTGCGGTAGACCACCCCGGGCACGCGGTGATGTAGAGCCCGATCCACCAGTACGGCCGCCGGCACCTGGTCGAGCAGGGCCCGTGGATCGGTGGTTCGGGCGTCACTCCGCCGGACCAACTCCACCAGAAGCCGGCCCACCTGCTCGGCGACCCGATCTGAGGGCCCCCGTTTGGTCACGAGACCAGATCGGCGACGCACGCCGCGGCGGCATCGAGGTCCGAGCCCACCAGGAGTCTGAGACAGCGCAGGGACTCGGCCAGCTCGGCCAGCATGTCGAGATGGGCCTGGGTGGCCACCGGCTCGGTCAACAGCACATTGGGCAGGAGGGCCATCAGGGCCTCGGACGGCGCCATCGGCTCGACCCTGGTGTCCGGTCCGGCGACCACCTGCGGCGCCAACAGCACCTCCGGGCGGCAGCCGGCGAGGGGCGTGATCCCGAACACCTCCTCGACCCGGAAGCTGTGCTTGTCCCGACCGGGCCGGATGGCAGACTCGGCCAGGTAGGCCAGTTCGGGGATCATGGCCACCGTGTTGTCGGTCACGTCGACCTCATCGGGGAAGCCCGCCACCCAAATGCCCTGCCCGTCCCGGGTGAGAAAGACCGTGTCGTCGGAGAGGAAGCCGAAGCCCGCCCGGACCAGGGTCACCGACGTGGTGGATTTGCCGGCGCCACTGGCCCCGGGCACCAGGACCCCACGACCGTTCCAGGCCAGACCGGCGGCGTGCAACGAGTACCTCTCGAACCGTTTCAACGTTTCGACCAGGGCGATGGTCAGCATCGGGTGGGTGGCCAGCACCGGGTCGCCCGGGGCCGAACCGATGATCGAGATCTCGATGAGTCCCTCGGCGGGGGTGCACAGCAGGCGGGCCCGGCCCTCGTAGTCCACGAACAGCTGGTCCGACCGGTCGAAGTACTCGACCTGGGCGCTGGGTGCGTCGTAGATGGGTCGGCCGGTTCCGGTGGGCTCCGGGGGCCAGGTGCGTTCACCCCCCGGTCCGCGCACCTCCACCATCAGGTCGGCGGGACCGGAGCTCTCGGTCCGCAGTGAACCGAACCGCGAGTCGATGAGCGCGGCCACCGACTCGTCGGCACACCTGACCTCGATGGTCAGTCCGCCGAGTAGGTAGGTGGCGCTCACCGGACGGTCCGGTCGGACGCCGGTCTCAGTGGATCACGCCATCCGGCGTCAGCCGGACCACCTCGGTGAACTTGGACAGTGGATCGACCAGTTCGAGCAGCGGCTCTCCGTCCTTGTCCAACCAGCAGTGTCCGGCCGGCTGCCCCTGGTCGCTGCCGACCCCGAAGCACAGCGAGACATCATCGCCGGCCCTACGGAGGGCGTAGTAGAGCGTCACCCCACGGGTGAGGCAGCCCGGTCGTACCAGCGGTTGGCCACGTCGGATGATGGAGTCGACCCATCGGCCCATCTGGTCCTCGAGGGGACCGGATTCGTAGGGGTCGATCGGTGCCGGCTTTCGACCGGGCTCGAGCCACCGGTGCAGCCGTGGAAGCCCGGCCCGCATCAGCAGGGGGGTGGCAACCGCAACCACCGCCAACCGGAACAGCAGTAGGGGTGGGGGTCGGCGGGTGAGCGCCAGCGCCTTAAGACTCGACGACAAGACCCGCCCCGACGAGACTTTCGAGAAGCGCGCCGGTGTCATCGGATGCTGTTTCCGCCGGGACGTCGTACTCGGAACAGATGGCCTCAGCGACTTCCGCCACCGTGCGGGTTCCATCGCACAGATCCCAGACGCTCCGCCCCACGTCGTTGAGTGCGAAATACTCCCCGCTCTGAATGTCGAGGAGGACTGTCTGGCCCTCGACCTGCTGGACCATGACCCGGTCCCGCCGACCGAAGACGCTGCCCTGATCTAACAACGCAGCGTCAACGGTTCGACTGGACCTTGAAAAACCAAGTTCGATCAGTAGGTCTGGTGACCGTTGAAGCTGAACTTGGTGAGATCACGAAGAAGTCCGAGCTTCTGGAGCTCCGGCTTCTCATACGTGCGCTTGTTGTTCATTTCTGCCCCTTTCTGTGGTCCAAGGATCATACCATCGGCCCTCGCGAGCTTGGCAAGCAATTAAAGGAACGTTAAGCCTTGGCGGCTGGGTTTTCGCCCTCCAACCCCGACTGCCGCAACGTGACGTTGAACCGGCCGCCTTCGAGTCCGATAGCACGATGGCCGGTGCCGGGCAGGACCTTGGGCACCCCGTGGTAGGCCCGGCGCGACGGGCCGCCGAATACGAACAGATCGCCGGACTCGAGCCGAACATCACTCCAAGGACGCCCTCGCCCGTCGGCATTCCCGAATCGGAAGACACAGGTGTCTCCGACGCTGAGTGACACCACCGGGGCCGGGCTCGGCTCGTCCCGATCGACGTGCATCCCCATCCGGGCCTCCGGTCGATACCAGTTGATCAGGGCCACATCGGGGACGTAGCCGGTCCGCTCCCCCGCCTCCTCCGACCCCGCTTCCTCGACACCGATGGCGACGGCGGCATCGATGGCGGCAGCGTCGGCCACAGCCCGCCGGCCCAGCTCTTCCAGCCAGGTGGGGAACGGGGCCACCCTCCGGCCGTCACCGTCGTCCACGGTGCGCGAATACCGGTAGGGATACCAGTGCCATCCGAGACAGGTGATCTGCACCGACATGAGCCCTCCCCTCGGCATGCGTGGCGCTCGGAAGCCTCCGGCCGCGGAGGCCCAGGCGCCACAGGCCGCCACCAGTCGACGCTGGGCACCGAGGTCGAGCCACCCGGGGAGGTGCACCGCCCCCGGGGCCACCACCACCGGCTCCGCCGGGATCAAGCGGATGTCGGCCATCACCCGATGGTGGGCGATGGTTGTGGGCTTGGCAAGGCAGCGTCCCTCCGGTCAGGACGGAGTCGGCGCCTCTTGCTTGGCCAGCCAGCGCAGCCGGGCCGCCCGGGCATCCCACGAATAGACCACCGCGGTGCCGGCCAGCCGGTCGTGGAGCGCATGGCGGTTGCGATTGGTGAGGATCCCGAGGAACCCCAGCCCGAGCAGGAGGAAGCTCAACGGGAAGGCCAGCGTACGGATCACCGCCTGGCGGGCACCTACCGGCGAGCCGTCGGTCTTGACCACCCGGATCCCGAGCAGCGCCATGCCGATGGTCTTGCCGCTCAGATACCACTGGTAGGCGAAGTAGATGAACTCCCAGACGGCCGCCACCACCACCGAGAGGATCTGGTGGTCGGTCAGCGAGACCTTGGTGCCCGAGACCAGTTGGATGGAGAAGGCCAGCGCCGCCGCCCCCAGCGTGAACAGGCCCCACGAGGCCCCTACATCGGCGGCGAAGGCCACCAACCTGCTCACCGCCCCGGCATAGTGGCCCTGGCGTCCTTCGATGGGCTCGACGGTGGACATCTGAGCCATCAGGTGGCCCCCGTGGTCAGCTCGGCACGCGGGGCCGGTCCTACCAGTTCGGGCGGCCCGAGCGGTAGGTCCTGGGCCGACCGGCGCAGGACCCGGTTGACCCAACGGGCAAAGAAGTCGTCGAGCCCGACCCCCTGGGCCCGGATCACATCGAGGACCTCCGAGGCCACGCCGGTGGTCGACCGGGCGATGATGCCGCCCAGTTCGGTCTTCTCCATGAGGGCGTCGATGTCCACCCGCTCGAGGATCTTGTCGATGTCGACCCGCTCCACGATCTTCTCGACGTCCACCCGCTCCACGATCTTTTCCACATCGACCCGGTCGATGAGCCGGTCCACGTCGACCCGGCTGACCACCGAGTCCACATCCACCCGGCTGATCAGGGCGTCGACGTCGATCCGCTCCAGGATGGCGTCGATGTCGATGGCATCCATGACCATGCTCACCACCCGCTCCGCCACCACCTGGGCCAACTGCTCCATGCGCCCGGAGCCGGGGACCGGGCTCATCGGTA
>Ga0182030_10016487_pt1 | contig 14383 bp, 13 predicted proteins | sample 812S3MmetaG_FD_121299 | JGI IMG/M metagenome (GOLD analysis project Ga0182030, IMG submission 121299) | Permafrost microbial communities from Stordalen Mire, Sweden - 812S3M metaG (Illumina Assembly) | ecosystem: Environmental > Terrestrial > Soil > Wetlands > Permafrost | place: Sweden...
CCACGCACCCAGCCGGAATTGCTGGTCGCCGCCGGCCTTGCCTTCGACACGATTTCAACCACCGACTGCCTCGGCTTCTTTTTACACGCCGGTTACGCTATATGATTTATGGAATTGCTCTAATTGCAAATGGTATGTGCAAGGCTGGCCAAACATTTTTTTGATTGATGCCAAAGGAATTATCCGCCAGCACTGGGTTGGTTCGCCAGGCACTGATGTTCTTGATCAACAGCTTGAAAAGCTAGAAAAAGAAGTCAGTGCAAAGGCAGCGCCCGAAAAATGAAATCGCGCCTTCAACCCAGCAATCCCTGCCACAGGAAGAATCCGTAGGCCGCCACCAGCGCCCAGCCCGCAAACTGCGGCAGCCGGCCCAGCACTGCCACGAAGAAAAGATGCACCAGCGTCGCGCCGAGCAGGATGAACATCGCCATGTGGAAAAACGGCGGCATCGCCATTGTGTGATACAGCGCATAGACGCCGAGGCACAGCGGAATCGAAACATGGCAGTCGCCGACCTGCGAGGCATACACCGTTTCCGGCTGGCCGCGCCAACTGTAATAAACCGCCAGCATCGCGTTTGGCAGCACCATCAGCCAGCCACTCAACCAGCCGAGATATTTCGCGCTGACGAACCCTGTGTGGATGTGCGAAATCCACGCCACCAGCCAGTCCGTGCTGACATAGATTCCATACGCGCCGACGGCGAGCAGCGCCAGGTCAAACGGCAGCGTCCAGCTCAACGACTTTCCCTGCCGCACGTTCGACTTCAAGACCTCGAACAGATGGAAGCATTGCCAGAATAAAAACAGGCCGATCAGGACAAGTCCGTCGTTGAATTCAATCCGGCCTTTGCGCCCCATCGCCCAGACCGCGCCGGTGAAAAACAGGATGGCCGTCAGCGTCAGCAGCAGCGCGAGCCGGTTCAACTGCTGCGTCTTTCCGGCGGCACTGGACTTTTTCTTCGCCGGATTTTTCCCGGTGGCTTTGCCTTTCGACAGCAGGACTTTGATTCCCCAGAAAACCGCCGGCAGGCCGAGCACCAGCGTCATGTTCGTGATGTTGTTGACCAGCGAGTTCGTCATCACGTCCGCGCCGGAGCCGCCGTTGCGGCCGAGGATGAAGGCAAAGATGAGATTGCCCATGCCGGTGCAATAAGGCATCACCAGCGTGCCGAGAACCGTGCCTTCAAAACCTTTCGCGCTCAAAACCTCCAGCCGCCAGAGCATCAGGAACGACGCGGCGAGGAACACCGCCAGAAACAGCCACGGCGCGTAAGGCCCCTTGGCCTCAATCCAATGGATGAACGGGTTTGCCACGCGCGCAAAGTTTAAGGAAAAAACCGCCGGGCGTCAGCAAACATAATCAACCTGCTCCGGCTGGATACCACAGCCGCGCCGCAACCCGAAGAGCGCGGAAACGATGGCTTGGCCGCTCTCAATCTATCATTACCCGGCTGCCCTTTTCCGCGGAAAGATACGCCGCGTAAATCGCATTCACGCATTCCACCGCAAGGTCAATGCCGGAGCGCGGTTCCCGGTTTTCGCGGATCGCGCCCACGAAATCCTCCATCTCCTGCGCGAAGCCGCGAAACCAGTCCTCATCGCAACTCGGCCGGTTCCAGCCCGCCTTCGTCTCCAGCTTTTCCGTGAAATATTCGCCGGAAAATGCCGAGGCATCGGGCGCGTAAGTCTCAATCGCGTCATTGGCGGTCATGTTCGACTTGATCACGCCGTCGGTCATGAAGGCCGTGACGCGGGTGTTCAATCCGCCCAACCCCACATCGCTCACGATGATGTTGCCCCGCGAACCATCGTCGAAGCTAATGATGAGATTAGCCCAGTTTTCCACATCCACCGGATTTGCGCTGATCCATCGGTTCGCGCCCGCCTCGCCGGCCCGTCGGGCGGCGCTGCTGTGGATCAGGTCGGCGGTGTCCGCCAGCACTGACACGGGCCGGATTCCTTTGCCGAGCCGCAACTGGCCTTCCCATTGTTTCAGGTGCAGGCACGCGCCGACCGAATGCACGCCCATGCGCAGCAACGCGCCGCCGCCGGTTGATTTCCAATCGCGTGAAAAAACCGAGTTGGAGCCTGAATGATTTTCCTCGGCACGAAGTTCAAGGATCGAGCCTTTGGACGCCGCGATCAGCCGCCGCATTTTTTCGATCGGCGGCGCGTAAATCCAGTTTTCCGCGTAGCAAAATTTTACGCCGTTCCGGCGCACGGCTTCGCGCACGGCTTCGGCGTTTTTGCCGGCGCCCTCCCGCATCCGCGCCCGCGACACCTGCGTGCCGATCGGTTCCGGGTCGCCGGCCGTTCCGAAATATCCGGTGAGCGGCTTTTCCATGATGATGTGCTTTCCTGCGTCCGCCCCGCGAATTGCAAATTCGTGGTGCAGCGCCGGCGGAACGCAGATGTCAACCGCATCAATGTCTTTCCGGGCCAGCAGCGCATCGAAATCGTCGGTGGCAAACCCGATGCGGAATTCACGCGCCAGCGCGCCGCCGCTTTCTTTGGTTCGGGAGCAAACGCCCCGGACCTCCACGATGTCACGCGGCAGCTTGGCGTAATTTGCCAGATGCATCCGCGCCCCGTAACGCGCGCCCGCCAGACCAATGCCGAGAGTCTTCATTTGTGCCTGGACATTTACACATAATTCGTCCGGGTTGCACAATCCTGTTCTGGCTTTACGAACAGGACGAAGAACGGTTGTTCCTCGAAGCGGACTCGCAGTTGCAGCCGAATGTTTAACTGCCACCGGAGTTGCGCGCGCGGTTTTGGGCTTTGCAAAAATTGCTGAACGTGTATAACAACCTCGTGTTCATCGAATCCAAATCTTTTTCACAACGGCTGTGCGGCTTTGTCATTCTTCCGGCATTGCTCATCTTTTTTATTCCCGGCACAACAGTGAAGGCCAAGCAATTGTCCGTAGCGCCGGTGGCAGCAAAGGAATTGTCCATCGCGGCGGCGGGGGCGGTGGGCGACGGCGCGACGCTCAATACGGTTGCCATCCAGGCGGCAATTGATTCGCTCGCGGCGAACGGCGGCGGGACGCTGGTGATTCCGAAGGGCGAATTTTTGTCCGGTGCGATTTTTCTCAAGCGCGGAGTGAATCTGCATCTGGACCAGGGCGCAGTGCTGAAAGGTTCGACGAACATCGCGGATTACCCGGAGCTGATGACGCGCATCGAGGGGCATTTTGAGGTCTGGATTCCGGCGCTGGTCAACGCGAGCAACGTGGATCATCTGCGAATCACGGGCGAGGGCTCGATTGCCGGCGGCGGCCAGCCGTTTTGGGATCAATTTTGGAAAGCCCGTGCGGCGAACCGGAATGTCACGAATCTCGCGGTGAAACGCCCGCGGAACATTTTTATCGAGGACTCGAAGGACGTGCAGGTCAGCGGCATTTCTTTGCGCGAATCGGGTTTCTGGAACATTCACCTGTTCCGCTGCTCGGACGTGGTGGTGAAAAACGTGGACATCCGCACGCCGCTCCGCTCGCCCAGCACCGACGGCATTGACGTGGACAGTTCCCAAAATGTGGCGATCAGCGGCTGTTACATTTCCGTGGATGACGACAACATCGGCCTCAAGGGCAACAAGGGAACTTCCGCGCTGGACGACAAATCAATTCCGCCCGTCGAACACATCCGCATCTCCAACTGCACGTTTGGGCTGGGCAATTCCGCGCTGACGGTCGGCAGCGAGGCGACGCTGGTGCGCGATGTGGTCATTGAAAATTGCAAGCTGACGGGCACGAACAAAAACTGCGTTTTGAAACTCAAGCTCCGCCCCGACACGGAGGAGCATTACGAAAACATCACCGCCCGGAACATCACGGTGGACAATCCGGCGGTGCAACTCGTTTCGATCCAGGGCTGGACGCAATTTTTTGATTTGCAGGGCAAGCCCGCGCCAAGCCAGTTGGTGACCAATGTGACTTTGGTGAACATCACCGGCACGATGCATGACTTTGGGCGGGTGGACGGGCCGGCGAAAAGCACCGTGTCAAATCTTGCTTTCAAGAATATCAACGTCAAGTTGACAAATCCCGCGGTGGTGACTCGGAACGTGAAGAATTTGACATTCACCAATGTGAAGATCAACGGCGTTGCCTACACCGGTGATCAGGCAACCGCCGGAAAGTAAAAGCTTTCGTCCGCAGCCGCGTTTCATTCAACCCGCGCGAAATCGAAAAGATGACATAACGGAAAATTTCAGTTTCCTTCCGCGCCAGTCACCGGTTTTGATTTCAGTTCAATCCCGGCGGGCGCGGGGCGAAGGCTTTGAAGGAAAGCCCGTCCGCCGTGGTGATGCCGGCATAGACCGAAATGTAAAAGTATTGGGAAACCTGGTCGTAATCCGGCAACAGCGAGAAATCCAGCCAGTCGCGGACAGCTTTCGGCAGCGCCGCCATGGAACCTAAGCCGCCCGCGTTGTCATTGGCATCTTGATTCTTCAGCGTTTTGAACAGGTAGCGCAAAGTTTCGCGCTGGTTCTGATAGCCGAAGAGTCCGCCGCTTGTGCCGCCGACGTGCTGCGCCGCGTCAACCAGTCCGGGCGTCCCGCTCAACGGCTTGGGCGGCTTTTCCCCGTTGCGCAAATATTCTTCGAGCGTGGAAATCTCCGTGGACAACGCCACATAACCGCCGCCGGAGGTGATGAAAAGCGAACGCGCCGGGACAACCGCCGCTCCGGCAACACGCGGGGCCGCAAGCGTAATAGTGTAAATTTTGTGGCCTTGATAATTGCGCGGGTCGGGCGTCTTTTGCTGCCGGGGCATCGAGAGCGACAGAAGGTCTTTGATGGCGGTGGCGGCCGTCTCGCCCTTGTCCACGCCGATCAGGTAAAGCGACGGCATTTCCAGTGATGCGCCGGCGGGCACCTTTTGATAATTCATGAAATCGTCGCCGAGATTGCCGATAAGGTTTTTGCGAAGGTCAAAATCCGGGTCGGTCCTTTTGGCGTTGGCGTTGGCCATGTCAATGGCGGTGTTGAAACCGGCGGCCGTCATGGGCGAGATGTCGCCGACCATCTTTTCCAGCGCGGCCCAGGCGTCCTGGCTGTCCAGCCGCCAGCGCCAGTATTTCACCGCGTCGGCGGGCACGAATGACTGCGGCACCGCGCTCTTGTGCGCCGCGGCAAAAATTTTGAGCAGGCCCTTCCGGTCCGCCTCCGGCGCGGCGATGAAAAAGCTCGCCGACGAGCCGTCGCGGGTTTCGCGGCAGGCGAAGCTGGCGCTCTTTACGCCGGTCAAACCCGTGGCGTCGATAATTTTGCTCCATTGCGGCGCCGGAAACGGCTGTGGCGCCTGGGGATTGGGCGTCGGCGGCGGGATGTGGGCGAGCACATAAAAAAGGGTTTTCGCGTTCAGCCAGCCGTAATACAGCGGCGCGTCGCGGAATTGCGACAGTTTGTCGGCGGCAAAAATCGCGTCGTCATTCAGCGCCGGCAACAGGCTGCCGCTCAAATGCGCGGCGACCGGTTCAATCGCCTTCAGGGAACTGCCGGCAATCAGCAGCGATTCAAACTGGCCGACCACGAGTTCGGCCGGCTTTTGCGGTTTGGATTCCCGTCCCAGTTCCTGCACCGGCTGGCGTCCGGGAAAAAGGCCCGCCAGCGACGGGGGGATGTCATTGCTCGAAAGCGTCACGATGGAGAACGAAATGCCGCGAACTTCCTCCGTGCGGATCGGCTTGCCGCTGTCCGCCCATTTTTTCTTCAGCGCGTCGAGGTTGGTTTTGAGCAGGTCGCTTTTATCCCCGGTGTCAAGGAGCAGCACCACGCCGGGCGCCGCGTCGTCGCCGCCCGTCCAGCCGTTCTGCGTGACGGCGAGGGTGAACTGGCCCTGCGGCAAATCTGCAAAATCTGCCAGCTTCAAGCCGAGGGCTTGTTCCAGCGGCGCGACCAGCGTTTCCTCGAACTTGGAGGTGAACTTGTCGTGGAACGGCTTCATCGCCGGGTCGCTCCAAAAAAGCCACTGTGGCGATTGATGGGCGGTCGCCCGCAGCGCCGTGCAATCGGGCACGGTGAGGAAAAACAGCGTGTCCGCCGGCAGCAGATTTTCGGCGGGCGGAATTGCCGCGCGGGTTGATGTTGCAAAAGTCAGCGACGCGGCGAACGCGGCGAGAAAAACAAGGTGGAGGATTTTGGTGGTCATGATGAATTGAATTTCAACTGTCGTTCACAGTCGTGGCTAATTTTTGTTTGAAAGCAACTGTGTCAACTCGTTCAATCGCTGTTGCTCGATCTTTCGGTCACGGCTGTTGAAAAATAAACCGAGCTTGATGGTTTTCATTTGAACGCGCGCGCTTTTCGCGTCAATTCTGGTGACGAGAATTGAGGTGTCCGTGCCGCTGACGTCGCCTTGCGGTCCTTCTGGAAGCTCAATGTAATATTGTCCCGCCGCAAGCTCTTGTCCGGGTAATGAAAAACCACCAGCCGCTGGATTTGGTTTTAATGCCGACAATGTATTTGTGACAGTTTCGTAGCTGACATTAAAAACCTGCTCCTGGCCTTGGCTGACAGCCTTCTGGACCGAATCAAGTTCGTTCCGCAATTGATCCGCTGAAAGTTGCGGCGGCTGGTTTGTTGGGGCGGAGAAAGAATTAAAAACCGTGGCAAAAGCCAGAAATGATGCGGCCAAAAGTTTTTTCATGGTTTTTTCACCCGCGCTGGATGCGCTGGTTTGACCGAATTAAACCAGAACCAGTGCAAGCGTCCATTACAATCCGGCCCGGAAATTATCATTTGCCGTCCACCGGCTTCTGTTGCGTGCGGCTGGGCGGTTCGAGGTAGCGATACGGGTTGTTCGGGTTGTCGGCCGAGTAGGCAAAGGCGTCGCGGTGGTCGAGGAAATTTTTCACCAGCTCGACGGGAATCGCAAAACCGAGCCCCTCGCCGAAGGTAATTTTCATGTTCGTCACGCCCACCACTTCGCCGGCCATGTTGAACAGCGGGCCGCCGCTGTTGCCGGGATTGATTTGCGCGGTGGTTTGCAGGTAAAGCTCGCCTTCCAGCTCGCGCGTCTTGGTGCTGATGATGCCCTGCGTGACGGTGCGTTCGAGGCCGAGCGGGCTGCCGATGGCGAAAACGGAATCGCCGACGGTCAGTGCGTCCGCGCTGCCGAGGGTGATGAATTTGAACTTTGGCGTGGCCTTGTCTTCGATGTGCAGCAACGCGAGGTCGTGGAATTTGTTGATGGCGATGATTTTGACCTGCTTGTAGGTTTCGCGGTCAAGCTGGCCATCGGTCTGATGATAAACCTCCACGGAAATTTCCGTCTCACCCTCAATGACGTGGAAGTTCGTGATGAGATAGCCGTCGGCGTTGATGAAAAAGCCGGAGCCGAGCCCTTCCGGCGTGCGCACCTGCACGACCGCCTCGCCGATTTGTTTCACCAAATCCTGCACGTCGCGCGCCGTCGCGGGCCGGGCGTCGGCGGAATAAAATTGCGGCGCATTGACGCTGACGAGCAGATTGGACGCGGCGGCCGCCGGCGACACGGCCGCGGCGACCTTGGAAATCTTCGTGATGACGCTGCGCGGCACGACCAGCACGGTGTAGCCGACATCCACAACCACCGCGTCGGATTTCTCGGCGAGGATGGTGCCCGTAACGGCGTCGTTGCCTTTGAGCTGGATGGTGTCCGCGCGCGCGAAATGCGCGGCGCAGAGAGCCAGCACCAGCAACGCAAATTGTTTCTTCAACAACATCGCCTGACAATAATGGAGCCGGAGACGTTTGACAAGCGGCGGGCGCGCGAAAAATCTGACGAGGCGTTGGATCACCCGATGAGAATCACTGTGGAAATCAACCTGTGATTTCAATCCCGACCGGACAATGGTCGCTGCCGGTCACTTCCGGGCGGATAAAGGCGCGTTTGAGGCGCGGACGCAGCGCGCGTGAGACAAGGAAATAATCAATGCGCCAGCCGACGTTCCGGGAACGCGCGCCGCCCATCACGTTCCACCAGGTGTAATGTCCGCCGCCCGGCTCGAACTCGCGGAAGGTGTCGAGAAAACCGGCCTTCACGAAGGCTTCAAAACCCGCGCGTTCCTCGGCGGTGAAGCCGTGGTTGTGAATGTTGGCCTTGGGATTGGCGAGGTCAATTTCCGTGTGCGCCACGTTGAGATCGCCGCAGAAGATCACCGGCTTTTTTTTCTCCAGCTTTTTCAGATACGCCAGAAAGTCCCGGTCCCATTTCTGGCGGTAAGTCAGGCGCGATAAATCGCGCTTGGAATTCGGCACATAGACGTTCACGAGGAAGAAATCGGCGAACTCGGCCGCGAGAACGCGGCCTTCCTTGTCATGCTCCGCGATGTCAATGTGAGGAATGACATTCAACGGCCGCTGCCGGGTGAAAATCGCCGTGCCGGAATAGCCCTTTTTCTCCGCGCTGTTCCAGTAGGTGGTGTATTTCGCGGGCCAGAGCTGTTCCACGTCGTCGGGCGAGCATTTGGTTTCCTGCAGGCAGAGGACATCGGGCTTTTCGGAGTCGAGAAATTCCAAAAAGTTTTTCTTCAGCACGGCGCGCAGGCCGTTGACGTTCCACGAAATCAGTTTCATGGCTGGAAATTACCGGAAACTTTAACCGAACGCCAACCGTCTTCAACTGTCAGAACGTCAAGCTGCCATGACCTATTTCCGGCCAACCGTTGCGGTTCTGGTTTTCCTGGCAAATTCGCTGCCGGCGGAAACCGGCGCCGCGCCGCTTCCGCCATTGGAAACCGTGATTCAACGCGCACTGGACCGGGCGGCTGTGGAGGACGAAAATGACCGGGAATTCAACCGGAATTATCAGTATCAGCGCATCCGGCTGACCGAGTATCGGAACGGAAAAGGTGAATTGAAAAAGCACGAGGAGAAGCGCACCCCCGAAGGCGCGGGCAAGACAAACTCCGCGCCAGCAATCCCGCCCAAGCCGGTCGAAAGGAATGATGCGCCGGTTTCCGAGACGCATTCCAACATCCACGGCAAGACATTTGTCGTGAAGGATTATTCGCTGTCGAATTTGGTGGGCCGTTTTCAGTTCACGCTCGTCGGACGCGAAAATGTCAATGGCCGCTCCGCGCTGGTGCTCGATTTTCAGCCGGCTGGCAAAAAATTGCCGGTGAATTCCTACAAGGATAATTTCATCAACAAGGCCGCCGGGCGGGTCTGGGTGGACGAAACGGACTACGCCATCGCGAAGGCGGATTTGCATTTGACGCAACCGGTGAGCGTGCTGGGCGGACTGGTCGGCTCGGTTTGGAAATTCACCTACTCGTTCGAGCGCGACCGGACCCCGGAAGGTCTCTGGTTCGCGCGCCATGTGGACTGGCATCTTGAAGGGCGGGAAGTCGTCTTCCATCGCATCGTGGATTATCACGAGCAGAAGGTTGACGAGCAAAAAGTTTTGCCGCCCGCGCGTTGACGCTGACGGCGCGGGCGGCTAATTTGCCGCCCGTCGAGGAATGCCAACATCGCCATCCAATCTGCGTCCGCGCCGCTCGTCCGCCCGCGCGGCGGAAGCTTTGGCGCGTGAACGATTTCAGAAACGGCCCGGGCAATTCTCATTATGAAAACCATGTTGCGTTGCATCGCCGGCGCGTGGCTGGCGGCCTCAATCTTGACCGCCACCGCCGGGGAACCGTGGCAAAACGCGTTGAGCCGGATGCCGCTCGGCGCGAGCGTGAAGGAGTTGGACCGGACAAACTGCGTGCCGCTGATGCTAGACGCCTTCCAATCGAACAGCGTTGTGAAGGCGCTCATTTTCATGCCCGGCGCGACGGACGAGTTCTATTTTTTCCGACGGGCGCACGCGACATTGACCAACGCCAATCCCTCGCTGCTCGACGCGGTGGCGGCGCTGACGAATCAAACCTACATCCAAGCCACGTTTCAGCCGCCGCTGCTGCTGCTGCACACCACCGAAGATTCATTGGACGTGATCGCCGTCGTCAAAAACGAATCCACGTCGTCAAAATTGCATCAACGGCTCCTGCCCGGACGTGTGCTGCTCAACGACGCAGATTGGGGAGCCGCGCGAAGCGCGCTCAAGGGGAAATTAAGCGTCGGTCTGCGCCCGTTTGAGAACGCGCCGGAAACGTGGCATTTTTACCGGCACAATTTCGCGGCGAGCGGCGTCACGGATTGGGAGATGCTGGAAACACTGGCGCTGGCTGGCAAGACGACTTTCACCGTGAACTGGCTCACGACAAATTTTCAGCCGGACCGCCGGGCGGGTGCCCCGCCGAAATTGGAAAATTTTCCGCTTCTTTGACCGGTCGCCGGAACTTTTGCCGCCGGAGCTTTATTCCGCCCTGGCGTCGAAGGCAAAACTGCCGGCGCGGTCAGTTTTTGATAGGCCACAATTCCCTTCAGAATCGCCGCCGCCATCTGCCGCCGCCAGGTTGCGTCGTAAATTCTTTTGCTTTCCGCGGGATTGGTCATGTAGCCGCCTTCGATCAGAATCGCGGGCATTTGCGCGTCGCGCAGAACGGCGAAGCGCGCGCGGCGGACGCTGCGGTCGTTCACGCCGAGGTTTTGCACGAGGGCTTTTTGGATTTGATACGCGAAGAGGAGGCTTTTTTTCTCAACGTGGTTGGCCGTGGTTGCGCTGTGGTCCGCGCCCTCGCCCTGCGCATTGGACGAGGCCGCGCCGACGGGCGTGATGCAATAGGTCTCCGGCCCGGCGACGGTATTTTTGCCCGCTTCGGTCGCGTTAAAATGCAGGCTCACAAACAAATCCGCGCCCGACTTGTTGGCCATTGCCGGACGCGCCGGCAATTCGACGAAGGTGTCCTTGTTCCGGGTAAGAATGACTTTGAACCCGGCGTGATTGAGCTGGTTGCTCAATTCCAGCGCCAGCAGGAGCGTGTAGGTTTTTTCGTTGTGCCAGAAAAATCCGCCCACTTGGTTACCGGGATCCTTGCCGCCGTGGCCAGGGTCGAGGCAGATGGTGGTGATTTTTCCGGGCGTGATGTAACGCGACGGGAACAGAAGCGGGCGGACGGTGTTGTCGAGGTCGAATTGCGCGATGAGCGGCGCGCCTTTGTCCATCGCCACCGGAAATGATAGCGCGACGTTGACGCCGTTGATTTCCGCCGTGTTGGAATCCTTGCCGAACACCAGCCGCGTGGCGCGGTTCGTTGCGGCAATCTCCTCGCCGCGCCGGAGCCAGAAGGTTTTCAGGCCGTTCGCGCCCGCCCAATCGGCGAGTGGAACGTAATTTTGCCCGTTGATGGATGCCGGCCGCGCTGGCAAATCGCAAAGCGCGAGAAACAGAACCGCCAGCAGCGCGGAAGCAATTCTCATCGCGCGCAAGTTGCCCGCGCGCGGCGGCGGATTCAAGGCAAATAGGCGGGATTACCGCATCTGCACCGAGCCTTGGTGAGCCGCCGCGCCAAAACCCACCAGCGCCACAAAGAGAATTCCAACGATGACGCCGATAATCATCAAAATCGTCGCAATCATTCCGCAGATTTTGCCCGCCTGCGTCGTGCCCCGACCGGCCGGGTCCATCGTTCCGGCGTCTATTTCTTTCAAATCGCCGGAGCCCATGACCCAGGCCACGATGCCCAGCGGACTGCAGACGACCAGACCAAGAATGCCAAGGACCAAAATAATTGTGCCGCGATGTGGTTTCATAATTTGTGGTATTTCAGATTAAGGATCGGCTTCTTTTACCAACATCATTTCAATTGGCAAGTTATATTTTGGAATTAAAAATTGCGCGGGGGCATCTGGCGTTGGAGGTGGCACGCCGCCATTTCAACCGGGACACTCTTTGGTCTCAAAATTAACACGGCGTTCGGTCGCGTCCCTTCCTTTTTTGCAATTCGTTTTTGCATTGCATTGCCGCGTTTCAACAGGCAGTATTTCTAGCTGTCGGGGCGTAGCGTAGCCTGGTAGCGCGCTTGTTTCGGGTACAAGAGGTCGTGAGTTCGAATCTCACCGCCCCGACCATTTTTTCATTTACGATTTGCGATTGACGATTGACGATTTGAAAACGCAGCCGGAAAATCTCGTCGTCGAACTTTCTTCCATCGTCGAAAGGGTGGAGCTGGCAAAACTGTTTCCAAAACCGCAGCCGCTCGAAGTCGAGCTTGGTTGCGGCGACGCCTCGTTCCTCGTTGAATACGCCGGTCGGAACTCGCAAAAGAATTTGATCGGGGTCGAGCGCCTCCTCGGCCGCATCCAGAAACTGGACCGCAAAGGCCGGCGCGCCGGGCTGGCCAATCTGCGCGGCGTGCGCATCGAGTCGTCCTATTTTCTGCAATTTCTCCTGCCACCACATTCAGCCGCCGCCCTGCACATTTATTTCCCCGACCCGTGGCCCAAAAAAAAACACCGCAAACACCGGCTCATCAACGGGGGCTTTCCGAGGCTCGCCCGCGCCGCGCTTGCGCCCGGCGGCAGGATTTATTTGCGGACGGACGACGCGGATTATTTCCAGCAGATGACGGAAGTTTTTGGCGCGAGCGGGGAATTTCAAGAGGTTGAAACTCCGGCGGAACTGGCGGGATTGCCCACGGATTTCGAGCGGGAGTTTAACGCGCGGGGAATAAAAACTCTGCGCGCGGCGTATCAACTCGAAGGAAAAATGGAGAATGAAGAATGAAGAATTTATTTTGGGCAGACGGCCATTTCCGTTTTTTCATTCTGCATTTTCATTCTTCATTTCCGTCACACGTCAATGACCGGCTTGTCATCGTCATCACTGGAATTTTTTGGCGGGGGTGGACGGCGTTGATGCCGGACGGTGACGCGTGAACCGCCGGTCAGGACGTTGAGCGCGATGGACACGATGCCGATAATGAGCGCGCCGAGAAACGCGTAACCGAAGCTGTCCACGTAGAAACTCGGGTTGAGCAGAAAGCCGACGAAATAGAGCAGCAGCGCGTTGATGACGAGGGTGAACAGGCCGAGCGTGAAAATCAGCAGCGGGAGCGCCAGGAGCATCAGAACCGGCCGGACGAAGGCGTTGAGAATGCCCAGCAGCAGCGCCGCGATCACCAGGACTCCGTTGCTTTCACAATGGATGTGGCCGCGCAAAATCAACACCGCCAGCGCCACCGCGAGGGTGTTGACGATCCAGCTTTGCAAAAAGCGCAACAGTTTTTTGGTGCCAGGCTGCATGGTTTCCGCCGAAAATCGGCGTCCTCAAAATGCGGCAGCGCGGCGGCAAAAACAAGAAACGATTTTGCTGGATTCCCGCCCGCGCCCGGCGCAATTTGTCCACACCTTATGAAAATGACACCCATTCTGCTGGGAATAATGTTTGTCGCGGCGATTTCCGCCTCCGCCCAAGGCGTGGTTGCGCCCGGCGCGACGCTTGAAAAACTGGCGGGCGATTTCAAGTTCACCGAAGGCCCGACGTGCGACAAAAACGGAAATGTGTTTTTCGTTGACCAGGACAACAACCGCATCATGGAGTGGAGCGCGGACGGAAAGCTGTCCACGTTCATGCAGCCGTCCGGCTACGCGAACGGAATGTATTTTGACGCGAACGGCAATCTCATCGCCTGCGCGGACGAGCACAACCAGCTCTGGTCCATCGCGCCCGACAAGACCGTGACGGTGCTCGTCACCAATTATCAGGGCAAGTATCTCAACGGCCCGAACGACGTGTGGGTCGCGCCCAACGGCGCGATGTTCATCACCGACCCGTTTTACAAGCGCACCTGGTGGGATCACACGACGATGGCGCTGACAAACCAGGAGGTTTTTTATCTCTCGCCCGACCGGAAAAATCTCGTGATGGTGACGGATGATTTGAAACAGCCCAACGGCATCACCGGCACGCCGGACGGGAAATATCTTTATGTCTCGGACATCCGCGCCGGCCAGACGTGGCGCTACGACATCCAGCCCGACGGCTCGCTGAAGAACAAAACCCTCGTTTGCGCGCTCGGCTCGGACGGCATGACGATTGACGAGGAGGGAAATCTTTACCTGTGCGGCCGCGGCGTGACCGTTGTTGACAAGGCCGGAAAACAAATTGACCACATTGACGTGCCGGAAACGTGGACGGCGAACGTCTGTTTCAGCGGCAAGGACCGCAAGACGCTTTTCATCACCGCCAGCAAATCGTTTTACTCGATCCAGCTTATTTACAAGGGCGCAAATCCGTCGAAGTAGCATTTACGCGGAAGCCCGTCAGGGCTGGCATATTTGTAGAAATCGGAATTAAAAAATTCCAAAGCTCCGTCAGGAGCGAAATCGTCAGAATATGCCGCTCCGTCGGTGGCCGTCTGCAAAGACCTTGATTTGGTTTGGGTTTGGTTCTACAAAGAGGTCGCGCCGACGGCGCTGGAAATATGTAAGCGTTCATGGTGATGGTTTAGCGGAACGGTATTTGGTAACTTTGAGCATTATGGTTTGCTATTACGCATACCTGC
>Ga0182030_10016488_pt1 | contig 14383 bp, 16 predicted proteins | sample 812S3MmetaG_FD_121299 | JGI IMG/M metagenome (GOLD analysis project Ga0182030, IMG submission 121299) | Permafrost microbial communities from Stordalen Mire, Sweden - 812S3M metaG (Illumina Assembly) | ecosystem: Environmental > Terrestrial > Soil > Wetlands > Permafrost | place: Sweden...
AGCACGGCGGCGTCGTGCGGCGGCCGTGGCTCGGCGCCTCCCTGCAGGACGTCACCAAGGACATCGCCGATTCCATCGGCCTCGAACGGCCGGCCGGCGCGCTGATCGCCAGCGTCGCGCCTGAGGGACCCGCCGACCAAGGCGGCTTGAAGCGCGGCGACGTCGTCACGGCGATCGACGGCCAGGGCGTCGACGACGCCGGCGGCGTCGGCTTCCGCCTCGGCGTGCAGCCGCTCGGCGGCGCGGCGACGGTGACCGCATTGCGCGACGGCAAGACGGTGACGGCGACGGTCAAGCTGATTGCGGCGCCGGAAACGCCGCCGCGCGACGCGATCCGCATCAAGAGCCGCTCGCCGTTCGAGGGCGCGCTGGTGGAGAACGTCTCGCCGGCGGTGTCGGAAGAACTGTCGCTGCAGAACGTCGACGACGGCGTGGTCGTCGCCGAGACCGCGCCGGGTTCGCTGGCCGCCAATCTCGGCATTCAGAAAGGCGACGTGGTGCGCGAAGTCAACGGCGCCAAGATCGGCTCGACCCGCGACCTCGAAGCGGCGGCGAGCCAGCGGCCGCGCCTGTGGGATCTGACGATCGAGCGCGGCGGTCAGACGATCCGCACCCGCATCGGCGGCTGACGCCGGACCGACGCGGGCGCGAGGGCGCTATGCCGTCACGCCGCGCGGGCGGTCGGCGCGCTCTTGCCGCGCGCGAGGCGGCGCTTGATCGACGACCACAGCTGGCGCATTTCCAGCGCCGCCGCGCCGTGGGGATTGATCTCGGTGACGCCGAGGCCGTGCCGCGCCGCCTCCTGATAGTCGACGCGCGCCAGCACCAGCGGCGAAATCAGGCCGCCCATCTCCTCCAGCGCCTCGACCGCGTTGTCGACCCGCGCCGTCTGCTGGGCGGGCGGGCACTGGTTGAGCATGAAGACGAATTCGCTCTTGGTCGCCTTGAGCGCGGCGCGAGTCTGGGCGCTCGCCCACAGATCGAAGATGCTCGGCCGCGACGGGATGATGTTGAGATCGGCCTCGCGCATCGCGGCGATCGAGGCGGCGCCGTCGGCGCCGGGGGTGTCGATGATCGCCAGAGTGACGCCCTTCTTGGCGAGCTCCTTGAGCAAAACCGGAAGTTTGGCGGCGGTCGCCGGGATCACGGCGACGTCTTGCTGGTTGCGGGTCTTCGACCAGCTCAGCAACGAGGCCTGCGGATCGAGATCGATGACGCAGACCCGCTCGCCGATGTCCTTGGCCGCCACCGCCAACGACGAAGCCAATGTGCTCTTGCCCGATCCGCCCTTCTGGGTAACGAAAGCGATTGTTCGCATGGAAGTCCGCCCTTTTCCATTTTTTCGCGCCCGAGGCGCGAATCGCGGCCCGGACAAAGGTTAACAACGCTCAAGATGTTTGCGGCCCGTATGGTTAACAAAGTGTGACCAAAATTCGGCGCGTGACGGAAATAGCCGCATTTCCAGCGCACTAGCAGGGTCAGTCTGACGATCTTGTCAGCTTCGCGACAGTTTCTTTACTCGCCGTCGAGCGGTGTAACGCCTTTAGGCTTGCCATCGGCGCCGAGCGCGATCTTTTCGATTCGCATTTCGGCGTTCTTGAGCAAGTCGTCGCAGTGCTTCTTCAGCGATTCGCCGCGCTCGTAGAGCTTGATCGAGTCTTCCAGCGCGACCGCGCCCTTCTCCAGCTTGTCGACGATCGATTCGAGTTCGGCGAGCGCCGCCTCGAACGGCATTTTGGCGATGTCGGCGGCGGACTGGGTCATGGCGGATCCTCGCGACCGGCGGGCGGGCCAGTCGGGGCCTGCTTAGCGCGCCGCCTTTAGAGCGGCAAGGCGGTCGTCTTCTTCACCGTGCGCAGGGTCATGGTCGACTGCACGCGCGACACGCCGGGCAATTGGGTGAGGATGTCGGTGTGGATGCGCTCGAAGTCGCGCGCGTCGCGAAAGGCGACGCGCAGCAGGTAATCGGCGGGGCCGGCGAGCAGATAGCATTCGATGATCTCGGGATGGGCGCGCGCCTCCGTCTCGAAGCGGTCGAGCGCGCCGCGGCCCTGCTGGTCGAGCGTCACCGAGACGAAGGCGGCGCCGGGCAGGCCGGCCGCCGCCGGATCGAGCAGCATCACATAGCCGGCGATGAGGCCGCTCTCCTCGAGCATCCGCACCCGGCGCAGGCAGGCCGATTGCGACAGGTGGACGCGATCGGCGAGCTCGGCGTTGGTGAGACGGCCGTCGCGCATCAGCTCGCGCAGGATCGCGCGGTCGCGGTCGTCGATATCCTCGATTCGCATAATACGCTCCAAACCGCGCAATTGTTCGCACGAACTGCCGACACGGTACAATAACACTGCAACTTGGGCTATAAATTTCGTGCAACCTACGGGATGATGCCGACCTTGGAAGGCGGAGGCTGCCATGCTCGTCGGTGTTCCCAAGGAAATCAAAGACAACGAATTTCGCGTCGGCCTGACGCCCGGCTCGGTCGCCGAGCTCGTCCATCACGGCCACAAGGCGCTGGTCGAGAAGGGCGCGGGCGTCGGTTCCGGCCTCGCCGACGAAGAATATATCGCCGCCGGCGCGACGCTGATCGACAAGCCCGAGGACATCTTCGCCCGCGCCGACATGATCGTGAAGGTCAAGGAGCCGCTCGCCGCCGAGCGCCGGCAGCTCCGCGCCGGCCAGGTCCTCTACACCTATCTCCATCTCGCCCCCGACCTCGCCCAGACCAAAGACCTCATCGCCAGCGGCGCGACCTGCATCGCCTACGAAACGGTGACTTCGCCGACCGGCGGCCTGCCGTTGCTGACGCCGATGTCGGAAGTCGCCGGCCGCCTCGCGCCGCAAGTCGGCGCGCATGCGCTGGAGAAGGCGCAAGGCGGACGCGGCGTGCTGCTCGGCGGCGTGACCGGCGTGCCGGCGGCCGAAGTCGTCGTCATCGGCGGCGGCGTTTCCGGCGCCAACGCGGTGACGATCGCGCTCGGCATGGGCGCCAACGTGACGGTGGTCGACAAGTCGAGCGACACGCTGCGCCGCCTCGCCGCGCAGTTCGGCACCAGCTTGCGGACGATCTACTCGACCCGCGCCGCGATCGCCGATCTCGTCACCCGCGCCGATCTCGTCATCGGCGCCGTGCTCGTCCCCGGCGCCGCCGCGCCGAAGCTGATCACCCGCGCGATGCTGAAGACGATGAAGCCGGGCTCGGTGATCGTCGACATCGCCATCGACCAGGGCGGCTGCTGCGAAACCTCGAAGCCGACCACCCACTCCGACCCGACCTATGTCGTCGACGGCGTCGTGCATTATTGCGTCGCCAACATGCCGGGCGCGGTGGCGCGCACGTCGACCTTCGCGCTCAACAACGCGACGCTGCCGTTCGCGCTCGCGCTCGCCGACAAGGGCTGGAAGCAGGCGCTCAAGGACGATCCGCACCTGCGCAACGGCCTCAACGTCCACGCCGGCAAGATCACTTGCCAGCCGGTCGCCGAGGCGCATGGGCTGCCTTACACGCCGGCCGAAACGCTGCTGGGGTAAAATCCATCCCCCGTTTGGGCTAGGGCCCGGGGTGAGGGCCCTAGGCGCAGATCTTTGTCCGATCACGTCGCGCCTATCGGCGCGACGCCTCGTCCGGCGCTTCGCGCTGCGTTCTCCCAAACGGGAGAAGGGACTCCGGCGCGCCGCGCGCGTCGACATAGACCCAGGCGCGGCGACCTGAGGCGAGCGGCGCCGAGACGCGCTTGTAGGCGTCGACTTCGTAGGCGTCGGCGGCGGCGAGCTCGGCCTCGGTGATCTCGAACACGGTTCCTGACACGCGATCGGCGTCGCGGCCGGAATGGGCGACGATCGGGTGATGCGCCTTGCCGCTTTTGGCGACGACGTCGGCGTCTTCGATCCTCACCATCGTCTGCGCATAGCCGACCAGCGCGTCGGCTTCGCCCTCCAGCAGCCGCCCGAAGGTCGAGCGTTGCACCCCTTCCTTCTGCAACGTGCCATAAGAAAACAGCAGCGGCATCGACTCTCCTTCACGCGCGGGATGGGAGGGTGCAGAATGCCGGCGCGCGGACGCGCGCGCAAGGTTCGCGTGTTTCGGCATCAAGCTTGCATGACCCATGGCGGCAGCTTCGGCCGCAAACGTCAGTTCTCGGCTAGGTCGCTGGAGGCATTGGCTGAAAGGACACCAACATGAGCGCCGATCGTCCGATGAACGAATATGAAGGCGCGTTGTTCGAGGCGTTCGTCGCCCTCAGCCAAACCCTGCTCGAGGGCTCCTGCGTCAGCGAAAGCGCGCTGTTGAACAAGCTCTCGGAAGCGAAGAAGGACGCGGAGCGGATGGGGCGTGGCCGAGGGGCGGCGACTCTGGGGCTGCTGATCAAGTTCCTGGTCGAGCCGCCCAAGCGCGTCCTCGCCGGCGGCGTGCCGACGATTTAGAACGCGCAGGCTAGCGAGCCGGGACGGGGCTCTTGGCGGCCGCGACCGTCTGCGCGACGGTCTGGATGAGCGGCGAGGCGCTCGCCTGCGGCTGCAGCGGCGGCAGGTCGCCGCGGCCGTTGAGGGCGCCCGGCGCCCAGTTCATGCCGGCGCGCATCGCGTAGAAGATGTGCGCGCCGATGCGGTCGACGCGCCGCAGCGACGGCGCCCAGAACGGATAGACGTAATTGGCGTGATAGTTGAGCGCCTCGACAAGCTTCGGATTGTAGTTGGCGCCGCTCACCACCGCCTGGGCGATGCGGGTCGCCGTCGCCCACGCCGCTGGCTCCTCGATGCGCAGCGACTTGCCCTCGCAGGCGAACGAGAACTGACAGGCGAACGGATGGTTGCGGTCCTGATAGACGACGGCGCAGACGTTGGTCGGGAAGATGCCGCTGCGCACGCGGTTGAGCACGACCTGGGCGACCGCGGCCTGGCCGGCTTCGGGCTCGCTGCGCGCCTCGAAGTAGATCGCTTCGCCGAGGCAGCGCATCTGCCGCGCCGAATCCTTGGGATCGATCAGCGAGGCGTAGTCGGGCTTGGCGCCTGACGCCAATTGCGTCGCCACCGTCACCTGCGCCGCCGCGGCGGTGGTCTGCGCCGTCGCCGCCGGCTTCTGCGGCGACGGCTTTTGCTCGGCGATCAGGAGCTTGCCGTCGCTGGGGGTCGGCGTCGACGAATTGAGGGCGAAATCGAGCGGCGCCCCAGGGGTCGTCCCGTCGCCGAACGGCAGCAGCGCAGACGGCGCCGAAGGATCGACATCCGCGACGCGAGCCGGGCTGCGCGAATCGTCGGGCCAATCCTCGGCCGAATCGGGTTCGAACGGCGCCGGCGGCAGCGCGCGCCTGGCCTGAAAACTGGGACGGAAGATGATGAACGGGTCGCCCTTGCCGGTGCGATCGATCGCCGGAAACGCGGCCCGGCCCTGTTTGACCGTCGGATTGGGGTCGATCTCGTCGGACGTCGCCGCGAGGTCCTCGCGCGACCCGAGCGTCAAGCTCGTTTCGATGATCGGCCTGGCCGAGCCGGAGGCGGGAACGAAAGCGGAGATGCGCAGGCTTTGCGGGTCGAGGCCCACTTCCTCGCCCGCCTGGGCGGTGATCGAGACGAGGAAGCCGAGGGCGATGCCCCAGGGCGCGACCGTCGACCCGACCCAGGTTAAACGCGAACGACCCATACGCGACCCACGCCGAGACTGCACGCGAAGCGGAAAATGCGACCCTTTCCTTTGATAAGGGCTTAAGGTTGCTCACCGGTTACCGCCGCTGGGGCGGCGGCGTCCCGCGATGGGGCGCCCGCCCGACGTCGTTAACGGCGAGTTAGAAAGTCGGCGGCGCGCAGGCGGAGACGACGACGAGCTCGCCGTCGCCGGCGTTGCGGAAGCCATGCGGCTTGCGGCTGTCGAAGAGATAGGCGTCGCCGGCGGCGAGCTCATAGCGGCGGCCGTCGACCTCGAGCGTCAGCCGCCCCTTGATCACCAGTCCCGCCTCTTCGCCCTGATGCGAGAGCATCTTGGTCCCCGATTGCGCGCCCGGCTTGTAGCGCTCGTGGATCATCTGCAGCGCGCGGCCTTTGAGATTGGCCCCGACCTGACGATAGGAGACCGGCCCGCTGGCGATCTCGGTCAGTTCCGCAGCGCGATAGACGACCTGCTCGCCTTGCGGCTCGGGCGCGGCGAAGAAATCGGCGATGCCGACGCCGAGCGCCGACAGCACCTGGCGCAACGCCGACACCGAGGGGCTCACCCGGTCGGCCTCGATCATCGAGATTGTCGCGTTGGAGACGGCGGCGCGGCGCGCCAGCTCGCGCTGCGACAGGCCGGCTCTGAGCCGCAACGCGCGCAGCTGTTGTCCCACCGCCAGTTCGCGATCAGCGCTGTTCATGTGTTCAGTATTTAGAACGCTACGAACAGCGCGGCAACTGGACATCGATCTGCGCCGGCTGCATTGTTCAGAATACTAATCACCGAGGAGACCTGCATGTCCGCCGCCGCTCAGCGCGCCGAAATTCCCAACGACCTTGCCGCTTTCTGGATGCCGTTCACGCCCAATCGCGCGTTCAAGAAGCGGCCGCGGCTGATCTCGCGCGCCAAGGACATGCATTACACCACGCCGGAAGGCCGCCAGATCCTCGACGCGACGGCGGCGCTGTGGTGCTGCAACGCCGGTCATAATCGCAGCCGGATCGTCGAGGCGATTCAGCGCCAGGCGGCCGAGCTCGACTTCGCGCCGAACTTCCAGTTCGCCCATCCGCTGGCATTCCAGTTGGCATCGCGCATCGCCGCGTTGGCGCCGGCCGATCTCGACCACGTGTTCTTCTGCAATTCCGGCTCGGAGGCATGCGACAGCGCGCTGAAGATCGCGCTCGCCTACCAGAATGTGCGTGGGCAGGGCTCGCGCATCCGCCTCATCGGCCGCGAGCGCGGCTATCACGGCACCGGCTTCGGCGGCATCTCCGTCGGCGGCATGTCCAGCAACCGCAAGTTCTTCGGCTCGCTGCTGTCGGGCGTCGACCACCTGCCGAGCACCTACAATCGCGAGCAGCAGGCGTTCACCAAGGGCGAGCCGGAATGGGGCGGCCATCTCGCCGATGCGCTCGAGAGCATCGTCACCCTCCACGACGCTTCGACCATCGCCGCGGTGATCGTCGAGCCGATGGCGGGCTCGACCGGCGTGTTGCCGGCGCCGAAGGGCTACCTGCAGAAGCTGCGCGCGATCTGCGACAAATACGGCATCCTGCTGATCTTCGACGAGGTCATCACCGGCTTCGGCCGCCTCGGCTTCGCCTTCGCCGCCGAGCGCTACGGCGTCGTCCCCGACATCATCACCTTCGCCAAGGGCGTCACTTCCGGCACAGTGCCGATGGGCGGCGTCATCGTGCGCAAGCACGTCTACGAAGCCTTCATGAAGGGGCCGGAGCACGCAATCGAGCTGTTCCACGGCTACACCTATTCCGGCCATCCGCTCGCCTGCGCCGCCAGCCTCGCCGCGCTCGACGTCTATCGCGACGAGAAGCTGTTCGAGCGCGCCCATGCGCTCGAGCCGAAGTGGTGCGACGCCCTGATGACGCTCAAGGGCCTGCCCAATGTCGCCGACATCCGCTGCGTCGGCCTGACCGGCGCGATCGATCTCGCGCCCTCGGCGGCGGGTCCCGGCGAGCGCGGCTATGCGGCGCTCGAATATTCCTTCCACGAGGCCGGGATCATGCTGCGCCTGTCGGGCGACACGATCGAACTGACGCCGCCGTTGGTGGTCAGCGAGGACCAGATCGGCGAGATCGTCGACAAGGTCGGGCGGACGATCAAGGCGGCAGCGTAAGGCGAAACGACCCCGTCGCCGCCCCGCCGGCGGCGGCGGGCTTCGATCCCCGCCGGCGAGCCGAATGCAGGCGCCAATCGATTTTATCGATTGAAACGACATTAATAATGCGTTGGATCGATTAATCGCGCCCGGCGATAAGAGGCGAGTTCACCAGGAATTCGTCTCATGACCAGTCTCGACGCGGGCATCGCTGAGCCCGCCCACCTTCCGCGTCTGCTTTCGCTGGCGCCCGGCCTCGCCCTGACGGCCGCGATCGCCGGCGCGGCGTTTGCGCTGCGGCTCGTTCCCGGCGTTGCGACGCTGAGCCCGATGATCCTGGCGGTTCTGCTCGGCGTCGTTCTGCATAATTTGTTTGGGGCGCCGAAAGCCGCGCGCGAGGGCGTCGCCTTCTCGCTGCGCTTCGTGCTGCGCTCCTCGATCATCCTGCTCGGGCTTCAGATCACGGCAGGCCAGGCCGCCGCGCTCGGCGTCGGCGGCCTGGCGGCGATCGCGGTCGCGCTGGTTTCGACGCTGGCTTTCACCATTCTCATCGGCCGCGCGCTTGGCGTCTCGCGCGGGCTGGCGCTGCTGATCGGCGTCGGCACCTCGATCTGCGGCGCGTCGGCGGTGCTCGCCGCCAAGGCCGCGACGGCCGGCGACGACGAGGACGCCGCCTATGCGGTCGCCTGCGTCACCGTGTTCGGCACGCTGGCGATGTTCGCCTACCCGCTGGCGCAGAGCTTTCTGCACCTGTCGCCGCGCGCCTATGGCCTGTGGGCCGGGTCGTCGATTCACGAAATCGCCCAGGCCGTCGCGGCGGCGTTCCAGGGCGGCGGCGACGCCGGGCAATTCGGAACCATCGCCAAGCTGACCCGCGTCGCGATGATGGCGCCGGTCGTGATCGTGCTTGGCGAGATGAGCGGGCGGCTCGGCCTGGTGGGCGAGGGCGAGCGGCGCCGGCCGCCGTTCCCGTGGTTCCTGATCGGTTTTCTGGCGCTGGCCGCGCTCAACAGCCTGGTCGCGATCCCCCACGAGATCGCCGCGCCGATCGGCGTCGGCGCGAGCTTCCTGCTGTCGATGGCGATGGCGGCGATGGGGCTGCACACCGATCTGAGGCACATTCGCTCGCGCGGCCTCGGGCCGCTGGCGCTCGGCCTGCTCGCTTCGCTGTTCATCTGCGGCTTCAGTCTGGTAATGGTGCGTCTGATCCCCTGAGGGCAAAGCGCCAGTGACGCTGGAGCAGCTGCGCGTTTTCGTCTGCGTCGCCGAACGCGAGCACATGACGCGCGCGGCTGAGACGCTGAATCTCACCCAGTCGGCGACCAGCGCCGCAATCGCGGCGCTCGAGGAGCGGCACGGGGTCAAGCTGTTCGATCGCATCGGCCGGCGCATCGCGCTGACCGGCGCGGGCCGCGCCTTCCTCGGCGAAGCGAGAGCGGTGCTGGCGCGCGCGGCGACGGCCGAGCAGACGCTCGCCGATCTCGCCGGCCTCAAGACCGGCGCGCTGGCGATCGCCGCCAGCCAGACGGTCGGCAGCTACTGGCTTCCCCGCCACATCGCCGCCTTCCACGCCCGCTATCCCGGCGTCGCGGTCGCGCTGCGCATCGGCAACACCGATGCGGTCGCCGAACTGACCCGCGCCGGAGAGGTCGACCTCGGCTTCGTCGAGGGCGAGGTCGACGACCCTGCCCTCGACGCGACGGCGATCGACGAAGACGAACTGCTGATCGTCGCCGCCGCCGGCGCCCGCGATTCGCTCGAACGGCTCGACGCCGAGCGCCTCGCCGCGGCGACATGGGTCGCACGCGAGAAGGGTTCGGGCACGCGCGCCGCTTTCGAGAGCGCGCTGGCGGCGTTCGGCATCGACCCGGCGCGCCGCCGCATCGGGCTCGAACTGCCGTCGAACGAGGCGATCTGCGCCGCGGTGGCGGCGGGGGCGGGACTGGCGGTGATGTCGCGGCTGGTGGTCGACGCGTCGATCAAGGCGGGCGAACTCGCCGCCGCGCCGCTCGCCCTGCCGCGACGGCGCTTCTTCGTCCTGCGCCATCGGCAACGTTACGAATCGCAGGCGGCGCGCGCCTTCTCCGACATGCTGACCAGTGTCGGCTGATCGTCGCGCGCCGCCGCGCCGGTTACGCGCGCATGCGTTCGGTCCAGATCATCACCGCGAACAGCGCCGCGCCGATCAGGACGGCGATCGAGCCGATGATCGTCGGCAGCTCCGGCCCGTTCATCACCGTGAAGTAGAGGCCGATGAGCGTGATCGGCGTGGCGATGACGAAGATCCAGAACTGATAGGGCGCGAGCGGCGAATCCTTCAGCGCCGGCCAGTGCCGATAAGCCATGCCGAAGATCGCGTGGCTGACGAAGCCGATCAGGTTGATGTGGGCGTGCAGCGGCGCGAGCGCGAAATTGTGCGTCGCGCCCATGCCGATGCCGAGCAGCATGCCGACCACCAGCCACAACGCGCCGATGGCGATAAAGTTGATGTCGACGGTCTTCATGTTCTCCCCCTCCAGATTTCGACGGCGTTGACCGCCGCCGAATCGGCGCCTGCGGCGTTTGGCCGTCCGGCGTCCCGCGCATGGTGTTGTTTCCCGCGCAAACTAGCAAGTTCGGCTTGCGGCCCGGCAGGCCGACAATTTCAAGTTGCGAGGCGGCGCCGGCTTCAGCGGACCCCGAGCCGCGGCGGCAGTTCGGCGAGGTTCGAGATTTCGAAGTCCGGCGCGCCGGGAAGGCGCTCGCGGGGCTGGCGGTAACGATTGCACCAGACGACGCCGAGGCCGAAATCCGACGCCGCATAGGCGTCCCAACCGTTCGACGACAGGAACGCGACCTCGCTCGCCGCAAGGCCGAGGCGATCGAGCGCGTACTGGTAGACGCGCGGATCGGTCTTGAACACGCGCAGCGGATCGACCGACATCACGGCGTCGAACAGTCCCTCGAGCCCCGCCGCCGCGACCGCGTCGGCAAGCATTGCCGGCGAGCCGTTCGAAAGGATCGCCGTCGCGTAGCCTGCGCCGCGCAGCGCACGCAGCGTCGCGGGAACTTCCGGGAAAGGCGACAGTCGGCGATAGAGCGCCATCAACGGATCGCGTAATCCGGCGTCGGCGAGGCCGAGGTTATCGAGCGCGTAATCGAGCGCGTCGCCAGTCACATTCCAGAAATCGACGTAACGGCCCTGCAGCGAACGCAGCCACGAATATTGCAGTTGCTTGTCGCGCCACAGCGCGGTCAGCGCGGCGCGCCGCTCGACCGGCGCCGCCTCGCAGGCCGCAGCGGCCGAGGCGAAGTCGAACAGCGTGCCGTAGGCGTCGAAGAGGCAGGCGCTGACGCGCTCGAGGCCGCTCACATGCATGCTCCCTTGTCGCCGCTGCGCCCGCCTGCGGCGCGGATCGGCAAATCCGCGCCGTCAATTCGCCATTATGCGTTCATGACCAATTCAGCTAGCGAGGCTTAGCGGTCGCGCCGAGCCATTACGAATTCGTCACGACTCCAGCCGCTCGGCTGGTGGGCGTTTCATCCCAAGAAGACGGAGTTCAATATGCGGCATCTTCGACCCTTGCTGTTGTCGACCTTTCTCGGCGCCGGCGTTCTCGCGGCGCAAGTCGCGCCCGTCTTCGCCCAGACATGCGCCTGCCCGCCGGTCCAAGGCGACTTGGGCGCGCCGGCCACCACCGGCGGGGCCGACGTCGCCGTCTACGCCGACGAGGCCCCGCCGCCCCTGCCGGACTATGACCAGCCGCCGATTCCGGCCGACGGCGATATGTGGACGCCGGGCTACTGGTCGTGGAACGGCTATGAATACTTCTGGGTGCCCGGCACGTGGGTCGAGCCGCCGCAGCCCGGCTTTCTCTGGACGCCGGGCTATTGGGCCTTCGTCGGCGGCGTCTACGCCTTCCATCGCGGCTATTGGGGCGAGCACGTCGGATTCTACGGCGGCGTCTATTACGGGTTCGGCTACGGCGGCGCCGGCTACGAGGGCGGCCATTGGGACAACGGTCGATTCTTCTACAATCGGTCCGTCACCAACATCGGTCGCGTCAACATCGTCAACGTCTACAACCAACAAGTCACGATCAACGAAAGGACCCGAGTGAGCTTCAACGGCGGTCCCAACGGCGTCGACGCCAAACCGACCGCCGCCGAGCTCGAAGCGGCGAAAGACAAGCACCTCGCGCCGACGAGCGACCAACTCCGCAACGCGCGCGTCGCCGGCAGGACCGAATCCGCCTTCGTCTCCGCCAACAAAGGCAAGCCGCGCATTGCGGCGACGGCCAAGCCTGGCGAGTTCAAGGGCGACGCGGTCGTCCCGGCCAAGGCCGCGGGCGGCCCGCTGAAGCCGACGACCGGCGCGACGCCGCAGCCGACCAAGGGGCAGCTTGAGGAGAAGAAGCCCGGCGAGCCGACGCCCGAGGCGACCAAGGCCAAGCCGGAGAAGAAGCTCGAACAGCCGAAAGCCGAGCCGACGAAGGTCGAGCCCACCCCTGGGGAAACGAAGGCCAATCCCGAGAACAAGCTCGACCGGCCTAAGACGGAGCCGACTCAGCTCGAGACCCCAAAGCCCGAGCCGACCAAGGCGGCGCCGGAGATGAAGATCGAGCGGCCGAAGCCCGAGCCGACGAAGATCGCGCCCGAGCGGAAGATCGAGCAGCCGAGGCCCGAGCCGATGCGGAGCCCGCCGAGCGCCGCGCCGCGAGGCAAGTCCGAAGCCGGCTGTGGTCGCCCGGGCGAGCCCGTCTGCCCGAAGTGAGACCCGCGCGCGGCCGGCGAGGCGTTGCGACTTTCGCCGGCCGCGCATTGCAGACTGCGGACGCGGCCGGCGGCCGCGCCTAAGCGCGCTTCGTCCGGCGCGGCGGCGCGGCGAGATACTTCGTCGCCTCGCGCCGCGCCACCGCCATCAACGGCGCGCCCTGTTCGGCAAGGAAACGGCGCACGCGCTGAGGATCGCGCTTGGACAGCTCGCGCAGCCACCAGCCGATCGCCTTCTGGATGAACCATTGGCGGTCGGTGGCAAGCCGCTCCGCCCAGCCGAGCATGCGCGCGGGATCGCGCCCGTCCTTGGTCCACGGCAGGGTGAAGACCAGCGCCGCGCGGCGCGTCCACAAATGCGGGCTCTCGACCCAGGTCTCGACGATTTCGAGCCGCGCCGGATCGGCGACGAGGCAGCGCGCAGCGACGCTGGCGAAATTGTCGGCGACCGCCCAGCCGTCGAGATCGCTCATGCGCCGGACGACGAACGTCCACACCGCCGCGTTAGGCGCGACAGCTTTGCGCGCCAGCAGCCGCCCGGCGACGATTTTGAGGTCCCACACCGGCTCGCGCCAAAGCTTCGCCGCCAGCGTAAGCGAATCGCCCTGGTCGAGGTCGGCGACGGTCGCGCGGATCGCCGCGTCCATCTTCGGCACGGCGACGCCCCAGTGCTCCCACGACGATTTCTGGTAGCGCTTCTCTTGGGCGGCGCGGGCCGGGTCGGCGAATGCGCGAAGCGCCGCGATCAGGCGCTCATAGCCCTCGGGCTCGCGTTTCGTCTGCGCCATTGTCCCCATCCGCAAACGAAAAGGACGGCGCGTCAGCCGCGCCGCCCTTTCAAACCTTAGCCGATACGTCCGAGTGTCAGGCTTCGGCGGCGGCGTTCTGGGCCGGCCCGGAATCCTTGCCCTTGGCCTCGACGTCGCGATCGACGAATTCGATCACCGCCATCGGGGCGTTGTCGCCCTGGCGGAAGCCGGCCTTCATGATGCGCAGGTAGCCGCCTTTGCGGTCCTTATAGCGGGGGCCCAGCACGTCGATCAGCTTCTTGACCAGTTCGGCGTCGCGCAGGCGGGAGATGGCAAGGCGGCGGGCATGCAGGTCGCCCTGCTTGCCCAGCGTCACCAGCTTCTCGACCACTGGACGCAGGTCTTTGGCCTTGGGCAGGGTGGTGACGATCTGTTCGTGCTTGATCAGCGCCTGCGCCATATTGGCGAACATCGCCTTGCGGTGCTCGGCGGTGCGGTTGAAACGGCGCTTCGCGTGGCCGTGATACATGTGGCGGTCTCCTTTTCGGGTCTACGGCCGCCGTGCCAAGGGTCGGCCGTCTTTTATCGTCGTGGCGAATTGCGAGTAGCGAGTAGCGAATGGAGGATTCTATTCGCCATTCGCCACTCGCCTCGTCTCAGTAATGCTCTTCGAAGCGCTTCGCCAGCTCTTCGATGTTCTCCGGCGGCCAACCGGAGACTTCCATGCCCAGATGGAGACCCATCTGCGCCAGGACTTCCTTGATCTCGTTGAGCGACTTGCGGCCGAAGTTCGGCGTGCGCAGCATCTCGCTCTCGGACTTCTGGATGAGGTCGCCGATGTAGGTGATGTTGTCGTTCTTGAGACAGTTGGCCGAACGGACCGACAGCTCGAGCTCGTCGACCTTCTTGAGCAACGCCGGATTGAAGGCGAGCTCGGGGATGGCGTGGGCCGCCTCCTCGCGCCGCGGCTCCTCGAAGGTGACGAAGACCGCGAGCTGATCCTGGAGGATGCGCGCGGCGTAGGCGAGCGCGTCCTCCGGCGAGATCGCGCCGTTGGTCTCGATCGTCATCGTCAGCTTGTCCTTGTCGAGATCCTGGCCCTCGCGGGTGTTCTCGACGCGG
>Ga0182030_10016489_pt1 | contig 14382 bp, 12 predicted proteins | sample 812S3MmetaG_FD_121299 | JGI IMG/M metagenome (GOLD analysis project Ga0182030, IMG submission 121299) | Permafrost microbial communities from Stordalen Mire, Sweden - 812S3M metaG (Illumina Assembly) | ecosystem: Environmental > Terrestrial > Soil > Wetlands > Permafrost | place: Sweden...
CGCTTGCTATCGGCCATCCTGCTGGCTACCGCGATGGCGGCGGCGCAGCGCGAGATCGTCATCGTCGACACCGATTCCGGCCTGTTCGGTGACGACGGCGCGGCGCTGACCATGCTCTTGCGCAGCCCCGCGCAGATCGCGGTTCCCGCAATCACCATCGTGCCCGGCAACGTTTGGGCGCCCCAGGGCGCCGAGTACATGCTGCACATCCTCGATCTGCTCAAGCGGCCCGAAGTGCCGGTCTACGAAGGCGCCGAAGCGCCCCTTGTCAATAGCGCCGCCATGGCCCGCGAAGAGGAACGCCGCTGGGGCAAGCTCGAATACACCGGAGCCTTCGCGCACGATCCCAGCACCGTGATTCCCGCCGTGGGCGCACGGCTCACCGGGCGCAAGGCCCATCGCGACGGCGCGGTGCAGTTTCTGATTTCCGAGATCGAGCGCCGCCCCGGCCAAGTCACCATCCTGGCCATCGGACCCATGACCAATATCGCGCTGGCGTTGCGCCTCAAGCCCGGCATCGAGACCAGGATCAAGCAGATCGTCTTCATGGGAGGCAATATCAAGGCGCCGGGCAACGCATCGCCATGGGCCGAGTTCAACTTCTGGTTCGACCCCGATGCCGCCCGCATGGTGCTGCGTTCGCGCATTCCCAAGAAGGTGATGTTCGCGCTCGACGTGTGCAATACCGCGCCCATCCACAAAGCCGAATTCGACCAGATCGCCGGCGCCCACACCCCCATCGCCGACCTTTTCCGCGAAGACCTCGGCAATCGCTATCCCGGCTTTCTGAAGCATCCCGATGGCATCGCTTATATGTGGGATTCCCTGGCGGCCGCGTACTTGATCGACCCCGGTTTCGTTACTAAATGGGACAACCAATACCTGGACGTGCAGTCGGCCTGGGACCGCTTTTACGGCGCCACCATCCCCCTGGGACGCGGCGTGGCGCCCGACGCCACACCGGTGACCGTGGCCACCGAGCTGAATTTCCACCGCGTTTTCGCCTTATATAAGGACCGCCTCACGCGCCGGGATTGAAATATGCAGATCGTAGACGTAGTCACCGCGGAGCAATTGACGCAGGTGCGCTGGCTGTTCGAAGAATACTGGTCGTCGTTCGGCTTCACTCCCTGCTTCCAGAATTTCTCGGGCGAACTGGCCACGCTGCCTGGAGATTATGCGCCTCCGGGCGGGCGTCTTTGGCTGGCGCTGGTGGACCGGCAGCCGGCGGGATGCGCCGCGCTGCGCCGTTTGGATGGCGACCGGTGCGAGTTCAAGCGCCTCTTCGTCAGATCGCATTATCGCGGTCTCGGCGTGGGTCGGCAACTGCTGGCCGCGGTGATCGCCGAAGCGACGGCCGCGGGCTACCGGCAACTGGTGTGCGATACGATGCCGGTGATGGCGGACGCGCTCGCCATGTACCAGCGCATGGGTTTCGAGCGCACCGAAGCGTACTCGGATCATCCGACTCCGGGGGCTATTTTCCTGCGGCTGGTGCTGTCGTCTTGAAACGCTCGTCGATCTCCACCTGGTAGCCGCTGGAGAGCCGGTTAGTCTCGTTGGCCATCCCCACTACGGCCATGAGTTCGGCAAAGATAGCGTCGCTCATGCCGGCCTTACGTGCGCTGGCGGTATGCGATGCGATGCAGTAGGGGCACTGATTGGAAGCGCTCACCGCCAGGTAAATCAGCTCTTTGGTAAGCGCGTCGAGCGCGCCCGGCGCCATGATCTGTTTGATGCTCTCCCAGGTGCGCCGCAGCGTGGCCGGGTCGTGGGCCAGCGCCTTCCAGAAGTTATTGATCCAGTCGGTCTGGCGGATTGCCATGATGTCGTCATACACTGCGCGCACTTCCGGGGGCGCGTCGGCGTATTCGATAAGTCCAAGGGTGGCCATAGGCCCGATTATCGCACTCGACCCTCCCGGTGGAGGCAATTGTGCCAATGCCTGGCCAGCCGGATAATGGCGACGGAAGGTGCGCAAGAATTACTCGCGGCGGCGTTTCTTGGCAGCGCCGACCAATTGCTGTAAATCCAGCAAATGCTGCGGTTTATACGTTTTTCTCGACCACTTCGACTGGGGTTCGAACTCCACTCCGGCGAAGTAGCCGATCTCGCGATACACGCAATAGCGCACTTCCCCGGAAAACTTCTGTTTGGGAGAGCCCCAATGGACAATCACTCCCAATGGAACAGCCATTTCAAACTGCAGGCACGCTCCGGATGGGGAAATATCCTCCAGAAGGGCGTTGGCCCGCTGTGCCTGGCCATCCTTGTCAGTCCAGCAGACCTCTACCACGTCTGCGCACAACATGCGAACTTCCGAGCGCCTATCCTGCATACACTCATCATATCGGCCGAGGCCGCAAATATCTTTACTGGCCACCCCGGCGGGCGGCAGCCAACGCCACCAGCAAAGCTACTCCAGCGTCGGTGAGCGGGCCGGTAGTCTTGATTTCGAATAGTTCGCGCCTGAACTCCGGCGGTGGAGCAGGCGGTGCTCGCCTGCCTTCGGACCCGCATGATCCGGCGCAATCGCTCCCAACGGGTTTCTGAGCATGCGGATGCCCGGGCGACAGGCTGGACCAGGCGCCGGGGGTCCGGGGCGCGGTCTTGCAGCGCCGAGACTCCGAACTCCTGACGTCGTGGAATGAGAGTGATCTCTTCGAGTCCGGGCAAAGACATTATTGGCCACGGATAAACACAGATGAACACGGATAAGACAAAAAACAAGGATTGTTCTTATCTGTGTTCATCTGTGGCTAAATCTGTTCTGCGAAGTGGTGGCTCAGTCTGATTCCTCGGCGGCTCCAGAATGCCGGGCGACATCAGGAGTCCAGAGACTCGAACTCCTGATTTCGACCGGGGATTCCACGTGACCTGGGAAAATGAGCTGAGCCATTCCTCGTACCGCGCCATGGCGAGAGATCCGGTGGGGGACAGGGGGTGCTCCCCTGCCCTCTATCCTGTTTGGGTGCCGGGCTTGGCTCAGCGCGGCTCACCGGAGATTCCACGAGATCTAAGTCCTTGACGGTTCCCGGGCCTTCAAGGATAAGTACCGGAGCGCACCACGGGAAAGTTCGGGGACATCGTCCAACCGGAAAGATACACGTTCCCGCTGGCGTCGAGCGCTATTCCGGACGCTGTATCGGTCCCGGCGCCGCCCAGGTAAGTGGCATACAGCAGCAAGTCTCCCGCCGGACTGAGCTTAAAAAGGAAAGCGTCACAGCCGCCACCGTTCACGATCTGTATACCGGCGGTCACGGGAAAATCGGTGGAATACGTGTATCCCACCACGTATGCGGCGCCGCTCGAGTCCACCGCGATGGCGTTGCCCACGTCTACCCCGGACCCGCCCATATACGTGCTGTACTGCAGAGTTCCCGAAGAGCTGACCTTTGTGACAAAAGCGTCGGTGAAACCAAGCAATTGCGGCTGGACGGCCTTGAACAACGGAAAATCGGTGGAGCTGGTAACCCCCGCCACATAGGCGTCACCCTCCGAGTCGAGCGCGATCCCTTGCCCGGTCTCCGGATAGGCCACCGAAGCGCCGCTGCCTCCCAGGTACGTGCCGAACAGCAGAGTGTTGCCGTCGGAGCTAAGCCGCGCGATAAAGGCGTTGCATGGGCCCGCAATCTGCCGCTGGAAGGCATTCGACACGGGAAAATCGGGGGACCAGGTGGAGCCCGTGACGTATACGGTTCCGCCGGCATCCACCGCGACCGCCGCCCCGTGATCGGTGCTCGATCCTCCCAGATAAGTGCTGAACAGGAGATGCAAGCCATCGGAGCTGAGCTTCGCCACGAAGGCGTCCTGCAAGCCGTGGTAGCTGTTCTGGAACGCGTTGGCGGGGAAATTCATGGAGGTGGTGTCGCCTACCAAGTAGGAGTTTCCGGAGGCATCAATGGCGATTCCGTTGGCGACATCCCCGCCACTGCCCCCTAGAAACGTGCTGAAGACCAACATATCGCCCGCGGGGTTGAGCTTGAACACAAATGCGTTACGGGGCCCCTGCAAACTGCCCTGCTCCGCGTTCCGCGTGGGAAAATTTGGTGAAGTCGTGGTCCCCGCCACATACGCCGCGCCGGTGGCATCCACGGCGATGGCATAGGCCCGGTCGTCGTCCGACCCGCCCATGTATGTACAGTACTCCAGGCCGCTCCCCGCGGGATTCAGCTTGGCCACGAAAACGGCAACGCTCCCGGCGTTGAAATTCTGCGCCGGGTTGGCGGTCGGCAAGTTGTCCGAATCGGTGTACCCCGCGATGTAGGCGGCCCCGGCGGCATCCACCGCGATGGCGGTAGCGGCGTTGAAGCCGGTGCTTCCCACCAGGCTGCTGTAAGTCATCACCGGGTCGATAATCAGCGGCCTCGCCGTATCGTACGGGCCCAACGCAAATCCCACGGCGCCATCGGCGGCGATCGCATAGCGGCCTTCCACCGGCGCCTTTACGCCATCTCGTTCCTGATAGATGAAGGGAGCGCCTTCGCCCAAACGCTGTTCTCCCACGGGAATCGACAAGGTCCCATCCGGCTGGACCATGGGCGGGCCAGCCCCGGTGTAGCGGAAGCGGATACGCGCAGGGTCGGCGCCGCGGGCCACGATAAACTCGGACTTCAACTGGAGTCCATTGCCGCCATAGATCATGTCGATTCCAGAGTAGAGATTGCGGTATCGAACGGCCCCGAATGTGGGGATATCGCGATGCCATTGGCGCACGCCTCCGGTCAGAAAATTGGCTCGCCCCGGCAGAGGACCGGCCCCTTCCAGGCGCGCCGAGGAACAGGCGCCCTCGAACTCGATGCGCACCCACACGCCCCGCGCGCGCAGCAGGACTTCGCGGCGCAGAAAGTAGGCCGTCAGCCCCGAACCCTTCGCCATGAACCGGACCGCCCGCGGAGCCTGGCCCTGGTTCGCGACAAAAAACACCGGCACCCTTGGCCCTGCCATCGCAGCACAGCCGGCCCACAGGACGATGTAAGCGGCTCGCAACATACGCTCCCCGTCAAACTATCGGCGGAAAGCGAACTTCCCATTACTCGCGAAGACCGTGACAGGGCAGTGTCAGACGCCTGGTGTGTGGGGAATCGCGGCGCTTGGCCGCTCCCTCATGGGGCACGCTCCGGGTGCGGCCGAAACAGCCACACTTGTCAGGGCGCTTGGGAGATTCAGACCTCCTGATGTCGCCCCGCAATTTCTGGGTGGCGGGGAAATGGGCTGAGGCATTCCTTTCGATTTCGATGGGGAGAACTTCGCAGGTGGGGCAGGCGGTGCTCGCCTGCCCCACCAGGCCGGAACCCTTTATTAGCGCCGGGCGGCAAGCCGGCGGCGGGAAAAGAAGCCCAGGAATGCCAGTCCGATGACCGGAGCGAGAAATGTAGCCGGCTCCGGCGCGACCTCGGCGTTGACATCGTTGCTTGACGCAAATGAGGCGGCGCCCTGACCGTGCGCCAGGTCGCTGAGGATGGCTTGCAGCGTGGGAGCCGACAGCGGATCCGTCACGCTACTGGTCTCGAAGCCGGGGCCGCCAAACTCGAAAGTTACCGTGGCATTGGCCATCTGCGCCGAGGTTACGGTATCGGCGTTCAGCAGGAGAGCGTCGTTGGCCAGAGTCTTGCCGGCGTTGGAAGCCTGACACAGCGCCTTGGGGATCGGTTTGAGGCTGCTGCAATCGGCCAGAGTCTGCAGCGTGGGATTGGGGTGATCCACGTCGGCACTGAAAGTGAAGGTATCGCCCGCAGTAAAGTCCGCGAATGTGAAGGTCAGGAGGCTGCCGCCATCGAGAGCGGCGCCGGTGGCGGATATATTGGATAAACCGGTGGTCACATCCGTGCCGTTGAAGCCGCCGACGTCCTGGTACCCTAGCGAGCCGAAGCCGCCCGGCGCCGTATCGAAGCCCAGGTCAGCGGGGCCGAGATTGATTGTAATTTGCTCCAGGTAGACGCCGGGAGCGCCCGAGACATATTGAAAATTCCAGGCATTATTGTATCCGGTGAAAGCGGCCGTCGCATCGACGGTAATGGGACCAGCCACTAGCGGGGTTATAAACGCACAGGCGGCGAGCCCGCGCAAAAGCACAGCTACGATTTTCATGAACCTCCATTTGAAATCTCAAGATCCATTCAATAATAACGCGCGGCTGTAACACGCGAAGACCGGCCAAGCACCAGTACCGATGGCGCTTGAATAATGGGAAGACCTATAATCGGATTGCGCCAATGGAACCTTCCCAGTCAGATGTTCCGACCGCACAACCGCGCTCGCCAGCCTTGGACGATTCCACGCTGCGAGCGTGGTGTGAGGCGGCCTTCGAGCGAGCGCCGATGGCGGTGCTGATGCATCGCGGCGGCCTGATCCGCTATGTGAATGCGGCCGGCATGGAGTTTCTCGGCGCTATCGGCCCGGACCAGCTCATTGGCAGGCCGGTATTGGACATTGTCGATCCGGACCTGCATCCGCTCGCTCTGGAACGCATGCAGGGGCTGGCCGAACGATTCGAGGCGGTGCCCCCGGTGGATGAAAAGCTGGTGCGGCTGGACGGCCAGACCAGGGAAGCGGAGGTGACCGCGTGGGTGATCCCGGGCCGTTCCGAACCCTCCATATTGGTGACGTTGCAGGACATTACGCCGCGCCGGCAAGCGGAGGAAGCGCTGCGCGACAGCGAAGAGCGCTTCCGGGGCCTGTTTGAAGACGCTCCCATCGCTTACCACGAGATCGACATCTACGGGGTGGTCCAACGGGTCAACCGCGCGGAATGCGAGTTGCTCGGTTTCCAGCCGGAGGAGTTGCTGGGGATACCCGTCTGGGACCAGGTGGCCGCCGACCAGCGGCAACTGAGCCGCGAACGCGTGGCCGCGAAACTGACCGGGCAGGAGCGCCTGGCGCCGTTCGAACGGGCGTATGCGCGGAGCGACGGAGGGCGGCTGCGGCTGGAGGTCCACGAGAATCTGATTCGCGACGAACAGGGAAGAGTGGTGGGGATCCGTTCCGCGCTGCTCGACGTGACCGAAAAAAGGCAGGCCGAGGAGCGCCTGCAAGCTTTCTCGCAGCAGTTGCAGACCAACAACGCGGAACTGAGCCAGGCGCTGCGGGCGGCCTGCGAAGCGGCGGAGCTGAAGAGCCAGTTTCTGGCCAACATGAGCCACGAGATCCGCACGCCGATGAATGGCGTGATCGGCATGACCGGGCTCCTGCTGGATACCAATCTGACGCCGGAGCAGCGGGACTACGCGGAGACGGTACGCAAATCGGCCGAAGCTCTGCTGGGCGTGATCAACGACATTCTGGATTTCTCGAAGATCGAAGCCGGCCGGCTGCAGATGGAATCGTACCCGTTCGATTTGCGGCTGTTGATCGAAGAAGTCAACGAGATGCTGGCGCCCAAAGCGGAGGAGCACAACCTCGATGTGGCGGTGGACTACCCGCCCTTGGCGCCGCGCCGCTTTATGGGCGACGGCGGACGTATCCGGCAAGTGCTGACCAACCTGGTGGGGAATGCCGTGAAATTCACGGCCACCGGAAGCGTGTTGATCACCGTGGAATGCCAGGCGCGGGAGGGGCAACAGGCCAGGATGCGGATCGCCGTGGAGGACACCGGAATGGGTATCCCGCCAGAGAAACTGGGCGCGCTGTTCCAGAAGTTCAGCCAGGTGGATGGGTCGGCCACGCGAAGGTTCGGCGGCACCGGGTTGGGCCTCGCCATCTGCAAACAACTGGTGGAACTGATGGCTGGCGACATCGCGGTGGAAAGCCGCGCGGGAGCGGGTTCCACCTTCTGGTTCACCCTGCCTCTCGCGCTGGACGCGCAGCCGGACGCGGCCCCCATCGGAGTGGCGCAGTTACATGGCCTGCGAGTGCTGATTGTGGACGACAACGCGGTGAACCGGCGCGTGCTGGAAGAGCAGACCGCCAGTTGGGGCATGGAGAGCCGCAGCCTGGAGCGGGCGTACGGAGCGATGGCGGCGATGCACGACGCCCAGGCGAGCGGCCAGCCTTTCGACTTTGTGTTGCTGGACTACCAGATGCCCGGCATGGACGGAGCGGCTCTGGCGGAGGCCATCAAGAGCGACCCCTCCATCCACGACGTACCGCTGATCATGCTGACGTCGGTGGGCCATTGGAACGAAGTACGGCGCATGGAGGGCACCTTTGTGGACGCGTCGCTGGTGAAGCCGGTCCGGCAACTGCATCTTTTGAATACCTTGCTGGTGTGCCGGTCGAAGCAGGCGGAGGCGGCTCTCCGGGTGCGGACTACCCGCGCCTCGCAGACGGTGCGGCAAAAGTTCGAGGGGCGTCTGGCAGGCACCGGGGCCCGCGTGCTGGTAGCGGAAGACAATATCGTAAATCAGAAGGTCGCGGTACGCATGCTGGAGCGGCTGGGATTACGCGCGGACATGGCCGGCAACGGGCTGGAAGCGGTGGCCCTGTTCCGGATGGCGCCCTACGACGTGATTCTGATGGATTGCCAGATGCCGGAAATGGACGGTTTCGCGGCCACCCGGGAAATCCGCCATCTGGAGGATCCGGCGCGGCGGGTGGCGATTGTAGCCATGACCGCCGAGGCCATGACGGGAGTCCGCGAACAGTGCCTGGCGGCCGGCATGGACGACTACATCAGCAAACCGGTGAAGCTGGAGGACCTCTACGAGACCCTGCGGAAGTGGGTAGTGAAGAATTGAAGGCCGCAGCTTGATAGAATACGGTTGCGAATGCTGAAGCGTCTCATTTTCTGGGAATATCCGCGCGGAAGCTGGCAGTACGACGTGATCGTGGGGGTGATTCTGGCCTTCCTGTTCCTCACGCCGCGCGGCTGGTTCCGCGATCAGCCAAGAATTCCGCATGTCAGCGTCATCTCCATCGCCCACGGAGAATTCATGGTGGATCCGGAATTCTGGACCGGCACCCCGGAGGAGCAGCGGATGGTGAAACTGACGCAGGAAGTGCGCACCCGCGCGGGCAACGCTCACCTGACGGTAACCAGCGTGGAGCCTTTCATGGACTCGGATGGGGAACTGCGATTCTACATTGCGTTCACCCGCCAATGACCGGTTCAAACCGCAACCGGGACGGAGGGAATTTGGTAAGGGAACGACACTCGATGCGATGGTACAGTCCTCGGTTGGCGCTGGTGTGCGCGCTGGCGGCCATGGTGGGGATGCCGTTCCGCGCGACGGCGGCAGACCACTCGCTGGCCGACACGCTGGCCAAAATGGACCAGGCGGCGTCACGGTTCAAAGGTCTTTCCGCAAATGTGGATTACGTGTCGCACATGGAAGCCATCCACGAAGACGATTCGGAGAGCGGCACCATCCTGGTAAAGCGGGCGCATCCCAAGGACCTGCACGTGAGGATCGCCATCGACAAGCCGGATCCGAAGGTGGCCGTTACCGACGGCAAAAAGGTGGACGTGTATTATCCGCGGAGCGGAGAAGTCCAGAGGCTGGAACTGGGCCACCGGCGCTCGCTGGTGGACTTGATCCTGGCGCTGGGTTTTGGCGGCAATTCACGGGAGTTGCAGAGCGCCTATTCGGTCAAGCTGGGGGGGGCCGAGACCGTTGCCGGGGAAAGCACCACGCGGCTGGAACTGGTTCCCCAGTCGCCCGAAATGCTGCAGCAGTGGAAGAACATCGACCTGTGGATCTCGGACAAGTCGGGCTATACGGTGCAGCAGAAATTCTACGAACACGGAAGGGACTACACGCTCATTACTTATACGAGTGTGCAGTTCAACCCCGAAATCCCCGATTCGAAATTCAACCTGGATGTCCCCAAGGGAACCAAGCGGGAGCCTCTGAATAAGAAGTAGGTTTCGACGGCCATGAAGTTGAAAAGCAGCACCAACCGTCTGGACTACCTCGATTGGTTGCGGGGCATCGGGGCGACCATCATGCTGCACGGTCACGTGTGGGATTCCTTCCTGAGGGACGATCTCAGGAATCGCGGGCCGTACATCTTCTCGCAGTTTCTGGGGGGCATGCCTCCGGCCATTTTCCTGTTCCTGACGGGCGTCACGCTGGGATTCCTGATGGACAGCTCGGAGCGCAAAGGGATGGCCCCGCTGGCGCGCGTGAAGACGGCGTTCCGGCGTTCCGGGTACCTCTTCTTTCTGGCATTCGCGTTCCGGGTGCAGCTCTTCATCTTCGGCATCCCGGCGCCCTGGAGGGACCTGTTCCGCGTCGACATCCTGAACTGCATGGGCTTCGCCATCGCGGTGTTGTCGGTGATGGCGCTCTTTCCCACTAGAGAGCGGGCCAAGGCGGCGGCGGCGGCCGGCCTCGCCATCGCGTGCGTCTCGCCGCTGGTCTCGCAATTGCACTGGGAGGCCGTGCCATGGCTGGTGCGGAACTACATCGTTCCCGACTATCGGACTTTCGGCTTCTTCCCGTGGGGCGCGTATCTGGCGTTCGGAGTGAGCGCGGGGAGCGTGATTCGCGCCATTCCCGCGGAAGCCACCGAGCGCGTCATGCAGTGGGCGGCCATGTTGGGCATTGGCGCCATCCTGGTATGCCACTATCTCGACAGCCTGCCCTACGCGATTTATGCCAGGTCGGAATACTGGCTGAATAGCCCGCTGCAGATTCTGACCAAGCAGGGCGTGGTGCTGGCGATTCTTTCGGCGGCCTTCGTCTGGACGCGCTATGCGGCGGGGACGGGTTGGAGCTGGGTACGGCAATTCGGCACCACATCGCTGCTGGTGTACTGGGTACATATCGAGCTGGTATACGGCCGCGAGCTGTTCTTCCTGAAGGGCAATTTGAGCGAAAGGCAAACGCTGGTGGCGGCGGTATTCGTGATTCTGCTGATGCTGGCGATCTCGCTGGTCAAGACGCGGTGGACGGAAGTACGCGCGTTCCTGGCGGCCTCGGGATGGTGGAGCGCGCCTAAAGCGGAACGGGTTCCGGGAGATTAGCAGGGCAACGCGGAAGACCGCTTGCTGGCGCGCGCGGCTCGGAAACGCTGCGATTGGGCTGAAGCCCGCCGCCGGCTGAAGCCCAATGCCACTTACTTTGCTCAAACGTGGAATTCTGCATTTGTTGTGGGGCAGGCAATCCTGCCTGCAGCCGCCTTTCCAGGCGGCTCTTGGGGCCGTCAACGAGTGCTTGTAGTCCGAAAGAGCCGGCTAAAAGCCGGCTGCAGCCACGATTGGCTGCCCCACGAATTGTGCAGAATTGCGTCTCTGCCAAAGTAAGTGACATTGGGCTGAAGCCTGCCCCACGCTTTCTCACACAGTTCCGGTCAGGGCATGTGACGCAGATTTCGACGGCCGAAACCAGTTACGCCTTGCGCAGCGCCAACACGGCGTTCAAACCGCCGAACGCGAAGGAATTCGACAGTGCATATTCCACCTGCACTGCGCGCGCATGATTGGGGATGACGTCGAGGTCGCATTCCGGATCCGGCTCGCTGTAATTTGCGGTGGGGGGCAGCAGGCCGTCGCGCAACGCCAGCGCCGTGGCCAGACACTCCAGCGCGGCGGAGGCGCCCAGCGCGTGGCCGTGCATCGACTTGGTGGAACTCACCGCCAGGCGGCCGGCATGGGCCCCGAAGACCGCGCGGATGGCGGCCGTCTCGGTAGAGTCGTTGGCCAGCGTGGCGGTGCCGTGCGCATTGATGTAGGCGATGGCATCGGGCTCGAGTGCGGCGTCGCGCAGTGCCGCCCGCATGGCGCGGGCCGCTCCTCCGGCCGAGGGCTGCGTAACGTGGCCGGCATCCGCGGACATGCCGAAGCCTACGATCTCGGCGTGGATCCTGGCGCCGCGGGCGCGCGCGGCTTCCAGCGGCTCCAGCACCAGCATGCCGGCGCCCTCCCCCAGAATCATCCCGTGGCGATCCTTGGAAAACGGCCGGCAGGTGTCCGGCGACACCACCCGCATGGCTTCCCACGCCTTCAGAATTCCGAAACTGAAGGGCGCCTCGCTGCCGCCGGTGATGGCCAGGTCGGTGGCGCCGGAGCGCAGCATCCAATACGCCTGGCCAATGGCATGCGCGGCCGAGGAACAGGCGGTGGAAATGGTGAAGCTCGGGCCGGTGATGCCGAATTCCATGGAGATGTGGCTGGCGCCGGCGTTGGCCATAGTCTTGGGAATGGTCAGCGGGTGTACGCGGTTGTGCCCCAGCTTATACAGCTCTTGAAAACCGACGTCTTCAGTGCTCTGGCCGCCTACGCAGGAGCCCGTGATAATGGCGGCCGATTCGCGCAGTTCGGGAGTGAACTCAATTCCGGCATCGGCGATGGCCTCGCGCGCGGCGATCACCGCGAACTGTGCGAAGCGGTCGATGAAATCGGCGCGGCGGTCTTCAAAGTAAGGCTTGTGGCTGTAGCCCTTCACTTCGGCGCCGTTCCGGAAACGCATCCGGGACGTGTCGGTGGATTCGATGGGAGCGATGCCCGAGCGGCCCTCGGCAAGCGCCTGGGCGAACTCCGCGATATTTCGGCCCAGGGCGCAAATAGCGCCCATACCGGTGATGGCGATGCGCCTCATGCGCTACTCGGGCGCCTTCCCGCCAGCGGATTTTGCCAGCAACAAACGGTCGACACCTTCGCACATCTGCCGGATGCCGCGAACCGAGCGTACCTCATCGTCTGGAATGCTGACGTCGAATTCGTTCTCGAGCGCGAAGAGGATCTCCACGGCGTCCATGGAATCGATCCCCAGTTGGGCGAAGTCGCTCTCGATGGTCACCGACTCGATGGGAATCCGCTTGGTGGCGGCAATCACTTTAATGACCCTTTGAATCAGTTCGTCGGACATATCAATCGGCTTACCGTCTCAAACTCGTAGCCCCGTTCCAATAGCGTGGGAACCAGGCGCCGCACAGCCTCCACGGTGACGCCGATGTCGGGCCTGACCCGCAATTCGCGGCCATCGTGAAGACACAGGATAGCGCCATTCGAGGCGCGCTTCGCCAGATGCCCGAAGACCGCGTCCGAATTCCGCTTCCAATCATATCCGATTGCGCTCCACATGACGCCGGTGAGCGAGAGGCGCCGTTGTACCCGGCCCATCCCGAACCAGCGTACGCCGAAGGGCGCGCGAAACCACTCGGGCTCGATGCCGGTATGTTCCCGGATGGCCAGTTGGGCGCGCCGCAGGTCCGCTTCGATGAAGCCCGGCGACCGGAAACAAAACAGCGGATGCGCGTAGCTGTGGTTGCCGATGGCGTGGCCGGCAGCCGCCACCGCGCGCGCCACCTCCGGCAGGCGTTCGACATTGGCGCCCACCTGAAAGAAGGTGGCAGGCGCGCGATACTGCGCCAGCACGTCGAGAATTGCGGGCGTGCCTTCGCTGGGGCCATCGTCGAAGGTGAGCGCCACTCTGCGCCGGTGGGGGCTGCCGCGCCACACCGACCGGCCAAACACGGCGGAGGAACGGCCCCGCACGGCCCATGCCAGAAACGCCGCGCCGGTCGAGAGCCCTCCGCCGGCGATGGGCAGGAAGTCCATGCTACTGCCGGGGCGGTGGATGCAGGCGGGAAGCGCCCTGGCGCGGCAACATCCAACCGGGGTACTCGGGCGGCAGCGCGCTCACGTCGTCCAACTGCTTGATTTCATCCGGCGTGAGGTGCAAGTCGTCGGCGGCCAGGTTGTCCTGGAGCTGATCCAGGCGCTTGGCTCCGATGATGACCGAAGTGACCACGGGCTTCGAGAGCAGCCATGCGAGGGAGATGCGCGCCGGGCTGCAATCGTGCGCCTTGGCGATGGGAGCCATGACGTCGAGGATCTTCCAGGTGCGCTCCTTGTCGACAATCGGAAAGTCGAATTCCGAGCGGCGGGATCCCGCGGGCTTTTGGTTTTCGCGGCTGAATTTGCCGGAAAGCAATCCGCCGGCGAGCGGGCTCCAGACCAGCAGGCCGGTCTTTTCGGCTTCGAGCAGCGGCCCGATCTCGCGTTCCAGGTCGCGGCCGGCGATGGAGTAGTAGGCCTGCAGCGTGTCGAAGCGGGCGAGGCCCTTGAACTCCGAGATGGCCAGCGCCTTGGCGATTTTCCATGCCTGCCAGTTGGAACAGCCGATGTAGCGGACCTTCCCCTGCCTCACCAGGGTATCGAGTGCGCGCAGCGTCTCTTCCACCGGCGTGACCGAGTCGTTGCCGTGGATCTGATAGAGGTCGATATGGTCCATCTGAAGGCGGCGGAGGCTGGCTTCGACGGCGTCCATAATGTGTCCCCGCGAGGCGCCTACATCGTTGCGGCCCGGACCGACGCGGCCGAAGACCTTGGTGGCGATGACCACGTCTTTGCGGGCGATGTTCAGGTTCTTGAGCGCCTGGCCGAGCGACTTCTCGCTTTCCCCTTCGGAGTAGACATCCGCCGTGTCGAAGAAGTTGATGCCGGCATCGAGGGACGCTTTGACAAGCGCATCGGCACCCGCCTGGTCGACGGTGCCG
>Ga0182030_10016491_pt1 | contig 14379 bp, 13 predicted proteins | sample 812S3MmetaG_FD_121299 | JGI IMG/M metagenome (GOLD analysis project Ga0182030, IMG submission 121299) | Permafrost microbial communities from Stordalen Mire, Sweden - 812S3M metaG (Illumina Assembly) | ecosystem: Environmental > Terrestrial > Soil > Wetlands > Permafrost | place: Sweden...
ACGCGGTTCAAATGCACGTAAATGAAATTTTGGCCGGGTGTCGTCCCCCAATGTCCAACCACGAGCGGTTTGACGTCCGACAGCCGCAACTGGCGCTTCAACAGCGGATTGTCATACGGATAGATTGGGCCAACCGACAAGTAGTTAGCGGCGCGCCAGTAGGCGTGCATACGCTGCAGCAGTTCCGGGGAGAGAATTTGCGTCGACATGTAAATGAGTTCCTTGTCACATCGACCCGACGGCAGCCGTCGGTCAATTCATCTTCGCGGCTGAATTCGCGGGTACGATGGGCGGGCGAACTCACTGTGCGCGGAGCGCGCAGCCCCATCTGTGCGTTAGCGCACTTACGGACGTTGGCGCAAGGGTAGGCGATTTCCCACACAGACTCTGTGCGCAGGCGTACAGAGAATCGCAGCGCTTCCGGGCAGTATCGACATGCGAAACGGCGGGTTACGCCGCGCGCAAAGCGTAAGGATCTTTATGAAAGGCATTTGTCGGCCGCATCACGCATTGCCGATGACGGTCGCTGCCATGCTTCTATCAGGCTTCGTTTTTTCCGGCCTGCGCGCAGCATCGTTCGAACTTCCGCCGCTCAATTCCCCGCCGAGCAGCGAACACCATGTCGGCAAAATCGTTTGGGCCGATTTGGTCACGCCGGATCTTGCGGCGGCGGAGCGTTTTTACAGTGGTTTGTTCGGCTGGACATTCCAACCCGTGCATAGCGGCGCATCGGACTATGCGTTGGCGAGCATGGCCGGCCGGCCGGTGGGCGGTCTTTTGCAGAAAGCGATCGCTGCCGGCGAGCACAAACAGTCGGCCTGGTTGACGTTCGTCGCGGTCGGCGATGTCGACGCCGCGAAGGGCGCGGCGCTCAAGCAGGGTGCGAAAATCGTCGCCGATACCCAGAGCTACCCGGCCCGAGGACGGCAGGCCGTGCTGTCGGATCCGGAAGGCGCGGTGTTTGCGATTCTCGCTTCGAGCAGCGGCGATGCAGCGGATTTTCTCGCGGCGCCGGGCGAGTGGATCTGGAGTTCATTACAGTCGCAGGATGCCGCGACCGAGGCGGGCTTCTATCAAACGGTGTTTGGTTATGATGTCTTCGACTTGGCAAGCGACGACGGCTCCGAGCACGTGATTTTATCGAGCGATGGGTTTGCCCGGGCGAGCGTGAATTCCTTCCCCAGCGAAACCGGGCACCGCCATGCGCATTGGCTAAATTTCATCAGAGTCGACAGTACCGCCGACATCGTGGCGAAAGCCGCGGCGCTCGGGGGACGGGTATTGGTCGAGCCGCATGCGGACCGCCACGGCGGCCAGATTGCGGTGCTCGCGGATCCCGCGGGAGCCCCGTTTGGAGTGATGGAATGGACCGCCGCCGACAATAAGGCGGAGCCGAAATGAAGGCCTCAACCACGCCGTGGATCGTCGGACTCGCGCTGCTCGCACTCGCGACGCTGCATGCCTGCGCGGTGACGGGCGTCGGCGTGGACGACTCGGTCGGCGTGGGTTACGACGCGGGCTACTACGAACCATGGGGCTACGATTACGGCGGCTGGGGCGGCGGTTATCGCGTAGGTCCGGGGCGGGGCGGTGAGAGACGAGGCGGCCATCCAGCCCGAGGCTATCGGCCGGCGCCCGGCGGGCGACCGAGTCCGTCGCTCCCAGGACGCGCGCGAGGTCACTGAAATCGCGCACTGCGCGCGCGCCCGGCGCTATAGTAGGCGCAAAAAGGCCGACGCCTGGTTCTTCGGAGCTCTCCCTTGCTCGATTCGCTCAGCCCTCCTGACGCGCGGCAAACGCGGCGCATTCTGTTTGCGAGTTTGATCGGTACCACGATCGAGTTTTTCGACTTTTATATTTACGCCACCGCCTCGGTGCTGGTGTTTCCGAAGTTGTTTTTCCCGAAGAGCGATCCCGCGACCGCGATGTTGCAGTCCTTCGCCACATTCGCGCTGGCCTTTTTTGCCCGTCCGATCGGGTCGGCATTGTTCGGTCACTTCGGCGATCGAATCGGCCGCAAGGCGACTCTGGTGACCGCGCTACTGACGATGGGTTTGTCGACCGTGTCGATCGGCGTGTTGCCCACCTACGCGTCCATCGGCGTGGCGGCGGCGTTCCTGCTGGCGCTGTGCCGGTTGGGGCAGGGGTTGGGATTGGGCGGGGAATGGGGCGGTGCCGTGCTGCTCGCGACCGAGAACGCGCCGCCCGGCAAGCAGGGTTGGTACGGGATGTTCCCGCAGTTGGGCGCACCGCTGGGATTTCTTTGTTCCACGGGCGTGTTTCTCATCATCAGCAACCGCTTGAGCGAAGAGCAATTGTTCAGCTGGGGTTGGCGAGTTCCGTTCTTGGCGAGCGCGGTGCTGGTGTTGGTCGGACTGTACGTCCGTCTGCAGCTGGTCGAGACGCCGGCATTCAAATTGAGCCTCGCGCAGGGGGAGCGGGTTCGCGTGCCGTTCCTCACCGTCGTCGCCCGGCATCCCGTGCGCCTGTTGCTAGGCACGCTCGGCTCGACTTGCACCTTCGTCGTTTTCTATCTCATGACGGTATTCGCCTTGGGGTGGGCCACCCACTCGCTGGGGTTCGCGCGCCAGCAGTTCCTCATTTTGCAAATGATCGGCGTGCTGTTCTTCGGCTTGACGATCCCAATTGCGGGAATCCTGGCCGATCGCATCAGCGGCCGGCGCATGCTGATCATCGCGACGCTGCTCATCATCGGCTTCGGTTTCGCATTCGACCCCCTGTTCTCGACGCACAACACGGCGAGCGTCCTGTGCTTTTTGGTGCTGGGCTTTGCCTTGAGCGGACTCACCTACGGTCCGCTCGGAAGCGCGTTGGCGAAGCTGTTTCCGACGGCGGTGCGCTACACCGGAACGTCGCTGGCGTTTAATTTTGCCGGCATATTGGGTGCTTCGCTCGCGCCCTCGATCGCGACCGCGCTGGCCGAGCACTACGGACTTCAATACGTGGGATATTATCTGTCGGCGGCCGGAGCGGTGAGCTTGCTGGCGTTGCTGATGATCAAGAACGAATAGGCACAGCAGAGGAGTGGGCAAATGATTCGCGCGACAAGGGTCCTTCAGTATGCGGCGGCGCTGCTATCCATGGCGGCCTTGACGATCCAATCGCAGGCAAACGCGGCTGACGCATACGACGCCGCCGTCGCGCATGCCGGGCGCAGCGCCGCGGATATAAAACGCGATCAATTGGATCATCCGGCCGATATTTTGCGCCTCACGGGCATCAAGCGCGGGATGAAAGTCGCCGACGTGCTGGCGGGCGACGGCTACTACAGCGAACTCGCGAGCTATGTGGTCGGCCCGACCGGCAAGGTGTTCCTGATCAACAATACCGCATTCGACCAATGGAGCGACGATCTGGCGGCGCGGCTCAAGGGCAATCGACTCGTCAATGTCGAGCACCAGACGCTCGACCTCGATCACATGGGTCTCAAAGCCGCGAGCTTCGACGCAATATTCCTGGTCAAGGTGTATCACGATTTGTACTGGGTGGACGCGGAAGGCAAATGGCCGAAAGTCGACGTCAGCGGCGTGCTCGACCAATTGGCGCGCGCTTTAAAGCCCGGCGGGGTGTTGCTGTTGGTGGATCACTCGGCGAAGCCCGGAACCGGGAATAGCGTGGCCGGCAGCCTGCATCGCATCGAAGAGAGTTTCGCGATCAAGGACTTCGAGTCGCATGGCTTCAAGGTCGTCGCCAAAAGCGATGTACTCAGGCGGCCGGACGATGCGCGCGACCTGATCAGCTACAAGGGCCCGGCGGTCGGCAAGACCGACCGTTTCGTCGTGGTGTTTCGCAAACCCGCCTAGCGGCCTTCGGACACCGCGGAATTCAACCAGCGCGTCAGCGCGCTGGCATCCATCGCTCCCGACTGGCGGGCGATCTCCTTGCCCTGACGGAACACCATCAGCGTCGGGATGCTGCGGATCCCGAAACGCGACGCGGGGCCGGGCTCATCCTGGGTGTTCAACTTGGCAAAGCGCAGGCGCGGTTCGAGTTGCTTCGCGACGGTTTCATAGAACGGCGCCATGGCGATGCACGGGCCGCACCAAGGTGCCCAGAAATCCACCACGAGCGGCAGGTCGCCGCGGGTCAGATGTCGATCGAAATTGGCCTCGGTCAGCTCGATGGGCTTGCCTTCGAACAGCCGCGCATGGCACTTCGGACAACTCGGGCCGTCGCCGAGCCGGCTGTTCGGCACGCGGCTCACCGTGTCGCAATGTCCGCAGACCACTTGAATGTTCTCACTCATGTTGGCGTTCACTTGGGTTGCACGGTCAGGATGAAGAAACTATTGGGAACGATACTCGGACGCGGGTGCGGCTGCTGCTCGGATGCCGGCGGCGTGTCGCCGAGCTTGGCGGCCGCCAGATAGATCTTGTGCGTGGCGGGGTCGAGCACCATGGTGCGTGCGCTCACTTGGGTGGTGAGCGTCGCGACCACCCGATAGTCGTCCGGCGATTCCTGGTGGATCACCGTCAACGTGCCGTCCAGTCCGTTGGAGCTGAACACCATCCCCAAGTCCGGATCGAACAGCGCCGCGTCGGGACCGGTGCCGATCACGACGCGCGCCACCTGCTTCCCGGAGGCGGAGTCCGTGACCGCCATGACTTGATTCGCACAGACGGAAAATAGCCGGTGATGCGCCACGTCGATTGCGAGGCCGGTGGGGTTGGAACAGCCCGCGAGCGGCCACGTGGATTTGACCGTCAGCGACTTGGAATCGAGCACCACCAATTTGCCCGGATCCGTCTCGATGTTGACGAACACCAAACCTGCGCCATCGGTCGCCATGAACTCCGGCGGCCCGGGCAGCTGAACCGTCGCGACCACCTGCAGCGTGCCGGCATCGAGCACCGAGAGGTTCGCGGAATCGCCGTTGGCGGTGATGACATGGTTCTGCCGCGGCTCATACAAAATCGCATCCGGTTTCTTGCCGGACACCGGCACTTCTTGAACTGGCTTGAGCGAATCGAGTTCGAACACGGAAATGGAGTCGCTGCGGCCATCGCTCACGAAGCCGCGCGCCAGGGACGGCGCGAACGCAATGCCGTGCACGCCGGGGGTGTTTTGAATCGTCCCGGTGACTTTCCCGCTGACCGTCTCCACCACATCCACGCGATCGCCGCGGCTGACGAACAAGCGTGCGCCGCTGGCTTCGAGCGCAAGGTAGTCCCAGCCGCCGGCGCCGCCCAACTGCCAGCTGCCCGACACCGCGTAGATGGGTGCGGGAAGCGGCGAGGTATCCGCCGCCGCGCTCGCCGCTGCGCACATGATCCATGTTGCGCCGGCGGCCGTCACAAGAGTACGCAGCACGGTCGTTTCCTTGGGGTTCAAAAATTTAAGTCTACCTGCATTGAGCGCCGGAAAATATCAGACGAGCGCCGGTGTAATTTCTACAGGGGAGTGCGATGATCGAAACATGCCGCACGATTATCTGGGCAATCCGTTAAGCGCACAGAGTGCAGCGAGTGTGCGCGGCATCGACGATTTCATCGAAGGTTTTTTGGCGTACGAGAGGCGTGCCGAGGGTGTGCTCAAGGTAGCGGATTCAAACCCGGCATCGTGCATGGCCAACGTGTACTCGGGATTCATGTGGATGTTGCTCGAAGCTGCCGCGGGCTCGGCGCATGCCGCAAAATATGCGGCGGCGGCCGCAGCCGCAGAGGCGACCCCGCGCGAGCGGCTCAACACGGCGCTGCTGCGTGCCTGGGTCGATGACGACCTGCCGCAGACCCTGCGGCTAGGCGAGCGGATTTGCGACGAATATCCGCGCGATCTCGTGATCGTCAAGATTCATCAATACCTGGAATTCAATCGCGGCAACGCGCCCGGGATGCTGCGGGTGGCATTGAAAGCGGTGGCGGCCGGAGCCGACATCCCCTACGTTCATGGCATGGCGGCGTTCGCCTACGAGCAATGTCACCTATTGCAAGAGGCGGAGGCGGCGGCGCGCACCGCTCTCGATATGCGGCGCAAAGAACCGTGGGCGCAGCATGCGCTGGCGCACGTGCTGCTGACGCGCGGGCAAATCGATGACGGTGCCGGGTTTCTCGAGCAAGTGGCCGACACGTGGAACGATCTGAATTCGTTCATGGTGACGCACCTGTGGTGGCACCTGGCGCTGTTTTATCTCAGTCAAGGTCGATACCAGGGCGTACTCGAACTCTACGATCGTCACTGCTGGGGCGTCGCCAAGGACTATTCACAGGACCAGATCGGCGCGGTGTCGCTGCTCGCGCGCATCGAGATGGCGGGCATCGAGGTCGGGCCGCGGTGGCAGGAACTCGGCGAGTATCTTGCGGCCCGTGCGCAAGACACGCTGCTGCCGTTTCTCACCCTGCAATATTTGTACGGACTGGCGCGAGCCGGGCGTCCGGAGGCCGAGACCTTGTTGGCGGCGGTGCGCGGGCGCGCGGAAAACGCGCCGCCGTTCACGCGCCAGGCGTGGCGCGAGGTGGCGTTGCCCGGTTGCGAAGGGCTGTACGCCCATGCACGCGGGAATTACGGCAAAGCGTGGCATCATTTGGCCGTGAGTGTGCCGCGCATGGCCGAGATTGGCGGCAGCCACGCGCAACGCGATCTGTTCGAGCAGATCCTGCTGCACGCCGCGGTCAAGGACGGACGCTCGAGCGCCGCACAACAAATGCTGGAGTTGCGGCGGTTGGCGGATCCGAACGGCGTGCCCGTCAACACCGCGCTCGCGGCGGTGTATCGTGATTTAGACTTGCCGCAACTTGCCGCGCAGGCACAGGCGCGTGCTGCGCTCACCCGCGGGAGAGATTTCCATGTCCAGCAATCCCGTTGATCGCGTCCTCACGGACATCGAGGATCGGCGCGACGAACTCGTGGCATTGACCCGCGAGCTGATTCGATTTCCGACCGTCAATCCGCCGGGCGAGGCCTATCGCCCGTGCGCGGAATTCATCGGCGATCGTTTGCGCGCCCGCGGCTTCGCCGTCGAGTATGTGCGCGCGGCCGGAACTCCCGGCGATTGCGACGCTTACCCGCGCCTCAATGTCATCGCGCGGCGCGCGGGCGCGGCATCCGGACCTTGCGTGCATTTCAACAGTCACATCGACGTCGTACAGACAGGCGCCGGGTGGACGGTGGAGCCGTTCGCGGCCGTGGTCAAGGACGGCAAAGTCTACGGGCGCGGTGCCTGCGACATGAAGGGCGGTCTCGCCGCGTCGATCATCGCGGTCGAGGCGCTGATAGACAGCGATGCGACATTGCCGGGCACGCTGGAGATCTCTGGCACCGTCGACGAGGAATCGGGCGGTTATGGCGGAGTGCATTTCTTGGCGCAGCGAGGCTGGTTTTCACCGCCGCGCGTCGATCACGTGATCATCCCGGAACCGTTGAATGTCGATCGCGTCTGTATCGGCCATCGCGGCGTGTGGTGGGCGGAAATCGAAACCCTGGGGCGGATGGCGCATGGCTCGATGCCGTTTCTTGGCGACTGCGCGGTGCGCCACATGCATGCGGTGGTCGAGTGCTTCGAGCGCGAGCTGTATCCGAAACTCGCTGCGCGCCGCACCGATATGCCGGTGGTGCCGTCGGGCGCCCGGCATTCGACGCTGAATATCAACTCGATCCACGGCGGCCTCGCCGAAGCGCCGGGATATCCGGCGGCGGTGGTGCCTGATTCCTGCCGCATGGTCATCGACCGCCGTTTTCTGATCGAGGAGCAACTCGAGGGCGTCAAGGGCGAAGTGCGTGAATTGCTCGAGACGCTCAAGCTCGAGCGCGCCGGCTTTCGCTATCGCTTGAGCGATATATTCGAAGTCCTGCCGACGCTGGCCGACCGCAACGGCCCGGTGGCACGCACCACGGCCGCGGCGATTCGCCGCGTGCTCGGTCGCGAGCCGCAATTCATTTGCTCGCCCGGAACGTACGATCAGAAACACATCGATCGCGTCGGCAAGCTCAAGGATTGCATTGCCTATGGGCCGGGAATTCTTGATCTGGCACATCAACCGGACGAATACGTGGTTATCGATGACATGGTGAAGTCCGCCCAAGTGATGGCGCTGGCGGCGCGTTCGCTGCTGTATCGCAGCGCCCCACTGTCATAATGCGCGTCGCAAGTCGCATTTAGGGATCGTCGCTACAACGCAGTCCACATAGCAGGTAGAATAAATGTGGGTTAGTTCTCAAACCCACGTTCGCGGAATGAGTCGCATGAAATTTGGCAGTAGTTCCTTTGGAAATTCGAAAAATAAGCGGCCAGAACCGGTAAAGGTGCCGTCGGCGGTTGCGCAGCGCAGCACGCCGTGGCATGCGGTTTCCATCATCGCCAAGAACGAAAGCTGCGTTGCCGCGCGCGCGCTCAAGAATGCGAAATTCCTCTCCGCCCAGGCCCCGCGATTGCCGCTCGCCGACTGCACCATGGGCGGCGCCTGCCCGTGTGGATACAAGCACCACAGCGACCGGCGCAGTGCACCGCGTCGCAAAGACGAGATCACGGGACTGAAACAGACCAACAAATCACCCTTGGAGCGGCGTGTCTCGCCGGATCGGCGCGCCCCCGAGTGAGCGATCGTCGCGGCTGAAATGCACCGCACGGGCGATGGCTCGAGCAACGCAGTCCGCTGCCGCTGAACCGATGCGCGCAATCTGAGCCGCCCGCGACGGGTTTTGAGGCAGCGCGAATTCGCCGCTGGCGAGGCTAAAAATCGTGTCGCCATCGAACGGCGTGTGTGCCGGACGCACCGCGCGCGCGATGCCGTCATGCGCCATGATCGCCACGCGTTTGCATTCGACGCCGGTCAACTCTGCGTTGCAGGCGACCACGCCGAGTGTGGTGTTGGCGCCGGCCTGCAGGCGGCCGATCGCCTGCAGCCGCGAAGCGTCGGGCGCGGGATCGCTCGCCTCCATTGGCCCGGTGGGCGCACCGCCGCCGCCGAACTCTTGGTCGAGCTCGAAGGGCCATGCCCAATAGGTTTTGCCGTCGGGCATCAGCGCAGATCCGACGGAGTTCACCGCCACCAGCGCGCCGACGATGAATCCTTCGCCCAAATCCAAGGAACTCGAGCCGATGCCGCCGTTGACCACGCCCGCCATGGCGCCGCGTCCCGCACCGACGGCGCCCAACGCAAAATCCCGGCCGGCGGCATCGAGTGCATGAATCCCTAGATCGCGGTACGGCGGCGAGAGTCCCCAGCGCTTGTCGCCGCCATTGGCGAGATCGTGCAGCACCGCCGCGGGCACGATCGGAATGCGCGGCGATCCCGGCCGCAACTGCAAACCGACGTCTCTCACCGACAGCGCCGCCGCGACGCCGTCGGCGGCGGCCAGCCCGAACACCGAACCTCCCGCAAGCACAATGGCGTGTGCGCGCCCGACCAGATTTTCTGGCGCCAGTACGTCGGTTTCGCGTCCGCCGGGACCACCGCCGCGTACGTCGACGCCGGCAGGCCATGCGCTTGCACAAAGCAACGCGGTGACGCCGGTTCTCACGCCCTCGTCGGTGGCGTGTCCTACATGGAGCCCCGCGATATCCGTAATCAGATTCTTGGGAGCGGGCCGAAACACGCGGTTCAGCGCGATTGCGCCGCGATGACCGCGAGTCCCTGCAGCACCAAGTCCGGCACGATCTCGCCTTGCGAGCGCATGGTGCCGGTGATCATGCCGGCATCGCCGCCGGTGATGAACAATCTCGGTTTGGTGCCGGTGCTTTGCTCGATCACTTCGGCGGCCCGGTCGGCCATCCCTGCCAAGGCAAACACGGCGCCGCGCGACACGGCGCCCAAGGTGTTGTTGGCGAGCACGCCCGCGAGCGAGGGTGTGCTGTGCTGGGCTGCTTTAGCGATATCGCTGGTCTTGTTCATCAACGATTCGCGCATCATGTGAATGCCCGGCACGATCAGGCCGCCCAGGTGTTGGCCGTTGGCATCGACGCTGTCGACTTTGACCGCCGTGCCCGCATCCACCACGCACAGCGCCGAGCGCGCCTTGGTCCAGGCGCCGATCAAGGCGAGCCATCGGTCGGCGCCCAACAAGCTGGGATCGAGATAGCCGTTGGTGAGGCCGTGAAATTCCGGCGCCGCGGTGACAAATTCAACTTTGACGCGGAATTTCTTTTTCGCGAGGCGCGTAAGAGTCTTCGCCATCGCCGGACCTGCGACGTTCGACACCAGCACACGCTGCGGCGTTTGCCCGGACTCGAACAATGCGGCGGTCCACATGCCGATCTTGGCGTCGCGATGCACGACCGCTCGCTGATCGGACAAGCCGGTGCTCGTGAGCATTGCCCATTTGAGGCGGGTGTTCCCCACGTCGATGACCAGAATCATGCGTAATCTGTAACCTTGGGCGCGCGCAGGGCGATCGCGTAAGCGCGCAAGGATAGCATCGTCACTTGGGTTTAAGTGAGGCGACCACGGCGACTAAGGATTGGGACACTCGTTCGTCGATCTCGGCGGCGTTTTGCAAATGAGCAGGGTATCTGACGTGGGCGTCGGCGCCCGCCGCCGAGAAGCTCAATTGCACTCTCGGCTGAGAATCGCCGCCAAAACTTGCCGCCGTCGCGCGTTCGATTTCCTTGGATTGCAGCTCGATTTCGGCGCGCTCGTCCTTGACGGCCTCGGTGACGGCCGCGGTGAGCTTGGCCTTGGCGGCGGCGTAGTCGATGCCCGCCGGCAGGCTCAGGGAAATCTCGCGCCACACGAAGTTGACGCCGTGAATTTGTTTGAAGAGGCCGCTCGATACCTGGAACACGATCGAATTGGCGAACGCCACCACACGCCCCGTCGGCCCAAGGAGCCCATGGCCTCCGAGTTCCATGAGATGCAGCCTCACCAGCCCTAAGTCGATGACTTCGCCCGTGACCTCGCCGATCTGCACGCGATCGCCGACGCGAATGCCGTATTTTCCGATGAGGAAAAAATAGCCGACGATGGAGACGAGCACGCTTTGCATGGCGACTGCAAGACCGGCCGTGATCAGCCCGGCGAAGGTGACGACGGAACCCAACTCGCTGGCAAAGGCAAAGCCGACGATCACCACCACGAGGCACCAGAACGCGATCCGGCGCAGCAGCAGGAACTGATAGCGGCGCCGCGGATCCTGTATGTAGCGGATGACGGCGAGACGCCACACTTCCGCGGCGGCACACACCAGCGCCAACAGCACCAGCAGCATGCCGACGCGCACTCCCAGGGTTTTGAGCGCGCCGTGGTATTGATTGCCGATGGCATCGCGCCAGCTGGCGAGGTTGCGGCGGTACTGATTGAGCAGCACGCCTTCCTTGCTCAATGGGATGAGCAGCGCGGAAATCTGCTTGAACTGGTTCGACAAAAGCTCGAGCTGATCGCGCACATGGTTGAGCGTCGCGCTGTCGGTGGTGTCGGCCTGCGCGGTCACCGAATCGCCGCGCGCAGACAAGGTCTTCAACTCGTCGACGATCGGTCCGCGAATCCGCGCAAAGGTGTTCTGCAAAGCCGCGGCGCGCTCATCGATGACTGCCACGGTGGCTGCTTTCTCCGAGAGCCGCACGGCGTTCGCCGCCAAATCCCAGATGCCGAAGCGAGCCGCGGCGATCTTGCTGATGCTGCTGGGCGGTGCCGTCGAGGCAGCGGATGCGCCGCCGCCGGACGCCGCATCGGCCGGCGTCGACGTTCCGGACACGGTCACCGCCATGGCATCGATCTGCGAACGCAGCGCGCTCGCACTGAAACCGCTGGTGTCGTTTTGATTCGTCAAGCTGAAGATGGTCGCGAGCAAGGTTGTGCGCGCGTTGATCAATTCGAGTTCGCCCTGCAACTCGGAGATTTTTGCCTGCAGCGGGGCTTTCTGTTCGGCCTTGGCGAGCTGTGCCTGCGCGGCATCGAGCTCGCTCTGCACGTTGGCGCCCTGCGCGGCATATTTATTTTCCAGCTGGCTGAGTTGCGAGGCTGCAGAAGTACCGCCTGGATCTTTAGGTGGCGGCTGATGGGCGAGAAGATCGACGTCGGCGCGCGCGATCGTGAAGGCCAAAGCGATGACTTGACTCGCTATTTGGCGATTGTCGTACAGGATCAACAAGTCGCTCGGCTCATTGGCGGCCTGCTGCTGAATGCCGAGCATGCGAAACCAGTCGATGGTTTGATCGAGTACCTGGATGACTTGCTTCCCGGTCATGGGCGCGGCGACCGAGGGCGCTACCACGGGTGCGGCGGCGGGGGAGTCGGTCGGTGCCGCCGCCATGACCCTGATCGACATCACCAGGGCCGGTGCCAATCCGCTCATCCAGGGATAAAGTTTTAGCTTGCGCATAGTTTGAACGCTACCATATGACATCAAGGCGCGGATTACGGCGTCGCAGGGATCGAGTCGAGACATGTTTGACTTCAAGCAGGCGATTTCCGACGTGGCCGACTTCCCGCGCCCCGGCATTTTATTCCGCGACATCTCGCCATTGTTGCGCGATCACCTCGAAGTCACGATGCAGGCGATGGATGCGTTGCTCAGCGAAGAGGAATGGAGCGGCATCGACGCCTTGGCGGGCATCGAGTCGCGCGGCTTCATTTTGGGCGCGGCGCTGGCAGTTCGCCGCGGCAAGGGATTTGTCCTGGTCCGCAAGCAAGGCAAGTTGCCGCCGCCGGTGGTCGACGTGAACTACGAGCTCGAGTATGGATCTGGGGTGCTCGAAATGCAGCGCGGACAGGGGCGCTTGATTTTGGTGGACGATGTGCTCGCCACCGGCGGCACCATGAGCGCCGCGGCCGATCTTTGTGTTCGCGCCGGCTACCGCCTTTCCGCATTGATCGCCCTGATCGATTTGCACATCGTCAGCAATTATTCTTGGCGAAGCCTGCCGTTGCGTGCAGTCATCAATTACTAGCCGGAACTCACGCCGCGGCAGAGCGCTGCAGCGAGCGGCGCTCACCTGCTGGATGATGACTGCCTCGTTGAGCGTGGCGGCCGCCGTTCAGGTACTTCAGGGACCGACGCCGATCAAGGACGGCGCCGCCAGGTCCGCGGGCGACATCACCGTGATCAATGAGAAATTGGCGTTCGCGCTCGCGGTGAAATCTCCCGTTCCCTATGGCGTGCCGCGCGGCGCGATCGTCGACGTGGCGCCGGTGGTGAACGGTGTGATCGGCCGCGACTGCGTGGTGTTCGCGGATTTCATTCCGAACAACTGGTCGGCGTGGCCGAATACCTTTCAACACATCGAGATTCTCGAGCGGGGTCCGAAGCGAGCCCGGCTGCGAACGGTGCGGGATTGGGGCAGGGTGACGATCACGACGCTGTATACGCTCGACGCCGGGAGCGACTCGGTCGCGATCCGCACCACCATGAGCAACCGCGGCCGTGCGCTGCCTGATCTCATGTCGGGCCTGACCTTGTGGCCGAGGGGAGGCCACTTTTTTGCAATTCCCGGCATGCGAGGCGTGGTGCAGGGTGGCACCGACGCTGCGCTCGCCGATCGCATCGTTGCCTACGACGAGAACTGGAGCGTGGCGCTGCACGCGCCCTATGCGGATCACATCGCCGATGGATCCTTCGATTTGTACCGGCTGCATACACTCGCCGCGGGCGCGCGCCGTGTGTTCGAAGGATGGCTTGAGGTGGGCGCGAGCGGCGATCTGAAACCGGTGATCGCGGCGGAAATTGCCCGCAAACATCTTGCATCCGGGATGGTGCGCGGCACTGTCACCGCAGGCAATGCTGAACCCATCGACGCGCCGGTGGTCGTGGTCGAAAAACAAGGCAAGCCGTACGGCTGGGTGCTCGGCCACGGCGGCACGTACGAACTCGCACTGCCGGCCGGGGACGACTACTCGCTGTATGCGACCGCCAAAGGCTATTCGGAGAGTGCGCGAACGCCCGTGAAGATCGACCCGGGAGCCGCGGCGAGCGTCGATTTCCATGACTTGAAACCGCCCGCAACCATCCACTGGTCGGTTGCGGATGCGCACGGCGTACCGTTCGACGCCAGGATCCGCATCGAGGAAGGCCAGAAGCCGCTGGTGGAATTTCTCGGGCGCGATACGTTTTTTACGGAGCTTGAGCCCAAGGGCCAGGTGGATGTGCGGATCGCGCCGGGCGACTACGGTTTCTCGGTGTCCTCGGGCGGGGGATTCTTGGGCGAGACACGGCATGTGAAAGTCTCCCTGGCACCGGGACAGGTGCGCGCCGAGAATGTCACGCTGTCGCAGCTGTTCTATCCGACCGCGCGCCACTGGTATGCGGCGGATCTGCATCACCACGCGGACCAAGCGGAGGCCGTGACACCGCCCGCGGATTTGGCGCGCTCGCAGTTGGCAGCGGGACTCGATTTGCTGTTCGTCAGCGATCACGACTCGATGGTCAATCATGCGGCGTTGCGCGAGATTGCCGAACGCCGTGGAGTGGCGTTTATTCCGAGCATCGAGC
>Ga0182030_10016492_pt1 | contig 14378 bp, 4 predicted proteins | sample 812S3MmetaG_FD_121299 | JGI IMG/M metagenome (GOLD analysis project Ga0182030, IMG submission 121299) | Permafrost microbial communities from Stordalen Mire, Sweden - 812S3M metaG (Illumina Assembly) | ecosystem: Environmental > Terrestrial > Soil > Wetlands > Permafrost | place: Sweden...
CTGGTCACGCTCACCCTGATGCTGCTCTCAGTGTTCGCCACCTTCCGCTACGGCTTCTGGCGCATCACGGCCACCGTCTCGTTCTTTCAGGACCCCGCCAACCATTGGGGCGCGCTGGACGCCTTCTTCATCGTCTCCCTGATCTTTGCGGAAAGCTACGCATTCGTCATTCTCTTCCTGGGTTTCTTTCAGACAATATGGCCGCTGCGCCGCGCGCCCATGCCGCTGCCCGAGAATCCGGTGGAGTGGCCGCACGTCGACGTGCTGGTGCCTACCTACAACGAACCGCTTGAGATCGTGCGCTACACAGCATTGGGCGCGCTGAACATCGACTGGCCGACAGAGAAGCTGCATGTCTACATCCTCGACGACGGCCGCCGCAAGGAGTTTGAAGAGTTTGCCTTCGAGGCCGGCGTCGGATACAAGATCCGCCCGGACAATTTCCACGCCAAGGCCGGCAACATCAACACCGCGCTCAAGACGCTGGACTCGCCCTACGTGGCCATCTTCGATTGCGACCATGTGCCGACGCGCAGCTTTCTGCAGATGACAATGGGCTGGTTCCTGCGCGACCGCAATCTGGCCATGCTGCAAACGCCGCATCACTTCTATTCTCCAGACCCGTTTGAGCGCAATCTCGACCAGTTTCATGTGATCCCCAATGAGAACGAGCTGTTCTACGGCATTGTGCAGGATGGCAACGATTTCTGGAATGCCACATTCTTCTGCGGCTCCTGCGCGGTGCTGCGCCGCGACGCGCTGGACGAGATCGGCGGCATCGCGGTCGAGACTGTGACCGAAGACGCGCATACTTCGCTGCGCCTGCAGTCCAACGGCTGGAACACGGCCTACATCAATATTCCCCAGGCAGCGGGCTTGGCCACCGAGCGGCTCTCGGCGCACGTCGGCCAGCGCATCCGCTGGGCGCGCGGCATGATCCAGATCCTGCGCACCGACAATCCGCTCTTTGCGCCCAGGCTCAACTTTGCCCAGCGGCTCTGCTACTTCAACGCCATGGCGCATTTTCTGTATCCGCTGCCGCGGCTGATCTTTCTTACCGCGCCGCTGATCTACCTGTTGCTCTCGCATACCAACGTGCCGGGGTACTGGGCGGCGATTCTGGCCTACGCGCTGCCGCATCTTACGCTTTCGAACATCACCAACTCGCGCATCCAGGGCCAGCATCGCCACAGCTTCTGGAATGAGATCTATGAGACGGTGCTCTCGCCCTACATTCTGCTGCCCACCATGCTGGCGCTCATCAACCCCAAGCTTGGCAAGTTCAATGTGACGGCCAAGGGCGGCATCGTCAAGCGCAGTTTTTTCGACAAGAAGATCGCGCAGCCCTTTCTGGTGCTGCTTTTCTTCAATCTCCTGGGCCTGGTTGTGGCCATCCCGCGCTTCTTCGTCTGGGATAAGGATCGTCCTGGCACGGTCATCATGAACTGCATCTGGTGCTTCTTCAACATCGTGGTGCTGGGCGTCTGCTCGGCTGTTTCGCGGGAGATGCAGCAGTTGCGCGGCCATGTGCGCATCAGCGTCGCCACGCCGGTCACAGTGAAGCTGGCCGATGGGCGCCAGATCCGGGGCGAGACCATCGACATATCCAACGGTGGCACGGCGATTCGTCTCGAAGAGGCGCTGGAGGTCCTGGGCGGCGAACAGGCTAAACTGGTCTTTCCCATGAAAAACATGGAAGCCGACCTGCCCATCACCCTTATCTCCGCCACCGGCGCCACCGTGCGCAGCAGCTTCAACGAACTCACTATCCAGGAGCAGGAGCTACTCACCGTGCTTATCTACTCACCCGCCGACACCTGGCTGGGCTGGGGAGAAAGCCGCGAAATCGACGATCCAATGAAGAGCCTGGGACGCATTTTCCTGCTCTCGTTCAAGGGCCTGAAAATGACGTTTGTAAACCTGTTCTTTGGCGAAAAGCCTGCCCAATCCAAAGGTCTTCCCAGGAATAAAGCCGCCGCCGGCAAGTCAAGCGGCAAACCCGAGTCCAGGACAGCCGAGTCCAGGACAGCCGAGTCCAGGACAGCCGAGTCCAAGACAGCCGAGTCGAATCCAGCCGCCGCGCGTATGCTCCTTTTATTGCTGATGCCGCTGACGCTGCTCGGGCTGTTGCTGTCAGGCCGTCAGGCCGTGGCGCAACCCGGCGCTCAATCCGGCGCCATGGCCAGCGATGTCCGCCAGACAATCGCCAAAGCGCCCCCACCGGCTCCTGGGCAGTTTCACGATGTTTTTTCGCTGGCCGATGCCGGCTCCGGCCCCATTGAGTTGCATGGCATCGACGGCCAGAGCACCATGTTTTTCACGCTACCGCAGACGCACGTCGTCAAGGCTGCGAAGATTCACATCTACTACACATTTTCGCCCAGCCTTCTGCCCGCGCTGAGCCATATTCAGCTCATGCTCAACGGCACGCTCTTCGCCACGCTGCCGGTGCCTCCCAGCCAGACGCAGGGCGGCAGCGCGCGGGAGGAAGAGGCCGAGTTCTCCATCCCATCGGAGTTGCTGGTGCGCAGGAACTCGCTGACCATCGAGTTCATTGGCCATTACGTAATGGTCTGCGAAGACCCCGCCAACACCACTCTGTGGGCGCGTGTCGCCGCCGGCACGTATATGGATTTCACCGGGGGCATCCTCCCCGTCGCCGACGATCTCAAGCAGTTGCCGCAGCCGTTCCTCGACACGGAAGCCGTGGATTCACCCAGGATCCCCGTCGTTTTTCCCACGGCTCCGTCGACCAAAGCTATCCAGGCAGCCGGCGTGGTCAGCTCCTACTTCGGCATGATGTCGGAAGGCCGGCCAGCGCGCTTTCCTGCAACCATCGGTCCTGTGCAGCCGGGTAACGCCATCATTGTGGCGGAGAACCCGGGGAGTCTTCCCGGCGGCTTGAACCTTGGCCCGATCCATGGCCCCACCGTCGCCATCCGGCCCAATCCCGCCGACCCATACAGTAAAGTGCTCATCGTCACCGGGCAGGACGCCGATCAGGTGCTGGTGGCTGCGCAGGCGGTCGCCCTGCATTCCGAGTTGCTGCAAGGGTCGGCCTCGACCATCGAAAGCCTGAAGCTGCCGGATATCCCTCCACCGGACGCCGCGCCGCGTTGGGCGCGCATCGACCAGACCATCGCCTTATGGGATTACGCGACTGCGCAGCAGTTGACGACCGACGGCGGATCGCCCCTGAATGTCTACTTCCGCGTACCGCCGGACATCTTCTACAGCGACCGCAAACCGAACGCGATCCTGAAGATGGTCTATAGCTACAACCCCATCCCCATCGGGCCGATTTCGAGCATGCAGGTGCGGGTCAATAACGCCTTCCTCGGCTCGCTGCCGCTCACTCCCGGCTCGCAGGCTTCGCGCATCATCACGCAGAAAATTCCCGTGCCGGTCGTAAACCTGCGTCCGTTTTCGAACTCGATATCCTTCGACTTCAGCTTCCAGTTGGTCAAAAAAGGCGGCTGCAGCGATACCACGCCGGGCAACATGCAGGGCGCGATCCTGAACGACAGCTTTCTGGACCTCACCGGCTACGCGCATTACACCACGCTCCCGAATCTCGAACTCTTCGCCAACGCCGGCTTTCCGTTTACCTACCACGCCGATCTGAGCGAAACCACCGTCATTCTGCCGTCGCTTCCCACCCCGCAGGAGCTTGAGCTGTTTCTGACGCTGATGGGCCACTTCGGACGCCAGACAGGCATGCCCGTCTTCCGCGTCAAGGTCGATGGCGCGGATTCCATGCGGTCCGGCGTGGCGACCGATTACCTGGTCCTCGGCACCGGCGACGATCAGCCCGCATTTGCCAAGCTCGGCGACAAGCTCCCGGTCAATGTGCAGGAGGGCCAGGTCGTGGTCAAGGGCACGGAGGGGCTGTTCGGCCTGCCGCATCACGCCTGGTGGAAGATTCCCGCCGTCGAGCATACGGAGTCAGGCGACCTTACCGCTTCCGGCACCCCGGATTCGGTCATTGAGGGCATCGAGTCCCCATACGCGCCCAACCGCAGCATTGTGGTCATCAACGTCAAGGACGCAGCCACCTACGAGAACTTCCTGACTACCTTCCTCAAGGTGCAGCAGGCCAGCGACATCAACGGATCTGTGTCTGTGTTGCACGGCTCGCTCTTCCAGTCCTTCCGCATCGCCACCAAGACGTATCACATCGGCAGCCTGCCGTGGTGGACCCAGTTGACGCTCTGGTTCACCACGGTGCCATGGCTGGCCTCCGTCGTGGTTCTTGCGCTGTGCGGCTTGATGGCTGTCTGGGTCCGTATCTGGCTGCGCAATCACGCGCGCAAACGGCTACAGTTGGAAGACGAATAAGATGCGCATGACCCAATCCGGAGCGGAACGACAATTGAGCCAGAGCACGCATTATCGGCGTCGGCGCGGCGCGGGCGCCATTGGATGGTTGATCCTGTCGATGGCACTCTTTTCAGCGTCCCGGAGCCACGCGCAAACTCCGCCAGATCATCTGGATCATTTGGACCATCTGGACCATCTGCGTCTATGGGATGCCTACTCCGGCCGCTTCATCAGCGGCGATGGCCGGGTCATCGATCCCCAGAGCGGCGACCGCACCACCTCGGAGGGCCAGAGCTACGCGCTCTTTTTCGCTCTGGTGAACAACGATCGCAACCAGTTCGACCGCCTGCTCGCCTGGACCGAAAGCAATCTCGCCCAGGGCGACCTCGGCGCACATCTGCCAGTTTGGGAGTGGGGCAAGAGCAAGGACGGCCGCTGGGGACCGTTGGACGAAAACTCCGCCTCCGACTCCGACCTCTGGATAGCCTACGACCTGGTTGAGGCTGGCCGCCTCTGGCACGATCTTCACTACACCTCGCTCGGGCATCGCATGGCGGCGCTGATCGCGCGCCAGGAAGTTGTGAGTCTGCCCGGCCTCGGACCCACACTTCTGCCCGGCGCCACCGGCTTCCGGTTTCAGCGCTTCTGGGTCCTCAACCCCAGTTACATGCCGCTCTTCCTGCTGAACAGGCTGGCCTCGGCCGACCCCCGCGGACCCTGGGCGAAGGTGGCCATGGAAGTCCCCAGCATCCTCGAGCGCAGCGCAAGAAACGGCTTCGCGATGGACTGGGTCTGCTACGCCCCCGGCGAAGGCTTCGCGCCCTGTCAGGCGAACGGGGGAAAAACGCCAGAGCCATTGGGCAGTTACGACGCCATCCGCGTCTATCTCTGGGCGGGCATGCTCCCATCGACAAGCTCCGCCAAGACCCGTATCCTGCAGGCCCTGGGCGGCATGAATCGCTATCTGGGGCTAAACACCGCCCCTCCGGAGAAGGTGAACGGCGATGGAGTACCGTTGAATAGCCCTGGACCGGTAGGGTTTTCCGCGGCGGTCTTGCCCTATTTGCAGAGCATTCCCAACCCGTCGGCGGTTGCCCAACAGTTGGTGCGAGTAAAATCGCAACTTGATGAAAAATCAAATCTGTACGGAGCCGGTTACGGAAGCGGTCCGGCGTATTACGATCAGAATCTAGTCCTCTTCGCGAGCGGCTGGTTGGAGAAGCGCTTTCAGTTCGGTGCGGACGGGGAGCTATTAGTACGATGGAGTCGCTAGTGCGACGCAGTATCGAGAAACTTGGCCAGCAGGGTGCGCGGCGGAATAGCCCAATCCGCGCGGCCGCTGCGGCGCTATGCTCGTTCTTGTTGTTCCCTGTATGCGCCCCATACGCTTCTGCCCAGACCGGTAAGCAGAGCCAGGCTGAAAAAGACCTCATCGCCAAAGCCGAAGCGCTTGAGTCCCGCGGCCGTCCCGATATCGCCGTGCAGGTCTGGCAGCAGATCCTTCTTTCCGACCCCAACAGCTCTGAGGCGCTCGAAGGAGTAGCCCGGGACTATCGCCTCAGCGGCAACTCATCCGCGTCGGACGAAGCCCTCGACAAGCTGCGCAAGATCAATCCCAACGACCCGAATATCGCCAAGATTCAAAGCCTGACCAGCAACAAAAGCCGCGACGCCCGCATGGGTCAGGCCGGAGCGATGGCCAAAGCCGGCAATCCGGAAGCCGCCATGCGCATCTACCGCGAACTCTACGGCGACCATCCTCCCGACGGCGACATCGCCATGGCGTATTACGACACCCTCTACGCCACGCCCACCGGCAAGGCAGAAGCCCTCGCGGCCATGCGCGCCATGGCCGCCCGCAACCCAGGTGACCAGCGCTTTGTCATCAACCTTGGCCGCATGCTCACCTACGACGCCAAGACCCGCGCCGAAGGCATCCGCATCCTGCACGAGCACCAGGACAGGCCCGAAGCCCAAAGCGCCCTGCGTCAGGCGCTGGTCTGGGATTCGGCCAACCCCACTTCGGCAGCGGAGTTGAAAGAGTATCTCAAGACGCATCCCAAGGACACCGAACTCCAGGAGCGGCTCACCGCCAACGAAGGCAAGCTGGCCGAGATGAACGCGGGCATCGCCCGCACTCCCGAAGAACGCGCCGCCTTTGCCGCCCTGAACGCGCACCACCTCACCGAGGCAGAAACCCGCTTCCAGGCCATGCTCGACAGGGATGCAAAGGACGCCCGCGCCGCCGCCGGCATGGGCTTCGTTCGCATGCAGCAGAACAACTTCGGCGCGGCCATCGGCTTCCTTGAACAGGCCGAGCAGAACGGCTTCCGCGACCGCTCCGTCTCGGAAGGCCTGGCTACTTCGCGCTTCTGGTACACCATGGGCGAGGCGTCTCTTGCGTTTGACGTAAACCAGCTCGACGCTGCCGCCGAGAAATACAAAGCGGCACTGAATATGCGCCCGCGCAGCCCTGAAGCACTGAACGGTCTGGCCGGCGTCTACATCAAAAAAGAGCAGTTTGCTCTGGCCGCAGAAATCTACCAGCAGATTGTTCGCATCCAGCCAGCTTCACTCGATGCCTGGCGCGGACTCTTCCTGGCCTACGCCCGTAACCACCAAAACCAGCAGGCAATGGCCGTCATGGCCCGCTTCCCGGCGTCCGTCAAAGCCAGCCTCAATCGCGATCCCGATTACCTGCAGAACCTGGCCAGCATCTACCAGGCCGCGGGCAGGGAAGCGGACGCGCAAAGAGTTCTGGCCCAGGCGCTGGCGCTGCCTTTCCCTGACGGCGGCTCCACGCTCAAGACCGGCACACGCCTTCAGTACGCCGGCATCCTCATGGCCGCCAAGCGCTACGATCAGGCCGCTGAAATGTACAAGCAAGTCCTGGCCGAGGAAACCTCAAGCCTGCCCGCATGGATGGGTCTGGTCACCGCCGAACACCAACTCGGCCACGACAACCAGTCCATCGAGCTGGTCGAGAAGATGCCGCCGGATACCTACGAGACCGCGCTCGCCGACCCTGGTTTCCTCTCCATGCTTGGCTCCATCTACGCGCAGTCGAACCAGTTGGAAATCGCCCAGGGACTGCTCGAGCGCTCGGCTAAGATCCAAGCCAAGAGCGGCGGCCAACCGGCGCTTTCGGTCCAGATCCAGCTCGCATCCATTTACCTCCAGCGCAACAACACCGCCGAGGCCTACGCGCTCTATCATCAGATTCTCGAAGCCCACCCGGAAAATCTAGACGCCTGGCGCGGGCTCATCGGCGCCATGCAACTCACCCATCGCGACGCCGAGGCATTGCAGGAGATCAAGCTGATCCCGCCCGCGATCCGCAAGCAGTTGGAGCTGGACGTACAGTTTCTGCAAAGCGAGGGCAGCCTCTACGCCAACGCCGGAGACACGGCCGACGCCATCGAGATTTTCAACCAGGTGCAGAAGCACTACGCGACGCTCCACCAGCAACCGCCCGCCGACGTAGAGATCCAGCAGGCTTACCTGCTCTACAACACCTTCAACGACCGCGCCCTCTATCCCACGCTGATGTCTCTCGGCGCGCGCCAGGATCTGTCGACCATGCAGCGCGAGACCATCCAGGGCCTGTGGGCCAACTGGAGCGTGCGCCGCGCCGGCCTGGCCTTCGACAATGGCAACGGCTCTCGCGCCATCGACATCCTCGACGCTGCCGCTCAGGCGTTCCCTGACAATCTCTCCGTGCGCAAAGCCGTCGCCGGCGGCTATCTCCGTGTAGGCCGCGCCAAAGAGTCGCTGCAAATCTTCAAGCAAATCGACTTCCAGGACGCCACCTCCGGCGATTTCCAGGGAGCCATCGGCGCAGCGCTCACCGCTAACGACAAGGCCCAGGCGGAAACCTGGCTGCGTCAGGCGCTCGACCGCTATCCGCGTGACTCGGCCATTCTCGCGCTTGCCGCGCGCTTCGAGCAGGCTCGCGGAGACAATGGCCGCGCCGCCGATTACTGGCGCGCCTCGCTGGCCGCCATGCCCACCATCTCGCCTACCGATCGCCTTGCGCATGAGCTGAATCACCCTGAAGCCATCAAGCCAAACAATCGCGCCGCCACCCCGAACGATCTGGCGCACTTGCTCAGCCCAGACGCGGACGCAACACCCAATGCCGGCAAATCGGGCCGTTCGCTGCCGCCGCTGCCCGCTTACGGCCAGGACCCGTACGATCCGAAAGCGCCTGTCCTCATCAATCCGCACCCACAGGCCGGCGCCACCCCCGGCAGTCTGCCTGTCTACCCTATTCCAACCACGACAACCTCGCCTTTGCCGGCCTACGAAACCAACCCGTCGCCCAGGCAATCGACCACCAATCCGAATGGCCCAACCAGCGAGCTTCTTCCCGGCCTGCGCTTGCCCCCGGTTCCGGACAATACTCAGCCCACCGGCACCGTGAAGTATAAGCCCCCCGTCAGCTACGAAGGCCGCATGAACCCTCCTGGCCTAGGTGTGAGGCCAGACGCGAGGCCAGACGTGAGGCTCTCATCCAAAGGCAGCGCCCCAGCCCACGCGCAGCCGTCGAACCCCCAGCCCGTCTATCCGCAAATCGTGGAACAAAGCTACCAGCAGCCCCAACCCCCCTCATCGGGCCTGCGTCTCTCTTCGGAACCCATGAATCCCGTTGCCGCCCGGGCACAAGCCCTGCTCACCGACGAAACCGACGGGCAGATCACCCAGGGACTTACCGCTGGCTCCATCCGCTACCTGCCAAACGCCAGCACGACCGCGGACCGGATGGCCACTGCGGCCCAGCCATCGCAGCACCTCACTTACAGCAACACCCAGTACACACCCTCGGCGCAAGATGCCGCAGCCGGCGCCTACTCCGCACAGAGGCCCGCAACCCAGCCTGCCCAACAGCCGGAAGCTCCGCTCACGCCCCAGCCAACGCCGCAGCCGACAACACCCGCGCCCAAGCTCAAGGGGAACCATAAACGGGCGAAACCCAAGTCGGAAGCAAACTCGAATCCCGTTCCCACGCTGGTGACCGCGCCCGCCGAGCCGCAGGGTCCCCCGGCGCAGTTGCCGGTCACCGACGCCACTGCGCAAGGTACGCAATCGACCGGCCCCACCGGCCTCACCGATGAAGAACTCAAGGAGCGCAATCTTCCTCCGCTCAAAGGTCCCTGGCAGCGCCTTACCCATCCCACGCCCACTGTGCTCAATCCGCGCGAAGAAGCCGAAATGCAGCTTCGCACCATTGAGGGCGGCTACAGCGCCTGGCTCGGCGGCACCGGCAACATCGCCCATCGCACCGGCGATCTGGGCTACAGCTCACTTACCTCGCTCGACGCAGCCTTTGAAGCATCCGTTCCGCTCGGTACCGGCGCCCGGCTCACCTTCATCGGCCATCCAGCCTTTCTCGACTCAGGACAGGCGACAGGCACAGCCGTTATCAACCTCACCACCACCGGCGTTACCACCAGCCAGCCGGAACCGATCGGCACCATGACCGGCGCAACCGCTTCCACCACCCCGCCCTCCCAGCAGAACGCGGCCGGGATGGGAGGCGAAGCGCAGTTGACCTTCGGCAATCTCTCCATCGCCGGCGGCTACACGCCCTACGGCTTTCTCGTCTCCAACTGGACCGGACGCCTGAACTGGCGTCCCGGCAAAGGGCCCCTCAGCTTCAGCTTCAACCGCGACTCGGTCAAGGATACACAGCTCTCCTACGCCGGTCTGCGCGACCCCGGCTCCATCTCCACCTTCAATCTCGGCAACATCTGGGGCGGAGTCATCGCAAACTCCGGCAACCTGCAATACTCGCGCGGCGACCTCATCTCCGGCTTCTACGCCGGAGTTGGCGGCCAATACATCACCGGCCTTCACGTGCTCGAAAACCGCCGGTTCGACGGCTCCGTGGGGGCTTACTGGCGCGCCTTCACCATGCCTGAATACGGTCAGCTCAACATCGGCGCAAACTTCTTCGCCATGCATTACTCGCACAATCTGCAGGCCTTCACCTACGGGCAAGGCGGATACTTCAGCCCGCAGTCGTACTTTCTGGCCAACATCCCCATTACCTGGACCGGCCACTACCTGACCAAGTGGCACTACACCATCCTCGGCAGCTTCGGCATCCAGGCGTTTTCCGAGAATACCGAACCACTGGCCCCACTCGACATCGGCATCGAGACCAACACGTTCAATAACGCCACCGTCGCCGCACTCACCAGCGTCGGGCCCAATTACGACATGCGCGGCCAGGCAGCCTATGCCGTGAGCGACCACTGGTTCGTAGGCGGCTTTGCCGGGGCCAATAACTCCCGCAACTACACCAACGTCAACGCCGGCTTCTCCATCCGCTATCTCTTCCGCTCTCAGCCTTCCACGGTAGCCGGCCCCACCGGCCTCTTCCAGACCGACGACGCCCACGCACTGCGGCCCTTGACGGTACCGTAGCCTTTGGACGGTTTCCCGCGTGAGCCTCGGCCTTACTCCTCGCGCAGCAGAATCAGCGGATCAACCGAAAGCGCCCGCTGGGCCGGAATCCACGTTGCAACAAGGCCCAGCAAGAGCATCGCCAGCACTACCCCGCACAGCACCAGCGGATCGCGCGGCGTCGCCTGATAGACGATGAACGCCAGCACCCGCGTAGCCAACAGCCCCAGCGCCAACCCCGCCGCCGACCCGATTGCCAGCAATCTCAAGGGCCGAGCCAGCGCAGCGTATAGCACTTCTCGTCTCTGTGCCCCCAGAGCTACGCGAATTCCCAGCTCTCGCAGCCGCTTGCTGACCGAGTAAGCCGCCATGCCAAATATCCCGGTAACCGCCAGCATCGCACCCAACCCTCCGAGCACTCCCAGGGAGATCGTTGCCATGCGCGGCCCAAACAGAGCCGAGGCCAACTCCTCATACCGGGTTTCGACGTAGATAGGCAGACCTTCGTCCAAATGATGCAGCGTGTTCCGGAGCGACGAGGCCAACTGCGCGGGATCGCGGTCCGCGACCGTCCGGACGATCAGCGAACCGTCGACCGGCGGCGATTGCAGGATGGAGTAAAATATGACCGGCTTCGGATCTTCGGTGAGGCTATCGTACTTTCCGTCTTCGGCGACGCCGACTATCTGGTAACGCGCGCCATCTCTTACCCGGAAATAACCGCCCACGGCGCCCGCCACCGATCCAAAGATTCTCCTGGCAAACTCGCCATTGACAATCGCGACGCGCGTCGCGTCCATGTCGTCATGCCAGGTGAAGGCACGGCCCGAAAGCAAGGCTGTCCCCGCAGCACGGAAATATTCCGGCGATACGTTGTAGTAGTCGGCTGTGAAGGCGGCATTGGACGGCCTAAAATCGGTTATCTTGTCGGAGAAGACAGCGTTGGCGCTGCTGTTGTCGGCGAAAGGCACCGAGTCCGCTATAGCTACCGACGTGACACCGGGGGTTGCCTCCAGGGCTTCGACCATGCGCTTCTGCATCGCGAGCATTCGATCCGGAGCGTAGCCGGCCAAGGACAGATTCGGATCGACCAACAGGGTGTCCTGGACGTCGAAGCCAAAGTTGGCATGGAGCGACCGTACCAACCCCCGCACTCCGACCATGGACGAGGTGATCAGGACCGCGCAAATGGCGATCTGCACCACCAGCAGCACGTCTCTGAGCGTAGCGCGCCGACCGGTATTACCCGACGAACCCACTTTGACCACATCGTAAGGATTGGCTCGCAGAATTTGCCGGACAGGAACCGCGCCGAAGAGAAATCCGCTGGCCAAGGCCAGCAGCAGTGCCACCGCGTAAACGTTGGCATCCGGGTTCACGGATAAATGAAGGGGCCATCGGGGTATTGGTTGCCACGCGCTCAAGGCGCGCAGAATCACCACGCTGCCTGCGAGGCCCAATGCGCCCCCAGCCAGCGAAATCAAGATAGCCTCGGTAAACAGCTGCCGCAAAATGCGCCTCCGGCTCGCCCCCAATGCCAGCCGCAGTGCTACCTCGCGGGCTCCATCCGCCGCCCGCGCCGCAAACAGACTGCCAAGATTGGCGCATGCCGCCACCAGAATCAAGCCCGAAAGTAGCATCAGTCCGGCCAGAAACGCCTTCACCGGCCGGCCAAGATAGTCTCCGTAGAGACTCGGACTCGCCAGCGAGAAGGTCATCTTGGCATCGTCCTTCGGATAGGCCTTTTCCAAATCCGCGCCAATCGAGTTCAGGTCGGCAATCGCCTGCGCGTGTGAGACGTCCGCCTTCACATGCCCCATCACCTCGAACACCCAATGGACTCCCCGCGCCTTCATGTCCTCCGTGCCGAATAGTTGGTGATTCACGATGGGAACGTAATAATCCGGATTGAAAAACACCAGCGTCCCGTGAAATCCCGGCTTCGCCACTCCCAAAATCGTAAAAGGATGCTTGTTGAGCAGCACCGTCCGTCCGATCACGGTGCGATCCTCCTGAAAATGGTCGTGCCAGAATGGGTAGCCGAGCACAATGTATGGCGCGCTGTTAGGCCCGTGTTCGTCCGCGGCATGGAAGAACCGCCCAAGATAAGGCTGGAGGCGCAGCACATCGAAGAAATTCCCGCTGGTTTCGAGGGCCCAGGTGCGCGATGGATTCGAGCCTGTGTCCAACCCAACCGTCGAGACGGTAAATGCGGCCAAGCCGTCGAAGCCATGGTTCCGGTCGCGCAGGTCCAGGTAATCCGGATACGACACGAAGCCAGAAGCCTCGTTGCCATGCTGGAGTTCGAATAGGCTTTCCGGGGCGGGCACATTGAGCGGGCGCAGCAGAAACGAGTTCATCACGCTGAAGACGACTGCGTTTGCGCCAATCGCCAAAGCCAGCGTCAGGACCGCCGCGATCGTGAACCCCGGAGACTTTCGCAGTTTGCGCAAGCTGAACCGCACGTCCTGGCCAAGTACTTCCAGAAATTGCCACCCAGCCGCCTCCCGGCCCTGCTCTTTGAACTTCACATAGCCGCCAAACTCCACACGGGCGCGGCGCTCGGCCTCGCGCCGGGAGAGTCCCGAGCGCTCCAGATCGTCAGCCCGATGTTCGAGGTGCGAGCGAAGTTCCGCGTCCACCTCTTCGCTCACCGGAGGGCGATGGACCAACTCCGACAAGAAGGATTGAATCCTGAATAAGAGCCTCATACTTCCTCCACTCTAGCCGCCAGAACCGTTGCCATCACCTCCGACAGACGGTTCCAGTCTTTCGCTTCTTGCGAAAACCGCTTGCGCCCCAGCGCCGTCAGTTCGTAGAACTTGGCCTTGCGATTGTTCTCTGAAATCCCCCAGCTTGCCGACAAAAGCCCCTGCCGCACCAGCCGGAACAGCGCCGGATAAAGCGCTCCCTGCTCAATCAACAGAGCGCCGCCGGAGATTTGCCCAATCCGCAGCAAAACCGCGTAGCCATGCAACGGTCCCAGCGAAACCGCCTTCAGGATCAGCAGATCGAGCGTTCCGGGTAGTAGCTGGGTCTGGGATTGAATTGAGCCTTCCATACACTCTCCTAAGTTGAATAGGAGAGTATTCCGCTTCTCCTAAGCTGTCAAGGAGAGAACATTAAGTCGCCCCCAGTTCCTGCGCGATCTGGTTCAGACAGATCCTGGAGCGGTGACAAAAAAGGGTCCAGTCTCCGTGAACATTCGCGTCCCGATGCAGTTGCTGCGCGCCGGGGTACGGTTGGCCAGCCTCATTCCCGCGCAGGCGCATCGTCATCTGGACGAAGCTCTAACCCGGCACGGCGTCCCGCTCACGCTGTCTCAGATCAAGCCTGAAAACCTCGTCGCGGCCCATAAGAAAGTTCACAGTATTTGGGAAAATGCCTTAAGTGTCACGCCAAGTGACTTACCCGCGCCGTGCAACCTTCTGCATCGGCACCACCTGCACCGTCACATCCCGCACCTCGGCCAGAAACCGGTTCAACACCGACCCGCGCAGCAGAATATCCCACCGCGAGCGCACCGACTGCCCAAAAACCACATGCGAAATGCTCTCCTGCTGCGCAAACCGGATCAGCGCATCGGCAACGTTCTTGTCATGGAGAGTAACCACCTGCGCACAGAGATCCTTCGCCATCCGCAGCGACTC
>Ga0182030_10016493_pt1 | contig 14378 bp, 12 predicted proteins | sample 812S3MmetaG_FD_121299 | JGI IMG/M metagenome (GOLD analysis project Ga0182030, IMG submission 121299) | Permafrost microbial communities from Stordalen Mire, Sweden - 812S3M metaG (Illumina Assembly) | ecosystem: Environmental > Terrestrial > Soil > Wetlands > Permafrost | place: Sweden...
AGCAACAGGATTGTTGAGGAGCTCGAGCGGGTAGTCAACCAACTCAAAGAGATTTCGGCAAAAGAAGTAGTCTAACGGCCGGGTGCCCCAGGTCTCGATTCTGAAGCCTCGGATTCGCGGCGAAGCCCCAGGCATTTTCCGCTCCGCTTTCGGCAGCGTCGAGAATGGCTCAAAGAGGGCGACATCTTCGGCCGTAATCTCCCTAACCTCTCCGTGCTCATCAATCAATGGTTTGCGGTTTTCCATGCAGTATCTCCTTGCGCCGCGCCTTTTCAATTTTCTCTGGCATTGCTGACCCCCGCCTCCGCAACTCCAGCTCCACCACCCGCAGCATCTCCGCCTCCGGAGCCGGTTTTCCGGTCCATATCTCGAACTGCCGCGCCCCCTGCTGCACAAACATCTCCACGCCCCTTATCGTCGCAATCCCGCGCGCCTTGGCCAGCTTCAGCAGCGGAGTCTCCAGCGGGTTATAGATCATATCGAACACCAGCCCCGCATTCAACTCACTCTCCTCGATCGGCAGCGCCTGCTTTCCCCCAATCTGTCCGCAGGGAGTAGCGTTGATCAGCACGTCGAAATGGCCTCTAGCGAACACGACGTGCTTCAGTGCCTTGGCCTTCGCCTCCCGCGCCAGCGCAACCGCCGCCTCGTGCGTACGATTCACCACAAACACTTCCGCAGACTGCTCCACCAGCCCAAACACCGCGGCCCGCGCCGCTCCTCCGGCGCCCAGCACTGCCACTCGCGCACCCTTCAGGCTCAGGCGTTTTTCGAGAGGCCTCACCACCCCGGCCACATCGGTATTAAAGCCGTAGAGCTTGCCGTCCGCCCCAGTGCGCAGCGTGTTGCAAGCGCCAATGCGGCTGGTCAGCGGGTCCATGTTGGCCAGGTAAGGCAGCACCTCCTGTTTCAGCGGCATGGTTACGGCCACGCCGCTCAGGGGCAGGTCGCGCACCAGGGTCAACAGGTCGGCCAGCACGCGAACCTTCAGGGGCAGCAGAATGGCATTGACGTTCTCGCGGCGGAAGGCTGTGTTTTGCATCAGCGGCGAGAGCGAGTGCCCGATCGGATTCCCCGCCACGCCAAAGATGCGAGTCGCCTGGTCAAGATGTTCCATGCGGTAAAGATCGTGAAGCGTCCGCGCGGAAACCTGGCCCGGCGCTGTCGCCACTTGAGGCCCGGCGCCGTCGTCCATCGACGCAAACGTGAAGGCAGCCCCGGCTCTCGGTCCCAGCACGCGGCTCACCAGCCCTTCCTCGCCCATGGCAATTCCCACCACCTGCGCCGTCAGCGACCGGTTCTCTATCAGCCGCAGAATCGCAAGATTGTCAGCCAGCGATCGTGCCGTGGAAACCACCTTCACAAAGTCCGGCTCAAAGGCCTCAATCCGCTGCGCCGTCTGCTCCAAACCCTCCAAACTTCTGGTGCGCGAAAAGTCGTGAGAACTAATCAACAGGGCCGTCCCCGCGTCTCTCAGCCTGGTCCGGAACTGGCCCAATTGCGATGCCTTTGTCTCTTCGGCCGACTCCAGTTCAAGGTCCACAATTTGGCAGCCGGCCTCGGCGGCTCTTACAAGCGTCTCCAACTCGGCAGTCAAGGACCCCACGAAGTGGCCGCCATACTCCTTGCGCCGGCATGTCGCAATCGCCGTTACGTCCCGGTGGCCGGCCAAAAATTCCTTCAACTTCGGCAAGGTCGCCGCTGGCTTGCCAAGCGAGTCCAGCCGGAATTCCAGAAACTTCGAGTCCTTCAGCGCTGCCTCGGCCCGCTCCGCCATCTCCGCCGCCGAACCGGCCTGAATCGCCACGCAAATCTTGCCCAGCCGCAGCCGCGGACCCGGCGGCCGGGGAGTGGAATCAAGCGAAGTGGGTGTCGTTCTGGGCATGGGCATCGATTGACGCATCTTAATGTTGTTGTCTCCACTATGCAACACGAGAAAAATTGTTCTTCCATTGCAACCCGGCAAACCCGCTTCACTGTGGCACCCTAGAAGTTTGGAGGAACTCGCTCATCATGCCTACTCAGAACCTCGCCGTCCCGGCCGCAACCGATTCCCTGCACGCGTGGGATGCCGGCGGAGCTGCCTCCGCTGAGGCGCTGTCCGCCTGGGTCGGCGCGCGTCTCGCCGCGCACGAGGCCGCGCTTGCCGCCCTGCTCGCCGTCGAAGGCCCGCGCACGCCCGCCAATTCGCTGCGCCTCTACGACCAGGCCATCGAGCAGCTCAGCCTGGCCGGAGCGCAAGCCGGTGTCCTCAACTCCGTCGCCGCCGACAAGGCCGTTCGCGACCAGGCGCAACAGGAAGCCCAGCGCGTCTCCATGGCCGGCAGCGCGCTCAGCCTCAATCGGCCGGTCTACGACGCGCTCACGGCAATCGATCTCGAAGGCGCCAGCGCGGCCACAAAACATCTTGTCCAGCGCACCCTGCTCAGCTATCGGCTCTCCGGCGTCGATAAGGACGAGGCCACGCGGAACCACCTGCAGTCGCTGCATGAAAAAGCCACCCGCCTTTCGCTCGAGTTCAGCCGCAACATTCAGGAGGGCAGCAAGACCATCGAGGCTACCGAAGCGGAACTCGACGGCCTGCCGCCGGACTACCTCGCCCGCCATCAGCCCAACGCCGACGGCAAAGCTGTTCTCACCACCGACCCGCCCGACATGCAGCCGGTAATGACATTTGCCGCCAGCGAGGCGCTGCGCCAACGTATGTTCTTGGCCTACAACACGCGCGCGTATCCGGCCAACAAGCAGATTCTTGAGGACCTGCTCGCCACCCGCCAGGAGATCGCCACCGTGCTCGGCTTCCGCAGTTGGGCCGACCTGGCCACAGCCGACCAGATGATGGGCTCGGCCGCCAACGTTCGTACGTTCCTCTTGAAATTAGACGAGGCCAGCCGCGACGGCGCGGTGCGCGAGCATGATCTGATCGTCGGCTTTGTTCGCCGGCGCCAGCCCGGCCTCGAGGCCATCGACATCACCAGCCGCGGCTACTGGTATGAGCAGTTCCGGCGCTCGGCCTTCGACTTCGACTCCCAGTCCGTGCGTCCCTATTTTCCCTACGCGCAGGTTCAGGCCGGCGTCCTTGATACCGCGGCCCGCCTGTTCAAAATCGAATTCCGTCCTTCCACAGCGACCGCGTGGCATGCCGATGTTTCAGTCTTCGACGTCTTCGACTCGGGCATTTGCGTCGGCCGTTTCTACCTCGACATGCACCCTCGCGAGGGCAAGGACAAATGGTTCTCAGCCGCGCCCATTGTCACCGGCGTTCGCGGCCGCGCAATGCCCGAAGCCGCTCTCATCTGCAACTTCCCCAAAGGCGACGAAAACGACCCCGGCCTGCTTCAATACAGCGACGTGGTCACCTACTTCCACGAGTTTGGCCACCTGATGCACGCCATACTTGGAGGTCAGACTGAGTGGGCCTGCCTCTCCGGCTTTGCCACCGAGGGCGACTTCATCGAGGTGCCCTCACAGATGCTCGAGGAGTTCTTCCGCGACGAAAAGCTGCTCCAGGCCTTCGCCAAACACTACCAAACCGGAGAGACTCTCGCCTCGGAAACCATCCGCAAGATGAAGCTCGCCGGGGCGTTTGGGCGCGCCGACTGGGTGCGCGCGCAGCTTTACTACACCACTCTCTCGCTAGACCTGCACGATCAGGATCCCTCCGGCCTCGACCTCGATAGAACCACCAAACGGCTCTACCAGTCTCTGCAACCCTGGACCTGGCTCGATGGCAACCGCATGTACGCAAGCTTCGGCCACCTGACGGGATATTCGTCGAACTACTACACCTATGCCTTTGACAAGGTCATCGCGCTGGACTTCTTCGCCCAGTTCGATGCCAATGATCTGTTGGGCTGCGACGCCGGGAGCCGTTACCGCAAAGCGGTGCTCGAACAGGGCGGCTCCAAGCCCGGGCGTCAGATGGTTCGCGATTTCCTTGGCCGCGACGAAGAGTTTTCGGCATTCTCGAGCTGGCTGAATGAAGAGTTTGAAGGGGAGCTGGCAGGGGCCATGAAATGACAGCGGCCGATTTTCGCCGCATCGCACTCAGCCTGGAAGGCTCGGAAGAAGGCTCGCACATGGGCGCGCCCGACTTTCGCGTCGGCGGGCGCATTTTTGCAACGCTTGCTTCAGCGGAACAGGGTTATGGCAACCTGATGCTCACACCGGAACACCAGGCAGCCTTCATTGCCGAGCGACCCGATCTGTTTCTTCCCGTCTTCGGTGGCTGGGGCAAGAGCGGAGCAACGCATATCCGGCTTGCCGAGGCAGACGAGGACACCCTGACCGGCGCACTGCACACCGCCTGGAAACTGCGTGTCGAAAAGAACAAGAAACCAGGTGCGAAGCGTAAGCCGGCAGCAAAGACATAGCAAGGGAAATGGACTTCCTGAATTTACAAGGTGCTATACTTGTATAGCGTACACTTGGGAGGTCCTTCATGCTTGCAATTCGCTTGCCCGAAGAGATTGAGAAACGTCTCGACGCCCTGGCAAAAGAGACCGGCCGGACGAAGAGCTTTTATGTTCGCGAGGCAATCCTGGAGCACCTTGACGACCTTGAGGACATTTACCTGGCCGAGAAGGAGCTGGCTGATATTCGGGCCGGCAGAGGCACCTCGGTTTCTCTTGAGGAAGTGATGAAGCGCTATGGCATGGTCGATTGAGATTCGCCGCAATGCAGAGCGCCAATTGGAGCAGCTCGATCCGCAGGTTTCTCGCAGAATACTCCGCTTTCTCTACGAGCGCGTCGCTTTCCTTTAGAACCCGCGCAGCATCGGCGAGGCGCTAAAAGGTTCGGAACTCGGCGAACTGTGGAAGTATCGTGTCGGCGACTACAGGATCATTGCCAGCATTGAAGACAAGCTGGTTCGCATCCTGATCGTGCGCATCGGCAACCGGCGGGAAGTCTATCGATCCTAGCTTGCTTTTCGCATCGCCTCGGTAATGTGCTCCGAAAGAACGCGATTGATGCCGCTCCCATACTCCTCGCCGTCAGGAGAATGGGAGCGAAACCAGGCGACGACGTCCGCGTCTACGCCAATAGCCACCTTGTCTCCTGGACCTGTGTAGAACAGCCCGCGCTTGGCGCCGGTCCAGTTACGAACCTCAGGGATGTTGGATGTGTCGATTGCCTCATCCGGCAGGGATGCAAGCCGCTCCAGCCGTGCGTATTGCTCGGGACTGAGCTTACTAGAAATCTCCGTCTTCATAGGCTCGCCTCTCAAACGACGTTGTGATTCGCGCGCTGATGATTCTGCCGACCGCAGCAGAATTATAGTCTCGCCGCCAAATCAGCGCTCCCTATGCGCTATGATGTTCGCAGAATGCCAAAAAACCAGGACTTCAAAGACAGGTGGGCGTTGGTCACCGGGGCCAGTGCGGGCATCGGTGTTGCCTTGGCGCGCGAGCTTGCCTCCCATGGGGCAAAGCTCATTCTCACCGCACGCCGCAAAGACCGGCTCGATGCCCTCGCGAAGGAACTTGAAGCGAAGGGAACCGAAGTCCGAACGATTGTCGCAGACCTCAACGATCCCGCCGCGCCGCAGCAGCTCTACGATGCCACCGAAGGCGCCGGCTTCACCATCGATATTCTGGTCAACAATGCCGGTCTCGGTCAGTATGGAGCGTTTCAATCCAACCCCATCGACCAGGAAATGAGCCAGATTAGCGTGAACTGCGAGGCCATGGTGCGGCTCTCCAGATTTTTTGTCCCGCGCATGGTCAGGCGCCGTCGCGGATGGGTCCTCGTGCTCGCCTCCACGGCCAGTTTCCAGCCGGTGCCGTACCTCACCACCTATGCGGCCACCAAGGTCTTCGATCGATTCTTCGCGCTGGGCCTCGCCGCCGAGGTTGCCCGGTTCGGCGTCAAGGTCACGGCCCTCTGTCCCGGGCCCACTGAAAGCGAATTCTTTGAGGTAGCGCGATCGGAGAGTTTCTTGCGCGGCGGCAGACAATCTGCTGAGGCGGTGGCAAGAATCGGCGTGGCTGCATTGGCGCGAGGGCAGCGCACGATTGTGCCTTACTTCGGAGGCATGTTTACCGCGCTGCTTACACGCTTTCTGCCCGTGGGGTTAATCACCCACTTCGTCGAAAAGCTCGCACGCCCCAAAACGCCTCTGGGCTGAGTCACCTTCCTAATTCAGCTCCCGAACCCAGATATTCCTGAAGCTGAGCGGCTCGCTCTTGTCCCCGTGAGCCTGCAACTTAATCGGCGCACTGTCGTATTTCTTATAGAACGGCTGGCCGATGTAAAGCGTTTGCCCCTTCAGCTCGAAGTGATTCTGAACCAGCACGCCGTTAAACAAAACCGTAACGTAAGCGGGCGTCTTCAGCGAACCGTCTTCGTTGAATACCGGCGCGGTCCACACCACGTCATAGGTCTGCCACTCGCCCGGCTTGCGCGCCGGATTCACCAGTGGCGGGCTCTGTTTATAAATGCTGCCGCCCTGCCCGTTCACATAGGTCAAATTGTTGTAGGCATCCAGCACCTGCAGCTCATACCCATCGTCGCCCGGTCCCGTCGATGCCAGAAAGACGCCGCTGTTTCCCCGCGCCTGCCCGCTGCCGGTAATGTTCGCGGGAATCCTGAACTCGACATGAAGCTGGTAGTTCCTGAACTTCCGCTTGGTCTCGATATTGCCCACGCCCGGCGCCTTCTTCACGGTAAAAATCCCGTCGGCAACCACCCATTGGGCCGGTGTGTGGTCCTGGGCGCTCACCCACTCGTCCTCGTTCTTGCCGTCGAACAAAACAATCGCGTCGGAAGGCGGCGCGGCATCGGTTGCCCCCGGCGTCACGATTGCCGGTACAGGCGTCCATACCTCGGTTTCCTCAGGTTTGGGCTTGGGTGCTTGCTGCGCTTGAACCGCAGCCGCCATCGAAATCAAAGGTGCCAGCGCCAAGGATTGCAAAAGTCGAGTTCTCATAATTGGTCTAGAGCATACACCCGCCGAGCCGGCCCTGTCAGTCGGCACATTTGTGCAGCCCGCGGTTGCCTCGTCGAAGCAATTTAGAATGGTTCAGTATTCGATCGAAAGGTAAAAATGCGATTGATCGCCCCTCACAGGACGCAGCATGTCTTTTGTGTTTGCGCAGGCTTGTGTATCTTCGCCGTCCTATGCAACCGCGCCACCGCGCAGGTGGATGTGCTAACCCAGCACAACGACAACATGCGCACCGGCGCAAATCTGCGCGAGACTGAGTTGACGCCCGCCAATGTGAACAAGACGCAGTTCGGCATGTTGTTCAAGCGCGTGGTCGACGATCAGCTCTACACCCAGCCGCTTGTGGCAACCAACGTCCCGGTTGCCGGCGGAACGCACGACATCGTCTACGTGACGACAGTCAACAATAGCGTCTACGCCTTCGATGCCAACGATGCTGAGGCCGTGGCGCCCTTGTGGCATGTCAACTTCGGCACTCCGGCCAACCTGCACAGCTTCCCCTTTGGCTGCCTCGACATCAATGGCCAGATGGGAATCATCGGAACGCCGGTAATCGACAAGGCGCGCGGCGTGCTGTATGTGGTTGCGTTGACCAGAGTGAGAGACGGCTATGCACAGCGGCTCCACGCTCTCGATCTGGCAACGGGCGCGGATTTGCCCGAGAGTCCCATCGCCATCAAAGCCGCCGGCTTCAACCCCCTGATGCAGAACCAGCGCCCAGCGCTCATGCTGGCCAACGGCATGGTCTACATCGGCTATGCGTCTCACTGCGACAAGGACCCCTACCACGGCTTCCTCATGGCCTACGATGCGGAAACACTCCACCAGGTGTCGGTCTTCAATACTTCTCCCACAGGCACGGAAGCGAGTATCTGGCAGTCCGGGCAGGGGCCGGCCGCAGACGCAGATGGCAATGTCTATGTCGTCACCGGAAACGGGAGTTGGGACGGCGTGAAGAACTTCAGCGAGAGCTTTCTGAAGTTCTCTCCGAAGCTTGATCTGCTGGACTGGTTTACGCCCACCAACCACTTCGCTCTCGACAAGGCGGACAACGATCTCAACTCCTCGGGCGCGACACTCATACCGGGCACCCACCTCGTACTCGGAGGCGGCAAGGAGGGCGTCCTGTATGTGCTCGACACGCGCCATCTCGGACACTTGGGAGACGAGCACACCTTGCAACACTTCCAAGCCACTGCCTCGCACATGCACAGCCTTGTCTATTGGAACAGCGCGAAGCAAGGCCCAATGCTGTACGTGTGGGGTCAGCGAGACAAGGCGCGGGTCTACAAGTTCCAGGGAGAAAGGCTTGAAGATACGCCCTCCAACCAGCGCGATACAGCCAACGAAGGACATCCGGGGGCAATGCTTTCCCTGTCTGCGAATGGCGACAACGATGGCATTTTGTGGTCGGCCATCCACGCGACCGGGGACTCGTGGCATGAATCGCGCCCCGGAATCCTTCATGCGTTCGAAGCAGACGACATTCGCCACGAGCTGTGGAACTCGCTCGAGATTCCCACCCGCGACGACTGCGGGGAGTACTCCAAGATGGCTCCGCCAACCATCGCCAACGGCAGGGTCTACCTGGCGAGCTTCGGCGCGGAGAACGTGGGGACCGGACAGTTCTGCGTCTACGGCCTGCTGCCTGCGGAGGGAGTGGCAACGTTGCCGGCGGCGGCCGAAGCAAAGGCAGCGGTGAAGGGCGACACCGTGTTGCTCACCTGGGCCCCGGTTCCGGTTGCAAGGTTCTATCGCGTCCAGAGGTCGAGCACCCTGGAACCCCAACAGAAGACCGTCGCCATGGGGTTGACGACTCCCAGCTTCACCGATCCCGCGCCCGCAAGGGGAGAGTCGGCGGTCTATACCATCTTCGCGGTGGGCGCTCGCGGGATCAGCGCTGCGTCTGAGCCGGTCAACGTGACGGTGCCGAAGCCAAAAATGATTCACATGGAGCATTGAAAGACCACTCGGCCTGGGAGCCAAACTTTTTCAACAGAGACTTCGTGCAGCGTCGCAACCTTTTTTCAATTCCTGCATCTCACTAAATAACAAGCAGAGGCTTCCCCGAAATGACACCCTTCCAAAGAAAGGTATCCACTCCTTCTTGAAGATCCTTTTTGGATCTCTTCTCACTCCCCCCCCTGGACCCCCTCCCTCATATGCCTCTCGAGCGGGCCTGCCGGAAGGTAGGCCCATTCGCTCGTTTGGGCCCAAATTCCCGCTCCTGTCTGTTTCCCAATCCGCTTAAGGCCTCTTTTCCCGCTAAAATCAAAGGCGGATGCCCAAAAACTCCTTTCCAATTCCCGATCCCGACGCGCGGCTGCTGGAGATTGACCAGCTTTTTCAGGCGGCCGGTCTGGTCAGGAATCTGCGCCGCAAATCTGTGGACCCCGGCGACGAGTCTACGCATAAGTCCCCCGGCGTCACGCCCCGCAGGCGCTTTCAGCAAGCCATGCCGGAGGAGCTGTTCCCGGTTCGGCCCAATCCCCGCATGGCTCCAAACGGCGTCCAGTGGCTGCCGGTGCCCGCCTGGGAAAAGCCCACAAGCCCAACAAAGAGCTGGCTTTGGCACGGATTCAGCACCCGAATGGGCGGCCTCAGCCAGGCTTACAGTGCCGAAGGCACTCCCGGCGACCTGAACCTTGGCTTCACCGCCGACGACGCCAGGGAGACTGTTACGGCCAACCGCCGCCTTCTGGCCGAGGCCATCACCGGCGATCCCGACACACCCCTGGTGACGATTCGCCAGATTCACTCCAGCGTTCTGGTCCTCGCGGGCGCGGCACACGCAGATAGCGAGCGTCCTTGTAAAGGCGACGGCCTGATCACCAACGTCCCCGGCCTGCTCCTGGCCGTCCAGACCGCCGATTGCATTCCGGTTCTGGTTGCTGACCCCAAACGCTGCGTAGTGGCTGCTTTCCACGCCGGCTGGCGAGGCACCGTGAAGCGTATTGTCGAGGCCGGTGTGGGCCGCATGCGCCTCGAATATGGCTCCCGTCCTCAGGATCTGATTGCTGCCATCGGCCCCGGAATCGGCTCTTGCTGCTACGCCGTAGGAGAAGAGGTGCTATCAGAGTTCGAGTCTCAGTTCTCGTATGCAGATCGTCTGTTCCGCGAGGTCTATAGCACTGACCCGGTTCGAGCCAAATATCCCATGCTGTTTCTCACCCAGCGCGCGCCGGGCCATTCGCCCATCGGCCCCAGCCTGCACCTTGACCTGGTTGAAGCCAACCGCCGCCAGTTGCTCTCAGCCGGCCTCAAGCCCCGTTCCATCCAATCTGTCGGCGGCTGCACAAACTGCCAACCGGAGCTGTTCTTCTCCCACCGCGCCTCGAAAGGCCGCGCCGGCCGCATGTTCAGCGTGATCGGCCTCCGCCCCGGCAGCTCCCGGCACAAGGCGTGATCGATTCCCGCCAACCCGTTCTCCTCCGCCCCCAGATCGCGCCAAACCGTCTACCATCGTCTTTCTCAAGCCAAATTCCGAACACCCACGGCATTCGCCGCCTCTCAGCTAGTGGAAGGTGATTTCTTGAACGACCGCATTCATCAGGCGCATTTGGTTCTTCGCTCCCAGGCCGGAGACCGTGAAGCGCTTGAAGAGTTGCTGCGGGGATTGCAGGCTGTCCTTTACCACTACATCCGCCGCCTCGTCGGCCCGGACGCCGCGGAGGATGTGCTGCAGGATGTATTCCTTGAAATCATCCGCCATCTGCGGGCGCTCGAGGAGCCGCAATTCTTTCGCGCCTGGGCTTACCGCATTGCCACACGAGCCTCGTTCGCGTTTCTGCGGCGAAAGCGGTTGTGGCTGGTAAGGCACGAAGAAGACGTTGAACTGGACGAGTTGCCGAGCGGCCTGGAAGAAAGCTCGGCAATCCTGGTGGCGCAATTGCACCTCCTGCTCAGCGAAGTTTCGCCGGCGAGCAGGGCCGTCCTGGCGCTTCATTACCTCGAAGACCTCAGCATTCACGAGGTCGCCGCCATTCTGCAACTGAGCGCGGGCACGGTCAAGTCGCGCCTCGCATACGGGCTGAATTGTTTACGAACCGCAACCGAACGAAAGGGTGAACCTCATGGCTGAACCGTATGAAGATGTTCTCCGCAAATCGCTGGATATTGCGGACCGCAGGAAAAAGCTGGGTAAGGCCTCAAAACTGTCGCTGATCGTTGGAATCGCGTTTCTTTTTGTAGGCGAGGTCATTATTGTGCCCGCAATGATGAATTTGAGAGCCATCGACAAGGATTATGGGATCTATGTGGTGACGGTTGTGGCAGGCGTCTTCTTCATCGCCGGGCTGGCCCTATTCGTCGTCGCTGTATCTCACAGGAATACTGTAACGATCCTGCGCGCGATAGCGCTGCTTTCCGAATCATCGGCGGAAAAGGAGTTTACGCAACCCCCCGCAGGAACCAGCGACAAGCAGGAAAGCTGAAGACGCGCCGGGCCATTCCAGCCGTCGGTAGTGGGAGCAGTTTCCGGATTGGCGACAACTCGGAGACTTTTGTTGAGCGGAGATTCGTTCCCAACCGATGAATATGGGTCGCTGGCTGGGCGGCTTATCTTAGCGTTTGTGAGGGGGTACCCCGCCGTGCCGTAGCGATTGCTGGATGCGTTCTTATACTGCGGTTGTGTTTTGCGCAAATCCCGGCGAGGGTGAAAAGCCCGGGTCTGAAGGCCCTATCGATCGGCTCTGTTTTCAGGGGGTTGCCACCCCCGGTTCCCGCCGGAATCTTCGATCGGCAACTTACGCCCAGCCGTCGACAGCTTCCCACTGTCTTCACGGTGTACACTTTTCCTTCGCGCTCAACCGTTTGCCTCCATGGCGCGTACAGGAAGTCCCATGAACCGATTCACCGTTGCCTTTGCCCTCGTTCTGGCGTCAGCAGCAGCTCAACTTTGCCCAGCCCAGGCCGCCCCGCCCAAGCGTCCCATGACCTTTGAAGACATGATGAAGATGAAGCGGCTGGGCGGGACCGCCGTTTCGCCCGACGGCAAGTGGCTGGCCTACTCCGCCACCTCTGTGGATCTGGAGAAGAACACCAAAACGGCGGACCTTTTTATCCAGCCCATCCCAGGCGGCGAACCGCAGAAGCTTGAAGCCGGCCAGCCCGGCGACGACGGCATTCAGTTCTCTCCCGACGGCAAGCGCATCCTCTTTCTCTCCTCTCGCGAGACGGGCTCGCAGCAGGTGTGGCTGGCCGACTGGGACTCCGAAACCGGAGAAACGGCAAATCCCCGCCGGCTCACGACCATTTCCGGCGGCGCAGACAACGCCATCTGGTCGCCGGACTCCAAATCCATCGCATTTACCTCCGGCGTCTATCCCGGCTGCCCCGCCATCACGGCAGCCGATGCGTCAGGCGACAAGTGCAACGCCGAACGCGATGCCGCGCAGGCCGCAAGCAAGGTGAAGGCGCGGATTTTCACTCATTTGCTTTATCGCCACTGGAACCGCTACACGGGCGACCAACGTTCGCACGTTTTTCTCGTTTTGGCGGATGGCGGTGGAATCCGCGATCTCACGCCCAACGATACCCACGACGTTCCGCCCTTCTCGCTGGAAGGAGGCGGCGGCTTTGCGATCGCGCCCGACTCGAAGGAACTGGCGTTCACCGAAAACCTGGACCCGGAGCCGGCTGTCTCAACCAGCGCCAGCATCTTTACGCTTGATCTGACGAATGCGGCGGCGAAGCCGGTGAAAGTGAGCACGTCCCCAGGGGGGAATTTCAATCCGGCCTACTCGCCTGACGGCAAGTACATTGCGTGGCGGTCGCAGGCGCGGGCCGGGTATGAGAGCGATAAATTCCAACTTGTTGTCTACAACCGCGCCGCAAAGACCATCCAAGTGCTGTTGCCGAAACTCGATAACTGGGTGGATGAGTTTGGGTGGACACCGGATTCGGGGCAAATCTATTTTGTTTCAGGCGGCAAGGGCGAAGCTCCAATTTTCATTGCCGGCCTGGATGGTTTTCTGGCGCCTGTTCCCGACAGCGGAGAGTTTGGCGATCTGCATGCAATCGAAGGCCGATCTCTAATCGCATCGAGAATGACTGTTGCGGCGCCCGGCGAAGTCATCATGCTTCATATTCCGGAGGAGCATCCAACCGAGCACAGTAGATTCCAGGAGGAGCAGGAGACCCACCTGAACGACACTCTGCTCGACCAGCTTGACGTCGCTCCGCTCGAATCGTTCTGGTTCACCGCGACCGACAGGACCAAAGTGCAGGGATTCCTGATCAAGCCGCCAGCCTTCGACTCGGCAAAAAAATATCCGGTAAAGTTCTTGATTCATGGCGGTCCGCAGGGCGCCTGGGGGGACTCATGGAGCTATCGCTGGAATGCCGAACTCTTTGCCGCCAACGGCTACGTTGTCGTTATGATCAACCCTCGCGGATCGACCGGATACGGGCAGGCTTTTGTCGACGGCGTCAACGGCGACTGGGGCGGCAAGCCCTTTACCGACCTGATGGAAGGCCTGGACTACGCCGAGCAGCATTACACGTTCATCGACAAAACGCGCGAGTGCGCCCTGGGCGCAAGCTACGGCGGCTACATGGCCAACTGGGTGCTGGGCCACACCACCCGCTTCAAGTGCATCGTGACCCACGACGGCATGTTCAACGCCGAATCGGCATACGGCTCAACGGAAGAGATGTGGTTCAACGAGTGGGAATTCAAGGGCAAGCCGTGGGACTACTACGGGAAGCCCGACGCGGAGAACCCGTTCCGCAAATGGTCGCCGTCGCTCTCGGCGAAGAACTTCAAAACGCCCACGCTGGTGATTCACAGCCAGCTCGATTACCGGTTGGATGTGAGCGAGGGTTTCCAGCTCTTTGATACCCTGCAGCGTCTGAAGGTGCCCAGCAAGATGCTGTACTTCCCCGACGAAGGCCACTGGGTGCTGAAGCCGCAAAACTCCCAGCTCTGGTGGAAGACTGTGAACGACTGGGTCGATCAGTGGACGAAGAGCACTGGACTGTGATTAGCGGTCAGTGCACCGTGAATAGTGGTTAGTGATTAGTGGCTAGTCATTAGACTGTGTTTCAAAAGCATGCTCTGTGTCAGGGCACGACTTTAGTCGTGCCGAAAAGTGCCAGAATAACGAGGGGGTTTAACCCCTGCGATGATTGCTGAAATGCCACAGCCATGTTTGAAACGCGCACAAATGGTTCATGGTGCGCCTTGCGTCCGTGTGATTTGAATCACATGTTCCTTATGGGTTGCGGATAGATTCTAGTGGTGTGAGGTTGAGGTTGAGTCGAATGCGAACGGCGATCGTTGGCGGGGGAATAGCGGGGCTGGCGGCTGCCTATGAGCTGGAGAAGGCTCGGGCGGCCGGGGCAGCGGTGGAATACACGCTGTTTGAGGCCCGTGACCGCGTAGGCGGGTCGCTGGACTCGGAGATCGTGGATGGAACGGTGCTGGAGCGGG